>Ga0193717_1000447_pt1 | contig 28122 bp, 28 predicted proteins | sample U2c2metaG_FD_145900 | JGI IMG/M metagenome (GOLD analysis project Ga0193717, IMG submission 145900) | Soil microbial communities from a riparian zone of the East river system, Colorado, United States - U2c2 | ecosystem: Environmental > Terrestrial > Soil > Riparian zone | place: USA: East River...
CTATAATTTGGCCCGCACCATGATGCAAGGTAGTTTGGTGGCCAATGAAGCTGCGCAGGCTATGCCATTAGCCCCTGTGAATACAGTAGTAAATGAAAAAAGCTGGCACCGTACGCTGGAACGTAAACCTATCCAGATGATGATAGCGGCGCTACTGGTGATCCTGGTGGGCACATTTATAGAGCTGATGCCAACACTCACCGTCAAATCAAATATTCCCACCATCGCCAGTGTAAAATCATATACGCCATTGGAATTACAGGGACGTGATCTTTATATAAGAGAAGGATGTGTTAATTGCCATTCGCAAACGGTAAGGCCATTCCGTTCAGAAACCGAGCGTTTTTATGGGGATCAAAGCGCACCGGGCCGGATTTGGCCAGGGAGGGTGAAAAGTACGGCAACGCCTGGCAGTATAACCACCTGATGGATCCAAGGCTGATGTCGCCGGGCAGTATCATGCCTAATTACGATTGGCTGATCTCACAAACGCTGGATACCACAACTACCCGGTCAAAGATCAATGCGATGCGTACGCTGGGTGTGCCTTATGCATTGGGCTATGAAAACGATGCAAACCAGGATCTGGATAAACAGGCCAAAGGGATCTCTGATAACCTGGCCAAAGACCATATTAAGGTAAAAAGTAATAAAGAGATCATCGCCATCATCGCTTACCTGCAACGGTTAGGGGTTGATATCAAAGCAAATAAAACCGCTAATAAATAATCTTATCATGTTTAAACAATTCACAGAAAACATCACCGCCAGTCAGGGATACCTGCTTATCTCCTTAGGTATATTTTTTTTATTTTTTGTTGTAGTAACCATTATGCTCATCAGGCTGCGTAAGGAGCACATAAAACACATGAGCGATATGCCCCTGCATGACGGGATCAAAGAACCTCAAAAACATAAGAAGTTATGAAGTACTGCCGTATAATTTTAATATTTTACCTGATAGCGATAACCGGCACCGCATCGGCTGATAACCTGATTGCAGATGATGTACAGAATTACCTTGCCTATGGCGCCATCGTAACCATGCTGTTGCTTATTATAATTGCCATGCTGGTACTCGTACGCACGTTCAATGTACTCACCAGGCTTGTTTTAAAGGCCGAAGGTTATACAAACGCGCAGATCTGTGCCGAAATGCATCCCCCTAAGAAGGAGAAAAAACCCAAAGGGCAGGTATGGAACAAACTGCTTTCGCTAAGGCCGATGGCAGAGGAAAAGGAATTGTTGATAGCGCATGATTATGACGGTATCCAGGAATTGAATAACCCTATTCCCGGCTGGTTCATGTACCTATTTTATGCTTCCATTATTTTCGCAGTGGGTTACATGTTTAATTATCAAGTTTTTCACACCGGCCAGTTTCAATACGAAGAATACAAAACAGAAATGGCGCAAGCAGATATAGCTAAAAAACTGTACCTGAGCAAGGCTGCCAACCAGGTAGATGAAAATACGGTAAAACTGGTTCATGATCCGGAGATATTAAAAGCCGGACAGGTGATCTTTGCGCAAAATTGCCAGGCCTGCCATGGCGAACACGCGCAAGGTAGTGTGGGGCCAAACCTTACAGATGATTTTTGGCTGCATGGTAGCAAGATCAATGATCTGTTTAAAACCATCAAATATGGTGTACAGGCCAAAGGGATGCCTACCTGGGAAAAACAATTATCGCCAACACAAATAGCTGATGTAGCCAATTATGTAAAATCATTACATGGGACTAAGCCTGCCGGAGCAAAAGAACCACAAGGCACTAAAGAAACAGCGGCAAATGATCAGCTGGCTTCAATCAAATAATTATGGACGGATTACTGGCGGGGAAGGAAACAGGAGAACGGAAGTGGATGTACCCGCTGCTGCGCAAAGGTGTCTTATATAAATTGCGCAGTTGGGTAAGCTATTTTTACCTTGTCATTTTTTTTGCCGGTCCGTTTATACGGATCAACGGGCAGCCTTTGCTGTTGCTCAATTTTATAGACCGGCAGTTTGTGATATTGGGGCAGGTATTTTGGCCGCAGGATATTTTCCTGTTCGTGCTGGCTACGTTGGTTTTCCTGGTTTGCGTAGTGCTGTTCACCATTGTTTTCGGGCGTATCTTTTGCGGGTGGATCTGCCCTCAAACCATTTTTATGGAGATGGTTTTTAGAAAGATAGAGTTCTGGATAGAAGGGGATGCCGGGAAACGCAAAACACTGGATGCAAAACCCTGGGATAAGGAGAAAATATTTAAGAAAACGGGCAAGCATCTGTTGTTCCTGTTTTTTTCCTTCCTCATCGCCAATACCTTTTTGGCTTACCTCATCGGGAGCGAAAGCCTGTTAAAGATCATTACAGAGCCACTCACCTCGCATTGGTCGGGCTTTATCAGTATCTGGGTATTTACTATCCTCTTTTATTTGGTGTATAGCCAGGTGCGTGAATTGGTATGCACCGTCATTTGCCCATATGGTCGCTTGCAGGGTGTATTGCTTGATCAAAATACACTGGTGGTGGCTTATGATAGTGTACGTGGCGAGCCCCGTGGAAAATTATCCAGGGATGCGGAACTTAACACTTCCAAAGGCGATTGTGTGGATTGTGGCTTGTGTGTATCCGTTTGCCCCGCAGGTATCGATATCCGTAACGGTACACAGATGGAATGCATCAACTGCACAGCCTGTATTGATGTATGTAACGAGGTAATGATCAAAATAAAAAAGCCGGTTAACCTGGTCGGCTTTTTTTCAGAAAACATGATCCAAAACCAGGTGAAGCCCACATTTACCGGCAGGATGAAGGCTTATACAGTTGTTATCATACTATTAATTACGGTACTCTGCTATTTTATATTTAGTCGCAGTGATTTAAATATGACGGTGATGCGCGGCGCGGGGATGCTTTATCAGGAACAACCGGGGGGCTATATCAGTAATATATATAATGCCGAAATTATTAATAAAACCAAGACAGGTAAGGTAATAACTATACAACCCCTTGATACTTGGGTTAAAGTGAAATATATACAAGCACCGGGTATCATAGGCGGAGGCACAGCTGCCAAAACGGTATTTTTTATACTGGTTCCGACTGGTAAAATACATTCAGCAAAAACAACGGTCAGCTTGCAGCTGATCCAAAACCACCAGGTTATGCAAACGGTAACTACCGCGTTTGTAGGGCCTGTAAACGATTGATATTATGAACTGGGGAAAAGGAATTATTGGAGGAATGGTGCTTTTTATGCTCTATATAATCAGCATGTGTGTTTATATGTTTATGGCACCCGATGATGGATATGATCACCAATATTATGAAAAGGGCCTCAATTTCAATAAGGATTATAATAAAGAGCAGCAGGTTCAACAGGATCATGCCCGGCCTTTGATTGAAGTTGCAGGGAAAACGATAAGCATCACTTTTAGTAAACCCGCATCTGGTACTATCAAATTTATAAGACCGGCAAATGAAGCATTGGACAATGTTATTAAACTGGATAGCATGAGGGGAAAGGGCATGAACATCCCAGTTCAGAATATGGCTGCCGGCAGGTGGCAATTGGTACTGAACTGGGAAAGTAACCACAAAGCATACCTGTATCAGCAGGAAATCTACATTAAATGAGCACCAACGATATCGCGTTCTTTATCGGTTTATTTGGCAGTGTACATTGTATAGGCATGTGCGGGCCACTTGCGCTGGCTATTCCATCCTTCCAAACCAAATGGTGGCTAATAGTAAGTGATAAACTGCTGTATAATATGGGTCGCGTTATTACTTATTCTTTTTTGGGGTTATTGATTGGTTTGTTAGGAAAGCAACTATGGCTTGCTGGCCTGCAGCAGGTTGTAAGTCTTTTAAGCGGCATGTTTATTATTATGGCTGGCCTGTCGCGTTTATTCAAGATAAGATTTTCAAAAAATCTGGGCATAGCTAAACTATTATCGCCGATTGCCCGATTATTAAATTATGCGCTTAAGCACAAAGCCGGCCATTTAATAGTTGGCATCCTGAATGGGTTTTTGCCCTGCGGCTTTGTTTATCTGGCATTGGTTGGCGCAATTAACACAACGTCGCCTGTATCAGCTGCACAATATATGTTTTGGTTTGGAATGGGCACCTTTCCGCTTATGCTGCTGGCTACTATTAGCTCCGGATTTGTCGGTCCGGCAATCCGCCGGCGCATCAACCGTACCATGCCATACCTGATGGTTTGCCTGGGCTTTTGGTTCATCCTCCGGGGGATGAATTTGAATATCCCATACCTTAGTCCGAAGATCCAATCATCGGGTACCAGCGTGTGTCATTAAACCTCAATTTGTATGTTAAGGCACCTGGGTACCAAACGGACTTACGGACATAACGTTAAACTGGCTTCGTTGCTGGGTTTAACTGCCGGGTTTGTTAACGCTGCCGGTTTTTTGGGTTTTGCGGTTTTAACAACCAATGTTACCGGACATGCCGCGCTCTTTGCCGAACGGATTGCCTTACAGGATTGGAAAGCCGCGCGCGTAGTAGCTTTGTGGATGTTTTTATTTTTAGCCGGCGCTTTTATCTGCGGTTTAATAGTAGCACGTATTGGCCGTAACCAACGTTTTTCCTATGTTGTTCCTATTTTTATCGAGATAGCCATATTATTAACAGTAGCCTTGCTGGGTTACCGCTATGACCATAGCCTGGTAGCTAAAGAAGTGTTTGCAGGTAGTTTGCTTTTTGCTATGGGCCTGCAAAACTCGCTGGTATCTATGGTTTCCGGGTCGGTTGTCAGAACAACCCATTTGACGGGTACTTTTACAGATCTGGGAATAGAGCTGGCGCAGTTCCTTCAAAAAAAGACGGATGATCGTGCAGCCCTTGTATCCCGGATCAGGCTGCGGTCGGCAATCATTTTATTTTTTATGTGCGGCGCCTTAGGCGGGGCTTATCTGTTTCGTTTGATGAGGTTTTACGCATTCTTTATACCTGTGTCCTTATTGATCTATATTTTAATATACGATGTTTTCCGGATAGCTGTTAAACGTTATTACCAGCAATTACAGCATCCGTTTAAGAGTGAAAAGTGATGAAGGTCAGTTTTTAGATAGATGCCCATCATGGTTTTAAATGGCTGTCCTAAGCATCTTTGATCTATTAAAACATATCAATCATGGCAACTTTAAAATTAAACGCCCCAACCTGGGCAGCAGCAACAACTAATCAAAACAACAATACAACTTTATGGAACAAATGGCTGGTCATCGCAGATAGTCAGGCCCCAAATAAAACTATGTGGTTCCTGGTTTCCCTGATGATGCAGGGTGTACTTTTTTTGCCAATCCCTGCTGTTTTGATGTATTATTTTGATGCACCTATCATTGTGCTGGGTATTACCATGGTTTTATTCTTTGCCAATATCATTGCCGGCATGGGCGGTTCTGGTATCAGAACCGTATTATCTTTCTTTGCAGCCAGTGTAATTATACACCTGGCTATGCTGGCCATTTTTATATTATAATTCAATGTACTCCTAACAAAACATATGCTACCTAAAACAATGAAAGCGGCGGTGATCCATGAATTTGGACAAGCGCTGCATATCGAAGAAATGCCGGTGAAAGAACCGGGCGAAAATCAAATAGTAGTGAAGGTGATAGCCTGCGGCGTATGCCATACGGATCTGCACGCCTGCCAGGGCGACTGGCCAGCCAAACCTAAGCTACCGCTAATACCAGGGCACGAAGCTTTAGGCTATGTGGTTGCCTTAGGCCGGGGCGTTAAAAATGTAAAAGAGGGAGATATTGTTGGTGTGCCCTGGCTTTTCAGCGCCTGTGGTTGTTGCGAGTTTTGCATCACCGGCTGGGAAACCCTATGCGATACGCAGCAAAACGGCGGGTATAGCGTGGATGGTGGCTTTGCAGAATATGTTACCGCAGATGCACGGTATGTGGCGCATTTTCCGGCCAATATCAACTTTACCCAAATGGCGCCCATCATTTGCGCCGGTGTTACAGTTTATAAAGGGATAAAAGAGACAGAAGCTAAACCTGGTGAATGGATTGCCATATCGGGTATTGGTGGTTTAGGACATCTGGCTGTTCAATATGCTAAGGCGATGGGTTTGCATGTGGCTGCCATTGATATAGCTGATGACAAATTAAACCTGGCTAAAAGTTTGGGCGCCGACTTAACCGTTAACGCGTTGGAACAGGATCCGGGTGAATTTTTAAAGAAGGAAGCAGGTGGTATGCATGGGGTATTGGTAACGGCGGTTTCGCCTATTGCTTTTAAACAAGGTATATCGGCATTAAGGCGTAAGGGGACTATCGCTTTAAACGGTTTGCCAAAAGGCGGTTTCGATCTGCCGATATTTGATACCGTGATCAACCGTTACACAGTCCGCGGGTCCATTGTAGGTACCCGTAAAGACATGCAGGAAGCAATTGATTTCGCGCTGGACGGGAAGGTAAAAGCGACCGTTCGTACCGCGAAACTGGAAGATATCAATTCGGTTTTTGATGAAATGAAGAAAGGGGATATCGAGGGACGCGTTGTACTGGAAATAGCCAGGCCTAATTAAATAAGCAACAATTATATACGATGAGATAAGGAGAGCCTGTTTAAGGTTCTCCTTTCTTTTTTATATAGCCATGCTGAACAACTGCATGGCCGGCATATTAGCCCATAACCGGGCATCGAGCGCCATGCTAATGTTTCTTAAAAAACCTTTACCTAAGGGCGTTACTTTTAACCCCCAGGAATTAAGTTCAATCAATCCGTCGTCGGACAAAGGCTGTAAACGATCTATACCGGCAAACAGTGAAACACAGGGCTCCAGGTGATGGTTCCAGGTGGTTTCACCTTTGCACATGATGTTTTGGATATGTTTACGTATCACCAGGTCGTCGGCAATAAGCAAGTGCCCTTTAAATACGGGTAATTCTATTTGTTTTAACAACTGCAGGTATTCCTCCACATTTTTTACATTCTGGGCGAAGGCATAGCCTGAATCGCTTATGGCAGATACCCCAAGTCCTATCAATAGTTGCGTGTGTTGATTGGTATAACCCATAAAATTACGATAAAGCGTACCGTTTTTCAAGGCTGTGAAAAGCTCATCGCCGGGTAATGCAAAATGATCCATGCCTATCTCCGAATAACCATAACTATTCAATAAAGCACGACCGGTTTCATGTAACTTTTTTTTGGCCTCAGCATTTGGCAGGTCATTTTCTGTAAAACGGCGCTGGCCTGGTTTTATCCAGGGTACGTGTGCATAGCTGTAAAAGGCTATCCTATCGGGCATCAGCTCGGCTACCTGTTGTATGGTGGCGGCTAAACCCTGCAAGGTTTGTAATGGAAGGCCATAGATGAGATCATAATTAACAGATGTATAACCAATACGGCGCGCCTGGCCGGTAACCACCTGCACCTGCGCGAAGCTTTGCTGGCGGTTAATAATGAATTGGACCCCTGGGTCAAAATCCTGGATCCCCAGGCTTAACCGCCTAAATCCAAGATCATACAATACCTGTAAATGGTCAACAGTGGTATTGGCTGGATGCGCCTCAAAGCTAAATGCCGCATCGGGATGAAGATCTGTATGGAGAAGTATTGTACTGATCAGCATTTTTAAGTTTTCTGCGCTAAAAAACGTTGGGGTGCCACCCCCAAGGTGGATCTCGCGGATGACAGGCATTTTGCCAAAAATATTTTTATACATAGACCATTCTAATAGCAGTGCCTTAATGTATGGCTCTTCAATGCCGTGGTTTTTAGTGATGCGGGTATTACAGCCGCAATACGTACATAAACTTTCGCAAAAGGGTAAATGAATATAAATGCTGATCCCTTCCGAATCATTACTTTCTTTAAATGACCGCTTAACGGTATGTTGCCATTCATTACTATTAAAAGCGGCAGTATCCCAGTAAGGGATTGTTGGGTAACTGGTATAGCGGGGCAATGCCACGTTGTATTTCGCCGCAAGGTTAATGTTTTCAGGAACAGGCATGGTATTTTAGTCTTTAATGGTGTCTTTGATGGCCCGGCAGTCTTTCTGGCATACGCAGGCTTTACCTACGCACTTATCGAGCTGCCACAGGTCGAGGTTTTTGATGGTTTGGTCGGCTATTTCCTGCAATGCTTCTTTGGTTAAATATGCCTGGTGTGGCGTGATCAGTACATTGGGATAGTTCAACAAGCTGTGTAGTAAAGGATCTTTGATCAGGTCGTCTTCATGATCTTCAAAAAACAAACCTTTTTCAAACTCGTAAACATCAAGGCCGAGATAGCCTATTTTTCCACTTTTTAATCCTGCTATAATATCTGTTGTTCTGATGAGCGCCCCCCTGGAGGTATTGATCAGCATCACGCCACGCTTCATCCTGTCGATGGTTTCCCTTTTAACCAGGTGCTTCGTGGCAGCTGTAAGCGGTAAATGCAAAGAAATAATGTCGGCGGTGACTAATAACTCATCGAAACTGACACATTCTACATCATGCAGGTTTTCGGGAAAGTTTGGGTCGCAGGCAATTACCCTACATCCCAATCCATTAAATATTTTCGCGATCGCTTGGCCTGTATTACCCAGGCCAACAAGACCAACGGTTTTTCTGGCAAAATTAAAGCCGATCAGTTCATCGTTTCTGAAATCAAAGTGATGACTATGCTGATCTGCCGCAACCAAATGACGGTTTAGCGCGAATGCCATAGCAACCGCGTGTTCGGCAATAGCCTGAGGCGAATAGGAGGGAACATTGGCAAGTTTGATACTAAATTGAGCGGCGGCATCTTTGTCGATATGATCGGTACCTGTAGATCGGGTGACAATATATTTTACGCCTGATTTGGCCAGTTTTTCGATCACTGTTGCCGACACATCATCATTGGTGAATACGATAACTGCATCCTTACCATCCGCATAGATCGCTGTATCCGGGCTCAGTGCATTGGATATCAGTGTGATGTCATGCTTTTTTTCGTTGGCTTTGGCCAGGTATTCTTTTTCAAAAGGTTTGATACTATAAGCTACCGCTTTCATCCTATTCTGTTTTATTAAACAAAACTATGGTTAAGGCGGCGTTTAGGGTATGCTTATCATCAGGCAAAAAAGTGATCTTGGTCAGTTCTTCATTTTAATGAGACGTTCAAGGTTCAGTATTGTAATTGTGCTGCCTTTTTTATCTATCAGCTCTTCATCCTTAAAATCAGCCAGTGTACGGCTTACCGTTTCGGTAGCCATACCCGCCATTGCCGCCAGGTCTTCGCGGGATATCTTAAAGCTCATTTCTGCATTGTCCTGTTGCCGGTAAATGCGTAGAATGGCTTCTGCCAGTTTTTTACGTACAGAATGATAAGCTAATTGCAACAGTTGTTCTTCTTTTTCACGAATATCATTTGCCAGTAGTTTGATGAACGCCCTGCCCACTTCCGGATATTGGTTTAATAATTCATCCAGCTGGTCCTTGGGGATCAGGCAAAGCTGGCAGTCTTCTAAAGCGGTGGCAGTATCCGCATAAGTTTCATTACTGAGAATTGCGTGAATGCCCAGGTAATCATCTGTAGTGTACATGCCGGTCATGAGTTCCCTGCCGTCGCTAACTTGTTTTATGGTTTTTATCTTGCCGCTCATCACCAGGTAAAGTCCGTAACCCTTATCTCCCTCGTAATAAATCACCTGTCCTTTTTTAAATGGTCGTATTTTACGTTCCTGGATAATTTTTTTTAATTCGGTCAGGCCTTCGTTTTTGGCCACCAGCGTATGTAAGCGGTCAAGACTTTTGCTGTACAACTGGTGTATGCTATCTTGTTTTTTAAGCCTTGTTTCAATGGCGTTCAGCAGTTCCATATCATCAAAGGGTTTGGTAAGGTAATCATCGGCCCCCATCTCCATGCCCTTGCGCAGGTCAAGCCGCTCGGCCTTGGCAGTTAAGAAGATAAAAGGTACCGCAGCCATCTCCGGATGCTTGTTCAGCATAAAGAGTACGCCATAGCCATCCAATTCGGGCATCATGATATCGCAAAGTATAATATCGGGGGTGTTTTTCAGGGCGAGGTCGACACCCGTTTTACCGTTATCAGCTTCAAATACAGTATAACCGGCCAGCTGTAAAATCTCCACGATGTTTTCACGGATATCATGATTGTCTTCGATGATCAATACTTTTTTGCTCATAGGTTGGGGAATGAAATGGTAAATAAGGTGCCATGGTTCACTTTGCTTTTAAAATCGATGGTGCCATTCATCAGACTAGCATAACGGGCCACAATATTTAAACCCAGGCCGGTTCCTGGAATGTTACCCGTATTATGTGCCCTGAAAAAGGCTTCAAAAAGATGTTTCTGGTCTGCTTCGGGAATTCCGATGCCATTATCCTTAACGATGATATCACCGCCGGCTTCGTTGATCTCAGTATTAAACTCAATAAACGTGTTTTCTCCCGAATACTTGATCGCGTTGGCGATGAGGTTGATGATGCAATTTTTAAGGAGGCTGGCATCCAGATTCGCTACATGGCTTATACCGGTATGCTGATAAATGATGTTTTGGTTTTGTTTGGCCAGCATCTGCATTTCTTCGGTGATCTCCTCGGCCAGTTTAACCAGATCAAAGTGGCTGAAGCTTGGTTCTACCCGTCCTGCTTCCAGTTTTTCCAGGGACAGAAAATCGTTGAGGATACCCGTAAGGTTGCCAACCGCGTGTTTGATGCGGGCAACGTGCTTGGTTATATTAGGGTTGTCAAAAGGCTGTGCGTATCTATCGATCAGCGATGCAGAAAGCTGTACGGCACTTAGCGGCGTACGAAATTCATGTGAGGCCATGGATACAAAACGGCTTTTTAACTGGCCAAGTTCTTTTTCTTTTTCAAGTGAAAGGCTAACTTCTTCCTTTGCCTGGCTCAATGCTTCAACCATGCGTTGAAGGGATTGCGTTCTTTCCGTCACCAGTTCTTCCAGGTGAGCCGCGTATTCCTTAAGTTGGTGCTCAGCTTCTTTTTCACGGCTCAGGTCATGGATAAACCCGGCATAGATCTGCCGCCCTGAATATTTTACCTCGCTAACGCCCAAACGAAAGGGGAAATGTATGCCATCTTTCCTTAAACCGGTTACTTCGCGGCCAATACCAATAATATGGGCATGCCCGGTGCGCTGGTAGCGGTTTAAATATTCATCATGCTGCTGCTTATCGGGAGGTGGCATTAATACGGCTACATTTTTGCCTATTACTTCTTCAGGTGAATACTGGAACAGTTTACAAGCAGCAGGATTAATCGATTCTATATTACCTCTTGCATCTATAGTAATTATACCATCAATTGCATTGTCAATTATCGCGCGTAAAAGAGCAGCATTCTCCATATATAGATTTGACCGAATGGCCATTGTTCAAATATCAGCATAAGCTATCACACAACAAGTAATTAGTTTCAAGCAGAAAAGTGACGAAGATCATTTTTTAACAAACCGGGTGATCTCTATTAGTTAATGACCGAAACAAAAGCCATCGCGGTTCCTTTAATAGGTAATATTCTTAATCCTCTTCCCTATCAGCGGCTGCTGCCGCCAAATTATCCTGCTGCCATAATGAAAGCCGGGATAATTAATTAATGACGCTTATCATTTGTTACCGCAATTGCGGTCATTTTTAACCGGTAACATGACCTGTAGTTTTGTTACCGGTACTAACGTCTTCTATTTACGCTCAATCTACATGCAAGAAAAACAATCCTCATATATTCTAAGCGTCAACTGTGGTTCGTCCAGCCTGAAGTTCAGTTTATACCATTCCGGCTCATTACTACCGGAATGTACAGGTAGTGTGAATGCTATTGGTAGCGCGGAAAGCAATTTCGGCATCAGGAAAGGAGAACAATCTATTGAACATAAAGCGGCCGGTTTTAAAGATCTGGATGCGGCTGTAAGGGCAGTTATCCGCTGGTTTAAAAACAGTGCATATAATAATAGGCTGCTTGCTATAGGTCATCGTTTGGTACAAGGCGGGCCAGATCACCGGGAACCTGAACTAATTACCGATAAGCTGCTGGAAACATTACATCAATTCATTTACCTGGCGCCTAATCATTTGCCGGATGAGCTTAAAACGATCAAAACATTCCAACTCGCTTTCCCGGGATTGCCGCAGGTTGCTTGTTTCGATACAGCCTTTCATAAGAATATGCCGGATGAAGCCAAATATTACCCGCTTCCCGCTAAATACCGGGAGCAGGGGCTGCTGCATTACGGCTTTCACGGGCTTTCGTACGAATACATTATGCAAAAGCTGGCAGCTGATGGTTTAAAGGTAAACAGACAAAAGCTCATTATTGCCCATTTAGGCAACGGGGCGAGTATGGCGGCTGTAAAAAATGGCACCTGTATAGAAACAACGATGGGCCTTAGCCCTATAGGCGGACTGGTGATGGGTACCCGTTCGGGCGACCTTGATCCGGGTGTCATATTATTCCTGCTGAAACAAGGACGGCTTACCATTGCACAACTGGATAAATTACTCAGTAAAGAATCGGGATTGAAGGCCATTGCCGGTATTGGCGATGTGCAGGAATTATTAAAGACAGAGATCAAAGATCCGAAGGCCAAAGCAGCCATCACCATATTCTGTTACCAGGCCCGGAAATTTATCGGCGCGCTGGCCGCTGCTATGGGTGGATTGGATATGCTGGTTTTTACCGGTGGGATTGGTGAACATTCGGCTGCCATCCGGGAACGCATCTGCGGGGACCTGGAGATCTTAGGTATCCGGATCGATGAAAAATTAAATCATGATCATACAGAAAATATTGCATCAAAAACCAGCCGGATAAAGGTTATGGTGATGAAAACCAATGAAGAAGCAATGATTGCACAACATACACAAACAGCTATTAAATAATAATTATTATGGAAACCGAATTAGCAAATATAGAAGTGGAGGAATTATCCCCTAAGTTACTGCAAAAGATGCACGCCTATTGGCGCGCGGCCAATTACCTCTCAGTAGGGCAATTATACCTGCGCCATAATCCTTTATTAAAGGAGCCACTGAAGCTGGAACATGTCAAAAATATGTTGCTGGGGCATTGGGGCACTACCCCCGGGCAAAACTTTATTTATACACATCTTAACCGGATCATTAACAAATACGATTTGAATATGATCTATGTTTCCGGTCCCGGCCATGGTGGCCCTGCCGTAGTGGCCGGCACTTACCTGGAAGGAACCTATACGGAAGTTTATCCCAATATTACCCAGGATGAGGATGGGCTGCGGAAACTGTTTACACAGTTTTCTTATCCCGGAGGAATCCCCAGCCATGCATCACCGCAAACACCGGGTTCCATACATGAAGGCGGGGAACTGGGTTACTCACTGAGCCATGCTTTTGGTGCCGTGTTAGACAATCCTGATTTGGTAGTAGCCTGCGTAGTTGGCGATGGCGAAGCTGAAACCGGGCCTTTAGCTACGGCCTGGCATTCCAATAAGTTCCTGAATCCGCGTACAGACGGAACGGTATTACCCATTTTGCACCTGAATGGCTATAAGATATCTAATCCCACTGTTCTGGCCCGCATTACCGAGGAAGAACTGGAACAGTTGTTCTGTGGCTATGGCTGGAACCCCATCTTTGTGGAGGGTGACGAACCGGAGAAGATGCACCGGGACATGGCAGCCGCTTTGGATTATGCGGTTGGCCGGATCAAACAAATAAAATATGACTCGGAGCATCCAAACGGTGACCGCCCACGCTGGCCGATGATCATCTTGCGCTCGCCCAAAGGCTGGACAGGGCCAAAAGAAGTGGACGGTTATAAAATTGAAGGTAATTTCAGGGCGCATCAGATCCCGCTGGCTGTCTCGGCTTCAGCCCCGCCGGAACATTTGCAAATGCTGGAAGACTGGATGAAGAGCTACCACCCCGAAGAATTATTTGACGAACAAGGGAAACTGATACCTGAACTGGCAGAACTGGCACCGAAAGGTGACCGGCGGATGGGGGCCAATCCGCATACCAATGGGGGTAACTTATTGCGCGACCTGCGCCTGCCAGATTTCAGGGACTATGCCACCGTCGTGGAAAATCCCGGTGCTGATGGTGAAGGGGATACTTATGTGAGTGGTCGTTTCTTGCGGGATGTGATCAAAGAGAACCAGGAGAAGCGCAATTTCCGGATCTTCGGTCCGGATGAAACGGTATCTAACCGGCTGGATGTGGTATTTGAAGCAACCAACCGACAATGGGATGCGCCCATAGATGAGCATGATGAGTTCCTGGCAGCTGATGGCAGCGTTATGGAAATGCTGAGCGAACACCAGTGCGAAGGCTGGCTGGAAGGTTACCTGCTCACCGGCAGGCACGGCCTGTTCAATTGTTATGAGGCTTTTATCCACATTGTTGACTCCATGTTTAACCAGCATGCTAAATGGCTGAAAGCAAGTCTGGAGCTGTCCTGGCGCAGGCGGATCGCTTCCCTGAATATATTATTGACGTCTACAGTATGGCGTCAGGACCATAATGGCTTTACCCATCAGGATCCTGGCTTTCTGGATCATGTGGTAAACAAAAAAGCTACCATTGTTCGGGTTTATTTACCGCCCGATGCCAATTGCTTGTTATCGGTGATGGATCATTGCCTGCGCAGCTATCATTACGTGAACGTGATCGTAGCGGGCAAACACCCTGCACCGCAATGGCTGAACATGGTGCAGGCGGTAGAACATTGTACCCGCGGTATAGGCATCTGGGATTTTGCAAGTAACGACCAGGAGGCAGAGCCGGATGTGGTAATGGCCTGTAGCGGTGATGTACCTACTTTAGAAACACTTGCAGCTGTTTCCATTTTACGGGAACATCTACCGGAATTGAAGATCAGGGTAGTTAACGTGGTTGACCTCTTTAAACTGCAAAAAAGCACGGAACACACCCATGGCCTTACCGATAAAGATTACAATGCGCTATTTACCACCAATAAGCCCGTTGTGTTTGCGTTTCACGGTTACCCATGGCTGGTGCATCGCCTTACCTATAACCGGGCAAACAATGTGAATATGCATGTACGCGGTTATAAAGAGGAGGGAACCATCACCACATCTTTTGATATGACGGTGCTGAATGAGATGGACAGGTTTCACCTGGTTATCGATGTGCTTGACCGCTTGCCGCAAACCGGCAGCAAAGGGGTTTACCTGAAGCAGTTATTGATGGATAAATTGATTGAACACAAACATTATATCAATGCCAACGGCAAGGATATGCCCGAAATACTTAACTGGAAATGGAAACAATAGCAATGGATATGCCTGTGAAACTGGAAAGGCACAATTACGACTGCTATTATCGTGTTGACAGGAACGATACTACCGTGACCTGGGTTTCTACTAATGACTTTAAGCCGGGAAGGCACTTGTTAACTGGTTACGGAGATACCGTTTATACCTTACGACTGGATTATGAACTATGTTATCAATGTATCAGCCTCATCAATGCCATGGAAAAGGCCAAAGCATGGGCGCTGGTACATATAGAACAATTAATTAAGAAGGGAGAAACAGGCCTTCCGGAATTATTGCAATACCGGAAAGATCATTACGAGGACCTGCACATTAATTTGGTAGATGCCAATATCCAGCTGGTAGAACAGGAAATACAGGCCGATAAGCATTTTAAATGGGTACCTTACCGGATAAATAATTAGACATGCTTACACAAAAAGAGATTTTTGGCTATGAGCCGGATGCGAAATATAAAACTTCAGTTGCCTACTTCTCTATGGAGTTCGCGATTGACCAGGCGCTTAAGATCTATAGCGGTGGGCTGGGCTTTTTATCGGGTTCGCATTTAAGGAGCGCATATGAATTAAAGCAAAACCTGATAGGTATAGGTATGCTGTGGAAATACGGTTACTATGACCAGGGAAGAGATGGGAACGGGTTTATGAAGCCTGAGTTCATTGAAAAACAGTATTCCTTTTTAACCGATACCGGGATAACCTTTACAGTGCCGGTACACGATGCACCGGTACATGTCAAAGCCTGGTTACTAAAACCTGAGACATTTGGTTCGGCACCTTTATTCTTACTGAGTACAGATCTTCCGGAAAACGATGAGGTCTCCAGGTCGATCACCCACAGTTTGTACGATTCCAACGAGGCAACCCGTATAGCTCAAACAATTGTTTTAGGTATTGGTGGTGCTATGCTGCTCGATAGCTTAGGTATCGAACCGGATGTTTATCATATGAACGAAGGGCATTCCGTTTCGCTTAATTTTTACCTGTATGCCAAATATAAAAGTTTAGATGAGGTGCGGAAAAGGGTAGTTTTTACTACCCATACGCCGGAAATGGCCGGTAATGAAGCACATGCTTATGGCTTACTGAAAGAGATGTCATTTTTTTACCACATGCAGGAGCATGAAGTAAAATCATTATTAGGCATGGAAGGAGATTACTTCAATTTTACGCTGGCAGCACTCCAGTTTTCACGCAAAGCAAATGGTGTCTCGAAACTTCATGGCGAAGTGGCCCGGCAGATGTGGGGCAGTAACCCGGGTGTGTGCGAGATCATCTCCATCACTAATGCGCAGAACAAAGCCTATTGGCAGGATACATTGCTGGCGCAGGCGATCAGCGCCAACGATAACGACGCCATCACCGTCAGGAAAAAAGCGATGAAACGAGCATTGTTTAAGGTAGTTGCCGATCAGTGCGGGAAATTGTTTGACGAAAATGTGCTGACCATTGTATGGGCCAGGCGCTTCGCGGGATATAAGCGGGCCGACTTAATAATGCAGGACTGGGATAAGTTTATGCGTCTTGTAAATAACAAGGAATATGCGGTTCAGATCATCTGGGCGGGTAAACCCTATCCGGAAGACGCAGGTGCTATCAGCTTGTTTAACCAGATCATAGCCCGTGCTAAACCTTTTGCCAATTGTGCCGTGCTTACCGGATATGAACTGGGTTTATCGGCCCTGCTGAAAAAAGGATCAGATGTGTGGCTCAATACGCCAAGGATGTACCGGGAGGCTTCGGGCACCAGTGGGATGGCCGCTGCGATGAACGGAAGTATTAATCTGTCGTTGCCCGATGGCTGGGTGCCGGAATTTGCCAGGGATAAGGAAAACTGTTTTTTGATTGAACCTGCATCAAGCGAGCTTTCTGTGGAAGAAAAGGATGGCCTGGAAAACAAAAGCCTGATGGCTATTTTGAAAAATACCATACTCCCAACGTATTATGGTGATCAAAAACAATGGTTAAAGATCATGAAAAACGCGGCGGTTGATGTGATGCCGAAGTTTGAATCGGCCCGGCTTGCTGATGAGTATTACGCGCAAGTTTATCATTCTCCTATTGTTCTTTAGCGATGGATATGTGAGAAACTGATGTACGTCATATATCATACTGATACCGGTCATTTTTAATGAAGTACTAATGTGATAGGTTTACTAAGTATTCAACTTATATACAAATACTTATGAAAACTATCCTTGTTATTAATGATTCTTTCTCCGCCTCTCATCCGGCAGCTTTGCTGGCATTGTCCATAGCTCAGCAAACAGGCGCTCATTTGCTGCTGGCAAACATAAGGCCGGTTAGTGAAAAACTTCCTGTTAACACCTATGCCCTTGTGCCTATGAATGCCCCTGGCATACTTGTAACTGAACCAGTAGACAGCTTGTTGGAGGAATTGAATAGGATAAATTACCCTGATCGACCTTTTAAACCAGATATTCAAGTATTGCCTGAGGCAACATACACTGAGGCCGATATCACGGCGCTGATCAATACGCATCATGTAGGGATGGTGGGTAGCGACATTCAAGGCCATGGCACTTTGGGTAAATTGAACCTTCAGGCCATTCTGAACAACATCCAATGCCCTTTAATGCTGATTCCCGAGAATTTTGATCAGAAGAGCTTCGACCACATTGTTTATACTGCCGACCTCCGTTATTGCAGGATAGAGATACTCCGTTATCTGATAGCGTTGGCCAAACCATATCAGGCATCGCTTTTGATAGCGCATTTGTCTGCCAGTGGCTTGCCACATCTGGATGATAATTATGCGGAAATGATTTTTAAAGAAAGTATTTATCCCTTGCTTGGGTATCCGCAACTTAATTATCAAAATATCAAAGAAAGAGATATGAATAAAGCGGTTGATGTTTTAGTTAACGGAATGGATACCGATCTGTTGGTGTTAGAAAACCACCGGTTTCATTTTGAAGAAATCTTCGGCATGTCTATTCCTGATCGGTTGCCGTCACACCTTATGCTTCCGATATTGATATTTCCTTATTAAGAAAATATATTTCACCGGTTAATACACAAATCATAAAAAAATCAAATATGGAAACTATAGATCAAGATACAGATGCGGCTATGGAGGATTACACCATCGTGAACCAATGGGCCGCTGATAATACGTTTTTTCGAATCGAAACCGTTTTTCTGCATCACCTGCTGGATGATCTCATTGCCCGATGTCCCGAAACAGACAAAGTTAAAAAATTTAGACAGGTTAAGATAGACCTGTATCAGTTGGAAGCACACGAGCAGCATATAAACGGAATCCTGAAACAGCAAATGAAAAACCTTGCTGAAATAGTTAAAGGCACCTTTACCCTGATTGATATAGATATTGTTGCTAAACACAAACAGTTAGAGAAATTAATGGCCGGTCTTACCCTGGAGTATCGTGCCTTTAAGCAAATATTATTCGCGCTATCAAAAGAAGAAATGAAAAAGGGAGTTTAATGGGTCTATGTTTTTTGGCACTTTCAGTGACGGCTACGCCCATTATGCTGGTTGATACAGGTATAGCAACTTCTATTGAGATGCAGATCAAAAAGCATCAAAAAGAGTTGTATTACCCGCTGTCTGTGATGCGTTTTTATAAAAATAACGGTAATAAATTGGTATGGGTCGCGCCCGACACCGCTAAAACACATGCAACCGATGCGATGTTATTGTTGGATTGTGTTGTTCAATATGGCTTAAACCATGCAGACTATCACCCCAACAAGCTTTTATATGATGAACGGAGACTACTTACCTCGCGTACTACCAAAGTGAGCAATGAACGAAAAGCAATGTTCGATATCTGGCTAACAGACGCCATACTTACGTTTGAAAATAACCTGCATTACGGAAGGTTTAACCCTGATTATACGGCAAGAAAAATTGATGCAAATGAGCGCGAAGTTTTCAATTCAATTATTGTTCTGAACGATGTGTTTAAAAGTAAAGATTTTATAAAGGCCATCACAATGGTGCAGCCCAAATCCAAAATCTATCATGATCTAAAATATCAGATGTACCTGGAAACCGGGTTATACACTGGTGATTGCTATGAATTTCCGGAGATTTGAAAAATTTAGCGACTACAGCGGAGAATATTTTTAAGAAGGTTCAGGATAGGCTGGAAGAATAGACTTAATAATTAACCCAAAAACAGCTATTATTGGTTTGATAAATTTGATACGGTTAATTGTGATTTTTGTTCCTTTAAAAAATAGTGCTTCATGATAGGCCCGGAGATGATCATGGTAACTACTGTCATTACCACCAGCCCTTCAAATACCGGTTCACTAATGATCTTTGCCTGTAAGGCAAGTAAACCTAATACGATTTCCTGTGATCCCCGCGCATTCATACCGAAAGCTACGGCTATGGATTCATTTTTTGACATACCGCTCATAGCGCTACCTATATCAGCACCAATAAGTTTGGCCAGACAGGCAATTACCAGAATGATAACAACTATTTCAAGATTAAAATTGGCAATAAAATTAAGCCGCAATCCAACCGATGCGAAAAACAGCGGTGCCAGCACATTGATAGTAAATTGATGAAGAACGTGCTTATGCTTCTCGGTAAAATATTCCGAATCATTCATGCCAACTCCCACCAAAAAAGCACCGAACACCCCACGAACGCCCAGGCTTTCGGTAATACAGGCACTGATCAGGCACAAACAGACCGCCATAGTTAGTACCCGGCCGGGCTTTTGGCTTTTGCCGGCAAAAGCCAAAAGCTTATGCATCAGCCAGCGGCCTCCGGTAAGGATAAAAACAGCATAGAGCACCACTATACTTACCGACCAAAATGAGGCTTCTTCTTTACCCACATTCATGAGCTGAATAATTACGGAAAATAATATCCATCCTAAAAAGTCATCAACCATGGCTGCGGTTAACACAATATTTCCAATCCGGGTGTTGAGTATATCAAGGTCCAACAGTATTTTCGTAATTACCGAAAGCGCTGTAATGGAAAGTGCTGTGCCAAAAAACAAGGAAGTAACCAGCTGGTTATTAAACCCGTTTGCAAAGTGACTTTGGTAAAGGAACCATACAGCCGCAAAACCTATGGCAAATGGAAATATAATACCTGTAAGACTAATGCTGATGGCCTGTTTACCGTTTTGACGGATCTGTTTAAGGTCAACCTCAAAGCCGGCAATGAACATCAATAAAATGATACCAATATTGGCTATACCATCAAATGCTTCAAAGGCGTGGGGAGCTGATAAAAAAAAGCCTTTAAAAAGATCGGGAAATAATAAGCCTAAAAGGGTAGGCCCAACAATAATACCTGCAAAAATTTCGCCGATGATAGCTGGAAGTTTGTACCTGCGACACAACTCACCCAACAGCCTTGCCGGGATAAGTATGATTAACAGGATAATTAAGAAATGGACTATCTCTGATGAGCTGAGTTTGGAAACCATGATCTGATAAGTATTATTGTAAACCCTCTTTTATTTCAATTCTTAATTGATGTGTATTAAAAACATGGGAGTAGGGCTGCACACTTTTTGTTAAGAATACGCTGCCTCCAATTACACTATGGTGTCCAATTACCGTTCGCCCTCCCAATATGGTGCTTCGGGCATAAATGATCACGTTGTCTTCTACAGATGGATGCCTTTTTGTTTCCGAAAGTTCTTTACTAACCTGCGAAGCTCCTAATGTTACTCCTTGATATATGGTAACATATTTACCAATAATGCTGGTTGCGCCTATTACAATTCCCGTACCATGATCAATACAAAAGGGCACAGCTATTTCAGCTTTAGGATGAATATCGACACCTGTTTTGCCATGCGCATGCTCAGATAATATCCTGGGTAAAATAGGTATTACCAGGCGGGTAAGCTGATGTGCAATGCGGTACACCGCAATAGCATAAAAACCCGGATAAGATACAATTACCTCATGCACACTGGTAGCAGCGGGATCTTTTGCATAGATCATGGAAGCATCCTGCCGCAGGTTCTGGTAAATTTCATTCAATGAATCATAAAATGAAATAACAGCTTTCTCAATATCAATGTCTTTTGGATCGAGATAACTTAACAATATATTCTCCAGGTCTATTTGGTTCTTTTTAAGATGACCACCATAAATCGACAGTTTATTTGCATGATTATTTGGAAACAGAAATTCAAAAAGGTCAGATAACCAACCAACACATTGCCTGATCTTAGGCGTAGCTTCCCATTCTGCCTTGTGCGTTTGGTAAAGCAGTTCTATAAAGTTGTCAAATTTATCATCTTTCATGTTGTAGCTTATCTTTTAAGACTATGGAGCGTATTCACCAGCAGATCAACTTCGGCACAGGTATTATAAAATGCCAGTGATGGTCTTACCGTGCTTTCTACACCAAAGCGCCGTAATATAGGTTGGGCACAGTGGTGGCCCGAACGTACAGCTATACCTTGCTTGTTCAATGCGGCTCCAACTTCTTCGGTTTTGTAGCCATCCAATACGAATGATAAAACACTGGCTTTATCGGGTGCTGTACCAATCAGGCGGATGCCCTTAACCTCTTTTAACAACTGGGTGGCATAAACTAACAGGTAATGCTCATATTGGGCTATGAGTGGCATCCCTAACCGGCTTACGTAATCAATCGCCGCACCTAAACCAACCGCGTCGGCAATGTTACCGGTGCCTGCTTCAAATCTGCCGGGTGCATCATGGTATTGGGTATGCTCAAAAGTTACATCCTTGATCATATTGCCGCCCCCCTGCCAGGGTTGGGTTTCGTTTAACAGATCTTCCTTACCATAAAGTACACCTATGCCGGTAGGCCCGAACACTTTATGGCCCGAGAATACAAACCAGTCTGCATTCAAAGCCCTTACATCTACAGGCATGTGCGAAACAGATTGCGCACCATCAACCAATACTTTAGCACCTGCCAAATGAGCTAAATGAACAATTTGTGCCGCGGGCGTAACCGTACCCAAAGCATTAGATACCTGGGTAAATGAAACCAGTTTGGTTTTGGGCCCCAGGAGTTTAACATATTCATCTATCAGCACCTGCCCGTTATCATCAACAGGGATAACTTTTATTGTAAGGTTCTTTTTCGCTGCTAATTGCTGCCATGGAACAATATTGGCATGGTGTTCCAGGATGCTCACAATGATCTCATCGCCTGCGTGCAGGTTCTGCTCGCCCCAGCTTTTGGCTACCAGGTTAATGGCCTCGGTTGCGCCACGCACAAAAATGATCTCGTTTATGGAGCCGGCATTTAAAAAGGTCTGTACCTTTTTGCGCGCTCCTTCATAAGCATCGGTAGCCCTTGCCGCCAGTTCATGAGCTGCCCGGTGAATGTTGGAGTTTTCGTGCTCATAAAAATAGCTGATGCGGTCAATTACCTGTTTAGGCTTTTGGGTAGTAGCCGCGTTATCCAACCATATCAGTTGCTTCCCGTTCACCTGTTCCTGTAATATGGGAAAATCACGCCTCACCAGGTTTACATCAAACGGCGGACTAACAATATTGCTGATACCTGCCTGCTGCTTGACCTTTTCCTGATCTGATTTTACCGCGGGTAATCCATGTTTATCTGATAAAAAATAAAACGGAATTTCGGTAACAGCGGGTGCACCGGTAAATGGTAAAGCGTTTGAGGGCCCCGATGTATTAATATTGCTCAATATCTTCTTCAAGTCGATATCAAAAGCCTGATCCTGCTGGTATGGTAGCTGAAACAGGCTTTCGGGGGCAGTTGAAAGTTGCTCAACCTGGAAGCTTTGCTTTAAAGGCACATCCGGTATAAGGTCAGTTTTCGCCAGATAGGAGTCATAACTAAAACCAGGTTGCGTAGGCAATTGCCCTCCAAAAGTGGTGGGGGTACTACCCGCAACAGGCGCTGACGGATTAGAATGATTACTTAAATTAGGATCGGCAAAACTGGTTTGCGGATCTTTTAAGTTTACTGCATTATTCTGGTTAACGGCCGACGGCGAAATACCACCACCTCCGATTGTGCTTGAAGGAATGGATTGTACAGGGGTATTTACATGCTGCGACGGGTTAAATAAGCCTGCATCAGCTATATTGCCTGGTGATGAAAAAGATTCAGGAGCTTGTTGAACCGGTAATTGGTTTACAAAGCCTCCTGGTCCCGATTTAAAGAACTGGTTGGCCAGTTGCTCCAGTTCCTGCAGGTTGGGTAAGTTATCCGGATTAATATTTGTACTCATGGTAATTGCCTAAATCAACATCCTCTAAAACAGCAATAGCATCATCAACCAATACGGCCAAAGAGCAATAAAGCGAAACCAGGTATGAGGCAATTGCTTTGTTATTTATACCCATAAAGCGGACGGATAAACCCGGTGACTGCTCGCCCGGAAGACCAGGCTGGAACAAGCCTACAACACCCTGGCGGCTTTCGCCTGTTCTGATCAGGATGATCTTTGATTTATTTTTTACGATGGGCAGTTTATCTGATGGGATAAGTGGGATCCCTCTCCAGGTAATAAACTGCGAGCCGAATAACGAAACCGTAGGCGGTGGTACCCCACGGCGGGTACATTCCCGTCCAAAAGCTGCAATAGCCAGTGGGTGCAACAGAAAAAAACCGGGTTCTTTCCAAACTTTAGTGATCAGTTCGTCCAGGTCATCAGGGGTAGGGGGACCCAGCCTGGTTTTAATTTTTTGCGAGGGGGCAATACTGCTCAGTAGCCCATATTCAGGGTTGTTAATGAGCTCACTTTCCTGCCTTTCCTTAACGATCTCAATGGTAAGCCGCAACTGTTCGCTGATCTGGTTGTAAGGTTTGCTGTACAGGTCTGACACACGGGTATGCACGTCCAGTACCGTGTTTACCGCGCTCAGGTTATACTCCCTGGGATTTTCCTCGTAATCTACAAAGGTTGATGGCAGTTCACGTTCATCGCGCGAAGAGCAATCCACTTCTACATTGTTCGCGTGTACCACTTTGTTTAAACGATAAACGCCCGATTCAACCGGGATCCAGTTCAGTAAATGGGTTAACCATCGTGGTGTAATGGTTGATAACTGGGGAACGGTGCGGGTTGCTACAGCTAACTGCCTGGCGGCTACATCGCCAAGGGCCGTTTGTTTTGATTTTTGATCTGGCATTTTGGATAATAGACTAAGTGTATGAAGAAATTATTTTAAGGGCTGCTTTAAATTACGATAACCTGTTGCGCAATGATAAGAAATAAAATATATAAAGTCTATAGGAATTGTAGTTTTTATATATATTTGCGGCATCATGTTCTTTTATACTTATCCAGAAAGACAGAGGGAAGGGCTCCATGACGTCTTGGCAACCTGTACCATGAATCTCAGATTTAGTAAAAGGTGCTAATTCCTGCTCTCGGAATGGGGATAGATAAGTTGGTACAGAATTCTGCAGGTATTCTCTCCGGCTCTCTTTTAGATAAGTGAGGCTCCGGCAATAAATATAATAGGTAAGCTTAGCGTTGAAACTGTGCAGGAGGCCCACCGCCTAATGGAAGGTAGTCATATTTATGGTAAAAAACTGGTTATGACAGTGTAGCGAACGATAGTACCCACCAGCCAGTTAATGCAATATTTTCAATTCACTTTAAATTTATCATTGAGGTAAAGCCAGTGTTTCTACAGGTACATCCCAATGGGCTATCAATAGCTCAAATCGTCGCTGTTCTGCCTTCCTGTAACTTTCCTGGTCGGGGAATAATTGCTTTTTATAGGGATCAACAATACTGTAATCTAAAGCCAGGTGCTCATCTTTAAATGTGATGGCCACTTTAAAATCCCAACGACTGTCCTCGCTGCTATGGATAATGGGTGATTCTGCATGGATGCTAACGATATCGCCCTTTTCTAATAATTTTTTAAGCAGGGGATAATGGTTTTTCTTCCAGAGTGTAATGAACTCGTCGGCATATCCCCACTTTACTTTATAATAACTTTCAATTGTCAGTGCGGTGGATTTTGATTGGGCGAAAACTTTTGTGCCTGCAGCCAGAAACGCCATCAATAATAGTATAATAAATGGTTTTTTCATATGGGTAATTTTTATGATCAGAATAAGTTTTGACATTTCAGACGTATTACACTGCTCATATGAAAATAAACGAAGAACGTTCGCAAGTGTTTCGGTACTTGCGAACGTTTGTGACCCCAAAGATACAGATATCGAACTCTTTCATTGAAGATGTAAAGAAAATTGTGTCATTAAAGGAAAATCAATACAATGATGTTACACTGCAACGTGTCTCCAGAAATTTCTATTCAATAAACCTTACACTAATTTTCGGGCGCTTTCAGCTATAGGTTCGTCATTAAAACTGGCAAAATTCATTTGCACATACCCATTATCGTCAAACTGAAAAACCTGCACGCCGTAACTTCTGTACCATTGTCCGGCAGTATTGTGCCATTCACACTCAAACCTGACAGCCATCCTGCCTTTAAGTGCACCCCACAGATCTAGTTTTATTTTAAAACTTAATTGTTGTTGCCATTTATTGTTCAGGAATTGTTTAATTTCCTCACGTCCGTTCAAAAATTCTGTACCATAGCGAATTTCAGCGTCAGGAGCATACCCGGTTATCACTTTTTCCGGATCAAGAGTGTTCCATTCGTATTCTATGATCTGTAATTTTTGTGCCGCATTCTCCATATCCCATGGGGGCAGCGGAAATCTTTGTTCTATTATCATAATACAAATGTCGTTGTATGCAAGATTTGATAGCATGGATAAATCGTGCTTTGACATGGATAAATACAATAAGCAATCACGAAATTCTATGATCAAAATTCAGCTAATCAGTAGCTTTTTTTTAGTGAGAATTAGGTATTTCCGCGGTCGAATCCAACGGTGTCCCTGAAAAACTGCGGAGATATAGCCACATTACTTTTAAAAAAACGGCTAAAATAAAACTCGTCATTAAAACCCAATTCGTATGCAATCAACTTAACGGGTTTGGAGGTTAGGTATAACTGTCTTTTTGCTTCAGTAATTATTCTGTCGGCTATCAGGTTTGACAATGTCTTATTAAAGTGAGTTTTACTTATTTTGTTTAAGGCTGCCGTTGAAATGTTTAGTAGTTCAGCATAATCACCGGGACTGTGAAGTGATTTAAAATGTTCCTCAATGGCATCTTTTAAACTATTTAAAATAACGGGTCCTTTTTCAATTGACACATATTCCAAATGCCTTTGGTCAATTTTGATTCGGGAAGCGTTGATGAGCAATATTTTTAAATAAGATATCAATACCTCGGGTTGAGGTGTTCCCGGACGCTCCATTTCAACTTTAAGCCCGGTTATAATTGTTAACAAATACTGGGCGTCATCAATAGTTAAACCGAGGATCGGCGACTCATAAATGTTATTAAAAAGAACGCCATTGCAGGAGACTTCGTTCCGGTGCTTATGAAGGCAAAAAAACTCAGGATGGAAATTAACCATGAGCCCTTTAAAATCCTTTTCGCATCGGATCTTAAACGGCTGATAAAGAGAAAAGCACATGAGGCTATTTTCCTTAAAGCTGTATTCTGAAATATCAGCTATAACACTTCCTTTACCTGCTAAAACCAAAATCACAGAAAAATAATTATACTGCTTTAAACTATTAAAATATTCATCACGCTCAAACGTAAAAACTTTAAATACCAAAGATTTAGTTTGAGGATAATACAGTTCTAATGCGTTGTCGTTCATTATAAATTTGTTTAAAATAAAAAAGGCACAAATCCAAACTATAGAATCTCTATGATCAACAAACGTAATGTTTTATTTCGATTGAAATAAAAACAGCCTTTAGATGTATCCAAAGGCTGTTTTTAAAGTATGGTGACCCCGAAAGTACAGATGTCGAACTCTTTTATTGAGGATTGTAAGAAAATTGTAGCTTTAAGAAAATAATTTGAACAAATGACTGCTTTTATTTTTTGTTCGAATTAGTATACCATTGTATGTCACAACAAGATCAATCACAGTTAAATGCACTATTGAAGTTTAAAACTCGCGATAAGTTTTCAACTTCATCTTGGAATGAAAGAGGGTTAAATCCATCAAGTGATGAAATTAGTAGTTTCCTAAATGACTTATTTAATTCATGTGCAAATCAGCTAATTAATGCCATCAATAATGGTGCATCAAAAAAACAGTTACTAGAGGTTTTAAAATCTAATCTGTTGTTATTTAACAGAATGGATTATGATACCGAGGAACGTGAATTCATTTGCAGCCTTTTTGAGGAATTATCTAAAAATATCAACGTCGATTTTAGCAGTAATTTAAACAAATGGTTATATGGATCTTTATCGACAACTCTTTCCAAAATTCTAAATATCTTTCATTCAACAAAAGTTATTGATACACTAACACAACCTTGTAATGCTTGCGGTATACAACTTGAATCTTATATAATTAAAACCGAGTCGGGAATTCCAGAAACAGACTGGTTAATTGTAAAATGTAATAACTGTGGTGAATTTAATTTGGTATCTGTTGGCCCAGGTGTAAAAGAATTAAAATTTGGAAATTATCAATGGATTGAAAATGTAAGAATGGAAGAGTTTACATATGAACAAGCCATTGCACGAGTTAATCAAATTAAATTTAAAAATAAATCTTAGTGATTTCTTAAAACTTGAATACCCCGACGAGGCTCGAACTCAAAAAGTTGCTCTATCGTGCAGAAACGCAATATCTGAAAATAGCCTAAAAACAAAAACCGCCTCTAACAACATTAGAAGCGGTTTTTTGAAATTTTGTGACCTGGGAGAGGATCGAACTCTCGACCCACTGATTAAGAGTCAGTTGCTCTACCGGCTGAGCTACCAAGTCATTTATTTTTTTTCCGGGTTGCAAATAAACGAAAATTT
>Ga0193717_1000448_pt1 | contig 28061 bp, 25 predicted proteins | sample U2c2metaG_FD_145900 | JGI IMG/M metagenome (GOLD analysis project Ga0193717, IMG submission 145900) | Soil microbial communities from a riparian zone of the East river system, Colorado, United States - U2c2 | ecosystem: Environmental > Terrestrial > Soil > Riparian zone | place: USA: East River...
GCTGACGTGTTCGAACCACTGGGCGGTCTCGAAGGGGTCGGGTCGGCGGCTCGGGCGGCCCGCGACGCGGTCGACGTGCTGCTCCGGGACCGGGGGCTGCGCAAGGTCGGCTCCGACGTCACCGCCGAGGCCCTGCTCCGGGGCGCCCACGCTTCCGCTGCGCTGGCCGGCAGCCCGTCGACGCTCGATCAGGTACGCCGGGGCGCCGGCGACCCGCTCTCGTCGGGCGCGGTGCGGATGACCGGTGAACTGATGGGCCTCGCCAAGCAGGTCGATACCGCACCCATTCAGGTCTGGACCAGACTCCACCAGTTGGCCGCGGTCGACCTGGGATCGGAAGACCAGTTGGGCCACCTGCGGACCAGTCGCGAGCCGGTGCCCGACGACATCGCGGGCCTGCCGACGGCACCGCCCGCGGACGTGATGTGGGAGCGCCTGAGCGGACTGGCAAAGGCGCTGACCTCGCCGACGAAGGCTCCGGCCATCGTCGTCGCCGCCGTGGTGCACGCGGAACTCGCGGTGCTCCGGCCTTTTCCGACCGCGAACGGCTTGGTCGCCCGCGCTGCGGAACGCTGCGTATTGGTTGCCCGCGGCATCGATCCGGTGGCGGTCACGGTGCCGGAGGTGGGCCACCTGGAGCTGGGGGGATCGTATCCGTCGGGGCTGCGGGACTACGCCGGCGGCGGACTGACCGGAGTACGGGACTGGTTGCTGCGGTCCTGTGAGGTGGTGGCCCTCGGTGCCGAACGTTCACCGCTCAACATCTCTGCCCCACAAGGGAATTGAGCACCAGGCCCACCCATGCGAACGGCGCTCTCCAACGAGAGCGCCGTCGCTGGCACGTAGGCCTGGTTACCATGCGTGCACCTTGTCTGCCGCCACAGGACTAGCCTGGGTCGTGCTGCCCGGTTGGGATGGGCTGGTCGCCGCGTGGGTGCCTGGCTGCCGTGCAATCTCTACAGGACCGAGGTCCCTTGTGTCTTCCTTTGTACTCCCGAAAGCCCTTTCTGGGAAGGGCTAGAGCGGCCTTGATGAAGCTGTGAAAATTGTGTGGATCCTCAGCTTTCTGCCAGCCGGGCCCGCCGCCGGGCGGCGTACAGCAGCAGTCCGGCGGCGGCCAGACCGGCGCCGACGGCGGTCGCGGCGACGGCCGGACGGCGCACCTCGCGGAACCGGGTACGCTCGGTCAGCGCCACCGGTTTGGTGAAGTCGAGCACCGGCCAGTCGCGCCCGATCGCGAGCCGGCGCAGCGCTTTGTCGGGGTTCACCGCGACCGGATGGCCGACCGCGGCCAGCATCGGCTCGTCGGTGACGGAGTCCGAGTAGGCGTAGGAATCCTGCAGGGCATAGCCTTCCGCCGCGGCCAGCGTGGTGATCGCGGTCGCCTTGTACGGTCCGTAGACGTACTCCTCGATCTCACCGGTGTACTTGCCGTCGGCAACTACCATCCGGGTGGCGATCACCTTGTCGGCGCCGAGCATCCGGCCGATCGGCTCGACCACCTCGAAGCCGGAGGAGGACACGATCACCACGTCCCGGCCGGCCGCGTGGTGCTCCTCGATCAGCGTCACCGCCTCGTCGTAGACGATCGGGTCGACGATGTGGTGCAGGGTGTCGGCGACGATCGAGCGGACCGTTTCCACGTCCCAGCCCGTGCACATAGCGGACAGGTACTCCCGCATCCGCTCCATCTGGTCGTGGTCCGCGCCACCCAGCAGGTAGACGAACTGGGCGTAGGCGCTGCGTAGCACCGTCCGCCGGTTGATCAGCCCGCCGGCGTAGAACGGCCTCGAGAAGGCGAGGGTGCTGGACCGCGCGATGATGGTCTTGTCCAGGTCGAAGAAGGCGGCCGGACGGGCCGTCCCCAGGTGCTCCATAAGACCGAGCATAGGGCGGTGGACGAAACGCCGAGGGGCCCGGCCTTTCGTGTGGCCTACTCTCCCGTTAGACTATTGAGCAGTGTGACAGTGGCACTGGTCCGGGAGCCCCGATGAGGGGACCCGGCGCCCGGGGAAAACGCGCTCGGTTGCAATCCAACTGAGATGTGTGGGATCCGGATTCGGGGGGTACATACTCCTCGACAGTGACACACTGTCGCCTCCTGATCGGCCCCCGGCTCCTCCCCCCGAGCCCGTGGCCGAAGACGGCCCCCGGTCACCCCCCCGCCGGGGGCCGTCGCCTTTCTCCGAACAGGTCGTCGGCTGTTTCTCGCCGTTCATCGACCCGTCAATGTCAGAGGACTGTACATTCCTCATCTTTTCTGAGCGTGAGAGCGCTCCCACTTTATGTAGGGTCTTGACAATGTAGTTGACTGGTCACACTTTGTGTCTCATGAGTCCGCGAACCCGCCGCCCCCAGTCCGCGATCATCTCCGCCCTGCTGACGCTCGTCCTCGCCGTCACCGGCGTGCTGCTCCTGCCCGGCGCCAGCTCCGCGGCGACCAACCTGGTCACGAACGGAACCTTCGAAACCGGCTCGCTGGCCGGCTGGTCCTGCTCGGCCGGAACGGGCGCCGCCGTCAGTGGTTCTGCTCACAGTGGGACCTACGCGCTGCAGGGCAGCCCGACCTCCGGCGACAACGCCCGATGTAGCCAGTCGGTCTCCGTCCGGCCCAGTTCGACCTACACCCTGTCGGCCTGGGTGAAGGGGTCGAACGTCTACCTGGGTGCCGACGGCGGCACCAGCACCTGGAGCTCCGGCACTGCCTGGAACCAGCTCACGACGACCTTCACGACCAGTGCGTCCACCAGCACGGTGACGGTCTACCTGCACGGGTGGTACGGCCTTCCGGCGTACCAGGCGGACGACGTAGTACTGGACGGCCCGGGAGGTACCGCGCCGCCGCCGGACACCACAGCGCCGACGACGCCGGGTGGGCTCACGGTGGGCAGCCCGACCTCCAGCTCGTTGCAGCTGAACTGGTCCGCCGCCTCGGACGCGAACGGCGTGACCCGGTACGACGTGGTCCGCGGTACCGATGCTGCACAGAGCGTCGGCAATGTGACCAGCTGGACGGCCGGCGGGCTCAACCCGAGCACCACCTACAGCTTCAAGGTCCGCGCGTGCGACGCGGCCGGTAACTGCTCGCCGTACGGCGCGGCGGTGTCCGGCACCACCTCCAGCGGCCCGACTACCCCTCCGCCGGGCAACTTGCCGAAGCACATCCTCACGGGGTACTGGCACAACTTCAACAACGGTGCCGCGCTGCAGCGGATCCGAGATGTGCAGGCCAACTACGACCTGATCGCTGTGGCCTTTGCCGATGCCGACCCGGCTAGGCAGGGTGCGATCAGCTTCACACTGGACCCGGGCCTGGCCAGCGGCCTAGGTGGCTACACGGCCGCGAACTTCAAGGCCGACATCGCTGCCAAGCAAGCTGCCGGCAAGAAGGTCATCCTGTCTGTGGGCGGCCAGAACGGCACCATCTCGGTAGCAAACGCCACAGCCGCTACCAACTTCGCCAGCAGCGCTCTGTCCGTACTACGTGAGTACGGGTTCGACGGGATCGACATCGACCTGGAGAACGGGGTGAACGCGCAGTACATGGGTCAGGCACTGCAGAGCCTGCGCAGTCAGTTCGGCGCCGGCCTGGTGATCACGATGGCACCGCAGACGATCGACATGCAAAGCACCAGCTTCGAGTACTTCAAGCTGGCGCTGAACATCAAGGACATCCTGACCGTGGTCAACGTCCAGTACTACAATTCCGGCTCGATGAACGGCTGCAACGGCCAGGTGTACTCGCAGGGCTCGGTGGACTTCATCACCGCACAGGCCTGCATCATGCTGCAGAACGGGCTCCGGGCCGATCAGGTCGGGCTGGGCCTGCCCGCCTCCAGTCAGGCGGCGGGGAGTGGGTACGTATCACCGACGATCGTGAACAACGCGCTGGACTGCCTCACCAAGGGCACCAACTGCGGCAGCTTCAAGCCGAGCACCACTTGGCCCACGCTGCGCGGCGCGATGACCTGGTCGACCAACTGGGACGCCACGAACGGCAACGCGTTCTCCAACCAGGTCGGCTCCCACGTCCACGCCCTTCCCTGATCATGCACAGCTACCGACCGGCTCCGGTGCTGGAAGCGCTCGGTATCTGCTCCGAGGACGAGCAGCTCTACCGCGCACTTCTGGCCCGCCCGGAAGCCACCACAACCGACCTGGTCACCCACACCGGCTGGCCCGCTGCCAGGGTGGCCCGGCACCTGAGATCACTGCTGTCCCTAGGCCTGGCATCCCGTACGCCGGGACGCCCGGCCCGGTACACCCCGGCGGTTCCCGAGGCCGCGGTGGAACTCCTGGCGCTCCGCAAGCAGGCCGCTATCGTCCAGGCCAGGCTGGGGGCGTCTGTCCTCACCCAGGAGTTCCAGGCCGCGCGACAGACCGGGCCGTTCACGGTGATTCGAGGAGTGGAGGCGATCGCCCAGCGGTACTACCAGGCGCAGCAGAGTGCGCAGAGCGAGGTGCTGATCCTCGACAAGCCGCCGTACGCCGTGTTGCCGATCGAGCCTCGCCGGGCGATCGGGGTGACGTACCGGACCATCTACGACATGGCTGCGCTGATGGATCCGGCGGAGCTTGCGGCTGCTCGTTCCGCGGGGACCATGTGCCGGATGCTGCGCGACGTACCACTGAAGCTGGTGGTTGCGGACCGGCGTACGGGGTTGCTGCAGACCGGTGGTGATGTCGTGGTGGAGCTCGGGCCGTCGACCTTGCTGGATGCGTTGCTGCGGCTGTTCGAGCTGTTGTGGCAGCAGGCGACGTCGCTGTCCCCGGAGCCTGCGGAAGGACCGTTGACTGCGGAGGACCAGCAGTTGCTGGCACTGGCGGCCGCGGGTCTGACCGACCAGGCGATAGCCAGGCGGCTCGGGGTGGCGCAGCGGACTGTCGAGCGGCGCATGCAGCGGATCCTCAAGGCGCTGGATGCCACCACACGCTTCCAAGCCGGACTACGAGCCGGGCAGCGCGGGTTGCTGGTTTAAGTTACGTCGGCGACTGTGGCGTTGAGTGCCTTCACCAGGGCCTCGGCGTCCACGGTCAGGCCGACGCCGTGCTCACCGCCGCCGATCGAGATGGTCCCGGTGATCCGCTCGTCGGCGATCACCGGCCAGGCGTTCGTGCTGCCGAGCGGAGTGATCGTGCCGCGGACGTAGCCGGTCACCTCGAGCGCGGTGTCGGCGCTGGGCATCGAGATGCGGTTGATGCCGAGCAGGGCGCGCAGCTTCGGCCAAGCGATCTCCCGGTCGCCTGGGACGAGCACGAACCGGTAGTCGTCGTCGGAGAGCCGGACCACGATCGTCTTGATCAGCTTCGCCGGTTCGATGCCCCGGGCCGCGGCTGCTTCCTCGAGGGAGTTCACCCGGCCGTGCCGCGTCTCCTCGTAGGCCAGGTCCAACTCGTCTGCTGCCTCGGTTGCTCGGGTCACGTGGCTAGTTTCCCACCCGGCTCGGAATGCTCCTGAGCGCGAGAGCCAGGAGCAGGGCGGCGATGAAGAGGACAGCTGCCTCGGCGACAACCCCTGGCCACGCGGCGCGCGACCACGCAGTACCGGCTAGGCCGCCGAACACGGATGAGCCTAGGTAGTAGGCGAAGAGGTACAGGCCTGCCGCCTGGCCTGTTCCGCCGCCGCCCGCATGAGCCCGGACTGCCACCCAGCCACTGGCCACGCCGTGTACCGCGAAGAAGCCGGCCGTCATCACCGCTAGCCCGGCGACGATCAGCGGCAGTGGTCCGCTGAGTGTGATGGCGAGACCCGCCAGCGTGACTAGGCAGCCGATCGGCACCACCGTGCGCCTGCCGTACTTGTCGGCCAACCGACCCGCCACTGCCGAGGCCGCCGAGCCCAGTAGGTAGACCGCGAACACCAACCCGGCCAACCCCGGCCCTAACCCGTACGGCGCTGCCGCCAGTCTGAAGCCGGTCGCGTTGTAAACGGCGACGAAGGCACCCATCGCGGTGGCGGCAATGCCGTAGAGGGCGAGCAGAGCTGGATCCTTGAGGACTCGTGCGGTCTGCTGCAGCAACCGGCGCGGGCTGGGAGGTGTGGCGACGAAGTTCTTGGAGTCCGGCAGTAAGAAGGTCACGAGCACCGCGCAGACCACACCGAGTACTGCGATCCCGCCGAGGGCTGCTCGCCAGCCGCCGAGGTCTGCCAGTCCACCTGCCACCAGGCGGCCGGTCATGCCGCCTACTGCTGTCCCGGCGACGTAGAGCCCACTGGCGCGTGCGTGGCTGGACTCGTGGACCTCTTCTCTCAGGTAGGCCATCGCTACCGCGGGAAGTCCGGCCAGTGCGACACCCTGAACTCCTCTGAGTGCGAGCAAGGTCTCCCAGTTCGGGGAGAAGGTGCAGAGCACGGCGACAAGCGCGGCCACCGCTACAGACCAGCGCATCAACTTGGTGCGGCCGAAGACCTCTGATGCGGGTCCGGCGATCAGGAGGGCGATCCCCAGGCCGAGCGTGGCGAAGGACACGCTGAAGGCGCTCTGGCTGGGTGAGACCTTGAAGGCCGTGACTAGCTCCGGCAGCAGCGGTTGGGTGCTGTAGAGCATGGCGAACGTGGCCAGACCGGCCGTGAACAAGGCTATGGAGAGTCTGCGATACCCCGCCTCGCCGGGGAGATACCCGGCCGGCTGTCTGGCCGCAGTCTGCATGGGAATGACGGTGCCAGGTGTTTCGTCATACGTAAAATGTCTGCTCTGGTTGGTATCGATACGCTTTCCGCATGAATGTCGATGACCTTCGGTGGTTCGTGGTGCTGGCGGAGACCGAACACCTCACCGACGCGGCCGCCGTCCTCGGGACCAGCCAGCCGAATCTGTCGCGGTCACTCCGCCGGGTCGAGGACGCTTTCGGAGTCCGCCTGTTCGAGCGTGAGCACCGTGGGCTGCGCCTCAATCCCTATGGCCGGATCGTGCTCGAGTCGGCCCGAGCCGGAGTTGCTGCCGTGGATGCGGCTGCGCAGCGGATCGACGCGTTGATGGATCCCGACTCGGGCACCGTCCGGCTGGCCTTTCTGCACTCGGTCGCGACAGGCGTCGTTCCGGATCTCTTGAAGGCGTTCCGGGCGACGGCACCGGGCATCCGCTTCGCGCTGCGGGAGGAGCCGTCGCACGACATCGTCCGCGACTTGGAGTCAGGTGAGGCAGAACTCGGCATCACCGGACCGCGGCCGGACCGGGACATCTTCGGCTGGCATCTGCTCGAGCGTCAGCGCCTTTGTCTCTATGTCCCACCCGGGCATGCCTTGGCCGGCCTGGACCACGTCAGCCTGGCTGAAGCTGCGGCTGAGCCCTTTGTCGCTCTGCGCCCCGACTTCGGCTTCCGCCGTGTCACCGACGAGCTCTGCCGGGCCGCCGGGTTCACTCCCCATGTCGCCTTCGAATCAACCGACCTGACGACCGTCGACCGCCTCGTCGGCGCCGGCCTCGGCGTCGCAGTACTGCCTGGCGGTGCTGTGCGTGGCACGGAAAGCGGAGCCACACCTGTCCCACTGGCCGGCGTCAAAGCCCGCCGGGACATCGGCCTGACATGGCGGCTCCGCGGTGAACTCTCGCCGGCAGCGGAGCGCCTCCGCACCTTCATCCAGTCCCTGGAACCCTGATCCCCCTTGCGTCCGAAGGGGAGTGGGGCCTGCCCCTCGGGTCTTCGGACGCAACGGCGTACTGCGGCAGGCGAATTGACCCGCCTGCCGCAGTACGGGCCGCTGTTAGAAGCCGGCGGTGATGCGGGTGAACTCCCAGTCGGGCTGGGCGATGCCGCTGCAGTTGGAGACCACGCCGCCGCCGGCGCAGCCGCGGTCGCGGTTCACCGACCAGAACGCCAGCCGGCCCAGACCGTTGTTCTTGGCCCAGGTGGTGATGTTCTGCCAGGTCGCCGTGGTGGTCATCTCCTGCTGGTCGGACAGACCGTTCATGCCGGAGATGCCCTGGTGGGAGTAGGCCTGCGCGGTGGTCCAGCCGAAGACTGCCTTCAGCTTGTTGTTCAGACCGGTGGACGCACCCACGGTGTCGTTGTAGATGTTGGAGCTGCCGAAGTCGAACGGCATCAGCGTGAAGATGTCGATGTTCGCGCCGAGTGCCGCCGACCGCTCGATCAGTCGGTTGCCCCAGTAGTTCGGACCCGTCGTTGAGGTGCCGAACGTAAGTATCGTCTGGATGCCGGGGTTGTTCTGCTTGACGATCTTGAGGGCGTTCAGGATGCGGTCCTGGACCACCTCGCTCTCGAACTCGTCCGTGTTCTCGATGTCGATGTCGATCGCCTTGAGGCCGTAGGCGCTGATCACCTGCTGGTAGGCGCCGGCCAGGGCTTCCGGAGTACTGCAGTTCGGGCCCAGCTTGTTGCCGCTCCAGCCGCCGATCGACGGCACGATGTCGCCGCCGGCCGCGCGGATCTGCGAGATCGCAGTCGCATCCGCACTGCCTTGTAGTGGCCGGCTACCGTCCCAGGCCGCGTTGCAGCCGCCGGACGACAGGATGAAGGCCATGGTGAACCACTTGATGCCGGTGGCGTTCATGACCGTCGTTGGGCTCGGCGGGTTGCCCCAGCCCATGTAGAGGTAGGGCGCGGCCCGGCGGGTGCCGACGGGATCGGTGCCGCCTGTCTTGGTCGTGACGGAGATGGAGCCGCTCTTGGCGCCTTCACCTGCACTGTTGGAACCACTGACCTGGTAGCTGTACGCCGTGTTGGCGGCCAGCCCGGAGTCCGTGTACGACGTACCGGTCGGCGTACCCACCTTCGTACCGTTGCGGTAGACGTTGTAGCTGGTCGCCCCGCTAGCGGCGGACCAGGACAAGCTGACGGACGACGCGGTCGAAGTACCGGTGAGTCCGCTGGGTGCGCCGGGAACTGTTCCGCCGCCACCGCCAGTGCAGGAACCACCGTTGAGCCGGCAGGCCGCGATACCGGGGAAGTTGCCCGGGCTGCCGTTGAAGCCGAAGGTGACGCTGGCGCCGGGCGCGAGCGGTCCGGCCCAGCTGGGCGGGGTGAAGGTGTGCGTCTGGCCACTGCTGGCGCGGGTCGCGTCCCAGGAACTGCTGATCGAGTAGCCGGACGGGAAGTCCAGGGCGATCGACCAGGTACTGATCGAACTGGTGGTGCCGTTGGTGACAGTGACCTTGCCCTCGAATCCGCTGCCCCAGTCGGAGACCTTGGTGAAGGCGGCGCTCACCGGCGCGGCCTGTGCTGCGGGGACGACCAGCACGGACATCACCACGGCGGCTATCGCGGCTATTGCTACGGACAGGTGTTTGCGTTTCATGATGCTCCGATCAGTGGGCGGTACGTGATCAGACCCGTCCCCAGAGCGCGGGGACGTTCGGCGGTTCCCAGCCGGTCAGCGAGGTGTGGCCCTGGATGCACCGGTAGGTGATGCCGTTGTAGGACACCAGCGAGCCCGTCGCGTACGCCGTGTTCGGCGCCCACGGGGTTGCCGTCGGAGGGGTGGTCGGCGGCGTGGTGGGAGGGGTCGTCGGCGGTGTCGTGGGAGGCGTGGTCGGGGGTGTGGTGGGTGGGGTGGTCGGCGGCGTGGTGGGCGGGGGACCGCTGCAGCCCGGGGTGTCCGCGTTGACGGAATTGACCACGGAGTTGAACAGCGTGACGCCCGGGTCGAGTGCCTCGAGGCTGTACATCATCGCGCCGGCCAGCCCCTGGCAGTGGCCGTAGTCGGCCTTCTCCTTGATCGACCTGGCGTTGTCGCCGGTCCAGAAGGTGCCGTTGCTGTAGAACCAGGACGACTTGCTGGCATCGTCGAAGTACGTCATGGACGGGTTGTCGACGAAGCCGGTGAGTTCCTTGTAGAAGGAGACGCCCGGCACGTTGCCGCTCAGCGCGTGGCCGTCGGCCGGGGCCGTGGCCGTCTGGTACTTGCCGTTGGCCGTGGCCGGCACACCCTTCCATCCCCTGTAGTAGAAGGGATAGCCGATGGTCAGCTTGTTCGCCGGGAAGCCGCCGGGGATCCCGTACGCCGGGTCGCCGGTGGTCCATGCCTTGACGGCACCATCGACGGAGTACTTGGCCGTGCCCGGCGGGATCGGGTTGCTCGGGTCGTTCGGCGCCTGGTAGAGCGGGTCCTGGAAGTTGGTCGGCCCGGTCGGCTCGAACCCGCCGTGCATGTCGTACGTCATCACGTTGTTGTAGTCGAGGTACTGGCCGATCTTGTCCGTCTCGATGGTGGCGATCTTGTCCTGACCGGCAGGGGTCGCCGCGGTGAGGTAGTAACGCTTGCCGGTCTGGTTGCCATAGGCATTGAGTTGGGCGCGGAGCTCGGCGAGCAGCAGGGTAAAGTTCTGCTTGTCCGCTGCGCTGTAGTGATTGCCGACGTGGCCGTTGGGCGAGCCGGGATACTCCCAGTCGATGTCGATGCCGTCGAAGATGCCGGCCGCGCTGCCCGGGCCACCGAAGCCGTCGACCATCGGCAGGTCGCCCTTGAGGAACATGTTCACGCAGGAGCTGACGAAGGCCTTGCGCTTGGCGTCGGTGGAGGCCGCGTCGGAGAAGTACTTCGAGTAGGTCCAGCCGCCGATCGAGATCAGGATCTTCAGGTTCGGCTGCTGCGCCTTCAGCTTCTTCAGCTGGTTGAAGTTGCCCTGGATCGGCTGGTTCCAGACGTCACCGACACCGTCGACGCTGATGTCGGCGCCGTACGACTTGCCGTAGTCGGCGAACGCGTCACCCGCACCGTCGCCGGCGTTCGGGTTGTTCTCGTCCTGCGAGGCGGCCTGGTTCGCCATGAAGCAGGTGTGACTGGTCGGGTGGATGTTGGCGAACGCGTAGTTGAGGAAGTCCAGCTTGCCGGCGGCGCCGGTGGTGATCAGGTTCTTGGGATAGAAGGCGTTCGCGTAGATGCCCCACTGGGTGAAGTAGGCCGTCTTGACGCCACCGCTGGTGGCCGCTTGTGCCTGTTGGGGCGGCCCGGCCGTCGCGATCAGGCCGGCGGCGGCGAGGAGGGCGGTGGCGGCGACGATGGCCGGGGTGGCGAGGGTGCGCAGTCGACTCATGGGCGGTCCTCCGGGGGCTGAATCAGTGCACGGGTGTCCAGCGCGAAGCGTTCTGCGTGAAACTTAGTTAAAGACGCTTCGAAAGGAACCGTAGCCGGTCGCCGCCGATTGGTCGCGGGGTCGTACTGGCGGATTACCGCTGCTGACGGAAAGCCGACAGATCCCTTTGTCCACAGGGTTTCGACTCATTCCGGGCAGGCCCGGAAAGCACGGCACCTTCTAGGGCATGGACAACGTTTCTTTGCTGCCGGCGTCGCCAGTGCTGCTGGCCACGGCCGACGAGATGCTGCTCGACGACCTGCTCCGCCTCGCCGCGGCCGCCGAGGTGACCCCGCGAGTGGAGCGGGACCTGCTCGGCCTGCGCCGCTGCTGGCAGTCCGCCACCCTGGTGGTGGTCGGCCAGGACTTCATCGACCCTCTCGCCCGCACCCAGCCCGTACGCCGCCCAGGGGTCGTCGTGGCCGGTGTGGATGCCGAGGACGCCGGGCTTTACCGCCGCGCACTGGCGATCGGCGCCGAGGGTGTCTTCCTGCTCCCCGGGGAAGAGGCGGCGCTCGGGGACAAGTTCGCCGACACGCTGGACGGTGGAGTTCGTGCCGCGACCACCCTGGCCTTCGTCGGCGGGTGTGGTGGCGCGGGGGCGACCACGCTGGCCGCGGCGGTGGCGGTGACCGGCAGTAGACGGGGACTCCGGACGATGTTGATCGACGGCGATCCACTGGGCGGTGGTATCGACCTTGCCCTCGGCAACGAAACTGATCGGGGATCGCGATGGCCGGAACTGCTGAACGCGGCCGGGCGGGTCAGCGCGGCCGCCTTGCGTTCTGCGCTGCCCTTGGTCGAAGGGCTTGCCGTGCTGTCCTGGGATCGCTCCGAGGTGACCTCGCTACCGCCCGAGGCGATGCGCTCCGTGCTCGGGGCCGCTCAACGCAGCAGTGATCTGGTGGTCGTCGATCTCCCTCGGCGCGCCGATCCCGCGGCTGAGGAGGCCTTTGTCCGGGCGACCGCCACGCTGGTGGTGGTGCCACGGGATGTTCGGTCCTGCGCCGCCGCCGCGCGACTGGTCGGCCCGCTGCGCCAGGTTGCCGGTGATCTGAGGGTGGTGGCTCGGGAGCCTGGTCTCAGTGGGCTGTCGGCGGTTGACGTGGCGGATCATCTGAAGTTGCCGCTGGCGGCGAAGTTGGCGTTCGATGACGACCTCCCGGGGCTGATGGACCAGGGGCGCTTCGATCCGCGGCCGCGAGGAGCACTCGGGCGGACCGCGACCGACCTGCTGGACTTGTTCGGCCTGTCCGAATCGCTGGCGGCATGAACGTCCCGGCCGAGCTCCTCGAACGGGTCCGGGGGACCCTTGCCTCCCAGGGATCCGAGCCGACACCTGCCCGGGTCGCGGCCGCGCTGCGTGCGGATGGCGGCGTCTTCGGCGATTCGACTGTGCTGGCGGTGGTTGCCGCTCTCCGCCGGGAGGCGCTCGGTGCAGGCCCACTGGACGGGTTGCTCTCGGAACCAGGCATCACCGACATCCTGGTGAACGGACCGAACGAGGTCTATGTCGATCGCGGTTCGGGCCTCGAGCGGATCACGTTGCGCACCGGCGACGAATCCGCAGTACGGCGGTTGGCTACTCGGCTCGCCGCTGCGGCAGGTCGTCGTTTGGATGACGCGACCCCGTATGTCGATGTCCGGTTGCCTGATGGGACTCGCTTTCACGCCGTGCTGTCTCCGGTCGCCGCGCCTGGGACCTGTCTGTCGTTGCGGGTGCCGTCGCGCAAGGTCTTCGGGTTGGAGGATCTGGTGGCGGCCGGTTCGCTGCCCGCTGCTGGGGTCCCGGTGCTACGCGATCTGCTGGATGCCCGGCTGGCCTTCCTGATCAGCGGAGGTACCGGTACTGGGAAGACGACGTTGCTGAATTCGTTGCTGTCCCTGGTGGACGGGTCCGAGCGGATGGTCGTCGTCGAGGACGCTAGCGAGCTCCGGCCGGACCACCCGCATGTCGTCCGCTTGGAGGCGCGGCCGCCGAACGTGGAGGGAACCGGCGAGATCACGTTGAGGGAGCTGGTCCGGCAGGCGTTGCGGATGCGGCCGGATCGGCTGGTGGTCGGAGAGGTCCGGGGAGCTGAGGTGGTGGATCTGCTGAGTGCACTGAACACGGGGCACGAGGGCGGCTGCGGGACGGTCCACGCGAACTCGGCGTCCGACGTACCGGCGCGGCTTGAGGCGCTGGGTTCTCTTGCGGGGTTGGGCCGAGACGCGCTGCACAGTCAGTTGTCGTCGGCGTTGCATGCGGTGATCCACCTAGTCCGCGGGCCGGACGGAGTGCGGCGGGTCGCGGAGATCCGGGTGGTCGGACGGGCGGTGGACGGGCTGGTAGTGACGTTGCCTGCCGTGCGCTTCGCTCCTGGAGGCAAAGTCGAACTGACAGACAACGCCACCCGCTTCACCAAGCTGCTCGCAGGTGCCGCATGAAGTCTGTCTTCGCCGGAGGCGACACCCCACCCCTGATCGCCGGAAGCGAGGCACCGGCTCTGATCGCGGGTCTGATGATCTTCGTCGTCGCCGTCGCACTACTGCCGCGCCGCGGCCGAGGCCTCCACCGCCTGGCCGCCGCGGCAGGCGATGCACGCCGCCGCACGACGCTTGTGCGCTCTGGCTCGCGACGAACGGCGGGTGCTGATGCAGCACTCGCGCGATCCGCCGGGCGACTGCCGTCCAGTGGTGCTGGGGACCTAGCGCGATCCGCCGGGCGGCGGCTGGCGATGCTCGCTTCGCTCGTGATCGTCGCCGTGGTTGTCGCGCTGTCGCTCAGTCCGCAGTTGGTTGTCTCCGTGCTGGCCGTTGGGTTGATCGTCGCTGTCGTCGTCCATCAGCGCGTGAGGTCTCGGCGTCGTCGCGATGCCGCCTCCCGGCGCTCGCGAATCATCGAGGCCTGCGATGTTCTCGCAGCCGAACTAGCTGCGGGCCGTCCTCCGCGAGATGCTTTGGAGGGCGCCGCCACGATCTGTCCGGAGTTGCAGGTGGCCTCGGCCGCGGCACGGCTCGGCGGCGACGTACCGGCTGTTCTGGAGCTCGCCACCGAACCACCGGGAGCCGAGGGATTGCGAGCCCTGGCAGCAGCCTGGCGCGTGGCCGATGAGTCAGGCGCCGCCTTCGCCGCGATCGTGGAACGACTGGCCGAGGCACTCCGCGCGGAAGAGTCAGTCCGCCGTCAGATCTCGACGAACCTCGCCAGCACTCGTGCGACCGCACGTCTGCTGGCCGTGCTTCCACTCTTCGGCACAGGACTCGGCTACGCCCTGGGCGCGGACCCTCTCGCCTTCCTCACCTCCACCCCACCCGGTTGGCTCTGCCTCTTCCTGGGCCTGTCGCTGGCGATTGCCGGCCTCCTCTGGACCGACCGCCTAGCGTCCACGCCCAATGACTGACCAGTCTGCGGCGGCCTCCGCGCTCGTGTCGGCTTTGACGGCTGCGCTGGCCGTTGCGTTCGTGCTACCCGGTCGGCCAGGGCCGCGCCGTTTGGTCAGCCGCCGTGGATTCATCGCGGGCCGATGGGCTCTTCCCGACGGCCTCAAAGCCAAGCCGGTGCCGCCGGCCGCACGCCGACTGCACCGAAGGGCGGCCATAGTCGTAGCCGTCGCCTGCCTCCTCTTGCTCGGCCTCCCCTGGGGGTTGGGCCTTGGCGGCTTGGCGTACTTCGGAATCCCCGTCGTCTTGAGTCGGCTCGAACCGGCAGCGGTCCGCAGGCGATCGGAGCGCATAGTCGCGGATCTCCCGCTTGCGGTTGACCTGCTCGCGGCCTGCTTGCGCGCCGGTCGCCCACCACAAGCCGCGGTTGGCACTGTCAGTAGAGCGTTGAGCGGACCTCTTGCCGAGCTACTCGCCGAAGTGGAGCATCGGCTGAACCTGGGCGCTGACCCGATCGACGCCTGGTCCGGTGTCCTTGCCGAACCGGCCTGCGCGAGCCTGGCACGTGCCGTTCAGCGAGCACTCCGCTCGGGGACACCGCTCGCAAGAACTCTCGAGCACTTGGCCGGCGACGCCCGCCTAGCTCGTCGCTGGAGCGCCGAGGAACAGGCCCGAACCATAGAGACCACCTCGGTCCTACCCCTCGGCATCTGCTTCCTGCCGGCCTTCATCCTGCTGGGGGTGATCCCGACCATCGCCAGTTCTCTGACCGGCCTCCTCGATCAGTTCACCTGAGGGCCGGGTCGTCCTCGGGCCGATCCGCAGCTTCCAGGAGTGCCTCCGCTACGGCGGTGCGGGCATAGAGAACCGATCGGCCGACCCGATGAGGAGTGACGAGTCCTCCCGATCGGAGGGTGCCCAGGTGCTGCGATACGCCACCGGCGGACATCCCGGTGCGCGTTGCCAGCTCTGTGGTGGAGCGCGGTGTATCCAGCTGGGCAAGCAGTTCAGCCCGCGACCGCCCCAGTACTCCGGCGATGCCGGCTGAGGCAGTTCGCGAGGAGTTGGCCCACAGCGTGGCGACTCCACGAGCGGGATAGGTGAGCGTGGGCTGCCAGGGCGGAATCGTGCTCGAGAAGACCGTCGGCCAGACGAACGCGGACGGCGTCATCAGCAACCCCTCGCCGGCCAGATTCCGGACGCCGTGGAACCGGCGGTGCTTGATGGACAAGGACCCGTTCCGCCATTTCACCGACTCGGCGAGGTCCTCGAAGAGCCCGGTGTGACCCGCCTGCCCCAACCGGCGTCCGCGGTACAGCAGATCGCTTTCCAGCAGGGCGCGGATCCGTCCCCAGTGTGGAGCGATCGCCAGTTCCCAGTAGGTCTGCAGTTGCTCGGCGAGACGTTCGAGGCCGGCTTCGGGATCGGAGTACAGGTCGGCGACGGCTGCGGACGGTAGGTCCTCGGGTCTGGCTGGTCGAAGGCGCCGCGGTAGCGAGGCCTCTGCCAGGGAGCCGATGGGGTGCTTGCGCGCGTAGCTCAGTACGTCGAGGTCGGTGCGGAGCTGGCTTGCCGAGACCCGGCGTAGGGCGCTGAGATCCGCCGTCAGATCGGGGAGTGGGCTCTGTGGGGGTGGGGTGAGGAAGTCGGCCATGTACCAGACCTGTGGATCGACCAGGTCGAAGAGCAGGCCGAGGTCGACGCCGGCCCGGTCGATCCGCGCCTTGGTCAACTGTGCCCATTCCTGATGGAACGTCTGCGAGCGTGGCGTCCTCAGCAGCCGGATGCTCGCGACGATCTCCCACAGCGGCGACACCGCCAGCCGCGTCCTGGCCAGGTCCTCGACTGTGAAGGTGATCGTCAGCATCTGCCTGTCCTCGTCGATTTAGCTCAGCCTGAATCATTTCAGATCGGCGGTCCGTCCTCTGCACGATGGCCGTTCCGATGAGAGGAACGGTCAGGATGGACTATCGATCGACACTGAAGATCGGCGAACTGGAAGTGCACCGGCTGGGCTTCGGCGCGATGCGGTTGACCGGCTATCGGCCGCAAGCCGATCGAGCCGAGGCGCTGAGGGTCGCGCGGCGGGCCGTTGAGCTGGGCATCGACTTCATCGATACCGCGGACGCCTATGGCATCGGCGCCAACGAGGAGTTGCTCGCCGAAGCTCTTCACCCGTACGCCGACGAGTTGGTGATCGCGACCAAGATCGGGCATACCCGTCCTTCACCGGGCGAGTGGATTCCGCTGGGAAGGCCCGAGTATCTGCGGCAGGCAACTGAACTGAGCTTGCGACGACTGAAGGTTGAGCGGATCGATCTGCTCCAGTTGCATCGCATCGACAAAGCCGTTCCGTTGGCGGATCAGCTGGGTGCGCTGGCGCAACTGCAGGACGAGGGGAAGGTCCGGCACCTTGGACTGTCGGAGGTGACGGTCGCGCAGTTGCAGGAGGCTCGCAGGCAGATCGACGTGGTCAGCGTGCAGAACCGCTACAACCTCACCGATCGAGAGCACGAAGGCGTTCTCGACCACTGTGCCGAGGAAGGAATCGCCTTCATTCCTTGGCTTCCCATCGCCAGTGGCGACCACGCCAATTCTCCGGTGCTGGCAGCGATCGCGGCCGAGGTCGGAGGTACGGCGGCGCAGGTGTCGCTGGCGTGGTTGCTGCACAGATCACCTGTGGTGGTTCCGATTCCCGGGACGAGTTCGGAGCAGCACTTGGTCGAGAACGCGGAGGCGGCGGGGCTCCGGTTGTCCGAATCTCAGTTCGCACGACTGGCCGCTATCGGCTGAAAGCGAGCTGGGGCGAGAGTTGTCCCCAGGTTGAAAACTCCTTCTGTACAAGGGCTCTGACGACGGCACCTTGTCAGTGAGTCGCTCGGAGAAGCCGTGCGGCAGACCAGGAGGTTCGACATGTCCAAGATGCTGGTGCCCGCGCGCCCCTTTCCCGGCTTCAAGCCCCGCCACACCCGCATCCGCAAGCGCACCGAGCGCGGTGCGGCGACCGCCGAGTACGCCGTCAGCATCGTCGGCGCCTGTGGTTTCGCCGGCATTCTCGCTGCCCTGCTGCAGTCCGACGTGATGATGAACGTGCTGAAGGCGATCATCAACTTCGCCCTGAAGGCCGCCGGCGTGGACGGCATCCAGGTCTGATCCGGCCGGAGCAGGCCCGGCCGCGGCAACCCCTCAGGCCTCGGCCGGGCCTCTCCCCGCAGAGGAGGTGGAGCGATGAAGCTCTCATCACTACGTCGACGAAGCTGCCGGTGCGAGGGCGGGACGGTCACGGTTGAACTGGCGATGGTCCTTCCGGTGCTGATGGCAACGATCGTCGCCGGGCTCTGGGCGGTCGGCCTGGTGATCTCGAACATCCGTTGTGTGGACGGAGCCCGCGATGCTGCCCGCGCCGTGGCCAGAGGAGAGTCCGCAGAGACAGCTCAACAACTCGGACTGCGTGCGGCGCCGTCGGGAGCTGCCATCGAGATCAGCCACGACGGCTCGGACGTCAGAGTGATAGTGACTGCGAAGGTCGACCCGAAGTCCGCTGTCTTCGGCGGCTTTCCCACAGTCCCGATCACCTGCCACGCAACCGTCCAGGCCGAACCCGCCGAAACCCAAGCGCCATGAGTAGCGACGAGCGTGGGAGCGCCAGCTTGCTGGCGGTCGGGGTGGCGCTTCTGCTGCTGGGCGCGGGGCTGGTCGGTGCGTTGTGGGCGGCGGTGTCGTTGGGCAGCCATCGGGCAACGTCGGCCGCGGACCTGGCTGCTCTCAGCGCAGCCCAAGCCGTTCAGTCAGGAGCATTCGACCCCTGCGCGTCGGCCCGTCGCATCGCCGCGGACCAGCAGGTCGAACTCCGAGAGTGCGCAGTTGAAGGCGAGCTCGTCTCAGTGACGGTGGCAGTGCGGCTCGAGCTGGGCGCAATCGGTTCGCCCGCAGCAACGGCCGAAGCACGTGCCGGACCGATCGACATGCGGGCCGGAACAGGTGAAACAGGTGGAGAGCGGGGAGGTGGAGACTGGGTGGGTGACGGATGACGGGGTTCAGTTGATCGTGGTGGATGCGGCCAACGTGGTCGGGTCGCGGCCTGATGGGTGGTGGCGTGATCGTGCCGGGGCTGCACGCCGGCTGCTTGTGAAGCTGACCAAGCTCGAGTTCCGGCTCGACGAACCAGCCGAGGTGGTGGTCGTCCTGGAGGGCGCGGCCCGCGCGGCGCTCGATGCGGGGTCGGCAGCGGGCACGGGCTCGGCTTCGGGCGCGCGCGGGGGCTCGGGGTCGGCAGCGGGTTCGGGTGGAGGGGAGGTGGATCCGGAGCTTGGTGATCTTCGGGTGGTGGCGGCTAGTGGGTCGGGGGATGACGCGATTGTCGCGGTGGTTGCCGAGGCTGTGGCTGCTGATTCGCACCGGACCATCACCGTTGTCACCGCCGACCGTGGTCTCCGCGATCGGGTCGAGGAGCACGGCGCCCGGACCGTCGGCCCCCGCTGGCTCTGGAACTACCTCGACGAATAGCCCGACTGACCGCGCGCGGTCAGTCGTAGAGCCAGCCGTTGCGTTCGGCGATGGTGATGGCATCGGCTCGGGTGCGAGCGCCGGTTTTGCCGATGGCTGACCAGAGGCGGGTTCGGACCAGGCGTTCGGAGACGGCCAGCTTCTGGGCCATGGTGGCGACCGAACCACCGTCGCGGGCGGCTCGGAGGGTGTCCGTTTCGCCAGTGGTCAGAGGGGTGTCGACATACAGCAGGGTCTCCGCGGCCAGGTTGGCGTCGACGACCCGGAGTCCGAGGTGGACCCGGCGTACGGCGTCGGCGAGCTGGGGGGCGGGGCCGCCTTTCAGGGCGAAGCCTTTGGCGCCGGCTTCCAGGCCGCGACGGAGATGGCCGGGGCGGCCGTAGGTGGTGAGCATGACGACGCGGCACTCCGGCATCAGGGTCCGCAGTTCGGTGGTCACGTTGATGCTGTCGTAGCCCGGTCCGCCCGCATCCAGCAGCGCGACGTTGGCCCGGTACCGCTTGGCGGCGGCCACCACGTCGTCGGTGCGCTTGAGTTCGGCGACGACCTCCAGGTCTCGTTCGCGTTCCAGACCGCTTCTGAGGACGCCTCGGCTGAGGATCTGGTCGTCGACCAGCAACAGCCGGATGCGGTCGGGCAAACGAGCCTCCGGGATGGCCGTCCGGGCGCCGGGGAAGTGCGTCCGGGAGGAGATGGGCAGGACTTCGGTTCCAGATCATGGAGGCACACGTCACATGCCGTCCACATCAACGCGGTATCTCTACCAGATTGCGACCAGATCGCGACCGTACCGAACCAACGCTCACCCCGCCGAATCCGATCGCCCCAACGCGCCGACCAAACTGCCCGCCTGTGTCAGGAGGAGAGGGCGATGAAACGGCCGGTGTGGTCGACGAGGACGTGACCGCCGGGCTGGGTGACGGGCAGCGTCTCGGCCGAAGTCCGGACCGGTCGGCGAGCGCCGTCAGGGGCGATGAGCACGGTGTTCGGGGCGCCCAGGGCGACGAATTCGTTGTCATTACGGAGCAGAACGGGTTCGTTGTAGCCGGCGGAGATCGCGGTGCGCCCGGCGGCCAGACCTGCCATCACGGCTGCTGGGAGTTCATCGGCACCCTCGGCAGCGGCGTCGACCGCGATCCAGGTGGTCGGCGTGCCCGGCGGAGTCAGCGAGGACGGGTTATGCCAGTCGCTGCCACCGATCGGGGTCGTCGTACCGAGGCCCCAGGCCTGCCACCAGGCGATCGGTCCGCCCCAACGACGGTCGAGCCACGACGAGTGCCAGACCTCGGCCAGACCTGGATGGGAAGGCAACGGCTGCCGCCAGGAACAGTCACCACCGAGCGGATGGTTGATCGACAGCAACCCACCTCGCGCGGAGACCTCGGCGACCCAGGTGGCGGCCGGGCGGCGGAAGTCGATCGCGCCGATGGCGCCGAACGCGTTCGCATGTCCCGACTCCGTGGTCACCTCCTGACCCGGCAGCAGTCCGATCCCGAAGCGCTTGCCGACGGCAGGCAGTTCGAGGTGATGCGACACCGTGTTGTGATCGGTGACGGCCAGCAGGTCCAACCCGGCAGCCACGCCGAGCGCCGCGAGGTTCGCCACCGGGGTCGATCCGTCAGAGTGCAGCGAGTGGGCATGGAAGTCTGCCGCCACCCATCGCAACCCGTCCGCAGCCGGCAGCGAGCGCCGCGGCGGCCGAGCCGGTACTGCGACAGCGTCCGTCGCGGCGATGTACTCCGACAGTCCGGGGATCTCGGACACGGGTCCAGTGCTCGCCTCGACGACCAGTTCAACGCCCTCGACCGGCACCCGGTGCAATCCGATCACCACCCACCATGTGCCCGGCTCCAAATCGCCAGCGAGGTACCCCGGTGTGGCAGCCTCAGGAGTGATCGCAAACGCCTGCCGGGCACCGCCGGACCATCCGCGCCAGCCGTTCGCACCCTCGCAGCCGAGGTCGATCACGGCATCCTCGACCGGCGGCACAGTCAAGGTGACGGACAGCCCGGCACACCCGGGTGGCACGTCGACCGGCAGCGAGTGCCAGACCGACTCCGCCCGGTCGTCGAGGGTCCACCGCTGGGTGTAGGTCGTGACGGCCATCAGGCGACAGCGGTGGGTTGGCGGGCGAGCAGTTCGCCGGACTCCTTGTCGTAGAGCAGCACCCGCTGCTCGGGCGCGGTCAGGACCACCGGAGTACCGGCTGCCGGTTCGTCTTCCTCGGGCACGGTGACGCCGATCAGCGTGCCGCCGCAGTCGACCGATACCAGCGACGAGGTGCCGAGGTTCTCCGCCACCACCACGGTGCCACGGATCGAGGGACCGTCCACGTCCCGGGTCGACAGCGTCAGGTACTCCGGCCGGATGCCGACCGTCACGTCCGCCCCGGCCGGTACGGAACCAGTGGCCGCAGGCAACGAACCACCCGGCACCGAGACCGCACTACCGGACGCCGAGACCGAGCCGGCGGCGACGGACCCGTCCAGCAGATTCATCGGCGTCGACCCGATGAAGTTCGCCACGAAGGTGTTCGTCGGCCGGGCGAAGACCTCCCGTGGGCTGCCGAGTTGCCGCAGCTTCCCGGCCTGCATCACCGCGATCCGGTCGGCCAGGGCCAGCGCCTCGGCCTGGTCGTGGGTGACGAAGACGGTGGTGATGCCGAGATCCCGTTGCAGCTTCTTCAGGAACGTCCGGGCTTCCAGCCGGAGCCGCGCGTCCAGGTTGGACAACGGCTCGTCGAGCAGCAGCACCTTGCCCTCGGACGCGATCGCCCGGGCCAGCGCGACCCGCTGCTGCTGACCTCCGGAGAGCTGCCCGGGCCTGCGCTCGAGCAACCCCTGCAGTGAGAGTTCACCGGCCGTTCGTTCCGCTGTCGCAGTACGGGTTGATGCCGCGACGCGGCGGACCTTCAACGGGTAGGTGATGTTCTCCGAGACCGTCATGTGCGGGAACAAGGCGTAGTCCTGGAAGACCATGGCGACGCCACGCTTGCCCGGTTCGAGCCGGGTCACGTCGGCGGAGTCGATCCGGACGGTCCCCTCGGTCGCGTTCTCCAGACCCGCGATGGTCCGCAGCAGCGTGGTCTTGCCGCAACCGGACGGACCGAGCAGGGCGAAGAACTCGCCGTCGGCCACGCTCAGGTCCAGCCCGTCGACGGCGCGCACGCCGTTCGGGTAGACGGTCGCCAGGCCGTCGATGTCGATACCCGCCATCAGCTCTCGAACCCTCCTTGACTCAGCATCCCTTCGTGCCTCAACTTTTGATCCCTCCGTGAAAGCGGAACCCGTACCGCGAGTTCACCAGCAGATACAGCACGACGACCGGGATCGAGAACAGCAGGGCGAAGACCGGCAGGATCTGCAGGTTGACGCTGCCACCCTCGTCGGTGAAGGTCTGCATCAGCACCGGCCCCGGCTGCTTCTCGATCGAACGGATCAGCAGGAAGGGCACCAGGAAGTTGCCCCAGGAGTTCACGAACGCCCAGACCATGATGGTCGCCAGCCCCGGCCGGGCCACCGGGATCACGACATCCCGCAGGATCTGCAGGGTGGACGCGCCGAACACCCGCGCCGACTCCTCGTACGACTTCGGCACCGCGTCGACGAAGTCCTTCAGGATGAAGATCGCCGCCGGCAACAGGCCACCGGTCATCACCAGCGCGACCCCGAACCGCGAGTCGATCAGCCCGAGCTGGAACATCATCACGAAGATCGGCACCATCGCGGCGGTCCCGGTGACCACCGAGGACAACAGCAGCAGCCCGTAGAGCAACGCGTCGCGGCCAGGGATCCGCACCCGCGACAGCGCGTAGCTCGCCAGTGCGGCAAAGGCCGTCACCGCCACCGCGGTGGTCACGCAGATCAGCAGCGAGTTCACCATCGAATGCATCGCGTACGGATGCGAGAACGTCTTGCGAAAGTTCTCCAGCGTCCAGTCCGGCCAGTGCACGCCGAGTCCGGGGTTGGCGTCGAACGGAGCCGAGGCGATCCACAGCATCGGTACCGCGAAGAACAGCGTGATCGCACAGATCAGCGTGTAGAAGCCGATCCGGCGTACGACGTAGGTCGGCGTCATGAGCGCTTCCTCAGCAGCCGCAGGTAGAGCAGCGCGACCAGCAGGTTCACCAGCAGCAGCAGGAACGAGATCGCCGACGAGTAGCCGAGCTCACCGCCCTGCAACGCCACGTTGTAGATGTAGACGGGCACCGTCTCGGACTCGTGGTTCGGTCCGCCCTTGGTGAGCAGGAACGGCGAGAAGTCGTTCGCGGTCCACAGCGAGATCAGCAGCGTGTTGGTCAGCACGTGCCCGCGGATGTGCGGGAAGACCACGTCGCGCAAGGTCTGCCAGCCGGACGCCCCGACCATCCGGGCCGACTCCAGTTGTGACGGCGGCACCGCCTGCAGCGCGGACGAGTACAACATCATCGAGAACGCCGTACCGCGCCAGGTGTTGAACAAGATCAGGCAGACCATCGGGTAGTCGATCAGCCAGGCCGTGCCCTGCGTACCGAGGATGCTGTTCAGCGTGCCGGTGTCCCGGTCGAAGAAGGCGATCCACAGGTACGCCACCACCGTCGACGGCAGGATCCAAGCGAGCAGGACCAGGGCCTCGACCGTACGGCGAACAGCGGGCCGGGCCCGGCGCATCGTCCAGGCCAGTGCGAAACCGAGGATGTTCTGCCCGATGATCGCCGAGCCGAGGACGAACAGCAGGGTCAGCCAGAGCGCGTTGTGGAACAGGGCGTCGTTCAGGGCCTTCGTGTAGTTCGACAACCCCACGATCGACGGGGAGGCGGCCTCGAGTCCGGTCAACCTGTAGTTCGTGATGCCGATGTAGATGGTCCAGATCGCCGGGAAGACCAGGAAGGCCCCGATCAGCAACAGGGCCGGCGCCAGGAAGCCGAGGGCGCGGGTGACGCCCAGCCCGGCGACGTCCTGGGCCGGACCACGTACCCGCGCCGGCTTCACCGGCGCGGGTCCTGTCGTGGTCGCCATCAGTTGCTGGTGACCTTGTCCTTGCTGCCGGCAGCAGCCTCGACAGCGGTCTCGTAGGTCTTCGCGGCGGCGTCCGTGGACTTACCGCCCACCACGTCCGCGGTGGCCTGCTGGAGCGCGGCGGAGATCTTCGGGTACTCCGCCAGACCCGGCCGGTACTGCGTGATCGGCAGCACCTTGGTCGCGACGAAGTTCAGCATCGGGTCACCGGCCAGGACCTTGGCGTTGACGTCCGTCCGCTGGGTGATCTTGGCGGCACCGTCCAGGGAGGACTCGACCATCTCGGCCGAGTTCATGAACTGCAGCAACTCCCAGGCCTGCTGCGGGAACTTCGTGTTCGGGTTGATCGCGACCGCCCCGCCACCGGACATCGAGACGAAGTTCTGGCCCTTGATGCCACCGCCAGGCTTGCTCGCGGGGATCAGCGCGTAGCCGACAGCGGTGTCGCGGTCGGCCATCTTGGCGACACCCTCCTTGGGCTCGACCACGCTGCGCCAGAAGTAGTCGCCCTCGAGCAGGATGCCGATCTTGTTCGCGGCGAACTCGGCGAACGACTTGTCCCGGCCCTTGGCCTCGCGCTGCAGCACGGGGTCACCGAGACCGCCGCCGTAGATGCTCTTGTAGAAGTCCAGCACCTGACGGATCTGGGTGCTGTTGCCGAGCCACTTGCCGTCGGTGTTGATGGTGGCACCCGTGCCGACCAGCAGCGGCAGTACGCCCTGCATGGTGGTCGCCTCGCCCATCGCCGTACCGGCGTTGATCTGCACCGGGGTGACACCCGGCAGCTTCTTCAGGGCCTGGGCCGCCTTGGTGATGTCGTCCCAGGACTGCGGCTGCCAGTCGGCCGGCAGTCCGGCCTGGGTGAACAGCTTCTTGTTGAAGTAGAGCACCCGGCCGTCACTGCCGCCCGGGACGCCGTACCGCTTGCCGTCGAACATGCCGAGCTGCTGGACCGACTCGGGGATCTGCGTCCAGCCGTCCCAGCCGTCCACCTTCGCGGCGTCGCCGACGGTGTCGGTCAGCGGCTTGATGTAGCCGGCCTGGGCGAACTCGCCGACCCAGATGCCGTCGATGTTGATCAGGTCCGGACCGGACTTGTTCGACAGGTCCAGGGACAGCTTCTGCTTGTAGACCTCGTCGTCGGAGCCGTCACCCTGGAACTTCACCGTGACGTCCACGCCCTTGGCCTTCTGCGCCTCGACGAACTTCGGGATCAGCACGTCCTGCGTCCAGGTGGCGCCGGCGCTGTTCTTGCCGCCCTTCACGGAGTTCGAGCCGATCGTCAGCTCGACCGTCTTGGCGTCGGCGTTGCGGTTCGCGTCCTGGTCGCCGCTGTCGGAGTCCGACGACCCCAGACAACCGGTCAGCAGGACGAGGGCGGCCGAGCCGAGAACGGCCAGCCGGGACATGCGCGAGATTCGTCGCATCAGGGGAGCTCCTTGCGGGGTCAGTGCAGCCAGTGCCGGTCCACCTTGGCACTCGGAAACGACTATGTGAAGACTTTTGGTCGGAGCGTAGGAAAACGTTGTCACGGGAGGCCCGTGGCCACTGCGTACGGTGATCGGGGCCGACAGCCCCTTATCGCAGCAAGCCGACCTCCCGTCAAGTTCGATGCGGGCGGCAAGCTTTGCGGAATAGTTAAAGCTAACTCGCAGTTCCATCACAAGAAGTATCTGCCTAGATACAGACCGTGATTGGGCGGAGTAGCGTCAGCGTCGATCGATCACTGGATCGGAGGTGACGGACATGCTCGGCGACCTTCTCGGTGACCTTCTCGGTTGGCACCACCACTGGCACCACTGGCACAACTGCTGGTGGTGAGGCGCGGCGGTGACTGAAGGCCTCCGCTGACGCGCAAGCAGCGGAAACCGCGTGACTTCACCAAGCCGAAGAGAGAGAAAAGCGACCGGCCCCGACATCGTCGGGGCCGGTCGTTGTTGGTGCGTGGTCCTGCTTCGTCAGCGCTGGGCCAACTGCATCATCTGCTTCGGCAGCACCGAGATCTGGCTCGGGACCGGGGTCTTGCCCCGGACCAGTTCCAGCAGGCTGGAAGCGGCCTTCGCGATCGGCAGTGGCAGGGCCAGGCCCAGTGAAGCCAGCAGCGCGTTCACGAGTGCCAGAACCGCACCCAGGATGTCCAGGCCCGGCAGCGGCAGTGCGCTCCAGCCCTGGGTCGGCGACCCGGCGGCCGACTGGATGCCGGTCGGCTGGGCCTGCTTGGACTTGCCCTTGCCCATCAGCGAGCTCAGTGCGAGTCCGTTCGCGGCGTTGACGAACGTGCCGTCCGCCTCGTCGTAGGTCCACGTCTGTCCGTCACCTTCGCGGCAGGGCAGGACCAGTACCGGCGCATCGGCCGGGGTTTTGACCAGGTCCGCGCCGGTGTCCAGGCAGGCTCCGGTCTCGGCAAGGGCGCCACCGACGCTCTTGCTCATCGCGACCTGCAGCTGGCCGGACTCGGTGTAGACCCACTGCTGGGTCCGGCCTTCCTTGCCTGGTGCGCAGGCCATCATCACGCCCATCGGGACCTTCTCGGCCGCGACGAAGGTGAGGCAGTAGCGCGTGTCGGCGCGGCTCGCGATCTGCTTCGCCACACCCACCTCGACGCCCGGCTGGCTGACCGCTACCGGCTCGGGTGCCGGCACCGCGGCCTGTGCGGGAACGGCTGTGGCCAGAGCGACGCTGACGGCGAGAACCGCCACACCGGTGCGACTCAACAATCTACGGATGATCAAGACAACCTCCAGAGGTCGTGCCATCTCGCGGCGTCAGGTCGTCGGGACCCCATCGCGTCGAGCAGGCCGGTACTCCGGGGAGCCGCGAACCCACCCCTTGCGCTGGGGGTGCGGTGCGGGTCGATCCCCCGTGAGGAGGCGGTGTGGCCCGGAAGGCCGACAGTGACTCAACGCGACGTTGACGCCACGACCAGTAATGCACAGGTGCGTCGGAGGTGGTTACGGTCAACCGGTGGAACTTGATGCCATTGGCAACTAACTGCCAATCCGAGATTGTTGCGGAGGGCATCGAAATCCGGATGCGCCGTCCCCGTGCTGTGGCTGTGTACTGGCTGTACCCGGATCGAGATACTCAGTGTGGCTGCTTGTTTTCGGTGCCATCGGCAACAGTATGGCGTTCGGTCGCGAGCCGGTCCTCGGCGGTGCCTTCGCCGGTCCGCAGCCGTTCGCGGGCCGTCGCGACCCGGTCGTCGTCGGCGACCGGCGTCGGCTCGCCGGCCGGGGCGTCGGCTGAACGGCCGTCCGCGACGTCGACCTCGGTGGACGAGGGGACCGGGGATGCCGCGGCCTGCTGGCGGAGTTCCCTGACCTCCTTGTGCCGGCGGTAGCCGCGGCCAAGTCCCTTCTTCGTCAACCAAAGACCGGCGATCAGGGCGACGCCCGCCGCGGCGCCCAGGAAGAACACCGTCGGCACGATCACGCCGAAGTCGACCCCGAACACCTCGAGGGTGGTCGAGTCGCTGGAGGAGACCGAGACGCCCAGACCGAAGACGACGGCGAGGACGATCAGGACGATTCCGAGAACGACCATGATTTGCTGCCTTTCTTCCAGCAGCGACTGCTGGAACGTTCAGGCCTCACTGCCGAGGAGAGCTGCGAGCAGCGCCACCGCGCCGCTTTTGTCGAGTGGGTTGTTCTGGTTCCCACATTTGGGCGACTGTACGCACGAAGGGCACCCCTCTGTGCATTCACAGTGTGCGATCGCCTCCCGGGTCGCGGTCAACCACTCGCGCGCGGCGGCGTACCCGTGTTCCGCGAATCCCGCCCCGCCCGGGTGCCCGTCGTACACGAAGACGGTGAGGCGGCCGGTGTCCGCGTGCTTGGCCGTGGAGACGCCGCCGATGTCCCAGCGGTCGCAAGTGGCGAACAGCGGCAGCAGTCCGATCGAGGCGTGCTCGGCCGCGTGGGCTGCTCCTGGTACGTCGTCCAGCCCGAGCCCGGCGACCAGGTGATCCGGCACGGTCCACCACACGGCCTTGGTCCGCAGCTTCCGCTCGGGCAGGTCCAGCGGCTGCTCATCCAGGACGTCGCCCGTGACCAACTGCTTCCGCTGGAACGAGATCACCTGGTTCGTCACCTGGACCCAGCCCCGGCACAGCTCCGCGGCACCCCAGGCTGTGGTGTCCTCGGTGGCCAGGATGCTGATCTCG
>Ga0193717_1000449_pt1 | contig 28052 bp, 30 predicted proteins | sample U2c2metaG_FD_145900 | JGI IMG/M metagenome (GOLD analysis project Ga0193717, IMG submission 145900) | Soil microbial communities from a riparian zone of the East river system, Colorado, United States - U2c2 | ecosystem: Environmental > Terrestrial > Soil > Riparian zone | place: USA: East River...
CACGTCGACAACCAGCAGGTGGCCCAGGCGATGGGCATCAATGTCGAGCGCTACTTCGCGCTGGCCTGGGCAATGGCCGGTGTCGTCGCGGCCCTGGGCGGCATCGTCTGGGGCAGCATGCTGGGCGTCGACGTGCAGCTGGCCCTGGTCGGCTTGAAAGTATTCCCGGTGGTGATCCTGGGCGGACTCGATTCGATCGGCGGCGCGCTGGTCGGCGGCCTGATCATCGGCATCGTCGAGAATTTCGCCGCCGGCTACCTCGACCCCTATGTCGGCGGCGGGACCAAGGATTTCGCGCCTTACGTGGTGATGATCCTGGTCCTCATGATCCGGCCGTACGGCATCTTCGGCAAACGCAAGATCGAGCGCGTGTAGGCGGGAAGAGATTAGTTGCTCGTGCTCTTCGTGGTGGTCGTTCCGCTCACGGTGCAGGACTATTACCTGTCGATCCTGAACCTGATCCTGATCGCCATCGTCGGCGCGCTCGGACTCAACATCCTGGTCGGCTACACCGGCCAGATCTCGATCGGTCACGGCGCGTTCATGTCGGTCGGCGCCTATACGGCGGCCAATCTCGCGGTCCGGCTCGACATGCCGTTCTGGCTCACTTTGCCGGCGGGCGGGCTGATGGCCGCCGCGATCGGCGTCGTGGTTGGTATCCCCAGCCTGCGCATCAAGGGGCTCTATCTCGCCATCGCCACCTTGGCCGGGCAGCTGATCATCGAATGGACGATCAACCACGTACCAGCGATCTCCGGCGGCGCGCAGGCCTCGATACCGGTGGCGCGTCCGAGCCTGTTCGGCATCAGCCTGCACACCCAGGGCGATCTCTATTTTTTCCTGCTGTTCTTTGCCGTGTTGGCCATCGTGGCGACGCTCAACCTGGTGCGCAGCCGCATCGGGCGCGCGTTCGTGGCGGTGCGCGACCAGGACATCGCCGCCGAAATCATCGGCATCAACATCTACCGCTACAAACTCATTGCCTTCGCCATCTCGTCGTTCTATGCCGGCGTCTGCGGCGTGCTCTACACCTACTATTTCGGCATCGCCAACTACGAGCAGTTCCAGCTCATCACCTCGATCGATTATTTGGCGATGATCATCATCGGCGGCCTGGGGTCGGTTCTGGGATCGATTTTCGGCGCGGTTTTCGTCACGCTGTTGCCCATCGTGATTCGCACGCTGATGGAAAACGTGGGCTCGCTATTCTTCACCGACTCCGAAGTCGCCAACGTCATTTCCGCCTTCCGGCTGGCGGCCTTCGGTGGGTTGATCATCTTCTTCCTGGTCGTCGAACCCGAGGGGCTCAATCGACTATGGCGAAATATCCGGAGCTATTTCCGGGTCTGGCCCTTCTCCTACTAGAGCGGGGCGTTACGGCGAGCGAAGGGAGGAACCCATGACGAGGTTCGTTAAAAGTTGGCTGGGAGCGGCGGCGATCGCCGGCTCCCTGACGTTCGGCGGAGGCCAGGCCTTCGCGCAGCAAAAGGAACTGGTGTTCGGCTTGCAGTGCGACCGGACCGGCCCGACCGTGACGGTCGGCTCGGTCCTGTGCCCGGGCTACCACGACTACGTCGCGCTGGTGAACAGCAAGGGCGGGGTCGAGGGTTACAAAGTCCGCGTCATCGAAATCGACAATGAATACAAGGTGCCGCCGGCGATGGAGGCGCACGAGCGCTTCAAGAAAGAAGGCGAGATCATCGAAGGCATCTACGGCACGCCGCAAACTGCGGCGCTGACCGCGAAGCTGACCGAAGACAAGATCCCCGGCACGGCGCCGGGCTTCGGTATTGCGGCCGCGGCCGACGGCAAGCGCTTTCCGTACATCTTCCCGATCGCCGCCAGCTACTGGTCGCAGGCGGGCGGGGCGTTGAAGTTCGCCAAGGACCGGCTGGGCGGCAGTCTCAAGGACAAGAAGATCGCCTATCTGTTCTACGACAACCCCGCCGGCAAGGAGCCGCTGGCGATTCTCGAGGACGTGGCCAAGCTCGAAGGCTTCGAGCTGCGCACTTTCGCGGTCCCGGCGCCGGGCGTGGAAATGGGCGCGCAGGTTCTCGACATCACGGCGCGCTTCAAGCCCGACTTCATCATCGCCCATCTGTTCGGGCGCTCCCCGTCGGTCGCGATCAAGGAGTTGAAGGGCAAGGGCTATCCGCTCAGCAAGGTTGTCGGACTGGTCTGGGCGAGCGCCGAAGCCGACATCCTGGCGGCCGGCGGCATGGCTCTTGCCGAAGGCTACAACACCATGCAGTTCGCGGGCGTCGGCAAGGACTTCCCGGTGCTGAAGGAGATCGAGGCCATGTACAAGGCGCAGGGCAAGCCGGCGCCGAAGGAGATGGACTCGACCGTCTACTACAACCGCGGCGTCTTTATCGCCGCCCTTCACGTCGAGGCGGTGCGCCAGGCGATCAAGGCCAAGGGCGGCGGCGTGCCGACCGGCGAGGACGTGAAGAAGGGCATGGAGTCGGTCAAGGACTTCACCCTGGGCGGTCTCGTGCCGCCGCTGCGGCTCTCGCCCGCCGACCACGAAGGCGGCGGCTGGGTCCAGATCTGGAGCGTCAAGGGCGGCAAGCTGGTGAAGTCCACGGACTGGTTCCAGGGTTATCGCGAGGTCATCCAGAAGCAGCTGGCGGCGGACGCGGCCAAGTCCTGAGCGCCAACGCCTGACAGAACGACGGCCGGGCGGCGCTCGCCGCTCGGCTCTCTTTGTCCAATGCGAGGATCGGTAACGCCGGATGCTGTCGATCAACAATATCGAAGTCGTCTATGACGGGGTGATCCTTGTGCTGAAGGGCGTCTCGGTCGAGGTCAAGGCGGGCGGCATCACTGCGCTGCTGGGCGCCAATGGCGCCGGCAAGACGACGACCCTCAAGGCGATTTCCGGCGTCCTGCACAGCGAGCGGGGCGAAGTCACCAAGGGCACGATCCAGTTCGCCGACCAGCGCATCGACGGCATGCGCGCGCACGACGTCACCCGGCTCGGCCTGGTCCAGGTCTTCGAGGGAAGGCGCGTTTTCGAGCATCTCTCGACCGAGGACAATCTGATCGCCGGCGGCCACGTCGTCGCCTCGGGTGCAGCGGTCCGCCAGGGCATCGACCTGGTCTATTCCTACTTTCCGCGGCTGAAGGAGCGCCGGCACCAGCAGTCCGGCTATCTTTCCGGAGGCGAGCAGCAGATGCTGGCGATCGGTCGGGCCTTGATGAGCAAGCCCAGGGTGATCCTGCTCGACGAGCCGTCGCTTGGCCTCGCGCCCATGCTGGTCGAAGAAATTTTCGCCATTGTCAGCCGGTTGGTGAGGCAGGAGACGCTCTCGGTCCTCCTGGTCGAACAGAATGCCCCGATGGCCCTGGAAGTCGCCGACCATGGCTACGTCATGGAAAACGGCCGGATCGTGCTCGAAGGCAGCGCGGCCGCCTTGCGCGAAAATTCCGACATCAAGGAATTCTATCTTGGCCTCAATGAAGGCGGCCTGCGCAAGTCCTACCGCGACACCAAGCACTACAAGCGCCGCAAGCGCTGGCTTTCCTGAAGCGATCTCCGCGGCCGTGGCGACGCATGGCCGGGCCAATTTACACAACCGGCGGTGCTCATAATTCTGCCATGCCGGCACCATAGAAGAGGAGCGCCCGTAAGCTAGGATATGCGATAGTCTCTTGACGGGAGGCTAGGGCGACGGGAGGCCAGGGCATGGGCGAAATCGAGCAGTTGCGGACCATGATCGGCGCGGCCAAACGCGTCGTGGCCTTCACCGGGGCCGGCATCTCGACCGAATCCGGCATCCCCGACTTCCGTTCCCCGGGCGGCATCTGGACCAAATACAAGCCCATCTATTTCGACGACTTCATGTCGTCCGACGAGATGCGGCGTGAATCCTGGCGGCGCAAGTTCGCCACCGACGAGACCATGCTGCATGCCGAGCCCAATGCCGGCCATCGCGCGCTCGCCAAGCTGGTCGAGCAGGGTCGCATGAGCGCCATCATCACCCAGAATGTCGACGGCCTTCATCAACGTTCGGGCGTGCCGGCCGCCAAAATCATCGAACTTCACGGCAACGCCACCTACGCGAGTTGCCTCGATTGCGGCCATCGCCACGAGCTCGATCCGATCCGCAAGGCCTTCCTCGACAAGGGCGAACTGCCGGTCTGCGTCAAATGCGAGGGCATCGTAAAGACGGCGACCATCTCCTTCGGCCAGGCCATGCCCGAGATCCAGATGGCGCGTGCCCAGGATGCGACCATGAGCAGTGACCTGTTCATTGTCGTCGGCAGCTCCCTGGTCGTCTATCCGGCCGCCGGCTTTCCGCAACTCGCCAAGCGCAAGGGCGCGGAACTGGTCATCATCAATCGCGAGCCGACCGACCAGGACGCGCAGGCCGACCTGGTGATCAATGCCGAAATCGGTGCAACGCTCAGCAAGGCCGTCGGCGTCAATTGAGCAGGAGGAGGGATCGCCATGATCACACGCAGGGCGGCCATGGTCGGCGCGTTGGGGGCAGCGGGCATCGGCACCATATCGGCCCGCGCGCAGGACATCACATTTTTCCGCATCGGCACCGGCGGCACGGCAGGAACCTATTTTCCCATCGGCGGGTTGATCGCCAACGCGATTTCAAACCCGCCGGGCTCGCGATCATGCAAAGACGGCGGCTCATGCGGTGTACCCGGCCTTGTGGCGACCGCGGTGTCTTCCAACGGCTCGGTGGCCAATGTCACCGGCATCGCCACCGGCAGCATGCAGTCGGGCTTCATCCAGTCGGATGTCGCCTATTGGGCGAGTACCGGCACCGGCATCTATGATGGCCGGCCAAAAAACGATGGCCTGCGCGCCATTGCCAATCTCTACCCCGAGAGCTTTCATCTCGTCGTGCGCAAAGATTCCGGCATCAAGTCCATGGCCGATCTCAAGGGCAAGCGGATATCGCTCGATGAGCCCGGTTCCGGTACTCTGGTGGACGCACGGCTCATTCTTTCGGCCTATGGGCTGGCGGAGAAGGATCTCGTTCCGCACTACCTCAAGCCGCAGGAGGCATCGGACAAACTGAAGGACAATGCGATCGACGGCTTCTTCAGCGTCGCGGGCTGGCCGGAGGGCGCCGTGGCCGAATTGGCGGCGACCACCGGGATCGATCTCGTGCCGATAGATGGTCCGGAAGCAGAGGCCTTGATCAAACGATACGCTTTCTTCTCCAGCGATAAAATTCCCGACGGCGCCTACAAGAATGTGACCGGTGTCAAAACCATTGCCGTCGATGCGCTCTGGGTGACCTCGACCAAGCAGCCGGACGAGCTGATCTACAACATCACGGCGACCTTATGGAATCCGAGCACCCGCAAGCTGCTCGATTCGGGCCATTTGAAAGGCAAGGCAATCAAGATGGAATCGGCCCTCGACGGGCTGGGTATCCCGCTTCATGCCGGAGCAGAGAAATTCTACAAGGAAAATGGCAATCTGAAGTAGACCGCGTCTCAGCGCGGCCTGGGGAGCGGAAATGCGTCTCAAGGGCAAGATTTGCGTGGTCACGGCGGCTGGCCAGGGGATCGGCGCGGCCACGGCACGGGCCTTTGCGCAGGAGGGAGCGACCGTATGGGCCACCGATCTCGACGAGGCCAAGCTGCAAGCCCTGGCTGAGGTGGAGGGCGTCAAGATCCGCCGGCTCGACGTTCTCGACAAATCCGCCATCGGAAGCTTCTCCAAAGAGACCGGTGGGATCGACGCACTGTTCAATTGTGCGGGGTTCGTTCATCACGGCAGCGTGCTCGACGCCACCGACGCTCAGTGGGAGTTCGCTTTCAACCTCAACGTCCGCAGCATGTTCTGGACGATCCAGGCGTTCCTGCCCGGCATGCTGAAGAAGGGTGCAGGCTCGATCGTCAACATGTCGTCGGCGGCCTCCTCGGTCAAAGGGGCGGCGCTGCGCTTCGCCTACGGTACGACCAAGGCTGCCGTGATCGGCCTCACCAAGTCCGTTGCCGTGGACTTCGTGCGCCAGGGCATACGCTGCAACGCCATCTGTCCGGGCACGGTCCAGACACCTTCGCTCGACGAGCGCATCGCCGGTCTCGGCGGTGGGACCGACGCCCGTCAGTTCTTCCTCCAGCGCCAGCCCACGGGGCGGTTCGGCTCGGCCGAGGAGATCGCGGCCTTGGCGGTCTATCTGGCGAGCGACGAGTCGGCTTTCATGACCGGCACGGTCAATGTGATCGATGGCGGCTGGAGCGTCTGAGATGGATATCGCGGGCATCGTGGCCCTCGCGCCGGTCATCCCGGTGCTGACCATCGAGCGGGCCGCCGATGCCGTGCCGCTCGCACAGGCCCTGGTCAAAGGTGGATTGCGGGTGATCGAGATCACATTGCGCACCCCGGCCGCGCTCGAGGCACTGGCGGCGATCGCCGACCAGGTGCCGGAGGCGGTCGCCGGCGTCGGCACGGTGCTGGCAGCGCGGCAGTTCGAGCAGGCCCGGCGGGCAGGGGCGCGCTTTGCCGTCAGCCCGGGCTGCACGCCCTCCCTGGCGGCGGCGGCGCGCTCGACGGGACTGCCCTATCTGCCGGGAGTCCAGACCGTCTCGGAGGCCATGGCCCTGGCGGACCAGGGATTCAAGCTGCTCAAGCTCTTTCCCGCCGATACGGCGGGCGGAATCAGCTGGTTGCGCGCGATCGCGGCGCCTCTGCAGGAGCTGCGTTTCTGCCCGACCGGCGGGGTCACGGCCGATACCGCACCCGGTTACCTGGCGCTCGCCAATGTCGTCTGCGTGGGCGGTTCGTGGGTCGCTCCAAAGGCCGCCGTGGGCGGCCGAGATTGGGCAATGGTCGAGCGTCTTGCCGCGACGGCTGCCGCGTTGAAACGTCGCTAGCGCTTGGCCCGGAAAGATGCTTCAAAGTAGGCTGAGCGCTTGGGGTCTTTCCTAATGAAAAAGTTTGCGGTTTTGGCGGCGACTCTGGGCTTGGTCGTGGGCGCAGGTGCTCGCGCCGAGGGCATCGTGGTCCTCAATTCCGAAGAGGCCTCCTACAGCATCATCGACGTAGCGACGCGCATGGAAGTTCAGCGTCTGCCGATCGGCCGCGAACCCCATCATTTGATCCCGACACCCGACGGCAAGGATCTGCTGATCGCCTCGACCGGGACCAACGAGTTGCTGGTTCTGGATCCGCGGACCGGCGAGCGCCGCGGCATGGTGCGCAACATCGTCGACCCCTACCAGTTGGGTTTCAGCCCTGACGGCAAATGGTTCGTCACGGCGGCCTACCGCCTCGACCATGTCGATATCTACCAGGCGGACGGCTTCAAGCTGGCCGGCCGCATTTTCCTCGACGGCCTGCCGAGCCATATGAGCTTCGACGCCGAGTCCAAGACCGTCTTCGTCACCCTGCAGCAGAGCGGCCGCGTTGCCGCCTTCGATCTTGCGACGCAGATGCTGAAGTGGAACACCCCCGTGGGGGAGGCCCCGGCCGGCATCGTCACGCTGCTCGACAAGCGGCTGCTGGTCGCCCTGACGGGTGAAGACGCCATCGTCGTCGTCGACCCCAGCAACGGTGCGGTCGGCAGCCGTCTTCGGACCGGCAAGGGGGCGCATAATTTCTGGCCCAAGGGCGACGGCCGGCATTACTTCCTGAGCAACCGGATCGAAGGCACGGTTTCGTTGATCGACACGCAGGAAATGCGGGTCATCGCCACCATCCGCGTGCCCGGCGGCCCCGACGACATGGACATCACCGCCGACGGCAAGGAGCTATGGGTGACCCAGCGCTTCTTGCGGCGGATCGCGATCGTGGATATGGCGACACTGAAGATGGTCGGCCACGTGCCGGTTGGAAAGTCTCCCCACGGCGTCTTCGTCCTCAAGGGGACACAGACCACTGCAGCGATCCCCGGCTCGCTGCAGACCGTGTCGGCGAGCGCGGCAGCCAAATAGACGGGCCTCGCGCATGCGCGGCCTCATCGACGCATGGGTCTTCGTCCAGGACTGGATTTTCGAGACGTTCGTCATGCCGGTGCTCTATGCCGCGCATCTGATGGCGTGGGACGAGCCGGCGTTCGGCGCCGTCGAGTTCTTCATGCTTGGCGTCGTGCAGATCGCCGTCATTGCCCTCGGCATGCGCCTGTTCGAGCGGCGCTGGCCGCTGGAACGCGGCGCGGATGAAGGGCTGGTCCGGGTCGACGTGGTCTATACCGTCCTCAACAAGCTCGGCATCCTGCCGCTGGTCATCTTCATCGTCACCCTGCCGATCACCAACACCATCGAATATCTCGCCCGCGCCTGGGGGTTCGTCCCGTTCCGCATCGAGCATATCGCGCCCTGGCTGCAGAACAGCGTGCTGGTCACCTTCCTGATCTATTTCGCGCTTTACGACCTTGCCGCCTATTGGGTGCACCGCGCCCAGCATCGGATTTCCTGGTGGTGGGCGCTGCACAGCCTGCATCACAGCCAGCGGCGCATGACGGTATGGAGCGACGACCGCAACCACATTTTCGACGAGACGCTGGTCAACCTGGTGCTCGTGATCTTTGCCCAGCTCATCGGCGTCCAGCCCTCGGAATATGTCAGCATCCTGCTGGTCGGCCGGCTGATCGAGAGCTGGTCGCACGCCAATGTCGATGCGGGCTTTGGCTGGCTGGGCGACCGCCTGCTGGTCGGGCCGCGCTTTCACCGCATCCACCACGCCCGGGCTTCGGCGCAGGAGCGCCATATCCACGACAGCAATTTCTCCCCGGTATTCCCGATCTGGGACATCCTGTTCGGCACCGCGGTCTATGATGGCAAGTGCCGTCCCACGGGCGTCGACGACCCGGTGATCGATGCCGACAACGGCCGTGGCTGGATCGCCCAGCAGGTCATGGTCTTCGGACGCTTCCTGTCGGCCCTCGTGCCCGCCCGTCTCAGGCGCGCCTGAGCGCCGCCTCGACCTCGGCGCGGCGGGGAATGGGTGCCACCGCGCCGTAGCCCTGCGTCGACAGCGCCGCCGCGACATTGGCGTATCGACCCGCCGCCTCCGGATCGTCGCCAGCCAGCAGCCGCGCCAGGAACGCACCGTCGAAGGTGTCGCCGGCGCCGGTCGCATCGACCATGGTGACGGGGTGTGCGGGGATCCGCAGGCGAAAGTCGCGGCCGGCGATCAGGGCGCCGTCGTCACCCATTTTCAGCGCGACCAGCGAAGGGCCGAGCCCAAGATAGAAGTCCGCGATGGCATCCGGCGCGTCGAGGCCGGTGAGCCGGTGTGAATCCTCGAGGCTCGGCAGGACGATGTCGCAACGCGCCATCGTGGCATGGATGGTCCGCCGTGCGGTGTCGAGGTCCCATAGCCGCAAACGGAGATTGGTGTCGAAGGACACGCGGACGCCGGCTGCCCTCGCGCTGTCGATGGCGACGTCGCAGACCTGCCGCGCCTCATCGCTTATCGCCTGGCTGATCGCCGACAAATGGAGAATGCGGGCGGCGGCGATGTAGGCGGCGGGAACCTGCCCGGGCCGCATCAGCGAAGCGGCCGAGCCTTTGCGCAGGAAGTCGAATTTGTGGCCCTGCGGACCGTGAGTGACGAAATAGACTCCGGTCGGTGCACTGTCGTGGAAGCTGACGCAGCTCGCATCGACGCCTTCCGCCGTCCACAGGTCGAGGAAGGCGTCGCCCATCCAGTCGCGGCCGAGACTGGTCAAATATCCGGCCGACGCACCCTGCCGCGCCGCAGCGATGGCGGCGTTGGACGTGTCGCCGCCGAAGCCCTGCAGCCAACGGCGGCCGTCGCCGTCGTGTGGCCGGTTGAATTCGATCATCGGCTCTCCCAGGCAGACGATTGAAGGAGAAGGGGGCATGATCCTGGGTTTCCCATGGCGTGCGTCAATGCTCAAGCGGACCGCCAACGCAACCAGGCGCCCTTGGGCTCATTCTTTGGTAACATGACGAGTGCCGAGCGTGGCATGGATTGCGAGGGAGGAAAGGATGGCTGAGAACCAGGCCAAGCCCGGCGGTCCGGATCTGCAGCAAGGCATTGCCCTCGCGCAGCTTGCCGACGACGGCATGGTCGCCGGCCATGTCGGCGACGAGGAGGTCCTGCTGATCCGGCGCGGCAGGGAGGCGTTCGCGGTAGGCGCCCAATGCACCCATTATCACGCGCCGCTCGCCGACGGGCTCGTCGTCGACGACACCGTGCGCTGTCCCTGGCATCACGCCTGCTTCGATCTGCGCACGGGTGAGGCCCTGCGTGCTCCGGCCCTCAGTCCGATCGACTGCTGGTCGGTCGAACTGCGCGACGGCAAGATCTTCGTGGGCGGGAAGAAGGCACCGGCCACGCCACAACCGCGCAGCGCGACGGGCGCATCGGCGCCGGACAAGATTGTCATCGTCGGCGGTGGCGCCGCTGCCTTCGCCGCCGCGGAGATGCTGCGGCGCCACCAATATCGGGGCGGCATCGTCATGCTGAGCGATGAGGATGCAGCGCCGATCGACCGGCCCAACCTTTCCAAGGACTACCTTGCGGGCAATGCACCCGAGGATTGGATGCCGCTGCGCGCCGAGAGCTTCTATCCCGACAGCGGAATCGATCTGCGTCTCAAGGCGCACGTCGCCGGAATAGACACGCGTGCGCGCGAGGTCGCGCTCACCGACGGAAGCAGGATCCCCTATGACCGGCTGCTGCTCGCGACCGGCGCCGAGCCCGTCCGTCTGTCGATCCCCGGTGCAGACCAGCCGCACGTGCACACGCTGCGGAGTCTTGCCGACAGCCGGGCGATCATCGAGTGTGCCAAGACGGCGCGCCGGGTCGTCGTGATTGGCGCGAGCTTCATCGGACTCGAGGTGGCGGCCTCCCTGCGCGCGCGTGGACTCGAGGTCCATGTGGTGGCACCGGAAAAGCGGCCCATGGAGCGCATCCTCGGCCTCCAGATGAGCGATTTTGTGCGCTCGCTGCATGAGGAGCATGGCGTCGTCTTCCACCTCGAAGACACGGTGGACGCGATCGAGGGCAAGCGCGCCAAGCTGAAAAGCGGCGCCACGCTCGAGGCGGACCTGATCGTCTGCGGCGTCGGCGTGCGTCCGCGGATCGACCTCGCGAGCAAAGCCGGGCTTGCCATCGATCGTGGGATCGTCGTCGACGCCTACCTCGAAACGAGTGTGCCGGGAATATTCGCGGCCGGCGACATAGCGCGCTGGCCCGATCCACATAGCGGCGGGCTCATCCGCGTCGAGCATTGGGTGGTGGCCCAGCGCCAGGGTCAGACTGCGGCGCTGAACATGCTTGGGCATCGGGAGAAATTCACAGCCGTCCCGTTCTTCTGGAGCCAGCACTATGACGTCCAGATCAACTATGTCGGTCACGCCGAGGCATGGGACGAACTGGCAATCGAGGGCAACCTCGCGGCCAGGGACTGCCTCCTGCGGTTCAAGAGCAAGGGACGCATGCTCGCCGCGGCCTCGATCTTCCGCGACCTCGAAAACCTGAAGGCGGAACTGGCGATGGAGCAGGACGGGTCGCGCTGAGGCTGGACTTCGGCGTTGCGATCTCGCACGCTCGGCTCGAAAAATGAATAGGGAAGGGAAGCCGGACATGGCGACCAGCACGAAAGACAAATCGAAAGCCAAGCGCCGCCTGCGCAGCCGCGAATGGTTCGACGCGCCGGGCGATCCGACGATGGCCGCGCTCTACCTCGAGCGCTACATGAATTTCGGGCTGACGCTCGCCGAGCTGCGCAGTGGTCGGCCGATCATCGGCATCGCCCAGACGGGCAGTGATCTCTCACCCTGCAACCGTCATCATATCGAGCTGGCCGTGCGGGTCCGCGACGGCATCCGCGACTCCGGCGGCATTCCCATCGAATTCCCGGTCCACCCCATCCAGGAGACCGGCAAGCGGCCGACCGCGGCGCTCGACCGCAACCTCGCCTATCTCAGCCTGGTCGAGTGCCTGTACGGCTATTTCTTCGACGGCGTCGTGCTGACCACGGGCTGCGACAAGACCACGCCGGCCATGATCATGGGCGCGGCGACGGTGAATATTCCGGCCATCGTCCTGTCGGGCGGGCCGATGCTCGATGGGCATTTCGGCGGCGGGCTCGCGGGCTCCGGCACCATCGTCTGGTACGCCCGCCAGGAGCTGGCGGCCGGTCGCATCGATCTCGATCAGTTCCTCGAGATGGTGGCCTCGAGTGCACCCAGTGTCGGGCATTGCAATACCATGGGCACGGCGCTGTCGATGAACAGCATGGCCGAGGCGCTCGGCATGTCGCTGCCCGGCTGCGCGGCCATTCCCGGGCCCTACAAGCATCGCGCCCAGATGGCCTATGAGACCGGGAAACGCATCGTCGACATGGTCTGGGAGGACCTGAAACCCTCCGACATCCTCACGCGCAAGGCCTTCGAGAACGCCATCGTCGCCGCCAGCGCGCTCGGCGCGTCGACCAACTGCCCGCCGCACATCAACGCGATCGCGCGCCATATCGGCGTCAAGCTGGACAACGCCGATTGGGACAGGATCGGCTACGACGTTCCGCTGCTGGTGAATTGCATGCCCGCCGGGAAATACCTCGGCGAGGCCTTCTACCGCGCGGGCGGCGTGCCCACGGTGATGGCCGAGCTGCTCCGCCACAAGAAGATCCATGGCGATGCGCTCACCGTCAGCGGCGAGACCATGGCGGAGAATATCAAGGCCACGATTCCGGCCGACGGCGACGTCATCATGACCTACGACAAGCCGATGCTCGGCCACGCAGGCTTCGCCGTCCTGAGCGGCAACCTGTTCGATTCGGCCATCATGAAGACCTCGGTGATCTCGGCCGAATTCCGCGAGAAGTATCTCAAGCGCAAGGGCGACGAAGAAGCCTTCGAGGGCACCGCCATCGTCTTCGAGGGACCGGAGGACTATCACCACCGCATCAACGACCCGTCGCTGCCGATCGACGGCAACAGCATCCTGTTCATCCGCAACTGCGGACCGGTCGGCTATCCCGGCGCTGCCGAGGTGGTGAACATGCTGCCGCCGGACCGGCTGGTGAAGGGGGGTATCCTGCTGCTGCCCTGCGTCGGCGACGGCCGCCAGAGCGGCACCTCGGCCAGCCCTTCGATCCTCAACGCTTCGCCGGAAGCGGCGGTCGGGGGCGGGCTTGCCTTGCTCAAGACCGGCGACAAGGTTCGCATCGACATCAAGAAGCGCACCGCCGACATCATGATCCCGAAGACCGAGCTCGCCGCGCGCAAGGCGGCCTGGAAGCCCGACATCAAGGAGAGCCAGACGCCCTGGCAGGAGCTGCAGCGCAAGTTCGTGGGCCAGCTCTCATCCGGCGCCTGTCTCGATTTCGCCGTCAACTATCAGAACATCGCCGTCGCCAAGGGCGTAGCGCGGCACTCCCACTAGAGAGGGGCGGAGTCCGCCCGGATCAGCGGAAAAGGCGCTGCTCGATCGAGACCGGCATGTCCGCGCGGTTGATCAATACGATCGCCCACGGCGAGGTCGGCGGGCCGAGTATCGGCGCGCGGCTGGCTATCGGCGGAGGCGCTCCAGCCGGTGCGGCGGCGGCGAAGCCGTTGCTGGACGCGATCGTATGCTGCGATGGCCGCGAAACGATCATCGTATCGCTGCTCGCCGGCGGAGGCGGCGGCATGCGTTCCTCGAACACCACCACGATGCGCTCGCGACGGCGGCTCGCGGAGAGAATATTGACGCTGTATCCGTCGCCGGCCCGCGCGCCCAAGAAGATGCCGATGGCATTCATCTGCCCGGCCTCGAAAATGTCCGGCGCGGGGAGCCCGACCCGGCCCCACAGGCTGCGCCACTCGCTAAGGGTTCCGGCCACGATCTGCTCGGGCTGGCGCGTCACAGCGGCCGCACCCTGCCATTGGCGGATTTCGACGGTCTGAGCGACCGACCCGTTCGCGGAAAACGCCAACAACAGGCTTCCGAACAGAGCGCCACGTAGCCAGTGCAAAACGGACCTACTCGTCACCATACCCGACACGCACCATTGGGAAGGCCCAATTGGTCACAGCACTTTGGCTCAATTGAGGCGCCGGCAGGCCATTCCCACCGGTATAAGCGATCAGGGAAGCGATAAAGGCTTGAAACCAAAGGATAGTCAACGGATGCAGTTCCTTGCCGAGGGCCGCCCGTCAAGGGCGGCCGCGCTGATCGTCGTCTTGCGCGACCGAGCCCGCTCCGTGTGGCCGTGGTTTGCGGCTCTCTGGCTCGCAGCCTTTGTCACCCTGTTTTTCCTCTATGTGTTGCCCGCCACAGCGCCACCCACCGCCATATTCGGCATCGAACTCGACCTCGACAAGTTCTTCCATGCGCTGACCCATGGAAGCCTTATGGCGATGCCCCTGGCGATCGTGCCGAACCGTCGCCTGGCCGCCGTCATGGCGGTGCTGGCGATCGCCTCGGCGGTGCTGTTCGAGTGCGCGCAGCTCTACGTCCCCGAGCGCAGCTTCGGCTTCGATGACATGACGGCCAACATGATAGGCGTGGTCATTGGCGGCTTCCTCGGCCGGACGATCCGTCGCCTCTAGCTGCGCTTGGCCTTGTCGGCGTCGTTGGTCGAGCGAATGCTGTCGCGGATGCGATGCCAATCGGCCTCGCTGTAAGCCATCATGTTCGAGAAGGTGCCGTTGCCCATGATGCCCATGCCGCCGTCGATGGCGATGATCTCGCCGTTGATGTACTCGACCTCCTCGCACATCAGGAAGGCGGCCATGTTTGCAAGCTCGCTGTTGCGGCCGACGCGGCCCATCGGGTTGCGCGTGTTGTAACGGTTGTCGTTGCCTTCCTGCAGCGGGTTGAGCCGCGCCCAGGCCCCCTCGGTCGGGAAGGGGCCTGGCGCGATGGCATTAAGGCGGATGCCGTGGCGCGCCCATTCGACCGCCAGGCTCTGGGTCATCACGGCGACCCCGGCCTTGGACATGGCCGAGGGCACGACGAACGGGCTGCCGGTCCATACCCAGGTCGTAAGGATGCTGAGCACGGAGGCCTTGCGTTGCTCGGCGATCCAGCGCTTGCCGCAGGCATTGGTCATGTAGAACGTGCCGTGCAGGACGATGTTGGCGATGGCGTCGAAGGCGCGGGGGCTCAAATCCTTCGTCTGGGAGATAAAATTTCCGGCAGCATTGTTGACCAATCCATCGAGCGGGCCGGTGCTCCAGATCCGCTCGATCATCTCCTCGACGGCAGGGGCGACGCGAATATCGACGGCATGGGTTTCGACCCGACGGCCGGGATACCTGGCCATGATCTCCCTGGCCGTCTCCTCAAGCACCCCGCTGCGGCGCCCGCAGATCACGCAGTCGGCCCCAAGTTCGACGAATTTCTCCATCATCACCTTGCCCAGCCCGGTCCCGCCGCCGGTGACGAGGAAGCGCTTCCCCTTGAACAGATCGGACTTAAACATCGATTCGCTCCTCCCACCTGGTTGTAATGCGTCTAGCGCGCGCACCGCTCCATCAACAAGGGCTGTTGCGCCCTATCCCAAGGGTGTTAGGATTTCCCCCAACAACACGGGATCGTTGAATGACGACCCATCAGGGAGAGGCAGACGGGGACGCGGGGTCGATTGAACTACGTGGTCGAGTGAAGTGGTTCAATGCCGTCAAGGGCTATGGCTTTCTGGCTCTTGAGGGCGATGGTAGCGACGCGTTCCTGCACGTAACGACATTGCGTCAATCCGGGCATGAAGATGTCAAGCCCGGCGCAACGGTCGTGTGCGCCGGCATGCGCGGCCCCAAGGGCTGGCAGGTCATGAAGGTGCTCGCGGTCGACGCCACAACCGCAATCGCGGCGCCGACAAAGCCGTCGCCGGTGCCTGAGGGCACGAATGCCGGTGACTACGTCCCCGCATTGGTCAAATGGTACAACAACGAGCGTGGCTACGGCTTCGTCACCAGGGAAGCTGTCGAAGGCGATGTGTTCGTGCATGCCGCCGTCTTGCGCCGGCACGGCATGGAATTGCTCACGCCAGGCCAGAAAGTCATGGTCCGCGTAGCCGACGGCCAAAAGGGTCTGCAGGTCGTCGAGATCCAGGCGGTCTGACGCTCGTCCCGGTCGGCTATGGCCGCATGTCGCGCAGATAGGCGCCCGGCGGCGGCGCCTGTTTGATCAACCCGCGCTGAACAAGGAACACTGCGAAGGTGTCGTAGCGCGCGCGATCGAGTGCCGCCGGATCGTCGGCGAGCAAGGGCACGGTATCTTTCCACGCAGCTTTGTTGAGCTCGTTATCGAGTTCCTTGGCGTAACCCGCGAAGACGGTCCAGGCCTCGGCTGGATTGGCTTTCAGCCAGGCAGTGGCTTCGCCGAGGGCCGAGAGCAGCCGTCGCGTCCTGGTCGGATCAAGCGTCTCGCGCTTGGCGACAACGATCAATTCGTCATAAGGGGGCACGCCATGCTGCTCGACGGGCCAGACGCGACCCCGGGCCTTGGCGAGCTCGAGCTCGTTGAGTTCGAAGTTGCGGAAGGCGCCGATGACGCCATCGACCTGGCCGCTCATCAACGCCGTGGTCAGCGCGAAGTTGATGTTGATCAAGGTCACGTCCTTGAGCGTCAGTCCGGCGCTTTCCAGCATTGCCGCCAATGTGGCTTCTTCGACGCCCGAGACGGAATAGCCGATCCTTCTCCCCTTGAAATCGGCGATCGACTTGATCGGGCCGCTCTCCAGCGTCACCAGCGCATTGAGCGGCTGGGCGACCAGCACGCCCACGCGCACCAGCGGCAGGCCTTCGGCCACCAGCATCTGCAAGGCGGGTTGATAGGAAACCGCGTATTCGGCCTGGCCCGCGGCCACCATCTTGGGCGGGGCATTGGGATCGGCCGGTGCGATCAGTTCGACCGCAAGCCCGTGCTTGGCAAAGAAACCGCGCTGCTGGGCGATCACCAAAGCGGCATGGTCGGGGTTGACGAACCAGTCGAGCAGCACCCGTACCTTGTCCTGCGCCGCCGCCGGGAAAGCCAGGCTCGCAAGCATGAGGGCCGCAAGCAATCGGGCAGGAAAGCGCATCGTCAATCTCCTTGGGGCAATTGCCAGGGCACCAGCCGGCGGGTCGCGAAGTCGGTCAAATGGTAGAGCGCGAGGCCAAGCAGGCAGAGCAGGAACAGGGAGGCGAAGGCGAGCGGCGTCTGCCCGCGCGCCAGTTGCTGGGTCATCAGGTAGCCGAGGCCGGCGCTGGCGCCCACCCATTCGCCGATCACCGCGCCGATCGGCGCGATCGCCGCGGCGACCCGGGCGCCGGAGGCGAAAGCGGGCAGGGCGGCGGGAAGCCGGATGCGCAACAGCACGCTGCGCGGCGTTGCATTCATGGTGCAAGCAAGATCGAGCCAGCCGGCCTCGGTGCGGCGCAGGCCGTCATAGAAGGTGCTGGCGACCGGGAAGAAGATCACCAGCGCCGCCATCGCGACTTTCGACGCCATGCCGAAGCCCAGCCACAGAACCAGCAAAGGCGCGATGGCGATCACCGGAATGGCCTGCGAGGCGATCACCAGGGGCAGCGCCCAGCGCCGCCACCCCACCGACGCAACAAAGACGACAGCGAGCGCGCAGCCGAGCAGCAGGCCGAGCGCGAGCCCCAGCAGCATCTCGGCCGCGGTCCAGGCGGCATGCACGATCAGGAGATCGAAGCGCTCGATCATCACGACGGCCACGCGCGACGGCGGCGGCAGGATGTAGAGCGGAACGCCGGTCGCCCAGACGAGGGTTTCCCACGCGGCCAGCAGGCCCAGCGCGGTGATCAGGGGCCTCACGGCGGGGCGCTCCCGCGGAGCTCGGCAATCAACTGCGCCTGCAGGGCGAACAGGACCGGATCGGCCGGGTCACGGGGCGGCACCCCCGGTGGCGCGAGGACGGGGCCGCCATCGAGGGGTGGGCCGGAAAGCACACGCACCTCATGGCCGACGCGCAAGGCCTCGAGGGGATCATGCGTCACCAGAACGGCGGTCCGGCCAACAAGCAATCGAGCGCTGAGATCCTGCAGCTCGAGCCGCGTAACCGCATCGAGATGGGCGAACGGCTCATCCATCAACACGATCGGCCGATCCTCGCACAGCGTCCGCGCCAAGGCGGCACGCTGGCGCATGCCGCCCGACAACGCGGCCGGAAGATCACCCAACCGTTCGCCCAGGCCGACATCGCCAAGCAGCTTGCGCGCGCGTGGTTCAGCGCCGCGCAAGGCTCTCGCGTCTTCCCGCAGGCGATATCCCAGCAGGACATTGTCGAGCACGCTGAGCCAGGGCAGCAGCAGATCCTGCTGGGCCATGTAGGCGATCCGGCCGATGGGCTGCGTGCCGGGCAACAGGCCGGCCAGCCAGCGCAGCAGCGACGTCTTGCCGACACCGCTGCGGCCCAGCAGGCAGGTCGTCCTACCGGCGGAAAAGGCGAGCGTCAGGCGTTCGGCCACCACGCGTTCGCCGAAAGCGATGCGTGCGTCACGGACGAAGAGAGCGGGGGCGCTGGAAGACGCTGGATCGATCGCCGAAGTCACGCCGCGTTATATGCGGAGCGACTGCAGCGACGGCAAGCGACTTCGATTCGTCCTGTTTGACGAAATCGTACCGCCGGCTTTATGTCTGTGCCATGGCCAGTTCCACGTCGATTGCAGGGCGGCTCAGCCGCCGCCTCTTTTTCGCAGCACCTCTCGCGGTCGCCGCCTTCGCTCATGCGCGGGCGCAGGATGCCGATATCAAGTTCGAGCAGTCCTCGCTCGTCATCGATACCGGAGGCCGCGAACTCAAATTCCAGGTCGAGCTGGCGCTCAACGACTCGCAGCGCGCGCGCGGCCTGATGTTCCGCGAAAAGCTCGGACCTTACGAGGGCATGCTGTTCGACTTCATGCAGGAGCAGCCCGTCAGCTTCTGGATGAAGAACACGCTGATCCCGCTCGACATGCTGTTCATCGGCGCCGACGGCACCATCCGCAACATCCACGCCAACGCCGTGCCGCGATCGACCGATGCCATCCCCGGCGAATACCCCGTCCGCGCCGTGCTCGAGATCAACGGCGGCAGCGCCCGCCTGCTCGGCATCAAGATCGGCGACAAAGTCAGGCACCCGATCTTCGGCAATTTGGGTTAGGGTAACACTAGAGCAAGCACCAACCTCATCCTGAGGAGGCGCGAAGCGCCGTCTCGAAGGATTGGCAACAGACGGAGTGCGCGTAGCCCATGCTTCGAGACGGTCGCTGCGCGACCTCCTCAGCATGAGGTGGGGGCGTTGCGAGCCCATAGGTGTTTCTATTTGAAACGATCAGCTTTAGCCGCTTCGGAGTACCTCTAGCGTTTCAGGGCGCATGTCATGCCGTCGCCGACGGCAAACAAGGCGAGGTCGACGCGGTCGTCCGCCTTCAGTTTGGCGTTGAGGGCGCGGATCGCCTTGGTGTCGGCATCGTTGTCGGCCGGATCGGCTACGCTGCCGCCCCACAGGACATTGTCGACCAGGATCAGGCCGCCGCTGCGCACCAGCTTGAGGCAGCGCTCGTAGTAGGCATCGTAGTTTTCCTTGTCGGCGTCGATGAAGGCGAGATCGGCCTCGCCGGCCAGTCCCTGCGTCAGCAGCCGGTCGAGCGTCTGGATGGCCGGGGCGATGGTGAGTTCGATCCGCCCGTCCAGCCCGGCCTCCTGCCAATAGCGCCGCGCGATTGCCGTCCATTCGGTGCTGACGTCGCAGCAATAGAGCTTGCCGTCGGCGGGCAACGCCTCCGCGATACACAGCGAGGAATAGCCCGTGAAGGTGCCGACTTCGATGGCGAGCTTGGCCCCGATGGTGCGGGCCAGCAGCCCGATCTGCTGGCCCTGATGCGCCGAGATCTGCATGCCCGCCCTCGGCATCTTGGCGGTTTCGTCCCGCAGCCGACGCTTCAACGGGCTCTCGCGCAGCCAATTGGCATCGACATAGTCGGAAAGTGCACCGGGGGTGATATTTGCCCAGTTCTTCATGGTGACTCCAGTTGGCTCGGCCCGCTCTCCTCGTTAGGGTCGCGCCCAACTCAAGGCACGCCCCGGGGGAGAGATGTCAGATATAGAGATTGCGCGCCGTGCGCCCAAGAAGTCGATGCCCCACGTGGCGGCACGGCTCGGCATCCCGGCGGCGGCATTGGAACCCTACGGCAACGACAAGGCCAAGCTCGACGCCGCCTTCATCAAGTCCCTGGATGGACGCTCCCACGGCAAGCTGATCCTGGTCACGGCGATCAATCCGACCAAGGCGGGCGAGGGCAAGACCACGACCACGATCGGTCTCGGTGACGGGCTCAACCGGATCGGCAAGAAGACTGCCATCGCCCTGCGCGAGCCCAGCCTCGGTCCCTGTTTCGGCCAGAAGGGCGGCGCCACCGGCGGCGGTCAGGCCCAGGTCACGCCGATGGCCGACATCAATCTGCATTTCACCGGCGACTTCCACGCCATCACGACGGCGCACAATCTGCTGGCGGCGATGCTCGACAACCATATCTACTGGGGCAACGCGCTCGGCATCGACGGCCGCCGCGTGTTCTGGCCGCGCGTCCTCGACATGAACGACCGCGCCCTGCGCGACATGGTGGCCAGCCTGGGCGGAGTAGCCAACGGCTTTCCGCGACAGACCCGGTTCGATATCACCACGGCCTCCGAAGTCATGGCCATCCTGTGCCTCGCCACCGACCTCGGCGATCTCGAACGGCGGCTCGGACGCATCGTCGTGGCCGAGACCCGCGACGGCGCCGTGGTCACGGCAGACGACCTGAATGCCGCTGGTGCCATGGCCGCGGTCCTCAAGGATGCCGTCAAGCCCAACCTGGTGCAGACGCTGGAAAACAATCCCGTGCTGATTCATGGCGGACCGTTCGCCAACATCGCCCATGGCTGCAACTCGGTGATCGCCACCAAGACGGCGCTGGCGCTGGCCGACTATGTCGTGACCGAAGCCGGTTTCGGCGCTGACCTTGGCGCCGAGAAGTTCCTCGATATCAAATGCCGCCAGGCCGGGTGGTCGTGGCCACCGTGCGGGCACTCAAGCTGCATGGCGGCGCGGCTGAGAAGTCGCTGGCCATGGAGGACGTGGATGCGGTCGAACGCGGGCTGCCGAACCTGCTGCGTCACGTCGAAAATCTCGGCAAGTATGGATTGCCCGTGCTGGTCGCCATCAACCGCTTCCTGAGCGACTCGCCCGCCGAGCTGAAGATGATCGAGAAGAAATGCGCCATCGCCGGATCGCGCGCGATCCTGTGCGACCACTGGGCGCGCGGCGGCGCGGGCTGCGAGGACATGGCACGTGCGGCGGTCGAGACCATCGCCAAGGGCAGGGCGGCCTTCAAGCCGATCTACGCCGACGAGCTGCCTCTGGTGCAAAAGATAGAGGTGATCGCCCGCGAGATCTATCGCGCCTCGGACGTGGCGATCGCTGCTCCGGCGCGGCGGCGGTTGAAGGTTCTGGAGGAGGCGGGCTTCGGCCGGCTGCCGGTCTGCATTGCCAAGACGCAATACAGCTTCTCCGCCGATCCGGAGCTGCGCGGCGCGCCGACCGGCCACACCTTGCCGATCCGCGAGGTGCGCCTGTCGGCCGGCGCGGGCTTCGTGGTGGCGATGGCGGGCGAGATCATGTCGATGCCCGGCTTGCCGCGCGTGCCGGCGGCCGAAGCCATCGGCCTGACGGCAGAGGGCGAGGTCGACGGGATTTTTTAGGGCATCCGCCGGCCGGCTGCCGTTAAATAACCGGGAAAAAAACGGGACGGCTCCCTTAAGCCGTTGATCCGGCACGAAACCGAAATTTGGAAAACGGAATGAAACGGCAAGCCGGGCTGCGCGGCGTGAGGCTGGGATCGGCAAGTCGCTCATGATCACCCCAGCATAACCCGCCTGGCCCGAACCGACGATTCCGGTCCTTACTCGAGCATGGTTGATTAGCCGGCCGGGGCAGCGTGCTTCCTGAGGTCGTCGAGCGAGACCACCTGCAGGGTGACGGCATGCGTGGCCTCGAGCACGACATCGGGCGCCCGGCCCGCCTCGAAGGCTTCCTTCCAGCGTGCCGCACACAGGCACCAGCGGTCGCCCGGTTTCAGGCCGGCAAAGCCATATTGCGGCATCGGCGTGCTGAGATCGTTGCCCTGCGCCTTGCTGTAGGCAAGGAAAGGCTCGGTCATCACCGCACACACGGTATGGAGGCCGTGGTCCTCCTGGCCGGTATTGCAGCACCCATCCCGGAAAAAGCCGGTCAGAGGCTTGGCCGAACAAACCTGCAAAAGGCCGCCCAGCACGTTGATCGAAGGGGCGCGCCCGTTGCCGCCGCGCTCGGGAATCTGGTCGAACATGGCCGATCTTACCACCCTTGGGGCGAATTTGCCCTTCCGACCGGCCGCCGCCGCTGCTAGAAAACGCCGCGTCCTCAAATGTTGGCGGCGCGGGGCGTAGCGCAGTCTGGTAGCGCGTCTGCCTTGGGCGCAGAAGGTCGTCGGTTCAAATCCGGCCGCCCCGACCACGCGTCAAGAGTTGGAGAGCATGAAGGTTCGAATCCTCAAGCCGGCCAAGACGGCCATGCAGTCGGGTATGGGGAACACCCATGAATGGGTGCTGGTATCCGAGCCCGGCCCCAAGCAGGTCGATCCCCTGATGGGCTGGACCAGTTCGCGCGACATGATGCAACAGGTGCGGCTCACCTTCGCCACGCTCGACGAGGCCAAGGCCTATGCGGAGAAGCTCGGCTGGCAATACACCGTCGAGGAACCTCACGTTCGGCCGGTACGACCCAAGGCCTATGCCGACAATTTTTCCTACACGCGCGTCGGTCGCTGGACCCACTGAGGGGCCGCGACAGGCGGGCTGTGATATCGTGCCACCGAGCGCCCGTAGCTCAGGGGATAGAGCAACCGCCTTCTAAGCGGTAGGTCGCTGGTTCGAATCCAGCCGGGCGCGCCAGTATTTCAATGAGTTAGCCGATTTTCGCGAAGCCAATTTCTGGCTGTTTTCCCTGGGTAAGTGTCGGGTAAGCGGTCGCTGCCCAGTCCACAAGGGCGATCCGCAGGGGTCGCAGGAACACCCTGCCAGCGTCGTGCAGAGCCCGCGGAAGGGCAATCTGCTCAGTCAGTGGCGAGGATACCTGTTCTACAGATTGCAAAGTTATTGGGTAAAAAGATTATGACATCTCTCCATCAGGCATGGGCGGCCTTACAGTCCAGACTAAAAATATTGGAACCAGTGCAGTTCTCTTCCGACCATTGGTCTCTTATTGAACGCATGCATGCAAATTTTAATGATCGCGAAGCGCATACTCACTTGCCCATACCAATTGCCCGCTTCCGCGAGGCTGCAAGGAAAACGATTTATGAACATGCGAAGCAGTTCAACGATGTTAAAACGGTATATGTCAATGACAGTTGGTTTTTAGAAAAATTTGCCAGCGGTACTCCCGACACAATGGCGAATTATGTGCGCCTCTATAATGACGATGTTGATGAAATGATGGGCGTACTCGTTCCTTCAGCGCGCTATCGTAAAGAGCATTATGCGTACGGCAAATTTACAGCTCCCGAACCGCATGGTCTGCATACTGACCATAGTGCAGAAGATCCGGATAGCGCGGGAGAACCAATCTGCATAGCCAGAATTGAAACTCTAGGTACGCACTATGTTGCCGGTGATTACAAGGCGTATGATTCTAAAACGCAGAGTATGCTTAAAGCGTTAAGATATTGGATTGCTGTTCCCGAGGGTGAGCCAGAAACTATTCTTGATGAACTGTTGAAACGGGAGACGCTTAAAACCATTCCGATAAATCGCGTCATGCTGATGGTCGCTGGAAACAGTTCAGAAAATGCGCAAATCACACAACATATCGCCGCGAGACCGCCCGACGGTGGACTGCATTCGGCGTTTTTTCAGAGGCAATACAAGCTCACGTAAAATATATTCGTTGATGCGGGCTCCGGCCTTCGATCGGGCATCGTCACACCAACTCTTGACCAAGGAAACCATCGACGACCGACGAGATGGTGGATCTGCGCTCGCGCTTCGTCTGCAAACGCTGCGGGGTCACCGGCCGGCAATCTGAATCCGGATTCCCCTGGCAACCCAGAATATCGTTGAACGAATCGGCCGAATCTGCCACGAATATCAACGCGTTGCGTTGGTCATCACGATGGAAAGGGAGCGGCATTCCTTTCATATCTGGCAGGAGAGCCAAATGCAGCCAGCCTACGTGGCATCCAAGCAGAATCTGACTTCGAAGCGATCGTACGACGCTGCTGTTCGACGATTACACAACGCTTCCGCGGAGTCGACATGGGCCGAACACCCTCTGCTCACCTCGCAACGGATAATCGGCAATCAGGCTGCGCTCCAACGGCAACAGCCATCTTGGCGCGCATCGGCGCCTTCGGGCGGAGGACTGCTGCGGGATTTCTCTCGCATTCCGGTTTACCCTCCGGAGGTGGATCGCGTTGCTGACCAAGTGACGCGGATGCCGGCACCCGAGTTCGCCAAGACTTCCGAGCCGCCGCAGCCGGGCGCAACGCGCGCGCTGACCTCTACAGTCGGCAGTAATGCCATTTCCGGCGCCGGAGGCCCTGGCAGCCGCACGGCGTTGAACGAACAAACGCCGGAATCTTATACCGCGGAGGAACCGGAGGAGGGGCCGGGGCCCGTGTCGGAGGGCACTCCGACAACCTCGCCTGCTCCACCAGCTTCGCCGCCGCCTGCAGCCCCGCCGTCGCCCTCGTGCACCATAGCCACGAGAACTCTGGTTGCCGCGCCTGACGGCAGTTCCAACACTCGAACCGATGTAGGCGTCAACGAGCAGGTTGTGATGACTGCCTCCACCTCGGCGACATGGACGTCGACCGGCGGCACGTTCGCTCCTGCCAGCGGCACTACGGTCACCTGGACTGCACCAGCCGCCGCTACGACCTCCTCGGTGACAGCCACGCCTGCCTCGGGCGCGCCTTGCTCGGCCTCCATGAACGTGGTGGCGCCGAGCGAGCGAGCGCTCGTCTGGAAAAGCGATCGCGCCTACACCGCCGGGCTGGCCGGCTCGGGGTTCGTGGCCACCGTCACCATCCAACCCACCAATGTGTCGTTTTCGCGTATCCAAGTCCGGGAGGAATCTGTAGCCGCCGTCGCCAGCGGCTACTACGACACGGTTCTCAACTGGAACGGAAAAATGCACCCGGTGGGGACATGGGTCAGTCTCGACACCAGCAACAACGGCCTCATCGATACAGTTGGCACAAAAACACCGGGTGCGCCCGGACCTTTCAGTGCCGGCGATTTCTTGTGGGCCATTCCCCAATCCTACCGAATTGCCGGCAGCACCGGCACCGGCACCCCGTACAGCACCGGCAACCACGTCCAGATCATGGGAGGGAGCAGCGGCAGGGAGGGCACCAGCAAGGAAGGTGCCAGCAGGGTTCGCGCACCATAGCCGTGACGACCGAGTGTCGATGAAGCAGCAGTTGGAGAGGGAAGCGGAGGCTTGGCGCGATCTGACGCCGGCAGAATACGATCGTGCCGTTTGCGGGATGTTCGACGATTTTGGCACCGCATCGCTTACCGCGGAACGAGTGGACGCGATGCTGGCGCTGGCCGGCGCCACGTTGCGTCGGGATGGCCCGCTTCTCACCGAGTCGCGGGCGTGCTGCGTCGAACAGCTGCTCGCGCTTGTCTCCCTGGGTTCGGAGCGCGCACTGCGCTCACGCCTCTATCTGCTCTTGCTGTTGGCATGGTTGAGGCTTGGAGCGGTGGTCGCGCGCGGACCCGAGTCCATATCTGTTGCCCCGACGCTCCCGTCAGGCGTCGTGCTTCCAGACGGAGTAGACCCGGCCGAGATTGTCGATCCCGCCTTGCGCGAGCAGGCTCAAGAGTTTGCCCGGCGCCACCGCGAAGCAACGGAGCGCTGGAACGCCAAGCAACGCGCCCTCGGCCATCTCCACAATCTCGCCGCGCTTGCCCTTGCCACCCGCCCTGGCTTCGCAGACGATGAGGATGTGATAAAAGAGATGGCGATGGCAATGTCCCTGGCGCCGGGACTGCCATCCGGACTACAGCGGCTGCTTGAGGACGCCGCGAAATAGGCCCCGTGCCCGGCCACCACGGACAGGTGACACTGCGTATCGTCAGAGGCGAGATGAAGAAACACAGAAAGCCAACGCGGGACTTGATTCAAATCCAGCCGAGGGACCGCCAGTGAGTCGAGAAGGTTTCTATTCCGTCGTATTCCCCGGCCGCATCGGCAGAGGGGCGGGGATGGTCGTTCTCGATGCGGGCCGCCTGATCGGTGCGGATCCCGACGGCGGGACGTATGACGGGTCCTATGAACTCAATCCTGCGACCGGCATGCTCGATTGCGAGATGATTATCACATTGGCGCCGGGCAGCTGGGCGGTGACGCGTGCCACGGCTGGCACCCAGTGGAAGCCGTTCAAGCTCCAGGTATCGATACCGCGCGGTCCGTTCACCGATTACGTGCACGAGGCATCGACGCCGGCGGGAAAGATCAACCTGCTGCTGAGCAAGATCAGGGATTTTCCGGCTTAGAGGTCCGGCACTTCACAGGCCGAGCGACTGCAGGAACCGTTCGACAGAAGCGCCGCGGTCAGCCGATGGATCGGCGAGGCGTTTGGGCCGTAGGCCAAGTCGTGAGTTACCGCGGCGCCAGCTGGCAACACAATTCCACTTGAGAAATCCTGGTCGATGCAATGACCGGATGCGGTTCCGCAGAAGCACTGAGAAAACATGATTGTCACTTTCGCACAGAGCGAGAAGCCATCGCATTTTCCAGATAGCGCATGCCAAGCAAGTTTCATTTGTCAGCAGATTGGAACTCAGATTAATCTGGAAATCACAGCAACAACGTCGATGCGCCCATTGCTGTTGAGACATTGGGCTTGAAGGCTTTGGGAGAAGATGGATGGCCCGAGATCGCCGATCATTGCGTGCCTTGGCGGCCATGTTGCCCGCAGGGGCGCTGGGCCTCTCCATCAGTCTCGCATCTGCCGGCGCACAGGCGAAGACAACACCCGATAGCGACAGTGCAGCCGCCGACAGGTCAGATCTGGTCGCACAGCGCCTCCAGGCCATTCGGATTTCCGTTTCCGAAGCGTTGAGTCAGGTCACCGAAGACGAAGAGAATTTGTCGACGGCCCCGGAGACCCAGCTGGCGTGGTGGGGAAATGGTGGTTGGCGCAATGGCGGCTGGCGCAACGGGGGTTGGGGCAATGGCGGCTGGCACAACGGTGGCTGGGGGAACGGTTGGCACAATGGCTGGGGCAACGGCGGCCTGCTCAACCAACTCTTCAACCCCTGGGGGAATGGCTGGCATAATGGCTGGCGCAACTGGTAAGGCCGGTGTCGACCGGGCTCAACCTTCAAATGTCGGCCGGTAGGCCCGAAATCGGTGTGGTGGTCATCCAGCCCACTGCATTTTGCAACATCAATTGCACCTATTGCTATCTGCCCGATCGCAACAACAGGCACGTGATTGCGCAATCGACCGTGACGAAACTGTTCGCGGAGGTGTTTGCATCGCAGTGGGCCTGTCCGGAAGTCACGGTGATCTGGCACGCGGGCGAGCCGCTTGCCGTACCCGTCGCGTTCTATCGCGAGGCCTTCGAAGCCATAGAGCGGATGCGCCCTCCGTCGGTCGTCATAAGGCACGCGTTCCAGACGAACGGCATGCTGATCGATCCGCAGTGGTGCGCCTTGTTCCGCGACTGGGGCGTCGGCGTCGGCGTCAGTATCGATGGCCCGCAGCAATTGCACGATGTCCATCGCAAGACTCGCAGCGGCAAGGGCACCTTCGACAAGACGATCGCGGGTATCCGTTGCCTGCGATCGGAGAAGGTGCCGTTCCATGTGATATCGGTGCTGTCGCGTGACAGCCTGGAGATGCCCGAGGAACTGCTCGCCTTTTATATCTCCGAGGACATCGATCACATCTGCTTCAACGTCGAGGAGTCGGAAGGCGATCACGTTTCCAGCCTGTTCGCCGGGTCTGAGCTGCGCGCACGATACGAGACATTCCTGCGCACCTTCTGGCATCTCGCGCGGGCAAGCAACCGGGTACAATTCCTGCGCGAGATCGATCTTGCCCTTCCGCGCGTGTTCCGACCCAACGAGGTTCCGACGCGGAACATAC
>Ga0193717_1000450_pt1 | contig 28042 bp, 24 predicted proteins | sample U2c2metaG_FD_145900 | JGI IMG/M metagenome (GOLD analysis project Ga0193717, IMG submission 145900) | Soil microbial communities from a riparian zone of the East river system, Colorado, United States - U2c2 | ecosystem: Environmental > Terrestrial > Soil > Riparian zone | place: USA: East River...
TATCCATGCCTTCGCCCATGTCGCAATTCAGGTCGATGTGAAGAGAAGGTCTCAGCACACCATTTCATTTAAGTGATCGAGGCAGCTCCGCTGCAGGATATGCAGCTCTTTCTCGCGCGACACCAACAGCTGTTCGGCCATCCGGATATCCATCAGCTTGAACTGGATACAGTCGGAAGGTCGCAGCTGCGCAAGCTTTGGCAAGTGGGCGGAGACCACATGGGCAAGCCGGGGATAACCACCCGTCGTCTGATGATCCGCCATCAATACGATGAGCTGGCCATTGGGCAGCAGTTGTACGGTACCAAAACTTACCGCAGCAGACACCAGCTCAGCATCCTGTTCCATCTGTATCGCAGCGCCCTTTAGCTGGTAGCCCATCCGGTCTGATGAAGGATGAATAAGAAAATTGTTTTGCAGAAAGATATCCTTCGACGCTTCCGGCAAAAATGCCCATTCATGGCCAGGAATAAAACCTATCTCGTGCGGGAATTGATATGTTTTATCAGTATTGACCCGCCAGGGCAGGGCCTCATAATTGCTTTCTTCTTTCAGCAAGCCTGCAAAATAGATGGTATTCTCATTGAATGGCAGCTCATCCCCTTTTTTCAACGGCTGCCCGGACCAGCCACCGGCGCCAGCCTTCAAATGCGTGCTATAGCTGTTGAGCCATTTCTTTATGCAATATCCTCCGTGTACGCTCAGGTAACACCTCCCTCCCTGCACCAGCGAAGGAAAATGTAACACCGTATTCTTCCGGACCACTATGGGCTGCCAGCGCGGGATGACCTCATCCACCAATGTAGGCGAAAAATCTGCGCCGGTAATGGCGATAAGCGTATTTTGCTCGAATAGTATCTGCGGACCAGGGAAATGAATCTCGATCACTGCTTCATGCTTGTCATTGCCCACGAGCAGATTGGCCACCTGTGCAGCGTAGATATCCATTGCACCGCCGGGACTAATGCCCCAATTACCGAACCCGTTCCTGCCCAGGTCCTGGATCGTATCGAGCAAGCCAGGTTTAATGATCGAGAAAGCCATAACAAGTGTTTGATGTGCAGGGAAGAAATTCCAACAGTTTACAAAGGGAACTGGGTAAGGAGGTCTAAGCTACTAATTTACGAAATGCAAGCCGTCATCGATTATTTAAATGGCTTACTATCGAGGACATCCGGGGAGATAATCTTCTGGTCCCAAAATTCCTTTTTTGAAACCGGATAGAACTGAACGCTATCGCCCGCCTGTACCCTGATCGGCGGGTCTTCATGTCGATTGAATAAGGGCATCGGTGTACGGCCGATGATCTGCCAGCCTCCGGGACTGTTAAGGGGATAAATACCCGTCTGGATGCCCGCAATTCCTACACCACCAGCCCACACGGATACAGGCTGCTTTTTTCTCCCGATCTCAAGCCGGGCATCCGTCCGGCCCATATAAGGGAAGCCCGGCAGGAACCCTATCATATATACTCTATAGATGACTGAAGTATGCAGCCCGATCACCTCTTCCTTCGAGAGCCCCTTTTCCTTTGCCACCCCTTCCAGGTCTGGCGCATACTCCCCTTCATAACAGACCGGGATCCTGAAAAAATGTCCTTCTGCTGCTGGGGTCTCCTGCCCTTCCACCACCTTCTCTTTCATTACGTCCGTTTCTTCCCAGGCCTGGATCAACAATCCCTCCAATCCATAATATACCCCGTTGGAATTGTTTAGCGTACTAGATCGGACAACCGTCGGATCATAATATATGGTCACCGAGCTATACGCCACTATGATATCGAGAAACCCTGGAAACCGGTGTGCCTGCAACCAGTCATGCACAGCCAGCGCCCGCCTATTCAATTGTTCTTCAATGCAATTGCCAAGGTCAATCGTAATAGCGGAATCGCCCAGGGGGAATATGGAAAAGGAAGCGGTAAAGCCCACGATTGGAGGTATGATTCAAGGGACAAATTACCATTTTTTGCAGGATAGCCCATCTTTCATGTTCATAAACTTATAACCTCCCGAAATAACTGGCATACAAATGGCTGATAATCAAATACCAAAAGGAAGTATTTGGATGCCGGGACGCTGGTCCCCGCCGGTACTGATTTTTTAATTTGATGGTTATACTGTAAACTTGCAAGCCAGCAGGCAGGGCGGACCACTGTCCAACCGGCCAAAAAGGTAAAGCGAAATTCAACACATGGCTAAGAATTTATTAATAGTGGAGTCTCCGGCGAAAGCCAAGACAATTGAGAAGATCCTGGGGGCAGACTTCGAGGTAAAAAGCTGTTATGGACATATCCGGGACCTGGAGAAAGGTGATATGGGCATCGATATCAAGAATAATTACAAACCCCGTTATATCGTCCCGGAAGATAAGGAAAAGGTTGTCAAAGAGTTAAAAAGCATCGCCAAGAAATCAGGCGAAGTATGGCTCGCGACGGACGAGGACCGTGAAGGGGAAGCTATTTCCTGGCACCTTTGTGAAGTGCTGGGACTTGATCCCGTGACGACCAAACGCATCGTCTTTCATGAGATCACCAGTTCAGCTATCCAGAATGCCGTTACCAAACCCCGGACGGTAGATATGAATCTCGTCAACGCCCAGCAGGCCCGTCGTATCCTGGACAGGATCGTCGGATTTGAGCTCAGCCCCGTCCTTTGGCGGAAGATGAGCATGAAGAACAACCTTTCCGCCGGCCGGGTACAAAGCGTAGCCGTACGGATCATTGCCGAACGCGAACGCGAGATCAATGCCTTCCAGTCTGTCAGCTCCTTTAAAATAGAGGCCCTCTTCACAGCAAAGGACGTCACGGGCAAAGCCGTGATCTTCTCGGCGGAAGGGAAAAAACAGGCTACAGCCGAAAATGCAGAGTTGTTTCGGAGCAGATTATACGGTTACCGACATCCAGGTCAAGCCGGCAAAAAAGACCCCTGCAGCTCCTTTTACCACTTCCACCCTGCAGCAGGAAGCCAGCCGGAAGCTGGGTTATTCCGTCAGCCGGACCATGCTGCTGGCGCAGAAACTATACGAAAGCGGTAAGATCACCTATATGCGTACCGACAGTCTCAATTTGAGTGAGACGGCCATGGATGCTACCGCCAGTCAGATCCGCAGCCAGTTTGGCGACAAATATTCTCATCCCCGGAAATTCAAGAATAAGAATGAATCCGCCCAGGAAGCTCACGAAGCCATCCGCCCTACTTATATGGATGCCATGACGGTGGATGATGCCGACACCCGCCGGTTATATGAGCTTATCTGGAAAAGAACCATGGCAAGCCAGATGTCGGACGCCGAACTCGAAAAGACGATTGCCAAAATCCAGGTTTCCACGAATAAAGAAGAGCTCACCGCTAGCGGCGAAGTGCTCAAATTCGATGGATTTCTCAAAGTATATATGGAGGACCGTGACGAAGAAGAGCTCACGGATGAAGACGGACAGGAAGGCATGCTGCCGCCCCTTACCGTTCAGATGAAACTTCCTTTGAAGGAAATGAAGGCCATCGAACGCTTCACCCGCCCTCTACCCCGTTATACGGAAGCCTCTCTGGTAAAGAAGCTGGAAGAGCTGGGCATCGGCCGCCCTTCCACCTATGCGCCTACCATTTCCACCATCCTGAAAAGAACATATGTCGAGAAGAGAGATAAGGAAGGTGTAAAAAGAGACTTCCGCGTCCTGGTCCTGAAAAATGACAACATCGAAAAGGTAGTGGAACAGGAAAATACCGGCGCAGAAAAGTCCAAACTATTCCCCACCGACCTGGGCCTCGTGGTGACTGACTTCCTCAAGCAGTATTTCGACGACATCATGGACTATAATTTTACCGCGCGGATCGAACAAGAGTTCGATGAAGTGGCAAGCGGGAAACTGATCTGGAGCAAGATGATCGACGACTTCTACAATCCTTTCAAAAAAGACGTCGACAATACCATCGAAAATGCCGAGCGGATTAAAGGCGAAAGGGAGCTGGGTATCGACGCAGCATCAGGCAAAAAGGTCGTTGCGCGTATGGGCCGTTATGGTCCCATGGTGCAGATCGGTGATGTCAATGATGAAGAGAAACCGCGTTTTGCCAAGCTTAAGAATACACAAAGCATCGAGACGATCAGCTACGATGAAGCCATGGAACTTTTCCGGCTTCCCCGTAACCTGGGCTCATTCGAAGATTCAGACGTGACGGTCAACATTGGCCGCTTCGGCCCTTATATCGCACATGACAGCAAGTTCTATTCTCTGGGGAAAGAGTTCGATCCATATACGATCACTTATGAAGTGGCCACTCCCATGATCGTAGAGAAAAGATCTGCCAAAGAACAGCGTACGATCAAGGTCTTCGAAAAGGAAAAGATACAGCTGCTTCGTGGCCCCTATGGTCCTTATATCAAACAAGGCCTGCGCAACTATAAATTACCCAAGGAAAAACAGGAAACTGCAGCTGACCTTACATTGGCTGAGGTAAAAGCCATCATCGAAGACGTAAAGGCGAACCCGCCAAAACGCGTTCCCCGGAAGAAAAAAAGCAGCTAATAATGCTAAAATAAGCAGCTGACGAATCCAAAGAAGTAGCTGACAGTGGCCCTGCGGGTCGGCTGGGTGCACCTTGGCATACAATTTAATGAACATTATTTTCGTTAGTGTGGATAATAAGTTTGTTCAAATTTTGCCAACAACTCCGAACTTACCGTGCGTATTCCGGAGCGCCTAAAACCACATGCAGGAAAACAAAGAAATATTAGCCCTTTTCCATCTGATCGACGATCCTGACCAGGAAGTCTTCGATTCGGTGAGCAGCCGCATTGTCAGCTATGGACGAGGTATTATCCCCAACCTCGAAAATCTTTGGGAAAATACCATCAGCAATGACGTTCAGGAAAGGATCGAAATACTCATCCACAAGCTACATTACCAGGACCTGACCGAAGATTTTACCAACTGGAAAAGCAGCAGCTACCAGGACCTTCTTACGGCCTCGCTCCTGATCGCGAAATTTCAATATCCCGAACTGGCCAGCACACCGGTCCTGCAGGAGATCGAAAAGCTTCGCCGCAATATCTGGCTGGAACTGAATAGCTATCTTACCCCGCTGGAGCAGGTCAACGTGCTGACCAGCATCCTCTATAATTATTATGGGCTGAAGGGTACAGAAGTAGCTTACCAGCACCCGGAAGAATTCCTTATCAATAAGCTGGTCGAAACTAAAAGAGGCAACGCCATTACTAACGGTATCCTCTACCTGTTGCTGAGCGAGCTGCTGGATATTCCCGTAAAAGCGATAAATATCCCGCGGCAGTTTGTCCTCGCCTATATCAAGCCCTATTACGACGAAAACCCCGAAAAGCTCAGCCCGCAGCAACGTATCGAGTTCTTTATCGATCCCATGAGCGGCCAGGTCTTCTCCCATAAAGACGTGGATAGCTATTTCAAACGCGTGTCGGTGCCCCCTGTGGCTTCTTACTTCAAGCCACTCTCTCACAATCGTATTATCCAGACGGCTCTCGAAGAGTTCGGCAAATGTTTTGACGATGAACGCAACTCCTACAAGCAAAAAGAGTTGCTGGAACTGGCAAGGTTGCTGAATGATTAATTAGCTTAATTCTTCGTTGGTTTTCGGGCACTAAATGGTTGCCCAGTACCGACACCTACGGTGTCTGGCGGGGCCAATGATTTTGGGGCGGCCTTTTGGCGGGCAAGTGGTTGTTAAGGCAAGTTGCACAAATGCCAAAAGGCCGCCCCCGTCGGGACGACCTCCAGCTTATTTGTCGAACCAAGACAAAACTCATTTAATTCGGCTCCTCTTGGGAGAGCCTATACCTGCACCCGTTGGCAGGTGAAGTCGCACTATTTCCCCCACACTGTCCACTGCGCCGTCCAATCCGTCGTTCCATCAAGGGCACCCAAATAGCTTACCTTATCAAAGAAAGCTACATTCAGCTTGTCCAGATCGAATTTCGCGGCTTTCGTCAGCGCCGGTGATCCGGCCAGCGGCTTCAGATTCGGGCTCGCATTGTTGAACGGATCGCCCAGCTTGGCATCCCCTGCAGCTGTTAGCAGTACGCTGCCATTGGTAGTTGTGGTCATGGTCTCCAGGGCAGCATCGGTCAAGATCACCTTCGCCGGGTCTCCTTTCGAAAAGAAAGGAAGGGCAACGGAGCTCAACAGGCTGTTATAGAACTTCGACTCGCCTTTTTTGTAATATATAGCCGTCGAATCGTCCTCAACTACAAGACCTGCCTGCTGGCCGCCGATAACAATAGAATTGGCCAGGATGAACTTAGCACCTCTTCTCCAACGCATGCCATAACCATATGTAGCCTTCGTCCCGCTGGCATTGTTTGGACCAATGGCCGTAAAATTGGATAAGACCGGAAAAGTGATCGGAGGCCGTCCCAAAGTAAACCCATTGGCAGGATTGACATTGTCCACTTCAAAATTATTGGATACGTCGCCCGTAGTCCCCTTATCGTCATTGAAAGCAGGATCTTTCACAGATATAGCGAACTGGATATTACCGCTGAAACCGTCGTCCATATCGAAGTCGTCATCGGCGCAATTGTAAGCGATCAGGTGCTTGGCATTGACCTTCCCACCAAAGAACTCGAAGGCATCATCCAGTCCTCTCACGATCTGCACATAGTCGATAGTCGTTCCGGAACCGACGCCATACATCGACAATCCATTCACTTCATCACCCGGATTCACCGCTTTGCCGGCATATTCTATCCGCACATATTTCAGGATACCGGAATTGTCCGCATCGTTGGTGCCGCCAAAAACACTGAACTGCGGATCTACGCCACCCTCGATCACAATGTGGTTGCCATTGCCCTTAGCCTGCCCTACAAGGATCACACCACCAAGGTCACCAGGCTTCTTGTCTGTCTCATTGGACGTGAACACGATGGGCTCGGTAGCCGTGCCCTCCGCCTTTATCTTGGCCGTCCGGTAAATAACCAGTACACCGGCTGAATCCTTGTTGGAGACGATCTTTGTCCCCGCATCGATCGTTAGTGTCGCATTATTCGATACATATACATAACCGCGCAGCCGGTATGTCTTATCTTTTGTCCAGTGCTGATCGGTTGTAATTACTCCGCGTACAGGAATTGTACCGGTTGCATCCGGCCCCGTGCTGCCGCCGCTGCCCGGACTGGATTGATCATCGCTTTTTTTACAGGCCACGCCCAGCAGGACGGTGCCTAAAAGGATCGTTAAGATTCTCTTCATAAATGCTGTTTTTCGTTTTTATTAGCGTTGTGTAATTCTTATTTGCCAAAATTCAGCTTCACGCCTAACGTGGCTGTCGTTCCGAATTTGAAAGAAGTGATAATTTTGTCCTTATCAGGATCATAACCGGTATGGCTGGTCTCCGGGTCATATTTGTAATACCATGAGAATGCTTGTGCCAGGATATCGCTTACCGTCAGCTTGACTTCCAGGTTACCCTTCAGGAACTTTTTGCTTATCTGGGCATCCAGGACATCCCTGGGCCTTTCAAAAATGTTCAGACCTGCACCGGCAGCTGCACGAAACCGTAACCTTGGACCGATCCTGTTATACAGGACATTCAAAAACCAGTCTTCCTTATCCGACATATAGGTCAGACCTGCGTTGACCAGGTAAGGTGACTGCCCCTGCATCGGACTATTGATACGCTGATTGTTGAACTGGACCCCTCCCTTTATATACGTAGCATTGGTATATACGGTCAGGTGACTCAGAAGATCACTGCCCGTAAAATCCAGCTTCTTTCGGATCTCGACCTCTGCGCCATACACATAGGCATGATCTGCATTGGCATAGGACAAGACATCATTCCCGTCATTTGTCTGTTCGATGGGATCGGTGAAATATTTATAAAAAACGCTCGCAGATAGGATCTCGCCTGCCTGTGGGAAAAATTCAAAACGCAGATCACCGTTTGTATTCTGGGACCTTTTCAGACCGGGATTACCCACCACGGAAAAATAATTGTCATAATCGTATACCGAATAGGCGGCCAGTTCCCGGAATTCAGGGCGGTTGACGGCCCGACTTCCGGAAAGCCGGAGATTGGTCTTCTTAGTCAGCGCATAGGTCAGCAACAGGGAAGGAAGCACATCGGTATTATCTTTGTCAACCTTGGCTTTATTCCTGGCACTAAGCTGCTGATGGTATTTCTCCACGCGAACGCCCCAGACCATTTTCAATCTGTCGGAAAATTTATTGTCGAGCAACATGTATCCGGCATTCAGCAGCGCATTGGCAGTATAGTCGGTGGAATTGTTGCCGATATTGGCCACGGTCAGATTATACTTGTCGATATTGGCCTTATCGAATATGGTTCCAAAATTCACATCCTTCGTCACTGCAATTTCTGTCCCTCCAAAACTAAGGGAAGCATATCCCAGCGCATCCACTTCCACGCTCCTGTCACGGTAATAGTTCAGCGTACCGAATTGCCATTTCTGCGACTGTCCTAACCAATTGAACGTATAGCTCGCATTGACAGCTCCGTTGTAGATGTTTTCGTTCAGGAAGGAATATACACGTCCTGCAGTACGGATCGCAGGAGAATTCTCATTGCTGAGCTGGATAAAATAATCGGCATCCTTGTTGTCGGCCGAACGGAAGGTCAGTATTTTCTGATCAGGCTGGTTTTTATACGTGTAGCCAAAAGAACCCGACCAGTTGACGTTCCATTTGGAACTCAGCTGGTGCATACCTTCCACCACCGAATTCGCGATCCCGTTCTGGCTGACCTCGTTATTGAGACTCTTGTAATAGAAGAAAGTAGGATCGTTAACGATATTATATCCGCTACGCAGACCCAGGGTCTTCACAAACTCGTTGTAATAAAGGCTCTTCCAGGAAATTTTACTTTTCCTGTAAGACCAGGTCAGGCTCAGCAAAGCAGATAAATTATTTCTTTCGTCATAATTGCTCGTGTTGTAGCCATAAAGAAAGACCCTGTTGATCTCATATTCGTTCCGGATACGCTCCGATACGGCCCGGCCATTACCATAGCCCACACTGTAAATATAACCCAGCTTGTTGCCGTTGTTGAATAGCCTGGTATTACCGCCCGTATACGCTGCACTGATAGCAGGCAGGCTCTGCCTGGCTGTCTGGTAGCCAAACGTGTTGGGGAATAATTTTGTTACCTCCCGCTTATACGCATCGGTATTGTTTATGAACTCCGCACCCCGCTGTTGATAATAAGGAGCCGGGATCAACCTGGAATTGCCCAAATAACCCAGCCCATCCAAATTTCCATTTGGCTGACCCTTGTAGAAATTCTTACCGGTGGTTTGAGAGTTATACCCGACAGAAAGAGACAACTCGCTGATCGGTTGGGTCGGATAATCCCGCGTCTGCACTTTTATAGCCCCCCCGGAGAAGTCGCCGGGCAGGTCAGGCGTCGCCGCCTTATAGATCGTCAGATTGTCCACCAGCGAAGCAGGAAGGATATTAAAAGCGAATGCTTTTTTATCGGCCTCCGTGCTGGGCAGGATCGTATTATTTAAAAGGGCAACATTATACCGCTCATTCATACCCCTGATCACCACAAACTTATTGTCCTGTACCGATGCGCCGCTTACCCGCTTCAGCACTTCACCGGTATTCTTGTCCGGGCTCCTCCTGATCAGATCGGCAGAGATCCCATCCGAGATCGCTGAACTGTTCTTCTGTATAGAATACAGGGAGGCCACCGAAGCCCTTCGGATACCGGTGGTGACAACCACCTGATCCAGGCTCTTACGGCTGCTCTCCATTATAATATCTAGCGAAATTGGCTCGTCGGCAACGGTGATCTTCTCCATCGTCCGGGTGACAAATCCTACCCCGGAAATGGTCAGCGCATAGGTATGGCCTTTAACGGCTGCCAGAAAGAACCGGCCCTCGACATCCGAGCTTGTTCCTTTCCGTCCAGCCGGCTGACCGTCCGTTCCGGGCTCTTCCATTAACAAAACCGAAGCTCCAGCCAGAGGCGTATTGGCTTCGGCATTCCATACCTTCCCGGTAATGCGGGCGGTCTGAGCCTTTAATAATGAGGTTATTAACAAGGCGCCGACAAGTAATAAGAGGGGTTTACCTTGGTTCATGCGGCAAAAGTAAACGCGCTATGTTAACCAAAGGTTAACCGAGCATTAACCAAACGTTAACTAGTATTTAACCCGTCATTAACAACATAATTAACAAAGTTTTATCAAAAAAAGAAGCCGTCCATTTGGACGGCTTCAAAAAAGATACTATATGTGGGCTTATACTCCCAATTTCCAGCCTTGTCTGTATTCTCTTTTCACAAACTGGTTCGCCTCGTCGAAATTTGTGATCTTCATATTCTGCGCATCCCAGAGCAGCTTCTTCCTGCCGGGGAACTTACCGTTGGCATCTTTCACCTGGTAACTGCGCAGGGCCAGGTTACCCATCAGGATCGTTTCTGTCAATGGTCCTGCATATTCGAACGGAGAGCTCAGCGGCATCTTGCCATAACCCGCGATACAGGCATTGACCCACTGTACATAATGGCCTTCGGGCACGCGCGCCAGGGTCTGGGGAACATTCAGGCTCTGCATTTGAGAAGTGGGCAGCAAGGTTGGCTTCCGTCCATAACAGCCGCACATGATCTTCCCTTTGGTGCCGGTGATGATAGCTCCACCATCACTGTCTCCCATGGGTTCGTCGGCTCCAAGCTCATCGGGACGGGGAGGCCGGATACCACCATCCATCCAATGCAATTCTACATCAGGCTTGCCGGGTTTACCGGGGAATTTCATTTTAACATAAGAAGACACCGGGCAGCTTTCGGGATGGTATGCGGCATTCCACATTACTTCATAGGTACTTGCGATACTACATTCGACTTCGGAAGGATATCCAAGACCTACTGTCTTAAAGGGAGGATCGATCAGGTGACAGCCCATATCGCCCAATGCACCGGTTCCATAAGCCCACCAGCCTCTCCAGTTGAAAGGCAGGAATTCTTTATGGTAGTCATCTGCGGTCGCAGGTCCCTGCCACAGATCCCAGTCCAGTTCTTTAGGGATATCATCCTTAGTTATTGGTTTGGGTCCGCCCTGGGGCCATACCGGACGATTGGTCCAAATATGGATAGCCGTGGCATCTCCGATCAAGCCTGCATTATACCATTCCTGCATGAAACGAACGCCATCTCCGGAAGAGCCCTGGTTCCCCATCTGGGCGACCACCTTATACTTTTTGGCTGCTTCAGTAAGCGTTCTCGCTTCGAAGATGTCGTGTGTCATCGGCTTCTGCACATAGACATGCTTGTTCAGCTGCATGGCCGACAGCGCGGCGATGGCATGAATATTATCCGGAGTGGATACGGAAACGGCATCGAAATGCTTGTGCTCTTTATCCAGCATTTCCCGAAAATCTTTGTAATACTTAGCCTTGGGATAAGCCTGGATGGACTTTGCAGCCTGGCGTTCGTCGACGTCGCAGAGATAAGCGACATCCACTTTGCCACTGCCATAAAAATTTTTTAGATCATCAGCGCCCTTGCCTCCGGCGCCGATAGCGGCAATCGATAGCCGGTCACTGGGTGCCAGGAATCCTTTTCCCAACACGTGACGCGGAACAATGAAAAACCCTGTCGCAGCCATCGTCGTGTTGCGCAGGAATTCGCGGCGGGACGAATCGCTTGTCGGCAGACCTTTCTGCCCGGACTGTTTTTTTCTACTCATAATGTACTTGTTGCTAGGTTAAACGGTCGAAAGTTTCCAGGGGTAAGTTACAGCAGTATGGACATAAAAAAAGCCGGTTCGACGGCTAAAATTTCGAACCGGCTTTTTTTAGCAACTGCGCATGGGCTAACCGATCATCGGCATATGCCCGGCGCCGCCAGTTTCGCTACAGCAGTGTCGCATCCAGCGTGATCTCGGCCTTTAGTACTCTGCTCACAGGACAGCCCTGCTCAGCGCCTTTTGCCAGTTCCTGGAATTTTTCGTTGGTGATGCCTGGGATCTTCGCCTTGAGCACAAGATGTGATTGTGTGATCGTCGGAGCTGCACCGGTCACATCAAGGGTGATAGTCGATGTGGTCTCCAACTCGTCAGGTGTGATCCCGGCCGCCTGTAATGCGAAAGCCAGCGCCATCGTGTAACAGCCCGCATGCGCAGCCGCGATAAGCTCTTCAGGATTGGTACCGACGCCCTCTTCAAACCTGGTCTTGTAAGAATACTTGGCCTTGTTGAGAGTCGTGCTTTGAGTCGTTAAATTACCATTACCATCTTTTCCGGAGCCGTTCCATACGGCTGTAGCTGTACGTTTCATAAAATTTGTATATTTAGTTTACGATAAAACATAATAACTATGCCAACAATAGAATGGCAGGATTTTGAGAAGATTGATATCAGGGTCGGAACAGTTCTTGAAGTTAGCGATTTTCCAAAAGCAACGAAGCCCAGCTGGCAATTGACCATCGATTTCGGGGATTTAGGCATAAAAAAGTCCTCCGCACAGATAACTGATTTCTATGAAAAGCAGGAACTTATCGGAAAACAGGTCATGGCCGTGGTCAATTTCCCCCCAAAGCAGATCGCTAATTTTTTCAGCGAATGCCTGGTCCTGGGTGTGTATACTGACAAAAAAGAAGTAGTTTTAATAGGACCGGATAGAAAAGTGGCCAACGGCTGGAAATTGGGATAGCGCCATCCGCTTTACCCGGCCCCCGGCTCGCAAACATCAACCCTGTTATGGCAACGACCCTGGACATCTCCACCACTTATTACAAGTCCCCGCTTGGCTTACTTCGCATCGGCGGTACGGATACCTATATCAGGGAGATCAGCTTCATCGACCACCTCGACGACGCGGAATCCCAGAACAGCGGCCTGAAAGGTCCCGTCACTCCCATCATCATCCAGTGTATCGAACAGCTTATTCAATATTTTCAGGGACAACGTCGCGTCTTTGATTTCCCCGTCTACCAGGAAGGATCGGAATTTCAGCAAAGAGTTTGGAATGAGCTTATGGCCATCCCCTTTGGCAAGACCATCAGCTACCTGGATCAATCCCGCAAAGTCGGCGATACAAAAGCCATCCGCGCAGTTGCTGCAGCCAATGGCAAAAACAATGTAGCCATCGTCGTCCCCTGTCACCGCGTTATCGGCTCAAAGCGGGACCTCGTCGGTTATGCGGGTGGATTGTGGCGTAAGAAATGGCTGCTCGATCACGAGACAAAGATCCAATATGGAGTGCAGACACTTTTCTAATACGTCAGCTGATTCGCATACCTTCTCAACGTAATCTCCGCCGCCTTCGCCGCATAGCTCACATTGATCAGCAGAAATCCCGCATTCTCAAAACTCTGTTGCGCATTCTTTACATCCACGATGGTAGCCTGTTTCAGCTGGAATTTCTGCATCACCAGGTTCAGCAGCTTGCTCGATAGGTCATAGTTGGCTTTCGCCGTCTCCACTTGCTGTAAGTTGTTGGTATAAGCCTGCCAGTTCTTCACCGCATTGGCCGTATAGCTCAATACCAGCGTATCTCTGACCAGCTGCGAATTCTTTGTATTGACGGCCGCTACCTGCTGCTGTTTTTTATAGATATTTCCATTGAAGATGGGCACATTCACCGTCAACGCTGCATAGGGACCATAGTTTAGGTTTAGCAGCGAGAAGCCCGCCGAGTTTCGGGTTCGGCTATAATTGTAACCGACATTCACTCCTAAAGATGGATAACGTAATGCCCCCGTCTCTTTTTCGATGTACTGGTTGATCGTGATCTGTTGGTTTGCGGCCATGATATCCGGGTTAGCCGCTGAAACGGCGCTGAGAATATTGGCTAGCTGAATATTCCGGTCGATGAGTATCGTATCCTGGATGACGATGGCCGAGTCTGGGTTAAGGGTCAGCAATGTCAGCAGATCCGTCTTGCCCTGGTCGATGATCAGCTGCTGCGCCTGCAGGTTCTGGATCTGCGTGTTCAGGTCAACCTGCGACTGGAATAGATCTGCATTATTGGCCAGCCCTACGCTTTGCTGCGCCTGTACGATGGCCAGCTGCTGCTTCTGCGCATCGATGGATGCCTGCAGGGTCTTCGCATAACTCTGCTGCCTTACTACGTCATAATATTTCAGCAAAACATTATTGGCCAGGATCAGCGCCCGCGAGCTTAGCTGCTGTTTGGTCTGATCTTCGATGACGCCCAGCCTTTTCTTTGCCGTCACTACACGCTGGCCGTTATACAACAGCATATACCCGCTGACCTGGGCGGACAGGTTATTGGAGAAGGCATTGTTGCTGCTTCTATTATTGGCTGGATCGGAATAGACCTGCTTCAGACTTGTCGCCTGCTCCTGGTCGGAAGCGCTGCCCGAGACGACCGGCAAGCCGCCTGCAATGCCATAACTGTTGTAGATGGTTGCTATATCCACGTTGTTCCTGGCCATCTGGATCCCCATGCTGTTCTTCAACGCAATACGTACGGCCTCCTCACTGGTCATGGTCTGCGCCCGGGTAGCCATCGCCGGCAGCGCCAGCAAAATGATAAGAATTTTGTTCATATTATTCAGTCACTTCCGTGACATGCACTTTATGTTTGCTGGAAATAAATGTATAAACGGCCGGGATGACGAATAAGGTCAGGATCAGGGAGAACATGAGTCCCCCGACGACTACGATCCCCAGCGGGATACGGCTGGTAGCCGCGGCGCCAAGACTGAGGGCGATGGGCAGCGCCCCTAAGGACGTCGCAAGGCTGGTCATCAGGATAGGGCGAAGCCGTTGCGAAGCAGCCTCTATTACGGCCTCTGTTTTACTCATACCCAGTTCCCGCTTCTGGTTGGTGAACTCGACGATAAGGATCCCGTTCTTTGTCACCAGCCCGATCAGCATGATCATCCCGATCTCCGAGAAGATGTTTAAGGTCTGGTGAAAGAGCCAAAGGCTGAGCAGGGCTCCCGCAAGGGCCAGCGGTACGGTCAGCATGATCGTGAACGGATCGATGAAACTTTCGAACTGGGCGGCAAGAACAAGGTAGATCAGCACCAATGCCAGGATAAAGGCGAACAGGATATTTGAAGAGCTTTCCGCATAGTCCCGCGAACTACCGGACAGGGCTGTCTGAAAGCTTGGATCCAATAGCTTGTCCCCGATAGCTTGCATGGCCTTGATGCCATCCCCGACGGTTTTGCCATCGGCCAGCGAGGCGGAGATAGTTGCCGCCTTATACCGGTTGAAGTGATACAGGGTCGAAGGACTGCTGTTCTGATCGAGATGCACCACCGCATCCAGCGGGATCGGATCACCATTCTTATTCCGGACATAGATCTTGCTGATATCCGTAGGGTCGTTGCGGTCTTTTCGTTCTACCTGCGCAATGACATAATACTGATAGCCGCCCATGATAAAATAAGCCAGCCGTCCACCGCTGAAGGCAGACTGCATTGCCGAGATGACATCGTTGGTGGAAAGGCCCAGGTCCCTGATCTTCATCCGGTCAAGCGTGATCTGTACCTCGGGCTTATTGAACTTCAAATTGACATCCACATTGGAAAAGGTCTTATCTTTTCTTGCCGCATCCAGAAAGGCCGGCAGGATCTTCTTCATCTTATCCAGGTCCTGGTTCTCGAGCACGAACTGAACGGGCAGGCTCGTCTTGGAGCCGGAACCTACGGCAATCGTCTGCTCCTGGATGGCAAAGATCCGCGCGTCGTTGTATTTGGTTAGCTTCCGCTGCAGGTCACCGGCGATCTGGTTCTGACTTCTCGACCGGGTAACAGGGTCCGTCAGCCCGATGCGGGGTTGGGACGTATTGAGATTGCCGCCGCCGGGTGTACGCGCAAACACAAAATCCCTCTCCGGCACCGAATCATATAAATAACTTGCTATCTGGTCAGTAACCGCCGATGTATAACTGTAGCTGGCACCTTCGGGCAGCGTTACAGAGAAACGAACACTGCTGCGATCTTCCAGCGGAGCGATCTCAGATTGCATGTTGCCAAGGATCAGCCAGATCATAACCCCGCATACACCGATCAACACCCAGGCTGCCCAGCGAATTTTCATAAAGCCACGCAATAATCTCAAATAACCGTTCTCCATACCAGTGAAGAAAGGCTCGGTCTTTTCATAGAACCAGCCATGTCCCGATTTCTTACTGGTGAGATAAACGTTGAGCACCGGCGTGATCGTCAGCGATACAAAGGACGAGATCAATACCGCGGCTGCCAGTACGACCCCAAACTCGCGGAACAGACGGCCCACGAAACCCTGCAGGAATACCACCGGCATAAATACCACTGCCAGAGTCAGAGACGTCGATATGACGGCAAAAAAGATCTCCTTACTGCCTTCCAGCGCAGCCTTATGAATAGGGAAGCCCTGCTCCAGTTTTCTAAAGATGTTCTCCGTGACCACGATGCCATCGTCTACCACCAGACCCGTCGCCAGCACGATACCCAGCAAGGTCAGGATATTGATGGTAAAACCGGCGATATACATGATAAAGAAAGTAGCGATCAGCGATATTGGAATATCTATCAGCGGCCTCAGCGCGATCAGCCAGCTACGGAAGAAAAAGAAGATCACCAGCACCACCAGCCCAAAGGCGATGAGCAGGGTTTCCTTTACTTCGTTGAGTGACTGGCGGATATTCTTTGTATTGTCGATAAGCACACTAAATTCGAGGTCGGCCTTATTGGATCTTTTGATCTCATCCAACCGGCGATTGAACTCATCGGCGATGGCGATGTTATTGGCGCCCGGCTGCGGGATGATCGCCAGCCCTACGGCATTGACCCCATTATATTTCCAGCTCTGCTCCGGACTCTGCGGCCCCAGCTCCACACGCGCAACATCACTCAGTCGGATTATACCGGAACTGTCTTCGCGCAGGATCACATCGCGAAAGTCTTTCTCCGTAGTAAGACGACCCAGTGTCTTGATCGTCATCTCCGTATTGTTGCCATAGATCTTTCCCGGCGGCAGCTCCACATTTTCATTGCTCATCGCCGTAGAAACATCGTTGAATGCTACTCCATAAGCATTCATCTTATCCTGGTCCAGCCAGATCCGCATGGCATAAGTCTTATCTCCAAAGACATTGACCGCGCTTACCTGGTCGATGGTCTGCAATTGCTGCTGCAGCACGTTGTCCGCATAATCACTGAGCTCCATCAGGCTCTTGGTCCGGCTCTGCACCGCCAGGATCAGGATGAAGTCGCTATTGGCATCCGATTTCGTAACCACGGGCGGAGCATCGATATCCAGGGGCAGCGCCCTTGTCGCCTGGCCTACCTTGTCTCTTACATCACTGGCTGCAGCCTCGAGGTCGACGCCCAGGTTGAACTCCACCGTAATAAAACTGCTTCCAAGACTGCTCGTGGAAGAGATGGTCCGGATCCCGGGAATACCATTGATGTTCTTTTCCAATGGCTCGGTGATCTGGCTTTCGATAAGATCGGGGTTGGCACCAGTATAGGAAGTATTGACCGTGATGATCGGAGGATCGATAGCCGGATAATCACGCACGGCTAAGAAATTATATCCAACTACGCCAAACAGAATGAGCATGAGGTTCATTACTGTTGCCAGCACCGGTCGTTTGAGAGATAGTTCGGAAATGTTCATGATGAAAAACCGGAAGTTGATTATTAATTTTGACTTATCGTGGCGCTGTCCAGGCTCCTGACGCTTCTTATGCTAACGGGAAACTGGGGCCTCGCAAAAAGGACACCGGTGACGATAATGGTATCACCCGGATTGAGCCCTTTGGTGATCTCGATGTTATTGGCTTCCCTGACCCCTGTTGTTACATTGACCACTTTGGCCTTGCCTTCTTTTACGATGAGGACCTGGTTATTCCTGTCCTCCGGAATGATACAGCTGGTGGGTACCATGATAGCCTTTTTATCCACCCCGGCGTCCACAAAGACTTTTACAAAGGCGCCCGGATGCCCCTGTCCGTCCTGCAGGAGGGCGCGAACCTTCAGGTTCCGGCTGGAAAGATTGATTTGCGGTTCGGTGGCGACGATCAGCCCTTTACGACGGGTATTGGTTGCAGCATCGACCTGGATCTCAACCAAACCACCTTTTTTGATCACGGAACTATATAACTCGGGGACTGTGAAATCCACTTTTGTCTTGTCCAGCTGCTGTACGGTAGCAATGATATTGGCCGGCGTCACATAGGCGCCCGGGCTCACCTGCCGCAGACCCACCACCCCGTCGAAGGGTGCCCGGATGATCGTCTTGTCCAGCTGGGCCTGAGTATATTCAATATCTGCCTTTGTAGCATTGACATTGTTGACGGCTATATCGTAGTCGGCTTCATTGATGCCGTTTATGTCTAATAGCTTACGCACCCTTTCTTCTGTCTTTTTATATAGTTCCAGCTGCACCTTCGACTTTTCAAGCGTAGCCTGCAGATCGGCGTCGTTGATGCGGGCGATGACCGTGCCTTTTGCGACACGCACTCCCTCAGGAACATTCAGGTAAACGATGCGGCCGTTGATCTCGGGATGTAATTCCACGTATTCGCTGGCTACGATACTGCCATTGGCCTCGATCTTGTTCTCGATGGAGCGGGGAATAGCGACGATGACGTCTACGATGGGCGGAGCACCCGTCTGTGACTTGTTCTTGCTATTGGCGGCATCCGCCTTTTCCTTACAGGAAGAAAGAGATAACAAACTTAGAGATACGGCAATAAGTGAACAGGGGATCCCGGTCAAACAGGTTAGCAAATTCGGGCGAGCCATCTAGGTTAGATTTTTATAAATAGATTCTGAACAATTGTCCGAAAGTGAACAAATATAAAGAGATTTAATGTCTGTCAAATTGGCCTTCCGGGTAATTCTATGAATGGTAGGTCCATGAAAAATGTCCTTTTATCCGTTTTTTCGGCCTGCGAAGATTCCCATTTCTTATTAACAATTGCTTAAAGAAAGGATTAAGATTTAATTAAAATCCATGCCCATTCCCGCTGATTGGGCAGGCTGGTAAATTTTGTTAACAAACGACACTGATTTTGCTGATTTTTTCCTGAGTGGAACAGTTTTTTATGATCGGTAAATGCTTAACCGGTCTCAATTGCTTTTATCTTGCGGTCATGAATGAGCTTAGCCCTCCCGCTTCCGGCTTTTCTTCCTCTATGGATCAACTCCGGCTGCGTGTCAAAGCGATCCAACCGGAATCCACCGGCACAAAAACTATCTTCCTGGAGAGGATGGATGGTCGGGAGCTCGTTTATAAAGCCGGGCAATTCCTCACCATTCTATTCTCCTTTCATCACCGTCAGTTGCGCCGGTCCTATTCCCTGTCAACCGCTCCGGGTATCGACCCTGTACCAGCTATTACTGTCAAAAGGGTTCAAAATGGTGAGATCTCCCGTTATATGCTGGATCATCTGCGCGTTGGGGATGAGTTGACCTGCCTGCCACCCGCCGGGCGATTTACACTGGACAGCCACAGCGCCGTTTCCCCACCCCTTCTCTTCATCGCTGCCGGCAGCGGGATAGTCCCCATCTTCTCCTTGCTTAAAGCTGCCCTCAACTCGTCATCGGAAGTTCCTCTGATCCTCATCTCCCAGCAGCATGATGAAGCGGCCTCCCCGTTCAGAGCTCAGCTCGGCCGGATGCAGGAAACATATAGCTCCCGTTTTCAATGGATCGACCTGCTGAGCATCCGCGATGGACGTCTCAACAACTGGAGGCTGGAAGAGCTGCTCATCGCTGTGCTGCCTGAACTGCCGGTCCTGCCAAATGTTTACCTGTGCGGCCCATCCTCTTTTATGAGAATGGCCCAATTTACCCTTCGCCTGATGGGTTTCCCCGGTGAGAGCATCAAAAAAGAGAATTTTACGGTAGAATTTGTGCCTTCGGCCCCTATCGACATCGATCCCTCGCCGAAACTTATCACTGTTCATGCCGGGGGAAAGGTCTGGCAGTTTGAAGCGGTCTGGCCGCAAACCATCTTACAGGCCGGCCTTGCCCACCGGGTGCATCTACCCTATAGCTGCCGCGGCGGCCGCTGTTCCACCTGTGTTGCCAAATGTCTGCGCGGCACCGTTAGCATGACCATCAATGAAGTATTGACTGAAAATGACCTGCGTGAAGGGCTGGTGCTCCCTTGTGTTGGATATGCAGAAACGGATGTGCAGCTGACTTATGAAACCTGAGGCAGATTTGCCGATTTCGCCTACAGCAACTCTTCACCGCTGAACGCAAAGGGCAGCAGCTGTCCGGCCTCCGGAATAACAAAAACCTTTCCCTCATAACTGCCCATTATGAGGCGGATGGGTCTTCTGGTCCTTTGTTCCATCTCCTGCAGGGATTGCCGGCAAATGCCGCATGGCGAGATCGGCCGGTTGCTGGGACCGTTCTCGTTGAAATAGCTGATCGCCATTACATCCACGGCAACTCCCGGAAACAGGCTGGAAGCAGTCGACAGCAGAGTTCGCTCGGCACAGATGCCGGCTGGGAAAGAGCCGTTCTCCTGGTTGGTGCCCGTCACAATCTCTCCATTCACCAGCCGCGCAGCTGCGCCAACCCGAAAATGAGAATAGGGTGCATAGGCATTTGCAGTGACTTCCTGCGCCATCTTTAATAAGGCTGCATCGGATGCCGTAAGTTCCTGAGCGGAATTATATTCGTCGTAAGAGAACTGATATTGTTTTTTGCTCATAGCTGAATTCAACGATTTGAATGGTATCTGCTTCGTCCGGGACTACCGGATCTTCTGGAACAACCTGCTCCAGCGAATGCCCTTATTCCAGCTCATCCAGATCAGCCAGGCTTCGCCTACCACATGATCCTCCGGCACAAAACCCCAATATCTCGAGTCCTGCGAGCCGTGGCGGTTGTCCCCCATCATCCAATAGTAATTCATCTTGAATGTATACTGAGTAATGGGCTGGTCGTTCAGGTAGAACTTCCCATCCTTCATCTCAAATTTGTTGCTCTCATAAACCCGTATTGCCCGCTCGTACATGGGATAGTTTTCCGGCGTCAGTGTCAGCGATTTTCCTTTGGCGGGTATCCAAAAGGGACCGTAATTGTCCCGCGTCCAGCCATAGGATTTGACATAAGGATATACGGTCTGATCGGCATCGATGTCCGGCGTAATGGTTTTAGCCAGGCCATTTTTTAACAGTTTCTCGTGCGCAGCCCAGGTCAGCAGCATATAATACTGATTGGGTGTCCCAGTGGGGCGCACCTCCTCCGTATTGTTGATGTCGAGATTATACGCATCCCGCATGACGCTCTCGTCGAGTTGGGTCTGGCTCTTCAACTCCACTATATAATTAGTTTGGGATTCAGGCGGGAACGTTTGTGCCACACCATTGATATAAATGACCTGGTCTTTTATCTGGAACGAATCATTGGCAATGCCTACACATCGTTTGATATAATTCTCCTTTTTGTCCACCGGGCGAATGACAAGCGGATAGGTATCCGGGTCCCCCAGGATCATCTGGCGACCCGAATCAATATTGCCGTTGCCCCTTCTCCTCGCCTCGTCATAATAGGTATTCTGGGACTGGAATTCCGGCAGATTGATCACCGTATCCCCTGCCGGGAAATTGAACACGACCACGTCCCCTCTTTTTACCGGGCTTGCAAACCAGCGGGTATAGGGTATTTTGATCCACTCCACATAGGAGTTGGAATTCGTTATCGGCATCGTATTATGTACAAAGGGAATGGACAGCGGAGTATTCGGGATCCTCGGCCCGTAGCTGAACTTGCTGACAAACAAAAAGTCATTGATCAGCAGCGTCTTTTCCATAGACCCTGTCGGGATGGTATAAGCTTCAAAAACAAAGGTCCGGATAAGTGTCGCAGCGACGATCGCAAATACCCCGGCATCGACCCACTCCCGGGCGGTGGATTTCTTGTATTTCCTCACTTCTTCCGGTCCTACGAACTTGGATTTTGGGTCTAAGCCGACATAAAGAAAATATAAACCGGCAGAAAAGACGGTCAGTGCATGCTGGTAAAACTTGAATTTCCCGAAAACCTTGATAAACTCGATAAGTATTCCCAGGGAAATGAACCATCCTACCACCGGTATAAATTGCAGAAAGAACCAATAAAGAGGTCTGTTGGCTATTTTCAGCATCACAAACGTGTTGTAGATCGGGATCAAAGCTTTCCAGCCGGGCTCACCGGCCTTTTTAAACAACAAAAAAGCTCCGATGGAGGGTAGGATAAAAAATATTAGTGCTATTAGGCTGACAACCAATATTTGGTGAGAGTTCATGTAAACGTTTATTTAAGAATTCCGGGCAAATTTAATTGAATAATTGAGAATCAGGTGACATAAATGTGCCGGAAGTGCGCAACCCGAAATTTAGCGCATTCCGGCAAACATCTAATGTCTGTCCTTTGGACTAGATGCCTCCGGCATCTTATTTGTCGGCCAAGCCGCCAAAATATTACAATATTTCGGGAGTTTATCAAGGGGAATTGAGGATCTTATCAAGTATGTTGCTGATCTCTCCTGCCCGATTGTTAACCATAAAATGTCCAGCCTCCCTCACAACATGTGTAGCCTTTACCCGCCTCAACGGGAACATCCTGTCCCGGCTGCCATGCAGGTGATATAACTGACTGGGTATCCATTCATTTCTCCAGTTCACGATCCGGTCTAGTGCCCATTTTAGATAATGTGGATCGGTCTTTCCTCTGAATTCATTGGCGAGCCTGGCATCTTCCGGCGTCTCTACACTCAAATAATAATTCTCCAGCCAGCGTATTCCTTTTCCGGGCCTGGCCGGCATTAACCGGTTAAGCCCCCAACGCCCACAGATACTCATCCACCATGGCAGAGCATGACGGCTGCCGATGCTGGAAACAAGGATAACCGTTGCGGCAGGATAGTATTTAGCTATTTCAACAGCCATCATCCCTCCAAATGAAACACCCAACAGTATGGGGTCGTCTCCATCAATGCCAGCCTTCATGCGAAGGGCGTAGGCTTCGATGGATTCATCGGAAAAGGGGATCAACCATGCTAAATGAAGGAGACGGACACCAGGGATCTTCAGGTGGGAAAATATTTGCTGGTCCGCGCCCAATCCGCTTATACAATAAATTTCCTTTGTCATACCCTCTGGGCGTCGCCTTATTTTTTCGGCAGCACATAACTTTCTACATCTGGCGCTGAGATGGTCTTCCCCGAAAGGATGATCAGGCGTTCCACCACATTCCGCAATTCGCGGATATTCCCCGTCCAGTTATGCAATTGTAAGGCTTTAATAGCATCTTCATCGATCGCCTTCTTCGCAATGCCATAGTCTCCGCAGATGTCGATAAGGAATTTGTCAACCAGCAGCGGGATATCATCCTTCCGCTCGTTCAAGGAAGGCACATGAATGATAATGACACTGAGGCGATGGTAAAGGTCGAGGCGAAAATTCTTCTCGTCGACCTCTTTAAGCAGATCTTTATTGGTAGCCGCTATCACTCTTACATCGACGTTGATATCCTTGTCCCCGCCCACACGCGTGATCTTCCCTTCCTGAAGGGCTCTTAAGACCTTTGCCTGTGCGGTAAGGCTCATATCACCTATCTCATCCAGGAAGAGGGTCCCGCCATTGGCCTGCTCGAATTTGCCTATCCGCTGTTTCACGGCGGAAGTAAACGAACCTTTCTCATGGCCAAAGAGCTCGCTTTCGATCAGCTCGCTGGGAATAGCGGCGCAGTTGACCTCTACAAGCGCACCGGTGGCGCGGTTGCTTTTCTCATGTACCCAGCGGGCAACCAGCTCCTTTCCTACCCCATTCTCACCGGTGACAAGGATCCGGGCCTCCGTAGGCGCCACCTTATCGATGGTCTCCTTGATCTTATGTATAGGCGTAGAAGCCCCGACGATCTCCTGTACCTTGCTGACCCTGCGTTTCAACACCTTGGTCTCCGCTACCAGCGTCGTCTTGTCCATCGCGTTGCGGATAGTAATGAGCAGCCGGTTCAGGTCCGGCGGCTTGGAGATGTAGTCGTAAGCACCTTTCTTAACAGCTTCCACGGCTGTCTCAATGGTGCCGTGGCCTGAGATCATGATGATCGGGATATCTGGATTGGTTTCCTTTGTTTTTTCCAGGAATTCAATACCGTCTATCTTGGGCATCTTAATATCACAAAGAATTACATCGTATTCCTTTTCCTTTACCTTCTTCAGGCCCTCTTCACCGTCGCCGGCCTCATCGATCTTATAGCCTTCATAGGATAATATCTCACTTAGTGTCTTACGTATCGCTTTTTCGTCGTCAATGATCAGAATATTCGACATGTGTTTTAACAATCTTTTTTATGGAATAATAAAAGGCAGGCTTCCATAGCCTGTAACCTTCAAATTTACGACATGCAATCCAACCTCAGGCCCATCCTTTATAAAGCAGGGATAATAATTTTCACCCTGTTTGGCTCCTGCCACCTGACTGCCCAACATTCCAACCCCTATGCCACCATCGCCGCTATCCCTGTTCCCCCGGGATTTCACCGTATACCGGCAGAGTCCTCTTCTTTTGCCGCCTGGCTCCGAACCATATCCCTGAAAAATGACCGTACCGTATATCTCTTCGATGGCAGGCCCAAACGCAACCAGGACGCGCAATTCGCTGTGCTGAATATCTCCGTTGGAAAACAGGACCTCCAGCAATGTGCCGACGCCGTCATGCGCCTCCGGGCCGAATATCTGTACAGCCCCCCGGGGATGCCGCAATCAGCCCCTGGTACCGGTCCGAAGGCGCCGGTTCTTATATCCAAACCCCTGAGTGGACATTCAAAACCAACGAGTTACGATGCTGGCCGATCGTTAAGTATAAACCCTGATTATTCATACTAAATACGACATAAAACGACTATTTCGAGCGAAAAGGTTGCATTTCTATATGCTTTATACTACCTTAGCCTTATCCAATTCGCTATTTAAAACCAATTTAATAATCCAAAATATTTCCCTATGAGGCATGAAATCGAACTTCAAGCTCCCGCTACTACTAAAGTACTTTTCAAATTAACTATTATCGGATGTGTATTGTTAGGCGGCGTATATGGCTTCCTGATGCTGTTTAATTCAGCTCTGGCCGCTATAAAATAGGCATCCATACTTAAAGTAAAAAAACCCACCAAACGGTGGGTTTTTTTATTGCTATATCAATCTCTTATTTATACATGTACATCACCTCTTTCACCAGCTTTACCGTCCGGTTTACATCCGGCAATGCTGCGGCAACCAGGTTCGGCGCATAGTGTAAAGGCGCATCGGCAGCGGTGATCCGGCGGATAGGTGCATCCAGGTAATCAAAGCCTTCTTTCTGGATCCGGTAAGTGATCTCAGATGAAATAGAAGCAAAAGGCCATTGCTCTTCCACGATCACCAGCCGATTGGTCTTCTTCACGCTTTCGAGGATGGTCATCCAGTCCAGCGGGCGAATGGTCCTCAGATCGATGACCTCCGCGCTGATGCCTTCTTTTTCCAGCTCGGCAGCGGCTCCCAGAGCAACTTTCATCATTTTATTGAAAGAGACGATCGTGACGTCCTTACCCTGTCTCTTGACATCGGCCTTGCCCAACTGAATATAATATTCTTCCTCCGGCACTTCCGACTTATCACCGTACATGACTTCACTTTCCATAAAGATCACGGGATCTTCTTCATAACGAATAGCCTGCTTCAGAAGACCTTTAGCATCATAACCATTACTCGGGGAAACGACCTTGATCCCGGGGATATTTGCATAATAGCTTTCGAAAGCCGTGGAGTGCTGGGCACCCAGCTGACCGGCAGAACCGTTCGGTCCACGGAACACAATAGGACAACCGAGCTGTCCGCCACTCATCGCGAGCATCTTTGAAGCGGTATTTAAGATCTGGTCCAGCGCAAGCACGGCGAAATTCCAGGTCATGAATTCGACGACTGGCCTCAGACCGTTCTGGGCAGCACCAACAGCGACCGCAGTAAATCCCAGCTCAGAAATAGGCGTGTCGATCACCCTTTTGGGACAAAATTCATCCAGCATACCCTGGCTGACCTTGTAGGCGCCATTGTATTCCGCTACCTCTTCTCCCATTAAGAACACACGATCATCGCGCCGCATTTCTTCATTCATAGCTTCGCGCAGAGCCTCCCGAAAAGCAATTTGTCTCATTCTTATTTTTTTATTACGCCTGCTGCAATCGCAATGCTTCGGCGTATTGTTCGAGCCGCAAATTTATCGGTTGTCACCGATATTATCAAATAGTGTTCACAACGCCCTTTACTTTATCATTAATTTATATATTACCCATTTTTTTTGCCTCGGGTTTTGTAGCTTTATACTGGTCTGCTACCATTAACTATCAAATTGCCAAAAATGAAAAAACTGCTGCTTATTGTTGTTGTCCTTACTGCATTGATAACGACCGGCTTCCGTCTCGCCCCCGGCACCCTTACGACCGAAGAACGCAAGTTCGCCATCGACTACTACGGAAAGACAAAGGCCCGTCTGCTCAAAGATCTCAAAGGACTAAGCGATGCCCAGCTCAACTTCAAAGCCGACTCCACCCGCTGGTCTATCTACCAATGCACCGAACATATAGCTCTGGCGGAAACCGTGATCTGGCAGTGGATACACGCGACCGAACAGGAACCCGCCACTCCTGCCAAACGCAGCGAGGTAAAGGTCACCGTCGATCAGCTGATGAAAGGCACGATCGATCGTTCGAAGAAATTCAAAGCTCCCGAAATGCTCCAGCCGGAAATGAAATTCCCCGACACGCAGACAGCCCTGCGGGCGTACATCCTTCGCCGCGACTCTACCATCTATTATATCAGAAGCACGCAGGATGACCTGAAGAACCATTTCATAACCCATCCCGCTGCCGGTACAATGGACCTTTACCAGGCCCTGGTAATGCTTGCAGCCCATAGCGAACGCCATACGCTGCAAATCGAAGAAGTTATGGCAGATCCGAATTTCCCGAAACAGTAGCTAATAATGGAACCTACTATTCTGCATCTGGAAAAGATCATCAGCAATTATACCCGGCGCCTCGAAGCCGTGTCCGAAGAAAATTATGCCATGAAGCCCAAAGCCGAAAAGTGGAGTAAAAAAGAGATCCTCGGTCACCTCATCGATTCTGCCCAGAATAATATCCGGCGTTTCCTGGTGGCCCAATATGAAGACACCCCGGTCATTTTATACAACCAGGACAAATGGGTAGAGCTGACAAACTATCAGCATTATCCAACCCGGGACCTTCTTACGCTTTGGATCCTGCTCAACCGGCATATCTGCCGGGTCCTCCGGCGCCTGCCGCGCAGTGCGGCCACGCGAAAATGTTTTATGGGGAATTCACAACCGCATACCCTGGAATGGGTAGCCGCAGATTATTGCAATCATTTGCTGCATCACCTTCACCAGATCCTCGATCTTGAACCCATCGCCTATCCTTAGCACCCGGGCAGCGGTAAGCCGGAGCAATTTGGCGCGTCGCGTGATCGGGCCGGGTCCACTTAACCCACCTGCTCAAACGTCAGCATAAAGCTGGTCCCCTCACCCAACTGGGAATTGACATCGATGCCCGCCCGGTGCGATTGCAGGATGTTCCAGGTCGCCGCCAGACCCAGGCCAAATCCATTGGTCTTTGACGTAAAATAAGGTTCGAAGATCCGGGAGATGTTCTCCTCCGGTATCCCACCCCCATTATCATTGATGAGTACCCGAAAATTCGGGGATTCATCCCGGATGGAGATAGTGATCACACCCGACTGTGGGGGTACTGCCTCTACAGCATTGATCAGGATATTCAAAAAGGCGATCTTTAACTTTTCCCGGTCCGCCATCACAAACGCCGGTTGACCCGGATACGCCAGATCCAGGCGGATATTCTTCAAGGCGATACGATCCGATGCCGCGGCAAGAGTAGAATTGATGATATCCTGCAGATCTGTCTTTTGAAGGGAGATCTCGGCCGGGCGCGAAAGGTCCAGCAACTCGGAGATAAGGCTGTCGATCCGTCCGCAATTTCGCGCAATAATATCCAGGTAGATGTTTGCATCCTCGCTGAGACATTCCGGACGGATCGACAGCCTTATCTCCGAGTTGCTGGACCTT
>Ga0193717_1000451_pt1 | contig 28037 bp, 24 predicted proteins | sample U2c2metaG_FD_145900 | JGI IMG/M metagenome (GOLD analysis project Ga0193717, IMG submission 145900) | Soil microbial communities from a riparian zone of the East river system, Colorado, United States - U2c2 | ecosystem: Environmental > Terrestrial > Soil > Riparian zone | place: USA: East River...
ATCGATGTTCTTCAGCAGGTCATTGCGCTCGGCGGCGGCCATGAATTCCGCGGGCAGCACTTCCTTGCCCTGGTGATCGAGCATGCGCACCAGCACGTCGAACATGTTCGGGTCGTCGCCCTGCAGGCTCGCCACTGGCTGCTGCACGAGACGGAAGCGGTTTTCCATGAGCGCGGACTTGATGTGCTTGACCCAGATCTTGTCGTACGCCTGCACACGAGTGTCGGTGTCGGCCTTGTCGAGATGGAAAATCTGGTTGCCGCCCTGGCTGCGCCCACGCCGCACGGCTTCGACGACGTCGGCCACGATGGCGTCGATATTCGAGCCGGCGGGCGGCACCGTGGTGAGACCGATGGTGCAGCTCGAATGCAGCGTTTTTTGGCCGATCGTGGACGGAGCTTCGCTGAAGCGCGCCAGCACCTGTTCCGCCCAGGCTTCGACATCGTGCGTATTGCCGCGCTCGAGCAGCGCAAGGAATGAGACGCCGGCGAACCTGCCGGCGATGTCGTTGGGTCCGAGATGCGATTTGAGCGTGGTCGCGTATTCGCTCAACAGCTGTTCGCTGGCGCGTGCGCCGACATCTTTCTCGAGCTCCGCAAATTTGTCGGGCCGTACGAGCGCCATGAAACGTACGCCGCCCGCGGGCGGAGCGCCGATGCGAGCGCCGATCGCATCGAGCATGGGCCGCCGCAAGAGCAGGCCGGTGGTCGCATCGCGCTTCACCGCATCGCTCAGGTCGGTCGTCAGCTGACGATCGTCACGACTGCGCGCGGGCACCATGATTCGTACGCAGGGTTCGTTCTCGAATTCGCCGGGCGTCAGCACCAGGTCGAGCTGCAGCTGCGTTCCGTCGCCGAGCAGCGCCGTCACCTTCAGCGGGTGGTCGGTCCACTTGCCCTGACCACAGGCGACCAGCGCGCCTTTCAGCGCGGCGTGCGAGCGATCTTCGAACAGATCCATGAGCGGCTGGCCGACGACCATGCCGGCATCCGCGTAACCGAACAGTTCGAGCCACGTCTGGTTGCCATCGACCACGATGCCTTCCTGCACCTGCAGGATGGCGTCGTTGGAGCGCTGCAGTACCGACTGCAATTGACGCCGATAGTCGCTCGCCGACTGCAGCGTGGAATTCAGCGCGCGTTCGAGGCGGAACGAGCGCAACTCACGCGACACCACCGCCTGGACGCGATCGGTGGCCGACAGCGAAACGACGTCGCGCGCACCCATGCGCATGCCGACGGCGATGTCGCCTTCGGAAATCTGCGGGCGCACCAACAGCATCGGCACCTGGGGGGCGAGCTGATCGCGCACGGTGGCCGCCTGCTTGGCGTCAGTGTCGGAGACGTAGGCGCAGACCAAGAGTTCGGGGTTCAGCTGCTCGAGCGCCTCGCCCAGGTCGCGCACCGCCGGGATCCAGGTGCAGTGCACCGGCTCGCCGGCCTTGCGCATCAGGCTGTTGATGAATTCCGAAGGCTCACGTTGCGGTGAGAAAACGATGAGCGGAACGGCTGAATTGTCCGTCAATTTGACTCCCCGGCGACGTGCGCCACGCGTGGCGCGCGACGTTCAAACAAGCGGGGCGAGTTTAGCACCCAGTCACCCGGGGTCCGGCCTGCGCCGGATCACAGTTGGGCGCGGCTGTTTCGTATGGCGGGGGGGTCATAGGGTGGGTATCATGCGCGGTCTTTTTTGCAGGGCCAGCAGAGAAATCCATGTCCAGCTACACGACCAATGAAATCCGCGGCGGAATGAAGCTATTGATCGACGGCGATCCGTATGCCGTGATCGAGAACGAATACGTGAAGCCGGGTAAGGGCCAGGCGTTCAATCGCATCAAGGTGCGCAATCTCAAGACGGGGCGCACCGTCGAAAAGAGCTATCGGTCGGGTGAGTCCATCGAGGCCGCCGACGTCATGGATAGCGAGATGCAGTATCTCTACAAGGACGGCGATTTCTGGACGTTCATGAATCCCGACAACTATGAGCAGCTCCAGGCTGGCGAAGCCGCCGTCGGTGATGCTGCCAAGTGGTTGAAGGATGGCGTGGTCTGCATCATCACACTGTGGAACGGCGTGCCGTTGCTGGTAACTCCGCCGCCGCACATCGATCTGAAGGTCATCGAGACCGACCCAGGCCTGAAAGGCGACACCGCCACCGGTGGCCAGAAGGTCGCCAAGCTCGAGACCGGCGCCTCGGTGCGCGTGCCGCTGTTCATCAACGAAGGTGAATTGCTGCGCATCGACACGCGTAGTGGAGAGTACGTCTCGCGCGCCAAAGGCTAATAGTTAGCGAACACTGCACGGACGCCGGCCCATCTTTCTCAAGATGGGCCGGCGTTTTCCGTTGTGGAGCGCAGCTCCTGAAGAGAGTCGATGAATATCTTTGCCAGCGCCTCGAGGCCGCGCGCGTCGGCGGCGCCGAAGCGCGCATGCAGCGGGCTGTCCAGGTCGAGAACACCGAGCAGTTCCGAGCGGCGCAACAAGGGAATGACGATTTCAGAATTCGAGGCCGAGTCGCAGGCGATGTGCCCCGGGAAGGCGTGCACGTCTTCGACGAGCACCGTCTCGCGGCGCGAGGCCGCCGTTCCGCAGACCCCCTTGCCCATGGCGATACGCACGCAGGCGGGCTTGCCCTGAAAGGGCCCCAGCACCAGCTCGCCACTCTTATATAAGTAGAAGCCGGCCCAGTTCAGGCCGGGCAGGGCGTCATAAATGAGTGCCGCCGTATTGGCCGCGTTGGCGATCAGATCGCGCTCCCCGGCCAGCAGAGCGGAAAGGTCGCGGGCCAGCTCGCCATAGGCGGCTTCGGCGTTGTTGAAATCGTAGCTCTGTGTAGCTTGGCTCATTCAGGCGCGCTCCGTCGGGAAGGCGATGACTTCATCGATGCTGGCGGCGTTCATTGCGAGCATGAGCACGCGATCGAATCCCAGCGCAACGCCGGCACAATCCGGCAGCCCCGCATCGAGTGCCGCCACCAGGTGCGCATCGAGGGCAAACGTCGGCAGACCGCGTGCGTTGCGCGATTGCTGATCCGCCGCGAAACGCAGGCGCTGCTCAGCGCTGCTCGCGAGCTCATGGTAGCCATTGGCGAGTTCGATACCTCGATGGTAAAGCTCGAAGCGCAATGCCACGCGCGCGTCGCCGGCATCAAGCCGCGCAAGTGCGGCCTGTGAGGCCGGGTAATGATGCATGAACGTGAGAGCGTTGGCGCCGAGTGCCGGTCCGACCTGCGCGCCGACGATGAGATCGAGCAACTCGTCGCGCTCAAGGCGGGCGGCGCGGGTCGCCTCCAGTCCCAGCGCGTGCGCGGCGCGTTGGAGTTCGCTGATGTCCGCATCCAGTGGGTCGAATCCCGCATGGCGGCGCACGGCTTCGCGATAGGTCAGGAATTCCGCGGGCAAATCTGCGGTGCCCAGCAGCTCGCGGGTGAGGTCGGCGACTTCGCCCATCAGCGCCTCGAGCGAGAAGCCGAGGCGATACCACTCGAGCAGCGTGAATTCGGGATTGTGCTGCCGGCCGCGCTCCGCGCCGCGATACACGTGACAGATCTGGTAGATGTCGCCGCTGCCGGCGGCGAGCAGGCGCTTCATCGTGTATTCCGGCGAGGTGTGCAGGAACAGCGGCGTGTCGCTGCCGGACATCTGGACGCGCACGCTGCCGAGATTCACGTCGGACACGGGCGCATTCACCATGGCCGGGGTCTCCACTTCCAGCACCTGGCGCGCGAAGAAGAATTCGCGCGCAGTGCGCAGCGCCTGCGCGCGCTGGCGCAATGCGCCATTGGTTGCCGTCGGGCGCCAGGAGCTGGCTTCACTCATCGTTTACCGGATCGGATTGCCAGCCGCGCAGCGTGCCGATGCGTTCGCCCATGCGCAGTGTGGCGCCGGCCTTGAGTTTGCGGGCCCACGCCGTCGCGTCGGGCGGAAACAGCAGGATCACGGTCGACCCCATGTTGAAGCGCGCCATCTCGTCTCCCTTGGCGAGGCTCACGGGTGCGAGCGCACCACTCACGGGGAGCGCGGTGATTTCCCGAACCTTGCGTGGTGTGACATCGCCGTGCCACACGGTGGCCATGCTGCCCACGTTGAGCGCGCCGACCAGGATGATCGCCCACGGCATGCCGCCGGCATCAAAACCGCAGAACACGCGTTCATTGCGCGAGAACAGGCCAGGCACCAGCTGCGCGGTGGTGCGATTCACGCTGAACAGCCGTCCGGGTACATAAAACGCTTCGCGCAACTCACCGTGCAGCGCCATGTGGATGCGGTGATAGTTGTAGGGCGCCAGGTAGATAGTCGCGAAAGTGCCGCCGGCGAATGTGCGTTCCCACGCGAGATTGCCCGCGAGCAGCGCGCGCAGCGTGTATTCGTGGCCCTTGGCCTGCAGCAACCGGTCCGCGGTCAGCTCCCCGGCCTCACTCACCGTGCCATCGACCGGTGAAACGATGGCCTGCGGATCCGCGTCCACGGGGCGGGTGCCGGCGCGCAGCGCGCGCGTGAAGAACTCGTTGAAGCTCGCATACGCCGTCGGCTCGGGTTCCACCGCGTCCGACATGTCGGGGTTGAAGCCACGTACGAACAGGCGGATCAACGCGTTCTTGAAGGCGGAGGCGCGCGAACGCGTCGCGGCGAGGACCAGGCGCGAAATGCCATGGTGTGGCAGCACGTGCTGGATCGCGACGAACGCACGACCACCGATGCCGGGAGCCGCTTCGTTCACGGCGCCGCTCCGGCCGTCAGTACCGGCGCAAGTTTCGCGACATCGCGCGTGAGTGCGGCGGCGTTGAATGGGGGCGTGAACACCGCGACGATGCGGGCTCCGGAGTCGAGCGCAAACACCGTGGCCGAATGGTCCATGGTGTAGCTGCCGCCGGGGAGGTCGACGCGGCTCGCCGCCACGCCAAAGGATTTCATGGTCTTCACAATCTCGGGCGCCGGTCCGGTGAGGCCGATAAGATCGCCGCCGAATGACGCGATGTACCTGCCGAGTTGCTCCGGAGTGTCACGTTCCGGATCTACGCTGATGAGCGCCACCTTGAGGCCTGGCTGCGCCACCTGTTTCTGCACGCTCGCGAGCAGCGCGAGCGTCGTGGGGCACACGTCGGGACAATGCGTGAAACCGAAGAAAGCGAGCGTCGGATGTCCGCGCAACGCGGCGGTGGGCGTGGGTGCGCCGTGCGTGTCGACCAGGGCGAAGTCGGCGAGTGGCCGCGGCCGCGGAAACGACGTCCCCGATTCGAGCGAAGGCACGGCGGGCTGGCTCACCATGCGCGCCACGTATACACCGGCAATCGCGGCTGCCACCGCAATCGCCGCAACGGAAATCCAGTAACGATTAGACATGGCGCGATTATTCCACATCAACGTGGGCGACCTGATCGCAAGCGCAACGCGGCGGATGAAACGCGCGGGCGTGTTCTACGGGCATGGCACCGACAACGCCCGCGATGAGGCCGTGGCGCTCGTGCTGCACGTCATGAATCTGTCGCACGACGCCAGGAAACAGGTGCTCACCCGACGTGTGAGCGCGGCGCAACGCCAGCGTTTCGAGCTGCTGCTCAAGCGGCGCATCGCCGACCGCGTGCCGTTGCCTTATCTCACGCACGAGGCCTGGTTCGCTGGATTGCCGTTCTACGTCGATGAGCGCGTGCTGATTCCGCGCTCGGCGATCGCCGAGCTCATCGAACGGCGCTTCGCGCCCTGGATCAGTCCGGCGCGAGTGAAAAATGTGCTCGACATGGGCACCGGCACAGGCTGCATCGCGCTGGCTTGCGCGAAGGCGTTTCCGCGCGCGCGAGTGGACGCGGTGGATATCGATGCGCCGGCGCTCGAAGTGGCGGCCATCAACCGTCGCTCATTGCGCCTAACACGTCGCGTGGAGCTCATCGAATCCGACCATTTCACGGCGCTTTCGGGCAGGTCGTACGATATCATCGTGAGCAATCCGCCCTATGTGGGAGAGCGCGAAATGCGCGGCCTGCCGCGCGAGTACGGTCATGAACCGCGACGCGCTCTCGAGTCAGGTCGCGATGGTCTCGATTCGGTCGCGACCATCCTGCACGAAGCGCGAAGGTTTCTGCGGCCGCAGGGGCTGCTCGTGGTCGAAGTCGGCAACACCGAGCGAATCCTGGGGCGCGCGTTTCCGAAGCTGCCGTTCACCTGGCTCGATTTCGAGCGAGGTGGCGGCGGTGTGTTCCTGCTGACTCGAGAACAGCTAGAAAAGGCTTCAATCTGATGTCGGGCAATTCCATAGGTTTATTGTTCACGGTGACCACCTTTGGCGAGAGCCACGGCCCGGCGCTGGGCTGCATCGTGGACGGTTGCCCGCCCGGACTCGAAATCTCCGAAGCCGACCTCCAGGGTGACGTTGACCGCCGGCGCACCGGCACGTCGCAGTTCGTCAGCCAGCGGCGCGAAGGCGACGCGGTAAAGATTCTGTCCGGGGTATTCGAGGGGCGGACCACGGGCACCCCCATCGGCATCCTCATCGAGAACACCGACGCGCGCTCGCGCGACTACGAGAAGATCAAGGACCGATTCCGTCCGGGCCACGCGGACTACACGTACCAGCAGAAATATGGTTTCCGCGATTACCGCGGTGGTGGTCGCTCGTCGGCGCGCGAGACCGTCATGCGCGTCGCGGCCGGCGCCATCGCGCGGAAATACCTCGCCACCCGCCTGGGTGTCAGCATCAGTGGTTACCTGAGCCAGATTGGCGCGCTCACCATCGACCCCGTCAAACCTGAAGCTGCGTACGAAAACCCCTTCTTCTGTCCGGATCCGTCCCGCGTGCAGGAACTCGAAGAACTCATGTGGAAGATTCGCGCCGATGGCGACTCGCTCGGCGCGAAGGTGACGGTGCTCGCGCGGGGCGTGCCCCCAGGCTGGGGCGAACCGGTGTTCGATCGGCTCGATGCCGACCTCGCGCACGCCATGATGAGCATCAACGCCGTGAAAGCGGTGGAAATAGGCGCCGGCGTAGCGTCCGCCGCGCAAGCAGGCAGCGTGCATCGCGACGAGCTTTCACCCACCGGCTTTCTGAGCAACAACGCCGGCGGCATTCTCGGCGGCATTTCCTCGGGGCAGGACGTGCTCGTGCACGTGACCTTCAAGCCAACCTCCAGCATCCAGGTTCCGGGCCGCACCATCGACGTCGCCGGCAATCCGGTGGAAGTGGTGACGACCGGCCGGCACGACCCCTGCGTGGGTCTGCGCGCCACGCCCATCTGCGAGGCCATGCTGGCTATCGTACTCATGGACCACTATCTGCGGCACCGCGGGCAGAACGCCGACGTGCACTGCGATACGCCGGTCATCACCGGAAAAGGTAGTTAGCCATGGTCGAAACCCAGGGTCAGCCCGCAAAGGGCTACCGCGTCTGCGTGCTCGGGGCCACCGGCCTCGTGGGCGACATGATGATCAAGATCCTCGAAGAACGCGATTTCCCGGTGTCCGAGTTGTTTCCGCTCGCCAGCAGCCGCTCGGTCGGCAAGCGCGTGCAGTTTCGCGGCCGGCACATTCCGGTGATCGACGTGGCGACGTTCGATTTCGCGCGAGCGCAGATCGGCTTGTTCTCGGCGGGTGGCGACGTGTCGCGCCAGTACGCGCCCAAGGCCGCGGCCGCCGGCTGCATCGTCATCGACAACACCTCGGAGTTCCGTTACGAAGATGACATTCCGCTGGTGGTGCCCGAGGTGAACCCGCAGGCGATCGGCGAGTACAAGAAGCGCGGCATCATCGCCAATCCCAACTGCTCGACCATCCAGATGGTGGTCGCGCTGAAGCCCATCCACGACGCCGTGGGTATCACGCGCATCAACGTCGCCACATATCAATCCGTGTCCGGTGCGGGCAAGGAGGCCGTGGACGAACTCGCCGCGCAAACTACCGCGCTCATGAGCGGCGAGGAGCCGGGCAAGCCCCAGGTCATCGCCAAGCGCATCGCATTCAATTGCGTGCCGCAAATCGACAAATTCATGGACAACGGCTACACCAAGGAAGAAATGAAGATGGTGTGGGAGACCCAGAAAATCCTCGGCGACCCATCCGTCCTGGTGAATGCCACGGCGGTCCGCGTGCCGGTGTTCTTCGGTCATTCCGAAGCGGTACACATCGAAACCCGGCAAAAGATCACCGCCGACTCGGCTCGCGAACTTCTGAGACGCGCGCCCGGAATCGAGGTGTTAGACGAGCGGAAGCCCGGGGGTTACCCCACGGCAGCCACCGAAGCCGCGAACCGGGACACGGTTTATGTCGGACGCATTAGGGAAGATATAAGTCACGAACGCGGGCTTAACTTATGGATCGTGTCGGACAACATCAGGAAGGGTGCTGCTACGAACAGCGTCCAGATCGCCGAGATTTTGGTGCGCGAGCATATTTAAGTTATATTGCGGGCGGTTTCATGCTTACGCCGGAAGTTTCCGCGCTAAGCTCATGTTTCAATACAGAAATAACGCAGATATTGGATCGCCGACGGTGGTAGTGGAGACGCGAATGAAGCGGATGGGTCTCGCCGGGGGTTTACTGGCGCTTTTGCTGTTGCCCGGAATCTCCAATGCACTTGGGCTCGGTGACGTTCATCTGAACTCACCGCTCAACGCGCCGCTCGACGCGGAGATCGATCTCGTCAATGCGACGCCGGAAGACCTGGCGACGCTCGAGGCGAAGCTCGCATCAAAAGAAACGTTTGAACGTTATGGACTCGAATGGCCGCCGTTCATGGCCACCGTGTCGGTCACGCGCGATCGCTCGGCAAGCGGCGGGCAGGTTCTTCGCATCCGTTCCACTGAGACGGTCACCGAACCCTTCCTCACGTTGCTCATCGAAGCTTCGTGGGCCCGCGGTCGCCTGGTGCGCGAGTACACCGTTCTGCTCGATCCGCCGGTGTTTGCGCCCAAGAGCCAGGTTGCGTCGCAAGTCGCGCCTCCCGCGCAGAGCCCGAGCGAAAGCGCCGGACAAATCCAGCGCCCGGCGCCGACCCAGAGCGCGAGCGCTCCGGCAATGGCCGCCGGTGGCGGCGACAGTTACGAAGTGCAGCGTGGCGACAGCCTGTCGGCGATCGCGCGCCGCCTGTCCTCGAGCACGGGTGCTTCGACCCCGCAGCTCATGGTGTCTATCTACCGCGGCAACTCCGGCGCCTTCGAAGGCGACATGAATCGCCTGCGCGCCGGTTCGGTGCTGCGTATCCCCAGCAGCGAAGAACTCGCCGCGGTCTCGCCCTCGGAAGCGAGCAGCGAAGTGCGTCGCCTGGCCGGCACCTGGGCCGCATCGAGTGGCACATCGGCCGGTGGACGCCTGCGCCTCGTCCCACCAAGCGACTCGGCCGCAAGTCCGGGATCGTCCCCGGGCAACGCCGCCGAAGTCGATGCCTTGCAGAGCCGCGTGCGCGAGCTCGAAGGCCAGCTCACAGAATCCAAGCGCATGCTCGAGCTGCGCAACACCGAACTTGCCGACCTGCAGGCCAAGTTAGCCGCTTCCCAGCAGCCGCCCGTGGCCGCGCAGCCGGCGCCGGTCGAGACGCCCGTCGAACAGCCGCTGCCGCAGCCCGAGGCGACCACGCCAGCGCCGGAAGTGGCACCTGCCCCCAGCGCAGCCGCACCGGAGCCCGCGCCGGCCGAAACTCCCGCCGCCGAGCCGGAGACGCCCGCGACTTCTGAATCGGCCACACCTGCCGAAGGCGAAGGGCCTTCACTGATCGACTCCATCCTCGGCTACTGGTGGGTCCTCGCTGCCGGCGCGCTGCTCATCTTCGGCCTGGTGTTCGTCAAGTCGCGATCGAAGCGCAAGACGACCGAGTTCGACGACAGCCTGGGCCGCCTCGCGGACCAGAGCGAAGACCGTCTCACCCAGCCGCTGGATTCGCTTTCCGACACCGGGCGCATGCGCGCTCCGAACCTCGGCTCGATTCCCGACGACATCCTCGTCGAGGAATCGGGCACGCACCGCGCGTTGCAGGAAACCCAGGATATCCCGCTGGCACCGACGGTTCGTACCGACGAAACCATCAGCAGCGAGACCGCCGTCAATCTCGATCAGGGCGATCCGCTGGCGGAAGCCGATTTCCACATGGCCTATGGCCTGTACGACCAGGCCGCCGACCTGGTCCGCATCGCCATCCAGCGCGAGCCGGATCGTCGTGACCTCAAGCTCAAGCTCCTCGAAGTGTTCTTCGTCTGGGGCAACAAAGAGCAGTTCCTCAGCATGGCCCGCGAGCTCTCGGACACGCGCGCGGAATCCGGCCCGGGCGAGTGGGAAAAGATCGTCATCATGGGCAAGCAGATTGCCCCCGAAGATCCGACGTTCTCCGACGGTGGCGCGGGCAGCGCGGTCGGCGTCGACCTCAATCTCGATGCCGGCGGTTCGGGCCGCGTCGATTTCGATCCGTTCGATGTCAGCGCGCGCATGGACGTGACCGGCGGTGGCAATCCCGACGCCGTCGACCTGGACCTCGGCAACGCGCTGCGTGATCCGGATGCCACCGGCGAAGGCCTGGCATTTCCGAACAACTCCGCGAGCGGTCAGACGACTCGCGAGATGACGGTCAAGATGACCCAGGCGGGCTCGGAAGCACCGACCGTGGAGCAGCCCGCGCTGCGTCAGGCCGATGAGCCGACAATTCGCGAAAAAGTGGAAGGCGCCATGCGCCGCAAGCTGAGCTCGGATCAGACCGCGGAACTCGCGCTCGACGACCTCGGCCTCGAGCTCGGTTCGCTCGAGCAGACGGATTCGCAGATTGGCTTGAAGCCCGTGGGCGGTGTGCCCCGTGGACCTGACGCCAACGCGCCCACCATGGTCGCGGGCCTCGATGAAAACTCACAGCGTCTGCTGGCGGCCGCGGCTGCGCGCCACGCCGGGAGCAACGCCGACGACTCACAGCTCACCGAACACGGCGCCAGTGGCACCTGGTTCCTCACCGAGCGTGAGCTGGGCGGCGACGTCGACCTGACCAAGGGCCGGCCGATCGACCCGAACAGCACCGCTTCGATGGCGAAGTTCGAAATGCCGGAAGCGGGCTACGACATCTCCTCGACGTCGCGCCTGGCTGCCATCGATCGCGAAAATCTCGACTTCCCGGTCGAGCCCACGCAGCAGCAGCCGGTCGTCGGCCGCGGCAAGGTGGACCTCGACATCGGCAATGGTTTCGACATGCCGGGAAGCCCCACCGAAGAACTCGCCGTTCCGGATCTCGAACCGGTGACGCTCTCGGAAGTCGGCACCAAGCTCGACCTGGCTCGCGCCTACGTCGACATGGGTGACCCGGACGGTGCGCGCAACATCCTCAACGAAGTGTTGTCGGAAGGCTCCGCCTCGCAGAAGCAGGAAGCGCAGCGCTTGTTAGAGTCTCTGCCCGGCTAGTCCGCGCGGGGCGTCAGACTCCTCGATGCCTCGATTCGCGGCCGGCCTCGAGTACGACGGCCGCGCGTACTCCGGCTGGCAATTCCAGCCCGGGCTCCCGACCTTGCAGGACGTGGTGCAACGCGCGCTGTCGCGCGTGGCTGACGCGCCCGTGGAATGCGTGTGCGCCGGGCGTACCGACGCGGGGGTACACGCGCTGGCGCAGGTGATCCACTTCGACAGCGCGGCGGTACGCACCGAGCGTGGCTGGCGGCTCGGCACCAATACCTATCTACCGCCCGACGTGAGTGTTGCCTGGGTGCGCGAAGTGCCCGAGCAGTTCCACGCTCGGTTCAGCGCGACCGCGCGCAGCTATCGCTACCTCATCTTCAATCGCGACTCGCGTTCGGCCCTGGCGGCGGGCCGCGCCACCTGGGAGCGGCGTCCGCTCGATGCGGCGCGCATGCATGCCGCGGCGCAGATTCTCATCGGCGAACACGACTTCAGCGCATTCCGCGCGGTGGAATGCCAGTCCAAATCCCCGATGCGGCGCGTGGAGAGTCTCGCGGTCACGCGCAGCGCCGAGTGGCTCACGATCGAGATCACGGCCAACGCGTTCCTGCATCACATGGTGCGCAACGTCGCCGGATTGCTGATGTCCGTGGGGCACGGTGAATCGCCGCCCGAGAGAGTGGCCACGGTGCTCGCGAGCCTGGATCGCAAGACCAATGCGGCAACTGCACCACCCGATGGCCTGTACCTCGCCGCCGTGCGGTATCCGGCCGAATTCGGTCTCCCAGGTGCCGCCCGGATGGCGGACCATTCTGGCAACCTGCCGCAATCCGCTATCATCGGCCGCACTTTCGAATAGGGGTCGCCGACCGACATGTCTTGGTTCGAGAAAATCATGCCCTCGCGCATCAAGACCGAGCGCCGCACGCGTTCGGTACCCGAGGGACTGTGGATCAAGTGTTCGGCCTGCGACGCGGTGCTGTACCGCGCCGAGCTCGAGCGCAATCTCAATGTCTGTCCGAAGTGCAGTCACCACATGCGCATCGGCGGCCGCGAACGGCTGGCGCGTTTTCTCGACGAAGGCGAACAGATGGAGATCGGCGCCGAAGTTTCGCCCGAAGACCCGCTCAAGTTTCGCGACAGCAAGCGTTATCGGGATCGTCTCGCCGCGGCGCAGAAAGCCACCGGTGAACGAGACGCGCTCATCGCCATCGCCGGCACGCTCGAAGGGCTCAAGATCGTCGCCTGCGCGTTCGAGTTCAAATTTCTCGGCGGATCCATGGGCTCGGTGGTCGGTGAGCGCTTCAAGCGCGCGGTCGACTATTGCATCGCGAACAAGGCTCCGCTGGTCTGCTTCTCCTCGAGCGGCGGCGCCCGCATGCAGGAAGCGCTGTTCTCGCTGTTGCAGATGGCCAAAACCAGCGCGGCGCTTGCGCGGCTGGCACAAGCCCGCCTGCCGTTCATTTCCGTGCTGACTGACCCGACCACGGGCGGCGTTTCGGCGAGCCTCGCGATGCTCGGCGATCTGAACGTGGCCGAGCCGCGTGCGCTGATCGGCTTCGCCGGTCCGCGCGTCATCCAGCAGACCGTACGCGAAACGTTGCCCGAAGGATTTCAGCGCAGCGAATTCCTGCTCGATCACGGCGCGCTCGACCTGATCGTCGATCGCCGCGACATGCGTGAGCGCCTCGGGGCACTGTTGCGCCTGCTCATGCGGCAGGCGCCCGCCGCGCCCGCGGCTCCCATACCTGCACAGTAGAACGACCGGCATGCGCTCGCTCGCCGAGTGGCTCGAGCAGCAGCAACGGTCACATCCCAGTGCCATCGATTTGTCGCTGAGTCGCGTTCGTGAAGTGGCGCGGCGTCTCGATCTGCTCGAGCCCGGCTATCGGGTGATCACCGTCGGCGGCACCAACGGCAAGGGCTCGACCGTCGCCTGTCTCGATGCGATGTTGCGCGCCGCCGGCCTGCGTTGCGGGCGCTTCACCTCGCCGCACCTCGCACGCTACAACGAGCGCATCTGTGTGGATGGCATCGAGGCAAGCGACTCCCGTCTCATCGAAGCCTTCGGGCGCATCGACGCGGCGCGCGCGGACATCACGCTCACATTTTTCGAATACAACGCGCTCGCGGCGCTGGACCTTTTCCGCCTTTCGGATGTCGACGTGGCGGTGCTCGAGGTGGGGCTGGGCGGACGTTTCGACGCCACCAACATCGTCGATGCGCACGTCGCCGTGGTTTGTTCGATCGGCATCGATCACGTCGACTGGCTCGGCAACACGCTGGAAGCCATCGGCCGCGAGAAGGCCGGCATTTTTCGCAACGGTCGACCCGCGGTCCTCGGCAGCGCCGATGTTCCGCGCAGTGTATGGGCCGCCATCGAGGAGGTGGGTGCGCGCGCCGTGGTGCCGGGTCGCGACTATGAGTTTTGGTCAGGTGAAGCCGGATGGAACTTCGAGTACGGCGCGTTTTCGCTGCGCGACCTGCCGCCGCCCGCGCTCGCGGGCATTCACCAGATGGCCAATGCGGCGACCGCGCTCGCCGCAATCACCGCCTTGGGTGGTATTGAACTCACGCACGCCAATGTGAGCCAGGCGCTGCGCGCCGTGCGCCTTCCGGGGCGCTTCCAGCGCGTGCCCGGCGATGTCGAGTGGATCTTCGATGTGGCGCACAACGTTCCGGCCGCACTTGGCCTGGCGGCGAATCTGCGCACGCTACCGCGCGCCCGCACGATCGCGGTGTGCGGGATTCTCGGCGACAAGGACGTGCAGGGAATCACGGCGGCGTTGAGCGCTGACATCGATGCGTGGGTGCTCGTGACGCTCGACGGTCCACGCGCCCTGACGACGCACGATCTCGCGCGGCACCTGCCGGGCGATGCGCGCATCCTGGCGCACGCGGCCGATGTGGCCGCGGCTTGCCGCGTGGCGCGCGACGCTGCGCAGCCCGGCGATCGAATCCTCGTATTCGGATCTTTCCTCACGGTAGGGCCGGCGCTCGAATTCCTTGGGCCAGAATTCGTTGGGCTATAGTTCGCCTCATGGATTCGCGAGCCAAGCAACGACTGACCGGCGCCGTCATCCTGGTTGCGCTGTTCGTGCTGCTGGTCCCCGAACTACTGACTGGTCCGCGCGGTGCGGATGCGCCGGGCACGCCGGCCGAAGATGGCATGCGCCGCTACACCATCGACCTCAACGCCGCCAATCCCGCGGTGCCGCCGGCGGAGTCGCAGGCAGCGCAGCCTGCGGTCGCGTTGCCGCAGCCGGAAAACGAGCGGCTGCTCGCAAAGCCCGGGGACGCGGCCGCGCCCGCTGCCGCTCCGCCTGCCACGGCATCCCAGCCCGTGACTGCGCCTCCGCCTGCCGTCACGCAGGCACCGCCCGCGCAGGTGCCGGTGCAGTCATCCGCGCCGCGTGTCGAAGCCCAGAAGCCTGCTCCGGCACCTCCGGTGGAACGAGGGAGTTTCGCGGTGCAGCTCGGTAGTTTCGGCAGTCGCGACAACGCCGATCGCCTGGTTCGCGATATGACCGCCAAGGGTTTCTCTGCTTTCGTTGCCCCGATCAGGAGCGGGGGCCGCGAGCTCTACCGGGTTCGCGTAGGGCCAACCCGTGACCGGGCACAGGCCGAGGCCCTGGCCGCTCAGCTGCGGCGCGTGGGGCAGTCCGGCGCCATCGTGCCAATTTCGTGACGCCATTTTTGTGACGTCTGGCGGCTACTTGGCTGCTTTCGGATTGGGGCGTCGAGTACAATGCCGCGCCCGCGTCGAGCGAAGCAGACGGACAGAATGATCGCAGTCGACTACATCATCCTCGCGATACTGATTATCTCCTCCGTCATGGGCCTGGTTCGAGGCCTGCTCCGCGAATCCATCGCGGTCATCACCTGGTTTCTTGCCATCGTGCTCGCCTGGAGCTTCGCGCCCTCGCTCGAACATCTGCTGGGCGGCGTCCTCGAAGGGTCGCCCATGCGCATCTGGGCGGCACGCGCCATCATCTTCGTGGGCATCCTCCTGTTGGGTGGCGCGGTGAGCGTGGTACTTGGACATTACGTTCGCGTCTCCATGTTCGCCGGCATGGACAAGTTCCTGGGGTTCGTCTTCGGCATCATCCGCGGCATCGTCATCGTCGGCGCGTTTACCATCGCCGTTCAGGCGCTGCGCATGGATGAAGACCCGCGCTGGAAGAATTCCCGGTTGATGCCTTACGCCATCGGTGTCGCGGACGCATTGCGCGGAATCGTCGGCGAAAAACTCGAGCGGCTCGATCTGAGCAAACCTCCCGTCTCCACCTGAGGACGCCTGCGAATGTGTGGCATTGTCGGAATCGTCGGGACCAGCGGAGTCAATCAACGGATATATGACGCTCTGACGGTGCTCCAGCATCGCGGGCAGGATGCCGCCGGTATTGCCACCGTCGCCGGGGGCGAACTGTTTACTCGCAAGGGTCGAGGTCTGGTTCGCGACGTGTTCGAGCAGCGCCACATGGAGGAGCTCAAGGGCAACATCGGCATGGGGCACGTACGGTACCCGACCGCCGGCTGCGACAGCGCTGCCGAAGCCCAACCTTTCTACGTGAATGCACCTTACGGCATCTGCCTTGCGCACAACGGCAATCTGACCAACGCGCGCGAGCTCGGCGAAGTGCTCGAGCGCGAAGACCGCCGGCACCTCAACACAAGCTCCGATTCCGAAGTGCTGCTCAACGTGCTGGCCTCGGAACTGCAGCGCGTGGGCACGCCGCGCGTGACGCCGGCCGACATCTTCGCCGCGGTGAGCGCCGTATATCGACGCTGCCGTGGTGGCTACGCGGTGGTCGCCATGGTCATCGGCCACGGCCTGCTCGCGTTCCGCGATCCCAACGGCATCCGGCCGCTGGTGCTCGGCCAGCGCGAGACGCCCAAGGGCGCCGAATGGATGCTGGCCTCTGAGAGCGTTGCCCTCGACATGCTCGGGTTCAAGCTGGTGCGGGATGTGGCGCCCGGCGAAGTCGTATACATCGACACGCATGGCCGCCTGCACTCGCAGGTGTGTGTGGCCACGACCAAACACGCGCCCTGCATCTTCGAATATGTTTATTTCGCGCGCCCGGACTCGCTGATCGACAACATTTCGGTACACCGTGCACGCATGCGCATGGGCGAGCGGCTCGCGGACAAGATCCTGCGCGAACGCGCCGACCATCACATCGACGTGGTCATCCCGATTCCGGACACGAGCCGCACCAGCGCCATGCAGGTCGCGCAGCGCCTCGACGTCAAATATCGCGAAGGTTTCGTCAAGAACCGTTACGTCGGCCGCACGTTCATCATGCCGGGCCAGGAGCAGCGCTCGAAGTCGGTACGCAGCAAGTTGAACGCCATCGACCTCGAGTTCCGCAACAAGAACGTCCTGCTGGTCGATGACTCCATCGTGCGCGGAACCACTTCCGCGCAGATCATCGATCTCGCGCGCGAAGCGGGTGCGAAGAAAGTGTATTTCGCCTCGGCCGCGCCACCGGTGAAGTTTCCGAACGTCTACGGCATCGACATGCCGGCCGCGAGCGAACTCGTGGCGAGCAATCGCACCGAGACGGAGGTCGCGCAGCTCATCGGCGCCGACTGGCTGATCTACCAGGATCTGGAAGACCTCATCCAGGCCTGCGTGCACGATCATTCCAGCATCAAGGAATTCGACACCTCGTGCTTCTCCGGTCACTACGTCACCGGCGACATCACGCCCGAGTACCTGGCGCGCCTGCAGTCGGAACGCTCCGATATGGCCAAGGCGTCGCGGCGCGATGGTGATCGCAACGGCCTCAAGGTCGTCAAGATCTAGGTCGTCCACGGGCGCGCGCCCGGTCCTGCATGAACGCGCGCCGCATCCTGCTCGAGTTGTTCGATGCCGCGCTGCGCGCGGTTGACGGCCGTACTTCGGTCGAGCGCTGTGTGCGCGCTGCCAATCTGTCGGGACCTGTCGAAGTCATCGCCGTGGGAAAAGCCGCCACCGCGATGGCGCATGGCGCGCGTGCCGCCCTCGGCGCGCAACTCGAGCGCGTGTTGATCATCACGAAGGAAGGTCATCGGGATCCAGCGTTCGATGAATTCCCGTCCGTGCTGCAGTTGGAGAGCCCGCACCCCGTGCCGGACATTCGCAGCTTGAGTCATGGCCATGAACTCGAGGATCGCGTGCGCACTTTGCGCGACGACGTATTGCCCTTGTTCCTGATCTCCGGCGGAAGCTCGAGCCTGGTCGAGGCACTGCGTGACGGCGTTTCACTCAATGACTTGTTGGCGCTCAATGTGCACGGGCTCGCCTGCGGGTGGGACATCAAGACGTTCAACGCGGAGCGCGTGCGCCTGTCGCGCATCAAGGGTGGCGGCATCGCACGGTTGCTCAACGGCCGTCGCGCGCTGGCATTGTTCATTTCCGACGTGCCTCGCGACGATCCCGACGTCATTGGTTCCGGGTTGTTAGGTCAGGATTCCGGACAGGGCGATTCCATCGAACGTCATGTTGTCGCCAACGTCGAAGACGCCGTGACCGCGGTACTGGATTCGGCGCGAGCGCATGGCGTTCACCTCGAGAGACTTCCCGGGCGATTCGATGGCGATGCAGTTGAGGTGGCCGCGGAATTCCTCGCGCGCTTGCGCCGCTGTGAAGGCGATGGACTGGTGTGGGGCGGAGAATCGACCGTGGTGCTGCCACCTCGGTACGGGCGCGGAGGACGCAACACGCATCTGGCTCTCTCGGTCGCGCGGCAAATTCGCGCGACTGAGCCGTGGCTGCTGCTGTCGGCGGGTACGGATGGCACCGATGGAACGAGCGGCGACGCAGGCGCGATCGTGGATTCGGGGACCATCGAGCGCGCGGAGATCGCTGGCTGCGACGTCGAGCGCGCGTGGCGGGAATTCGATTCCGGCACCGCACTCGAAGCTTCCGAAGACCTCGTGCACACCGGCCCGACCGGCACGAATGTCGGGGATATCCTGATTTCCATCAAACTAACCGCGACTTCGTTGCGTGGCCAACACCCGCCACGCATGCTCTAATCCGCGCGATGCGCTTGATGCTGATCGATGACGACCCGCGGTACCGCACGCTGCTGCGTCACCACATTTCCTGTGCCTGGCCGGACGTCGAGCTGGTGAGCTACAACCCGCGCGTTCGCGGGCCGCTGACGCCGGGTTTTCTCGCGCAGGGTTACAGCGTGGTTCTGCTCGATCACGCATGGAAGGGTGGCTCGGGACTCGACTGGCTCAAGGACTTCCATAGTCGCGAAGGCTTCGCGCCGGTCATTTTCCTGTCCGCCGAAGACGAGTCTGCCGATGCGGTTGAAGCTCGCGCCACCGGCGCGTTCGAGGTCATCGGCAAGACCAAGATCAAACACACCAAGCTCAACGATGCGATCCGCCGTGCCGCCGATGAACAGGCCAAGGCGCAAAGCCGCTGGCGCATGTCCGCCGGCGCGAAGATGTCGCAGGATTTCGCCGGCGCGCGCCTCAAGGAATACCGGCGCATCGAACTCATCGCCAAAGGCTCGGTGTCAGAGCTCTTTCTCGCCGAGAGCGCCCGCGACGGCAACGTGGTGGTGCTCAAGGTGACGCCCGCCATCCGCAAGGAAACCGGCATCGACCAGTCGATGGAGCGCTTCCTGCAGGAATTCGAGATGCTGCGCGAGATACAGCATCCCAACATCGTGCGCATCTACGATCTCGGCGTCACCGACGATCACCTGTTCCTGGCCATGGAGCATTTCGCGCGTGGCGATCTGCGCAAACGCATGTCCGAAGGGCTCACCGCGCGGCAATCGCTGGCCTATGCACGCGACCTCGCGTACGCGCTGCAGGCGATCCACGAGGTCGGGATTTTTCATCGCGATCTGAAGCCCGGCAATGTGATGCTCCGCGACGACGACAGTATCGCGCTCATCGACTTCGGGCTCGCCAAACACGTGGCGCTCAAGATGGAAGTCACCGACAAGGGGCTGATCTTCGGCACGCCGCATTACATGAGCCCGGAGCAGGGGCACGGCAAGGAGATCGACGCGCGCAGCGACCTGTACGCGCTCGGCGTCATGCTGTACGAAATGCTCACCGGCAAGAAACCCTTCGACGCCGAGAATCACATGGCCATTCTCGTGCATCACGCCAAGGCGCCGATTCCGCGCCTGCCCGAGCGGCTCGCCATCGTGCAGCCGCTCATCGACACGTTGATGGCCAAGGACGTCGCCGATCGTCCGGCGAATGCCGATGAGGCGGCGAAGCAGATTGACGCGGCGTTCATGGCGCTCGCGCCCTCGGAACCGGCGGCGTGAGCGAGAAGCGCGAGGCGCGGACTGCGGCACGTTTCGAGCGCGCCACGGGGGCATCGATTCTCAAGGCGGCGACGCCGCGCGCGTGGGTGGATGCCGCGCTCGAAGACCTGCCGACGCTGCTCGTCGACCACGCCAACTGCGAGAAGAAGGCGGCGTCCACGGCCATGGCGCTCATTTTCGCGTACCCGGAAGACCGCTCGTTGAGCGTGGCGCTGTCGCGGCTCGCGCGCGAAGAGCTCAAGCACTTCGAGCAGGTCGAGCGGCTCATGAAGAAACTCGATGTGCCGTACCAGCGCATGAAGCCGGGTCGCTACGCGAGCGAACTGCGCAAGCTGGTGCGTACGCATGAACCGAAGCGCAAGCTCGATCTCATGATCGTGCACGCGTTGATCGAGGCCCGCTCGTGCGAGCGTTTCCGATTGCTGGCCAAGCGCCTTCCCGAGCAGGTGCGCGACCTGTACGAACAGTTGGAGCGCTCCGAAGCCCGTCATTTCGAGCTGTATCTCAATTTCGCCGAGCGCGAGTTCGAAGCGCAGGAAATCGCCGAGCGGCTCGAGATCATCGCCACGCGCGAAGCGGAGCTGGCGACCAGCGCTGATCACGAATTGCGATTCCACTCCGGCCCGCCGGTCTAGGAAATGGGGACATCCCTCATTTTCATTGTCACATTTCACCACGCGACGCAGAACGTCGGTGAATCTCAACGAAATGTGACAATGAAAATGAGGGATGTCCCCATTTCCCATTTCGTCAGCGCGGCAGGGGAATCTCGCGTACGCCCTCGGCGCTGACTCCCACGCAGCTCGCCGCCTCGTACCAGGGCGCAAGCACGACACGCTCGGCGTTTACGCCATCGACGACGAACGGATGCACTGCCGGACGGTGTGTATGCCCATGAATCAGGCGACGCGCGCCGGTGGCGCGCATGGCGCGCGTCACGGCCTCGGGGTTCACGTCCATGATCGTGGGGATCGTGCGCTGGGTATGCGCCTTGCTGCCGGCGCGCGCCGCGGTCGCCAGGTCGCGGCGTGCCGCAAGCGGCAGCGAGAGGAACCGGCGTTGCCACCCGGGCTTGCGAACGATACTGCGCAGCTCCTGGTAGGAAGTGTCTTCGGTGCAGAAGACGTCGCCGTGGCTGAGCAAAGTGGGTTCGCCGTAAAGATCGATCAACACCGGGTCCGGCAGTAGTTTGACGCCGGTGCGGCCGGCGAAGGCTTCGCCCAGCAGGAAGTCGCGGTTGCCGTGAATGGCGTACACCGCCACGCCGCTCGCGGTCAGCCGAGCGAGGCCCGCGCAGGCGCGGGCGTTGTCGGGGTTGTCATCGTCGTCGCCGACCCAGACCTCGAACAGGTCGCCGAGCAGGTAGAGCGCCTCGGCCGCGCGCGCCGGCCCGTCGAGGAAGGCAAGGAATGCATCGATGGCCCAGGGGGCCTCGCTATCAAGGTGAAGGTCGGAGGCGAACAGACTGTGACGAGCGACGCTCACTTCGGCGGCGGCGCTCCGCTGGCAGGTTCCGCCGGGGGCGTTGCGGGAGGCGCCGGATTCGGGGCCGGCGGTGTTTCCGCGGGCGCTGCCGGTGAAGTCGCAGGTGATGTCGCCGGCGGCGTGCCCGCGGGCGCGGGCGTCGTCGCCGGCGTCGCGGCGCCGCCGTCGGTCAGGAGCTCCACCTTCTGGATGACCACGGCCTGCAGCGGCGCATCCTGCTTGAAGGGCCCCATCGAGCCGGTGGGCGAGACGCTGATGCGGTCGACCACTTCCATGCCCTCGATGACCTTGCCGAACACCGCGTAACCCCAGCGCGTGGGCAGGGGATCGAGGTCGGCGTTGTCGGCGACGTTCACATAGATCTGGCAGTCACCCGAGTGCGGTCCGCTGGCGCGCGCAAGCCCGACGGTGCCGCGCAAATTCTTCAGGCCATTACCGGCTTCGTTGGCGATCGGTTTTTGCGTGGGTTTGGCCTTGTAATCCGGTCCGACGCCGCCGCCCTGGATCACGAAGCCCGAGACGACACGATGGAACAGCGTGTTCGTGTAGTAACCGCTCTTCACGTAGAACAGAAAGTTTTCCACGGTCAGCGGCGCCCGGTCCCGCTGCATTTCGATGACGAAGGCGCCGAAGGTGGTGGTCACGCGAACACGCTCGACGTTTGCAGCCTGGACCTGGGACGACAGCGCAAGCCCGAGCAGGGCGGACAGCAGAAAAGACTTTTTCATGGACGGCGATTCTACCGAAGCTGCGGCGTGCCGTTGCTTTCCCGTAAAATCCCCCGGTGTCACAGGTACCCATCACTACACGCTTCGCTCCCAGCCCCACGGGTGAGCTGCATCTCGGCAACGCGCGCACGGCGCTGTTCAGCTGGCTGTTCGCACGCCATCACGGCGGGCGCTTCGTCCTGCGCATCGAAGATACCGACACGGAGCGCAGCAAGGAGGCTTGGACCGCGGCGCTCATGGAAGACCTCCAGTGGATGGGCTTGCAGTGGGATGCGGGGCCCGGTCGCGCGAAAGAAGGCGAGGAATACCGCCAGTCGCGCCGAGGCGCCATCTACGCGCGCCACTCGGCCACACTCGATGCGAGCGGACTCACGTACCCGTGTTATTGCACGCCGCTGGAGCTGGATCTGTCGCGCAAGGCGCAGCTGGCCGCTGGGCGCCCGCCACGTTATGCCGGAACCTGCCGGGAACTGTCGGCCGAAGCGCGCGTGCGCAAGAGCGCACAGGGCATTTCACCGACGACGCGGTTCCGCGTGCCGACCGGCCGGCGCGTGGAGTTCAATGACATGGTGCACGGAGCCCAGAGCTTCGCCACCGACGACATCGGCGATTTCATCCTGCGGCGCGCCGACGGCAGCGCGGCCTTCTTCTTCAGCAATGCCATCGATGACGCGGAGATGGGCATCACACACGTGCTGCGCGGTGAAGACCACCTGACCAACACGCCGCGACAGTTGCTGGTGCTCGAGGCTCTTGCCTTGCGCGCTCCGACTTACGGGCATCTTTCATTGCTGGTCGGCGCCGACGGCTCGCCGTTGTCGAAGCGGCACGGTGCCACCAGCGTGCGCGAGTTCCGCGAGCGCGGCTATCTACCCGTGGCGTTGGCAAATCATCTGTTCCGGCTCGGACATTCGAGCAGCGACAACGGTGTGTTGACGTTCGATGGCATGGCGAGCGCGTTCTCGGTCAAACACCTGGGCCGTGCGCCGGCGCGCTTCGAAGAATCGCAGCTCAATGTCTGGCAGCGGGAAGTCGCGCATCACATGCCGCTCGAGGAGAGCGAGCGGTGGCTCGCGGCCGAAACGCCGGACGACATCGATGCGGTGCGTCGCCGCGCTTTTATTGCCGCCATCCGGCCCAACGTGCTGCTGCCGTCGGACGTCGCGCACTGGCGCGACGTGGTGTTCGGCGCGGCTCCGGGGCTCGACGAAGCCTCGCTGGCGCGCGTGCGCGAGGCGGGCGCGCCGTTCTTCCGGGCGGCCGCCGACGCCGCGGCCACCGGCGGCAAACTCGACGCCATCGTCAACGCGGTGAAGGCCGCCACCGGCGCCAAGGGCCAGGCGCTATGGAAGCCGCTACGCCTCGCGCTCACGGGCACGGCCGAGGGGCCCGAGCTCGCGCCGCTGCTGCAGGCAATGCCCGACTCGACCATTCATGACCGCCTGAACAGATTCGCATGATTCGCATACACAACTCCCTGACGGGCGAGAAGCAGGAACTCAAGCCCGTCGAGCCCGGGCACGTGCGCATGTACAGCTGCGGCATCACGGTCTATGACTACTTCCACGTGGGTAATGCCCGCATGCTGGTGGTGTTCGACATGGTGAGCCGCTACCTGCGGCATCGCGGGTTGCGCGTGACCTACGTGCGCAACATCACCGACGTCGACGACAAGATCATCAATCGCGCCAAAGAGTCGGGCGTCGACTGGCGCGCGCATGCGGCGAAGTTCACGCAGGCGATGCACGAAGATCTCGACCGCCTTGGCTGCCTGCGCCCGGAAAAAGAACCCAAGGCGTCCGAATACATCGAAGAGATGCTGACGATGATCGGCCAGCTCATCACCAACGGTTATGCCTACCAGGCATCCGACGGCGATGTGATGTACGACGTGCACAAGTTCGCGCCGTACGGAAAATTGTCCGGCAAGAAACTCGAGGACCTGCGCGCCGGATCGCGCGTGGAAGTGGATACCGCCAAGCGCGATCCGCTCGACTTCGTGTTGTGGAAGTCCGCGAAGCCGGGTGAACCGGCCTGGGCCTCACCCTGGGGTGACGGGCGTCCCGGCTGGCACATCGAATGCTCGGCCATGTCCACCAAGGAACTGGGCGAACATTTCGACATCCACGGTGGCGGCCTCGATCTCAAGTTCCCGCACCACGAGAACGAGATCGCGCAGACCTGCGGCGCCACTCACGGGCGCTTCGCGGAAATCTGGATGCACAATGGCTTTCTCAACATCGACAACGAAAAGATGTCGAAGTCGCTGGGCAACTTCTTCACCACGCGCGAAGTGCTGGCGAAGATCAAGCATTCCGAGGTGCTGCGCTTCTTCCTGCTGTCGAGCCACTACCGCGGACCGATGAATTATTCACCGCCGCAGCTCGAACAGTCGGAGGCGGCCCTGACGCGCCTGTACATGGCGTTGCGCGACATGCCGGTGTACGGCGGCGAGCTGTACACGTCAACGGCCGCCACCGCCGCGTTCACCGCCGCCATGGACGACGACTTCAACACGCCCGAAGCCATCGCCGTGCTTCAGGGGCTGGCGCGCGAGCTCAACACCGAGCGCACCGCCAACGGTGACAGCAGCAAGGCCAAACAGCTCGCGTCGGAATTGCGCGCGCTCGGCGGGGTGTTGGGTTTGCTCGGCGAAGAGTCCGCAAAGTTTCTGCGCAGTTCGGCGGCCGCCATGACGGGAACGGACGCGAGCGGGGCACCCCGATTGCCCGGCCTCAGCGACACCGAGATCGATACCCGGATCTCCGCGCGGCTGGCGGCTCGCAAGGCAAAGAATTGGGCCGAGTCGGATCGCATCCGGGACGAACTCACCGCGTCAGGCGTCATTCTCGAAGACAAGCCGGGCGGCGTGACCGTCTGGCGCCGAAATTGACCGGCCCCGGGGGGCTCCGTATCATTCGCGCCCCCGTATGCCGGGGGCTGTCCCTGGCGGGGTAGTCAACATCGGCTCGGGGCATGGCGCAGTCTGGTAGCGCATCTGCTTTGGGAGCAGAGGGTCGCAGGTTCGAATCCTGCTGCCCCGACCAACCGATGAGGCCCAGGGGGCGTTGAGGTAGGCTTCCGTTCCGGCTGCGCCCGTAGCTCAGTTGGATAGAGCACCGGCCTTCTAAGCCGGTGGTCGCAGGTTCGACTCCTGCCGGGCGCGCCAATTGATGGGTTTAGAGAGTTTGGTTCAATGGTGGGCGTAGCTCAGCTGGTAGAGCCCCGGGTTGTGATCTCGGCTGTCGTGGGTTCGAGTCCCATCGTCCACCCCATTTTTCGCATCCGCGCGCTCGCGCTGTTTGCGGGCCTCCTGATTGCAGGCGGCGCCGTTGCCGGCGACACGGTTCGCCAATTGTTCGTCGCCGGTGATTCGACGGCGTCCTCGTACAACCCCAATCCAAAGAATCAGCAGGGCTGGGGCGCCGTTCTGCAGCCGCTGTTCGACGAATCGAAACTTCGCGTCGTGGACGTGGCGCGAGGCGGGCGCAGCAGCCGCACGTTCATCACCGAAGGCCACTGGGACCGCATGCTCGCCGAATTGCGCGCCGGCGATTTCGTGATCATCCAGTTCGGACATAACGATTCAGGCGGGCTGAACCAGGAACCGGCGGGCTCGACGCGGCCGCTGCGCGCGCGCGGCACGATCCCGGGAATCGGCAACGAGTCCGAAGAAATCGACAACGTGATCACGGGCAAACACGAGGCCGTGTACTCGTTCGGCTGGTACCTGCGGAAAATGATCGCCGACACTCGCGCGAAGGGCGCGACGCCTATCCTGCTCACGCTCACCAAGACTAATCACTGGAAAGACGGGCGCATTCCCTGCGACACCGAAACCTATCGACTCTGGACGTGGCAGACGGCGACGAATGAGAAGGTCGCTTTCGTCGACCTCACGCGCATCATCGCGGATCGTTTCCAGCGCGAAGGGCCGGACGCGGTCAAGGCGCAATTCATCGACGACCCTGTGCACACCAACATCACGGGTGCCGAAGCCAACGCGCGCGATGTGGTCTTGGGCCTGCGCGCCATCAAGTCGTTATCGTTGCGCAGAATGCTCTCGGCCCGCGGCCGCGCTGCGGCGGCGGATCGCGGCGCGCAGAAGACTTCCGTGTGCCCGAAGCTCTAGGCTCTCTTGCCTTTTCCCCAGAGCTCTTCGTATTTCCAGCCGGTGAGGTCTTCGACAACCGCGCGATTGGCGGCCGTGGGCTCCGTGCCCGGCTGCTTCTTGAAGCGCTCGATTTCATCCATGAGCACCGTGTGCGTGTCGCGATTGAGCTTGAAGCGCAGCGACACGAGGAAACCGAAGATCATGAGCCCGAGGCTTCCGAGGAGCATGATCGTCACCGCCGTGTTCACGACCTGCAACGGCTGGATCTTCACGTTTCGAACGAGTCCGCTGGCATCGAGTATCGGACCCACGGCGAATACCACCGCGGACTGCAGCAGCTTTCGTATGAACGTCATGACGCCCGCGAAGGCGCCTTCGCGCCGCCGACCGGTCACGATTTCATCTACATCCGGCATGTAGTTGTAGACGCTCCACGGGATGTAGTTGAGAGCGCCTCGCCCAAGACCGGCGACGATCGCGACCACCAGGAACCAGCGGATGTCGGCGATGCCCGCGAAATAGAGCGCCGCGAAGCCGAGGATGCCGAGACTGAAGAAGCCCAGCGCGATGCGATACGAGGCGGCGGCGTGAATGCGCAGCGTGAGCCAGATCGCGAGGCCAACCGAAACGAGCTGGGCGATGGCCATCCAGGTCGTGATCGATGAGGCCGTGGCGACCGAGCCCAGAAATATGAAAGCGATGATGTACGACAGCACGCTGTTGAGTACGTCCTGGCTGATGTAGCCGCCGATGTACATGCCGAGATGCAGGCGAAATGCGCGGATCCGCAATGTGGCCCACAATTCTTCGAACAGGTCGGTGATGACATGGAACGGCGATCGCATCGCTTCATCGCCGCGGGGTGCGATGCTCACGATCTCCTCGCGCGGCCGTTCCCAGGTGAACAGGAACACGGCGAGCGCCACGAACACGAAGAACACGGAGAAGATGATGCCGAGATAGAGGAACGTGGCGCCCGATTCCTTGCCACCGAGTTGCGCAATGATCACGCCGGGCAGCCACATCGCCGCGATGTTGGCAATCTGTCCGCAGATGATGCGCGCGCCCGCGAACTTCGCCTTGGTCTGGTAGTTGGGCGACATTTCCGCAGCCAGTGTTTCGTACGGGATGATTTCCATCGCGTACACCAGCTCGAAGAAACAATACGTGATCAGGTAATACCAGAAACTCTGGCCCTCGACCCACATGAGCGCGAAACTCGGTACCAGCGGTATCGCGAGCAGGATGAAAAATCGGCGGCGGCCGAACTTCTTGCCGAGCCACGTCGTGTGAAAGCGATCGGAGATGTAGCCGATGATCGGCGAGAAGAACGCGTCGAGCAGGCGCGCCGTCGCGAAAATGATCGTGGCTTGGGTGGCCGAGAGACCGCAGAACGTCGTGTAGAAGAACAGGATCCAGAAGCCGATGATCGACATCGCCCCGGCGCCGAGAAAGTCATTGCTTCCATAGGCGAGGTAGTGCCCGAAGTGAACCCGGCGTGCTGGCGAGATCATATGAAGGCGCGCTTGAATTCGCCGAGTGCGAGGATGGCCATTGCCTGGCCATAGGGCATGGAGGTCAGCGGGATCTTGCGATAGCCGTCCAGGTCGTTGAACACCGGAGTGCCGAACGAGACGTTCTTGAGTTCGCCCGACTTGTCGATGTTGGCGAGCACCGCTTTCACGGCGCGGACTCCTGGCTCTTCATATTTCGCATCGATGTATCCCTTGCGAACCGACTTCAGGATTCCGTACGCGAATCCCGCGGCTGCGCTGGCTTCGAGGTACGACTTCGGATCGTCAATGAGCGTGTGCCACAGGCCGCCCGTGTCCTGGTATTTCACCAGCGTGCGGATCTGTTGCAGGTGTGTCTCGAGCAGGAACTCGCGCAAGCCGTCGCCCGGCTGGAGGTCGAGCAGCTCGATGAATTCCGGAATGGCGATGGTTACCCAGCAGTTGCCGCGCGCCCACAGCGCATTGGCGAAATGGTGGCGGCCGTCGAAGGTCCAGCCATGGAACCACAGCCCGGTCTTGCGATCGACCAGGTACTTGATGTGCAGCATGAACTGGCGG
>Ga0193717_1000452_pt1 | contig 28033 bp, 33 predicted proteins | sample U2c2metaG_FD_145900 | JGI IMG/M metagenome (GOLD analysis project Ga0193717, IMG submission 145900) | Soil microbial communities from a riparian zone of the East river system, Colorado, United States - U2c2 | ecosystem: Environmental > Terrestrial > Soil > Riparian zone | place: USA: East River...
CTGCCCCCGCTCAAACAGGTCTTGATCGACGGGAGACTTCGCATGTAACGCACGCACCTTCGTGCTTGCGTCGCGAAGCCAAATCGTCGTCTCGAGCGAGTTTGCGCTGCTGCCGCATGTTGAGATCTCGGCTTCCACACCGCCCGCCGGCGAGGCAGGCTGTGAAACCAGCATACAGCTGCCAGAGCTTCGCCAGAGAACCAAGGCTACGCTTACGTATGCCGCGTATGCCACGGCGACGCCCATCAACACCTTTAACCACGTAGGCATTCCTGTCTCCGTGCTGTTCGCTATGCCGCCAGCCGATGCTCATAGTACGGTCGTTCGCGACCTATCTGATCCGGGCCATTCAGTGCGCCATGCCTAAGAGGGCCGCGTAACTAGCGAGATAAAGCACCGGATACCACAGCGTGAGCCGAAGGAGCCATGCAGCAAATGGGAACCACCGGTTGTCGATCATCATGCCGATCAGGCTCGCCGCTCCGCCAATAAAGATGGGCGCGACCCAGTACCAGTAGTGGTGAGCTATACCGTTTCGTTGCATGAGTACGAGACCGACGCATCCCGCTGACACGAAACAGACGAGATGCAGCGCTATCAACAAAACGCGCGCACTCTTTGTCACAGGAAGGCGTTTGGGGACATACTCACCGTCAAGCCCGCAAGTCATTGGCCTCCTGAATTCGACATACTCGAAGTCGCGCAGGTTCATGCTGGTTTTGCCCATGTTTGCATCTCGGAAGACGATTGGCAGCCGGCCGTTGTCACGCCGCCAAGCGATGCTCGTAGTATGGCCGCTCGCGATCATCGAGGATCGCATACGACTCCGCCAGATTGCTCGACGGGCTCAGCCAAGCGTCGAGGTTCTCGGCCTTGATGGGAATGATGCAGCGGTCATGCCCCGCCGCGGCAACCTCCGCCGGCGGCTCGTCCTGCGGATCGGCGGGGTTACGGTGATGGTGCTTGGCAGTTCCTTCGCCGGTGTCGCGCCTACGTCGCTCATGCTGCTCGCCTCGCTGCGTTGTCCATTTGGGGTTTGATAAGCCGGAATAGCTGCGCGGCCAGCTGCTGCTCTGTGCCGCCTATGAGGCTGCCGTCGACGCGGACGTTGATCGTGAGTGCACCGGCTGGTTGCGGTTGCGTTGGCCGCGGTATTCCAGCACCGCCGCCGTCCGTCGTCGTGGTCTCGCTACCGGTCGTGTCCGTATCCCGCTTCGCTTGCTTCTCGGCCTCGATGTTCTTCAGGCGCTGCTGGTGAATCTGTTCCTCGAGCCGCTTCAGTTCGTTGAACTGCCGGCGGATGCCGACGAACGGCAGGCATGAAAAAACCCGCAATCTAGGCGGGTTTTTGAGGTGTCCTTGGATGTCTGCGAACAGCGGCGAACAATGGGATGGTGCCAGGAGAGGCGTACAACTGAGGCGCTATCTCTATGATTCAAATGCCTTTCTTTGGTGTGTCGGATTGCGCCTACCCGTAGTGTTACCCACGTCGTTGCGCGGTGATTGCGGATCGGGGAGAGGAGGGCGCGAATGCACGTCGCCGCCCCAAGGACTTTCCGACGAACGGTAGCTCAGAACTTACGAGTAAAGAGGCGAATCCATGCAGCAGAGGGATCGTTTGGCTCATAGGAGAGCTTCACTTCATAGCCGTCTTCGGCGCCGCGCAAGGTCTCGCCGTAATCTCTCGCCCTGATGGATTGGGTCAGCCAACGGTCGATCATTCCCTCAAGGACAGAGATCGGCATCGCTCCGGCGAATGACGAATTGGGAGGTGATCAGCAAGCCGCGTGACCAGGGTGGCCATGAGACCGGTCGGCATGTCGGTCGTAACTTCCGTGTTTCGGCGCCTGATGGAGTGCAGGTGATATGGACCGACTTAGACATGCAGGATGGGCCGGTAGATGAGCTCCTGGGTGTAGCCGTCGAGCGTCCGACTCTCGATCAGTTCAAGGTCGAAGTCGGCTGCACCCTGGAAGATCGGCTCCTGTCCAGTCTGACCGGTGAGCACGGGGAAGAGTGTCACCTGGACGCGGTCGACCAGGCCGGCGGCCATCAGCGCCCGGTTCATCGACAGGCTGCCGTGGGAGCGCAACGGCACCTCGGACTCCTCCTTGAGCCGGGCGACTACGTCGACGGCGTCACCGCTCACGAGGGTCGCGTCCGGCCAATCGAGGGGCCCTTTCAGCGTCGTCGACACCACCGTTGCGGGCAGTTCCGTCATCCGGGTAACCCAAGGGTCGTGCACTTCGGACTCCTTGGTGGCCGAGGCCAGCATCTTCGCGAATACACGATACGTGTTGGCCCCGAAGACCATCCGCTGCTGCGCGCTGTACAAGGCAAGGCGATGCTCAAGCAACTCGGGACCCTGCTTGCCCCAATAGCCGCCCCAGTTGCCGCGGTTGGTGTCATAGGAGCCGAAGCCGTCAAGACTGGAAAAGACGTCGAAGGTGTAGCTAGCGGTCATGATGCACTCCTAGAGCGTGGTTAATCGGTCCGTGGATACAGGCTGGAAACCACGGCGAAACTCATTGCCGCTGGACTCCTGGCGTCCGGCAACTTCAGTCGCTATTTGCCTTCTGGAAGGGAAGACGGGCGGCGTAATCGGCTTGGTATCCTGGCTCGTCATGGAGTGACGTTACGCGCTTGCGATAAACCCTACTTTGCGCACAGCCCGCTCACGCATGCGCGACAGAAGGATGCGCGTCGGCAAGCCGCCAGTTGCGAACGCGGCCGACGTTATAGTCAGACCAATGCGAACGGAAAATCTGATGGACGTAGGTGCCGTCCATTGCTACGTCGCGTCCATCAAGTAGAAACTCAACTGGTTGACCTTGTTGCGGTAGCTCGGCGGAGCTAGCGACCCATGGAGCGCTCATTCTGTTGCTCCTCATTGGCAGACGCACGATCGAGACAGAGTGGATACGATCACAACGATCCAGCGCGCACGTTGCATATTCCGCTCATCGGAAGAATTGCTCGGTACGCCAGAGCACATAGGACGTTCGTTTAATGCGCAGCTAACGAAACCCGCGCGATTCGCCGAGCACACTCGCATTTCATTTGCCGCCGCCTCGATTCACCAACGTCGACCGGGTAGCGTGGTGAGTACAGCGCCGGCGACGTCACCCATCGTGTCCGACGCTGACGGTCGATCAGGAGGAGTTCTGCGGCTTCTCCGATGAGCGGGCCGTAAATAAGTGCGCCTTACCCTCGAACGCGTAGCAGAACTCGATACGCTGCGACGTGGGCAGGGAAAGGACCTTGGCCGGCGGAATGCGCCAGCGAGTTGTTCGGCGAACCATGAGACGTCCTCGTCGTCGTTGTCCTAACGCGAGGATAGTTAGAGGCGTTTCATCGTCCGAGATTGCGCAAAAAACTCGTCAGCGTGCGATGCGAGTGTGGACCGCTGGCCCGAACCACGTCGCGAGCGCATCCGCGAGCCCGTCCTGCGTGCCGTCGCCGACCCACGCGACATAGCCGTCGGGTCGCACGAGCACGGCGGTCGGTGCCGGTACCGCGCCGAGCGCGGGCAGTTCCCACGGACCATCGCAGCGCGCGTCGATGCGCCAGACGCGATCGGCCCAGCCGCCGATGTCGATGTCGCCGCGCCGGCCGAAGTTCAACAGCAGCGGTCGCGCATCGTGCAGCAAGGTGAACACGCGCAGCGGGCCCCCCGCGGTGACGAGGTCGAGGTCCGGCATGCGGCAGCCGAGCAGCGGATGGCCTTCGCCGAGGTCGTAGCGGATCGCGAGGCCGGACATCTCCGCGGCGAATTGACGGCGCGCATCGTCGGCACCGAGCAGGTCGATCATCACGGCGCTGAGTGCTTTTGTGCGTTCGTCGACGCGGCTCAGCACGACCTGTGCCATCGTGTTGCGCAGCACGCGCGCGCCGATCGCGTGTCGTTCGACGTGATAGGTGTCGAGCAAGCCGTCCGGCGCCATGCGCTTCACCACGAGCGCGAGTTTCCAGCCGAGGTTCACCGCATCCTGCACACCAAGGTTGAGGCCCTGTCCCCCGACCGGCGGGTGCACGTGCGCGGCATCGCCAGCGAGCAGCACACGGCGTTCGCGGTACGTCGCGGCCTGGCGCGTCATGTCGGTGAAGCGCGAAATCCAGATTGGGCTGTGGATGCCGAAGTCGGTACCGTACACGGCTACGAGCGCGTCGCTGATGTCGCGCAGCGAGGGTTCGCTGTCGGCGTGGACCTCGCGCTCGGTCAGCACCATGCGCGCCATGCCTTCCGTACCGGACTTGCCGATGCCGTGCGTTCCGTATGCGTCTTCACGAAAACCCCACTGCGGGTCCTCGGCCATCTGGACTTCGGCGATGAGCCAGCTCTTCGTCGCGTCCGAACCCGGAAAGGCGATGCCGGCGGCTTTGCGGATCGCGCTGCGTCCGCCGTCGCAACCGACGAGGTACTGAGCGCGCAACGACGTGCCGTCGGCGAGCATGACGTCGACGCCGTCGTCGTCCTGCGCGAAGCCGTTTACTTCGCGTTCGCGCAGGATCGGTACACCGAGTTCGTGCACCCAGTCGGCGAGCATGCGCTCGGTATGGTTCTGCCACAGGCCGAGCGTGTACGGATGACGCGTCGGCGCATCGCTGATGTCGAGCTGCATCGGATGGACATGCACGACCGGGTGGCGCTGCCCCTGCGCGATGAAGCGTTCGGCGATGCCGCGCTGGTCGAGCGTTTCGATCGTGCGCGTGTGCAGACCGCCGCCGCGCGACCCTTCAAGCTCCTGGCTCGCGCGCCGCTCGACGATCGCGACGTCGACGCCAGCGAGCACGAGTTCGCCCGCGAGCATGAGGCCGGTCGGCCCACCTCCCGCGATCACTACCGCGTATTCGCTGCGTGCGTGCGGATGCTGTTTCGATGACTGTACGTTCATGACGTCTCCCGGCCTGGTGGACTCGTTCAGGCGGGCGATTGAGCGCCAAGGGCGGGGGCTTGCGGCAAGCCCCCTATGGTTTAAGATATTGAAACGGGAAGGGCGGATTTTTGGCGGTGTCGTTCAGCTACCGCAGGCGCGTCTTCTGCATCCAGGGCCAGTGACACCGCGAGCAGTGCCCCGTTCGACCGGAGGCCGCCGCAAGTAGAGATGCATTCTTTATCGTGAGGCTTCCGGCGGAATGCATGTCGACGACGACGAGCCAAAGCGGAAGGGCGCCAAAGCAATTCGACGGCAGCAACTATCGTCACCAGCAGCGTGCGTGACGACTCTCGAAGCGTCCTCGTTGAATATCCAATGGAGTCACAATGGCGGCGCCCGGTCGATCCGCTTCTTCCGATCGAACATCAGATCGCGCAGCTTCGCAGCGACCTCCGGTGCGTCGCCCGGCAGCTGCTCGCAGATCGTCGGCAGTGCGTTCACCGTCGCTTCGAGTAGCTCATCCTGCAACCTGACGCGCTCGGCCAGCTCGCGCAGCTGAGCCTCTTGCAGCGCTAGCATGCGCAGGGTCTGCGCGGCGGTGATCTTGTGCAGGTCGGGTAGCTCGGCCATTGGCCCACACCCGACAAATTCGGGCTTCTGGAGTTGGATTCGTGCCGCCCCGCCTACGTGCTCGCGCAGGCGGGGCATTGGTTCGACCGTAGAAGCACTCTTGCGCTACTTCGCAGGGCTCACTTCAAGGGTCACCTTGTCGATCGTGCCGGTAAATTTCGTGTCAGGGCCAATGCCTATTCCCTCGGCGACCGGTGTCTGATTGTCGATGCCAACGTCGGCGGTCTCGTCCGCGGAGAAGATATTGGGCTGGGTCTTTTCGACGCGCCCTTCGGACACTGCCTTTCCGTTGACGAACATGGTCGCCTTGCCGCCCTTGCCGTTGCCGCCGCCGTCATAAACAAAGTCAAGCGTGACCGTCGCGTGCCCGGCCGGCAGCGTGTCTGGTGCGACGACTGTGTAGCGCGCAAGGCCAAGGAAGTTATATGTGTAAGCGGGCTTGCCATCCTTCATGTACAGCGACCAGCCGCCGAAGCGACCTCCCTGCGAGAGGATTGCGCCGTTAGCGCCGCCGTCTGGGATATCGAGATCAGCAGTGATCTTGCTCGAGCGGTTCTTGATGTTCATGAAAGTGTTTTCGAGCATGCCCTGCATGCCCTCGTAAAGCGTCAGCGAGGTGCGGTCGCCCAGCACGTCGGGCCGGCCGGCCAAGGCGGCATTGGTGCGCTCGATGGTACGGTCGTCAATGGGCAGCACATGGTATTTCTCAGCCTCCACCATGAAGAGCGCCTGCATCTCCTTGAGCTTCGCAGGCTGTGCGCTCGCGAGATTCCGGGTCAGGCTGAAATCTTTCTTGACGTCGTAGAGTTCCCAGACATCCGATGTCAGCGGTTGCAGATTGCTGGTCTGCCAGGGCGCTCGATGGATCGTGCGTGCGAGCCAACCATCGTTGTAGAGCGCGCGATTGCCGAACATCTCGAAGTACTGCGTCTTGTGCTGTTCCGGTGCCTTCGCATCGTTGAAGGCGTAGACCAGGCTGGTGCCCTCGATCGGCGTCTGCACCGTACCGTCGACGCTGGTCGGTTGCGGCAAGCCCGCGGCTTCAAGGATCGTCGGTGCAATATCGATGACGTGCGAGAACTGCGTGCGCAAGCCCCCTTTTTCCTTGATGCCGTTGGGCCAGCGAATCACCGCGCCGTTGCGCGTGCCACCGAAGTCGGAAGCGACCTGCTTGGTCCACATGAATGGCGCATCGAAAGCCACCGCCCAACCGGCCGACATGTGCGGGAAGGTTTCCGGACCGCCCCACTTGTCGATCAGCGGAATCAGATCTTCGACTTTTTCCTGGACGCCGTTGAAATAAGTCATCTCGTTGTACATGCCAACGAAGCCGCCCTCGGCGCTGGTGCCATTGTCGCCGGCGATGTAGATGAAAAGCGTGTTGTCCAACTCGCCAATGTCTTCCAGCGCCTTCACGAACCGCCCGATCTCGTGATCCGTCTGCTCTAGGAATCCCGCAAACACTTCGGCCTGTCGCGCAAAGAGGCGGCGCTGTTCCGCCGGAAGCGTATCCCACGCCACGATGTCCTTCGGCCTCGGTGGCAGCTGGGTGCTCGCCGGAATGACGCCGAGCTTTTTCTGCCGCGCGACGGTTTCGCTGCGTACCTTGTCCCAGCCCTTGTCGAACTGACCCTTATACTTGTCGGCCCACTCCTTGGGGACGTGGTGTGGCGCATGCACTGCGCCAGTCGCGTAGTAGACGAAGAAGGGTTTATCCGGCGTCATCGACTGCTGGGCTTTCACCCAGTTGATCGCTTGGTTCGTCATGTCGATCGTGAAGTGATAGTTCTTCATCTTCGGCGGATCGATCTTTATCACACCGTCGTAGATCAGCGGATACCACTGGTCGGTTTCGCCGCCAATGAACCCATAGAACTTGTCGAAACCCTGGTGCGTGGGCCAGCGGTCGAACGGTCCCGACACGCTCGTTTCCCACGCGGCGGTTTCGTGCCACTTGCCGAAAGCCCCGGTGCTATAGCCATTGAGACGCAGCATCTCGGCCAGCGGCGCGACGCTGTTCGGATTTTGTCCGGTGTTGCCGGGAAAGGCCGTCGCGGTCTCCATGATCGAGCCGGTGTTGACGGTATGGTGGTTCCGGCCCGTCTTGAGCGCGTTGCGCGTAGGCGAGCACAGCGCCGTGGTGTGGAAGTTGTTGAAGCGCAGGCCAGCCTCTGCCAGCTGCGTCATGGTCGGCGTGTTGATGGGACCACCGAACGTGCTGGGGCCGCCGAAGCCGACATCGTCGATCAACACGATAACGACATTGGGTGCGCCCTTGGGGGCCTTGACCTCGAAGCGCGGCGGCGGCTTGGCATTGCGCGCATCGAGTTCGGTGTACGTCGGTGGCTTGGGCTCCGCAATGGGGAGGACTGTGCGATCGAGTGTGTCCTGGGCCGAAGCCCACGATGCAGCGATGAACAATGAAAGTGTCCAGATGCGCCTCATAAACCCTCCCTTGACGTGCATGTGTTTACTACTTGTGTGGCAACGATTGAACGCAGCGGAAGCCGAGATGGGTCGTGCCGGTCTCGATATCTCCCTTGCCGCGAGTGCCCACCATGTAGCGCGAGCAAAACTGATCCGTGCACAGATACGAGCCGCCCCGATGGCCGCGCTTTTTCACGTTGGGCTCGGCGGGATCAAAGGACGTGAGGGGCCCTTGCGGATTGCGTGCGACTGCTCCGCTCACAGCGAGCTCTGCGTAGTAGTCCTCGCGATACCAGTCGCTCACCCATTCCCATACATTTCCGGCGACGTCATAGAGCCCATAGCCGTTGGCTGGGAACTGCGCCACTGCGCCGACGCCGACGACCGCGTCTTCGCCCGCGTCATGATCGGGGAAGTGACCCTGGTGGGTGTTTGCCATCCACTTGCCGTCCTTGCGGAACTCGTCGCCCCATGGGAACAGCTTTCCGGCCAGGCCGCCGCGCGCCGCGAACTCCCATTCCGCTTCGGTCGGCAGACGCTTGCCGGCCCACTGGGCGTAAGCAAGCGCGTCCTCGTAGGCGACATGCACGACAGGCAGCCGCTCCTTTCCCGCGATGGAGCTTTTCGGACCCAGCGGATGACGCCAGCTCGCGCCATCGACAAACGCCCACCATTGGCGGTTGTCCGTCAGCGGTACGGCATGCGTAGGAGACGAGAAGACGACGGACCCGGGCACCAGGTCTTCCGGCGCTACGCCGGGGAAATCCTCCGCCGATGGTTTGCGCTCGGCGACGGTGGCGTAACCGGTCGCTGTCACGAATCGCGCGAACTGCTCGTTCGTCACTTCGGTCTTGTCCATCCAGAAGCCGTCGACGAAAACGCGATGCACGGGCCGCGAATCGGTTGTCGCCTGCATGCCGACCAGGTCCTGGCGATCGAGCGGATCCTGCGCGCCCATGGAGAATTCCCCGCCGGAAATCCACGCCATACCTTCGGGCGCCGGACCTGGCGGCAGAGTCTTGTCTTCGATAGTCGGAAGAAATTGGCTCGGCGCGTCGCCAGCGCCAATCCCAGAACGCATCGACGTGAGCACGCCAACCATCATGCACACGATGGTCATGACGAGGATCCATCGCCGGGTTGACGTGGCGCGGTATGTCATTCTGGCGATCGGCTCTCACGGGTATCACGCGGAGCCTTTCACAATCGCTCAGTCGTTCCTATTGGGCCTTAGGGCTATGCCAGTGAAGGCGTACCTAAGCGGCTTTCCTCTCGCCCCCGTCCGCCCGCACGATCGTGAGCGGTGTGCCGTCTTCGGGCGGAGTCGGCACCAGATTGAGAATCGTAGCCCGCAGGGATTCCAGCACCGGCGATCCGAGGCCCATCGTGCCGAGCGCATCCAGCGTCGTCAGGACCACCTCGCCGACATGCGCTGATGCGCCCCGCTCGATCGCGCTGACCGCGGCCCCGATCGTGAAGGCGAGCGCAAGGTTCGCGTTCTCCGCCGCGGTGATGTGATCGCAGATCGCTTGTATGCCAGCCTGCATGGAGACTGGGGCGGTCAGCGATCCAGCGATCGACTGCATTGGAGTCCCATGCTGGCGATGTCTCGGTCAGCTGCACCGGTCGCGGGAAGTTTCCCTGCGCGCACCAGCGGTACAGCGTCGACTTCGAAATGCCGCCCACGCGGGCACAGACTTGCTTGGCGCGTTCTAAGCGACGCTCCATGAAACCTCCTGCAATGTGATTCGTGCGAATGGGACTATCTACGCGGCCAATGCAGGCCGGTTCTCGCGTTCGCCGCGGATGCGCGGCACGGAACGACGGGCATGCTCCAGCGCGTCTTCGCTGGGCAGATTCCCACTCTTCCATTTTCGCAAATCGGACCTGTTTCCGTTGCCATGACTAACCCCTGGTGGTTGGTTGTGGAAGTCGCGCCGGGACGTGTACGAGACGCCCGGCGCGGCGATTTTCCGGCTACCCGCCGGCGGGTTTCTTCGCCATCCGTGTCGTCAGCTTGTCGAACACGGACCGCGTGAACTCGGGTGACTGGTGCGAGTAACGCTTCGCCATCGCCAGCGTCTTGTGACCGAGCGCCGCGGCGATCTGAATCGCGCTGGCTCCGGCTTCGTTGAGATACGTTCCTGCGGTGTGTCGCAGATCGTGGAAGCGGAAGTTAGCGGCGCCTGTTAGGCCGGCCGCTTTCTTGACGCGCATCCAGGCGGCGCCGTTGACGTCCGCGGGCTCGTCGTGCGTAGTCGACTTGAAGACGTAACCAGTCTCGCTTGGGTCGCGCTCGAAATGCTCGCGCAATTCCGTGGCCGCGACGTCGATGAGAGGCAGCCATTTCCCCTCCCCGTTCTTCGACTCGAGCACGCGCAACGCGTTGTTCTCCAGGTCGACGTCATCCCAGGTCAACGCACGTATGTTGCTGGCGCGCAGGCCCGTGCTGAGTGCGACGACGATGGCGGTGTGAATGTTCGGATCGGGATCTGCGGCGGCGGCATCGAGAAGCGCCTTGCGCTCGACGTCAGAAAGGAAGCGGACCACGCCCGCACTCTCGGCGCGTTTCGACACAGAGAGGACTGGATTTGACGGCAACCATCCAAGTTCCTTCCACGCCCATTTGCAGACGCTACTGAGCGCGGCGAGATGTCGGTTGACGGTCGCTCCGCTGAGGGTGCCCCCTCGCCTGCTCTTCTGGGAGGTCAGTCTGCTGCGATAGCCGGCGATCGTCTGCGGAGTAAGTTTGTCGAGGGTGACGAAGCCGGCCTGTTTCTTCCACCAAGCTAGGTACACCTCGACCTTGTGCGCGCTCTTGTTGTTCGCCTTCGTCGGGAGGTGTTCGGTGAGGAACTTGTCGATGAGATCGGCGAGGGTACGGCGGCGCTCGGCGGTCGTGGGCGAGTAGATGCCGCGTCCGATATCTGCCTCGACGGAAGCCGCCCACGCGACGGCGTCGGTCTTGCGCTTGAAGGTGCGGGTGCGCAGAGGCTCGCCGGCTACGCGCACGCGGACGCGATAGCTGACGGTGCCGTCGCTCGCAATCCTTCGTCCTATCGTCGCCATTGTTGCAGTCTGTTGGCCGGCCGTGACCAGGAGTGGTCCACGAAAACCGAAGACTTTGCAACTACGTCCTTAACCTATTGTTTTTATGGTGCCCGGGCCCGGACTCGAACCGGGATAACCTTGCGGTTGAGAGATTTTAAGTCTGGGCGTATGGGTGTTGAGCGCTGTTGGTTTCTATTGGCGCCAATGGTTTACGTGTTGCGACTTGCGGGCTGGGGCGGGCTGATGTTGTGGGCGTTGGACCACTAGTGGACCACGGTCCCGCGATTGGTCCACGCCCTAGGCCTTGGTCTGCATCGTGCCGCGAGGCTTCTGCGGGTTAGACCCGTACTTGTCGAAGTAAGCCTGCTGCTTCGCACTCGCGTGCTTACCTAGGTCGCGGACAAGCTGATTCGTGAGCTTCCTCCCCTGCTCGTTCACCTCCGCGACCAGTTCCCGAAACGCATCCTGAAACCTTACGTCGACATTCCTCTTCAGCCCAATCGCGAGATCTCGAAGTTGCTGGGCTTGCAGTACATCTGTCAGCAGCGCGCTGTGTTGGTGATCGAAGGAGACTTCGAGCGGAGCCACTAACCACCCTTTACCTTGTGGAATTGGTTCCAAGAGATGCACCACTGCCCTGCTTGGAGAGCTCAGCCCCTGATGAGCAAATATTTCATTTCGATAGGTGTCGAGCGTGGTGTGCATGGAGAGCAGATCTGCTCGGCCCAACGCTTTTACATCCTTAACCTTCAAGATGGCATTGCGACCCCTGCCAGAATCAAAGCATCTGGCATAGAGCATCGAGGCGTACCAGGTGGCGGTCATGAGGAACAAAGGGCCGTACTCGACGGAAGGGTTTTCAAGCTGACGGAGTATCCACTCGGCGCTCCATCGAACATTCAGCAAATCCTCCGATAGGGCATTGAGCCCTGCCGCACGACGCGCTACTGGTGTGTCATGGAATATTGAGGCTTTAGACGTCCCGACGATCGTACTGAGGCTCTTGCGCACGCGTGTCCCCGAATTCGGCAGCGAACGGATCAAAAGTTAGTGTAAGAGATTTCCTCCACTCGTACCTTGTGCTTGACGGCACTGCCCCGAGGCTGTCCTATAGCAAAAGGGTACATTGCTACGTCACGCGGGGCCGCACATGCGCATGAGTAAAACCTTGATTGCTGTCGCAGTAACGCTCTCGCCGCAATGGACGTCGGCGCTCGTCGGTGCCGGCGGACAGGATTGCGCTGAGTTCATTTTCACCAACGGGTTTGATCGACCCGACCCTGTGATGGCTTTTGCGACGTCGTATGGTTACTTCTACAGGTTCGACATTCTCAATCCGGAGACTGTCGAGGTCGTGAGTAGCTCGCACATCACCGCATTCAAGCTCGACTTCATTGGCGACGACTTCAGCCGTGCGTACGGTATCGACGCGTTCGGGGTAATGTTCAGAACATTCGCTGCGATCGACACCGCGACGGGTGTCATAACTCCGATCGGCATATCGGATCCGAGTGCAGACGACGATGAGTCGCTGGGTAATGGAAGGTGGAGTGGCTTCAAGTACGACAACACGAGCGGAATCGCGTACGCGACTGCGAACAATTGCTCTATTGATTCGGGACATTTGTACACGATCGACATGTTGACCGGCGCATCTACTGTAGTTGGCCCTTTGACCGGTATGGGATGCGGCGCATCAGCAATCGCAATCAGCGCAACGGGTGCCATGTACGGACTTGACAGAGGCTCCAACACGCTCTTCGCTATCGACAAGCTGACCGGTATCACGTCGCCGATTGGTTACACTGGCTTCCCGACGACCTACATCCATGACATCGAGTTCGACGACGCAACAGGTGTCTTGTACTACGCCGGATGGAATCGCGAAACAAATATAGATGATGAGCTACGCACGTTTGATTTGAACACGGGTGAGACAACGCTTGTGGGCGTTATCGGCACCGAACGGCAACACATCGTCGGCTTGGCGATTGAAACCCGTGCTTGCCCCGAAGTAACGAGCTCTTGAATCGCCGGCTCATGGTGACGTCCCTGTCGTCGCTGTCCTGACGCGAGGATAGTCATTGGCGTCTCATGGGCTAAGATCGGCATAGAGGAGTGCATGGACTCAGACCAACTATCGAACGCGGAAGCACCCAAGGACCGAGGCTTCTTGGCGGCGACCTACTTGTTGCTCATCTGCGGGTTGGTCGCGCTTTTTTCCGTTTCCTACACCGCTGCCTTGGCCTCCTGGTTCGTGGGCGCAATTGCTGGAAGCATGGGACTCTCGAAGCGGTGTTTCCCAGCTGCTTGCGGAATCGCCATGTGCTTCAACGGGGTTCTGTTCTTATGGGGATTCTTCGTGCTCCTCGTGGCCGTTCCGCATTAGGGTCGTGATGATGGCACCTGATCGATCAGCTTCTTCCGATCGAACATCAGATCACGGAGCTTGGCAGCGACCTCCGGAGCGTCACCCGGCAGCTGCTCGCAGATCGTCGCCAGTGCGTTCACCGTCGCATCTAGCAGCTCGTCCTGCAGCCTGACGCGTTCGGTCAGTTCGCGAAGCTGAGGCTCTTGCAGCGTGAGCATGCACAGGGTCTGCGCGGCGGTGATCTTGTGTAGGTCGGGAAGCTCGGCCATCGGGCTACGCGAGACGATCTGGCGGATGCAGATAGGTTCTGGCCACGCCAAACAGGATGAACAGCAAGGCCAGCAATCCGAACGGACTGGATGCGGGAACCGGTGCGGCGTCGGGAATTGCACCTGTTACCACCAACGGGATGGTGCTGAGTGTCGCTCTGAGTATCTCGCCAAGATCTCCTTGATAGTCGCGATCAACCTGCAGCGTGTACGAGCCGGTCGCGAACGCACCAACGGCATAAGTCGACGTGCCGATAGGAATATTGCACAAGACAGGATCGGTGAAGCTCACGCTCCAGAGCACGATGCGAATCGCGTTTCCATCTTGCGTTATCTGCGGATAGCCCGGAATCGTTCCGATGCCATCGCATACGCCCCCACGTACATTGACCGAGACGATCTCGCCGGCAGCAGGTTGTTCGGGTGTGAGATATGGCAGATCAATGAACGCGCATGCCGGCGGAGCGAACAGCGCGCACAGCAGCACGAGTGGCTTGTAGCTGGCGCGGACTTGGGCGGAGTAACACACGGCACGCAACCTCGGACTCTTCGTCGCGATCTCTGAGACGACGGCGACCAGACTATGGGGCATGCCGCCCGCCAGCAAGTACCAAGAGATCGCCGACCGGTTCGCGGCCGCTGAGCGTGCTGAGCTGACTAAAGCTGAATGGGAATGGCTAGCCCAGGCGTGGAAGGACAGGAGCCGAATCGATTCCGAGAACCACACGTTGCGAACAGAGCTTGAGCGGGTCCGTCGCATCGCGAGACCGCTGTGGCGGACCGCGAAGAAGGTTCAGAAAGAGATGCAGAACGAGATATCAGCCGCCGTCGTGACGCGGCGGCACATCCTGCCTCAGCAGGTTGGCGCGTGGAGTATCGATCTCAACATCGTGCTCGACGTGGATATCTCCGATGCTCCGGCTGGTCTTCGTAAGCAGCGTGAATACCGGCGCTAGCCGCGGAGGCGCCTGCTGGCTGTAGGAGGCTTCATCGCAGCCAGAAAACTATCGTCGCCAGTAGAACAACGACCATGCCGACGAAGTAGAGGATGCTCTCTCCGCCGAGATAGAGACCGAATGCGAGGGGCGTAGCGAAAGCGAACATACCGATCTGAAACCAAGCCCCTTTGGGAACTTTGCGGTAATCCTTCATGCGGACTCAGTGCGAAACCATCATGCTGAATACTACTCGCCTTCCTATCGTCTCGTCCGACGATGTATCGAGCGGCTGATTCTGCGGAGGGATTGCGGCAGTGCTTGCTCGAGTTGGACGCGCTGCTGCGTCGCTAACAACGACCGTAGCCACTCATCCATCGAGACGCGATTACGACTAGTGCGACACCGCTGCCGATAGGGCAAGGAAGGCGATGCCGGCGAACACCAGATAAAACAAGAACCACACAACATCGGCTGTTTTCCGACCGCCAATTTCCTTGCGGTCGAGCGCGATGAGGCTGAAGAGGAATCCCAGCAATATCGGCACCGGCACTGATGTACTTTGTTGGAAGACGAGCGCACAGCCCCAGATCAGACAAGAACGCGCAGACAAAATCGTTCCACCGTAGCAATCGAAAAGATTCAATGAATTTCATCGAGCAACCCTTGCTCAAAGCTGTGCCGAAGGTTGAACACTTTATACTTATTTCTATCGGCCGAGCGGTGCTGGCATCGAGACGTCGATTGCGGCAATCTATCGCGCGGCAGAAGACCATGTTGACGTGCTTGGCGGCGACAAGACACAAGTTCGCCTTACGAAGCTATCCGGCCAAGAATGGCGAGGAAGTGCCTGTTGTCCGCGCCACTAGGGATCGTACGGTAGAGATTCATTTCCCTCAGGCACGAGGTTCAAAACTAACGAGCAGCAGCCGTGATTGATCGAGAGTATCCCGAGGGAATTGACTGCGTATGGTTAGCTTCGGACAGTCGAGGCAGCGTTGCAGCATTCGTGACTGCGGGCGTCGGCCCTATTCCTGTCAGTGCATTGAATCATCAACGTTTCTCCATGTGTGACACGGAGAAACTAATAAATGACCTGCCCGTCGTGTCTGGCGTGCAGTTGTTGATTTCAGTGAAGAGGCCAGATGATTTTGTCGCTATAGCTGAACGTGGCCTTTTCGTATATGACTGGCGGGATGCCCACCGAACAGAGCGAGAAGCGACTCGCGTTTATGAGCTTGTTGCCATACCGGAGAAGCCAATAGAGGTTCGCGCGCTTTCGGAATTACTTGCCGGCTTGGCATCTGTCGTGAAGTTGGGTGATGAAATATCTGTTGGTGCTCCAGAATTGGATGTCTGCGCCGACGCGGCATGTTCCAGAGGTGCTGAAGTGTAGATCGCGAGCGGGATGCGTTCGCCCAAGCATGCCAGCAACCTCGGAGCCTTCGTCGCGATCGAGGCAATTGCTAGCTACGCCGCCTTCCTCTCGCCCTCGTCCGACCGAACGATCGTGAGCCGCGTGCCGCTATCGGGTGGAGTCGGCGCCAGGTTGAGAATCGTCGCGCGCAAGGATTCGAGCACAGGCGATCCGAGGCCCATCGTGCCGAGCGCATCCAGCGTCGTCAGGACCACCTCGCCGACATGCGCTGATGCGCCCCGCTCGATCGCGCTGACCGCGGCCCCGATCGTGAAGGCGAGCGCGTGGTTCGCGTTCTCCGCCGCGACGACGTGATCGCAGATCGCTTGTATGCCAGCCTGCGTGGAGACCGGGTCGGCCCAGTCGATGGCAATCGATCTCTTCAGTTCGGTCACTGTGTTCTCCGTTGGATGGTCTGGATTTCGGTATAGACGCTGGACGCGATCAGCTTGGACAGCTGCGTCACTGCGCTCTTGTCGCCGCTCAGTAGCAGGATGTTCGGTGTTACGTTGATCGTGGGAGCGGGTGCGCGCGGTGCTGGTGTCGGGGATGGCACGCCGCCTCCGCCGCCACCGCCGCCGGTGTCTGTCCCGGTCGTGTCGGTGTCCCGCTTCGCCCGCTTCTCGGCCTCGATGTTCTTCAGGCGCTGCTGGTGGATCTGTTCCTCGAGACGCTTCAGCTCGTTGAACTGCTGTCCGTTTAGTTCACCGTCCAGCGTCGCTTCGTTTTTGATGTCCTCGAGCGCCTTCTTGTGCCGGGCTTCCTCGACGGCTACGTCGTCGCCGTTCTCTTGCGCGAGTTGGGACTGGAGGTCGAGAACGCGATCGTTGAAGCGCTTGAGCTGCTCGATCTGACGTTCGATCGCGGCAGATGTGCCGGTCATTACCTCTTGGATACGCTCCTCGTACTGCTGCAGCGAGAGGCTTCCGGACGTGAGTTCTTCGCCGATCTGACGGAGCCCGCGGAGCTGCTCGTTCGTCAGCAGGACGATTCCTTCTGTCGCCTGGGCCATAACCTGCTGCGTCTGCTGGGCGGCCGCACCGATCCCACTCACTCCTGCTTGCGCGTTCGCTGCAAGGTCGTCGGCCGCCGCAGCCGTGTCATCGATCGATTGCTTGGCGTCGTCGAAGGCCGCGGCTGTCTTCGTACCCGCGTCCTTGCCCACGGCGCCGGCCTTGCCGAGCGCATCGGTGACCCCTAGAACGCTGGCCTGCAGGGCGAGCTGTTCCTCCACCCGCGCCTTGTTGTCGGCGCAGCTGTCGGCCGCTGCTGCGCGCGCTGCGTCTGCGTAGGCACGGAAGGCCCGGACAACGTCTTCCTGTGCCGCGTTTCCTTTCCGCGCGCCGTCGACCACAGCGTCGAAGGCGTCCCGTGCGTTGTCGCGCAGGGCGATCAGCTGCGCCTGGCTCTTGATGCCGAGAAGGTCGAACTGCGACTTCAGCGGCGATAGGCTCGCCGTGATGGTGCGGATGCGCTCGTCGACTTCGCGGCCGGCATCGGCAAGCTCCTTGAGTCCGATCTTGCCCGCGTCTGCCGCGGCCTTCAGCGCTTCGCCCAGCGCCTCTGCTTCCTCCTTGGTCTTGGCGCCGGCGAGAGCCGCATCAAAGGCGGCCTCGATCGCCTGCGCGCTGGCTTGTGCGTTCTGGGCCACGGCGGTAAACGTCGCGATGGTGTCCGCGCCGGACTTCGTGATCTTCTGTCCCGTGTCCTCCGCCTTCACGCCCAAGCGGTCCAGTCCCGCCTCGAGCGTCGCCTGCAGGACCGCACTGGTCTGCGCGGCGGCCGTACCTACCGACTCGATCGCTTGCGTCGCGCCCGACTGGAACCGCAGGAGATCTTCGCCACCCAGCTTCTTGATCGATTCCAGAAGCGTTGCGTTGAGCGTCTCCGCGGCCTTGCCTCCCTTCGCCGCGACGGAGTCGAAGGCCAGGGCGAACTCGCCCACCTCACCCACGTTCTTGTTGAGGTCGAAGTTTTCGAACGCCTTCTGGATCGTGTCGCCGGCCGCCTTCGCATCGTCTCCCACTTCCGCCAGACGGTTTGCCAACAGCTGAGCGCTCGGCGTCAGGTTGTTTGCGACCGCGTCGGCAGCCGCCTTCGTGCCTTCCGCGAACGCGAGCTGACCGTTCTTCGCGGCCTCGAGCGCGGCCTTCATCTCGCCGAGCTTGTCGATCTCTTCCTTGCCGGCGAGCCCTGCGCGCTGCAGGTTCGTCAGATAGAGCACCTGCGCCTGCAAATACTTCTGCAGGCCAGCAAGCCGCTCCGCATAGCTGGCGCGTTCCGCCTCAGTGAGGTTCGCCACGTCCTTCGCGCCGAGCACCTGCTGCTCGCGATACTCGGAAAGTCTCGCAGCGATCTCCGCAAAGCCGATCGCGTTCGCGCGGATCTGGTCCTGGAAACCTTCTTGGACCTTGCGCCACTTCTCGGTCTCGGCGCTGTTCTCGCTGATGATGTCACCGAGCTTCTCGCCGGCGGCGATTGCGAGGTCGATACCGATCAGGGCGATGGCGACGCGGATGTTGGTCGGAATCTTGCCGAGTGCTCCGCCGAGCCCCTTCGCCTTGCCCGTCGTGTCCAGGAATCCCGCGCCGGTCTTCGCCAGGTCGACCAGCAGCCCGCCGATCTTGAAGGCGGCATAGGCCTTGACCAGCGTTCCGATCGCCGCGGCGTGGTCGTAGATGAAGGTCGCGGCGCCGCCGATCGCCTTCGCGCCCGCAACGATTCCGTCGCTGATGCCTTTCGCGATCTGCTGGAGTCGGCCCGACTTGGCCGCTTCCTGCACCTGCGCATTGAGGTCCTGCAGTTTCTTGCGGAAGAAGTCGAGCGCGCCGGAGTTGGCGATGGTCTCGAGGAACTGCTTGCCGGTGTCCTTGAGCTTGGTCAGCTGCGAGTCGAGATCGCCGAGTTCATCCAACGATGCGCCGGCGCGGAGCTTGCCCAGCTCTGTGACCAGCAGCTTGATGGAGTCCTGACCGAGCTTGCTCGACGTCGCGAGTTCCCGCACGCGCTCCGCCGAGATATTCATCGCCTTGCCGAGCAGATCGAAGACCGGGATACCTTGCTCGGTCAGCGCAACCAGGCTCTTGATGTTGACGCCGCCGCGGACGTTCGCTTTGCCCAGCGCATCAATCGTCGCAATCAGGCCTTCGCTCGATTGGTCGAGTGCGTTCTGATTGTCGAGCAGCACCTGCAGCGTACCGTCGAGGGGATCGAAGCCGAGCTGGCGCAACTTGATCGCGGCGGCGCTGACGTCCTCGAAACTCTGCGGCGTATTCGCGGCCAGGGCGCGAATCTTCTCCAGCGCAATCCGGCCTTTGTCGAGCCCGCCGAATGCGGTCGTGAACTTCTTCTCCAGATCGTCGAATTTCTCGCCGGTCTCGAGGATCGCGACCAGCCCATCCTTGACCTTCTGCAGACCCACGAAGGCGGAGACCGCGGCGATCGCCTTGCGCAGGTTGCCAACGCTGTCCGCCGTCTGCTTGTAGGAATCGCTCGCGCGTCGGTTGTTCTTCTCGACAGCCGCGGTCGTCTTGTCGGACTCTGATCGATTGCCGCGCAGCGCCTCGTTGATCTTCTTGAAACGCGCGCTGACCATGTCCTTCAGGTCATAGACGGCTTGGATGATTGGATTCGCCATTACGAGAGTCCCGCCTGTTTGAGCGCGAATGCGATCTCGCGCTGGAGTTCCACCGGCAACCGTTCTTCCCAGGTCTTGCGACCTACCTCGATGATGTCTTCGCGCCGGAACTGCGAGAACACGCTGGGTCCGTAGAAAGCTTTCAAGGTCTCGCGTCGCTCACCCGCGTATCGACCTTGCGATGCGACCTTGAACTTCCCTGTGCGCTCGAATATCTGTCGGTTGCTCTTGAGGCCAGCGGCGATGAACGTGCCGCCGAGCGTCGAGCGACCACTTCCTTTGAGCACGATCGCTGACGCGCCCTCAGACTTGCGTCCCCTCCACTGGCCGCCGTACTCGATCAGGCCAACGGGCCGGCGCTTGATCTCGATCACTACGCGCGGCTGCTCGGCGGTCGGCTTGACCGCGATGCGTACGGCTTCCTTCACGCGCGAGACCTTGAGGTTCAAACGCTGGACGACGGCGCGGCTTTGGTTGTTGACGATGGTGGTGGAGACGCGGCCAACGGCGCGCGCCTCAGCTTTCGCTGTGGCCTTCGCCATAGCGTTGTAGGCCCGCTCGAGCTCGAACAGGCCGGCGACTCGATAGGTCATGGCGCCACTTCCTGCAGCGTCTCCCGCGATGCGCGCTTGCCCTTGGCGTCCGGCGGTGCGCCTGTGCCTGCGAGTTCGTTCAGAGCCTCGTAGACAAGCGCCTGCGCACGCTCCTGCGCCTCGACCAACTTGCTCGGCGCTGCGACTTGCGCCGCGAGGCGTGACGGCAGCGAGAGCAGCTTGGCGCGACACGCTGCAATCTTTCCTCGCCAATGCTCGATCACGGCATCGATTCGGATGAGGCTGCCTCTGAGCTCCTCGATCTCGAAGCCGATCTTCTGCTGCTGCAGGCGAGCGAGCTTTGCGCGTTCGTGGGTCAGGTCCAGCTTTTCGTCGTCAGGATTCGCGAGATGCGAGATGACGTCGGCAAGCCGGTACTTCCGTTCCGTGCGTTTGCCGCCGGCGCTTTTACTTTCCGATACCGGCTGCAGGCCTTCCAAGCGCTTGCCCAGCGCGCGGCGATCCATAGCCAGCTCGCAAGCCAGCCGGCTCACGGACCATTGTTCGGGGACCATTGGGGAAACCTCTTGTGGTGGCGCTAGAGCGCTCGCTGGAGCTAGGGGATTACTGCGGTCGTCGTACCCGTGGCGAGGGTGCCCAAACAGGGACCCGTGAAAAGTTGGAGCGGCCGGACCGCACCAGCCGACACACCGCGGCCGCTCCGTGTATGACCCGGTGTGCCGGGTATGGAGTCGTTACGCGGCTTGCTTGTGTTCCCAGGTCTCGACGATGGCAGTCAGGCGCTCATGGTCCAACCGCAGATCAGCGAGCTTTGCCTGCGCCTTGTCGTCGTCGGGCTTCGCACGCACGCGGTCCTCGTAGTAACGAACCTGCTCGCGGTTGGCGTCGAGGTTCCTGCGTGCCTGCTTCTGACGTGCGACCAGCTCAGGTGCGCTGATGCGCGCTTGCGTCTCGTCAGGGCGTACGAACGTCACAGCCCTGCGGATGGCGGCCTCGTCGACTATGCCAGCCGGGAGTGCGTCGAGTTGTGAGCGCTGCTCAGTGGAGATGAGCGTAGAACGCACGGGCTCGCCGGGAGGATCGCCACGCTGTGGCTTGCTGTGTGTCGAGGCGAACGCCGGATCCGTGCGCGCCAGCTCCATGAAGGCATTGCCCAATCCGATCTTGGCGATGGTCTCGAAGTTCGAGGCGAACTGCACCGCATGCTCGAACGGTACGCCCGGCATCTGTCCCCAGATCGAATCCCAGTAGTGCGCCTGCGCGAGGCGCAGAAGTCGATCGCGGTTCTCACGCACGAAGTCTTCGATCAGCTCGGAGACGCTGCTGCCGTAGAACGCCTTCTGCTGGGCGTGGCAGTCCATCTCCGCGAATGCGAGGCGTACGCGTGCCTGCTCGTGCAACAGCTCGACGTTCGAGAGGTAGCGCTCGAAGATGGTTGCTTCGGACTGTACGCCGGCGCGCTTCCCTGCGAGCTTCACAGCCTCGGCAGCGGATCGGTCCATCGCGTCTGGTGAGACATTGCCGTCCCTGCCCAGGGCGTCGATCTGGGAATCGATAGCCTCGAGTGCGTCGTGTGCTTTGCGCACGCGTCCGCGGGCCTCGTCTGCTTGCTTGCTGGTCGTCGCGACTTCGGTCTCGCACGTCCTGAACTTGGCGAGAGCGTCGTCGAATGCTTTGCGTTCGGTCTTGGTCGTCATGTCGTTTCCTGTGGTCGGGGTGTAGCTGCGATCAATTCATCGGAACCCAGCAGGCTTGGTGCGATCGCATGGCACAAGCCAAGGGAGAGCGCTTCTTCGGCGCCTATGTAACGTTCGTCCTCGATTGCCGCGGCAATGGTTGTGTGTGCGTCCCATGGTGCGCGACGCATGATCTCTTTGCGGTAGCCGTTCGCTTTGAATCGAAGGCGACGCGCCTCGCCGTCCATTACATGGCAATCTCCGGATGCCATGCCGCGGGGACGGTGGAACATCACCAACGAGTTCTGGCGCATGACCATTCGGTCGCACGCAATCGCGATCTGCGCAGCGGCCGAGCACGCGAAGTGATCGACGACGGCAAGGGTTCGACCGCGATATGCACGGATGGCGTCGACTACTTCGTCGTGCGCGTCTGTGGATCCGCCTGGGCTGGAGATGCGGAAGAAGATCGCCTTTGCGTGCGCATTCTTCACGATGGCGTCAACGATCCGCGCGCCGCCGCATTCCCCAGCCTTCCCCTCACCGAATGCCAGACGTCCGTAAAGCCAGATCGTCAGCCGATCGCCTTGTCGGTCGTAGATTGGCGAGGCCGGCTTAGCAAGAAGCGGGTCGCGCACTGCGCGCAGTCGCTCCAGTGCATGCTCGGCGCGGAGTTCATCAACGCGCGCACGCCGATCGATCATCCCGACGAGCATGTCGGGTGCCACGTTGTGATGAATCACCTCTGTTTGCAGGAACGCGGTGTAGTCGGCGAAGCCGTAGCGGATCACTGGCGTTGCGTCCCACTTGGCGCGGGCCAGGGCGTCGACCTCGTCGAATGTCATTAGCCGCGACGCTCCTGTTTCGGGCGATCAGCGATCCAGCGATCGACAGCGTTCGAGTCCCACGCCGGTGATGTTTCGGTCAGCTGGACCGGGCGCGGGAAGCTGCCCTGCGCGCACCAGCGGTACAGCGTCGACTTCGAGATGCCGCCGACGCGGGCACAGACTTGCTTGGCGCGTTCTAAGCGACGCTCCATGAAACCTCCTGCAATGTGGTTCGTGCGTGTGAATGGGACTACTGAGACGCGACTAAGGGCCGCGTCCTTTCACCCGGCTGCCGGTGATACGCAGGGAAGTTCGCAGCTTCCGAATGCTTGAAGATCGAAAGCTCGGCATTTGTTCCCCGTATCTCATATATGTCCCGCTCGTTGGTGCGGCTGACTGAGACCCACGCGGCAATCGCCATGCTCCGCTCTACGTTGAGCATGCGGCTGACAGCGTTCCGCATAGCGAGGAACAGATCCTTGTCCATGCCGAGCTCCGCCGCGCGCGATCGAACGCTCGGCCGCCGCATGCGGCGCTTGTGTTTCACGTCCTCACCATTGCGCGAACCTGGGCACAGCAACCCGACTATCGCGTCCGTGACTGCGCACTCTAGTGCCGGCGGCGATACCTCGATCTCTTGCCGCTTGCTCCAGTACCCGACGAATCGCAGGGCGTGGTCGTAAACGGAGCGGAGGCGCGTGGCGTCTTCCGCATACATGAGCAGGAGAAGATCCACGCCGATGCCGCGATAGGCTGAGCGTTCCGCGCGAAGGCTCGACTCTACGAAGCTGAGCGCCGCCGCCTCGTCACACAGCGACGCGCACGCGGGGCGAATGTGCCATTGCACGCGGGCGTTGCGCTGCTGGCCGTAGCTACCGTGTCGGCCGGCATACGCGTATCGAGTGCCATCCTTGCGTGCCACATAGTCGCCCAGGCGTACGGGATCGAGCACGCCCTTACCGGAGGGATCGAGCGGTAGCTTCGTATCTTTGTCCCACCGGTACTGCGCGTTGCGAAGACGTTGATGCACTCCAGTCCGACCGATGAATACAGGCACCGCATCGGAGAGGTCCTGCGCCTCGGCACCACCGCTCGCAACTGCGCCAGCATCGGCGATCACTTCGTCGAATCCCTGATCGCCTCTACGTGGTCGTGGGCCGTGCTCGTTGTCCGCAGGCTCGAAGCGCTGGATGCTTCCCGACGTCCAGCGGCAGAGGTTCGCGAGAGCGGTCATAGATGAACCGCCCGGCGCGCAACTGCTGCGGATGTGCTGAGGTTCACGCGTTGGCCCGCACGCTCGCTTATGCCGCGGGGGGAACTCTTCTCCCCTGAAGTGAGGTCCGCGGCCGGCTTGCGGGCGCACGCCAGGACGGTCGTTGCAGCCAGGGACGGCCACCGCGACGACGTCGTCTGCCAGGCCTGCCACCCACATTCGGGGTGTTGATATCTCGGCGCCCGCCCATATCCTTTGGTGAGCACGGACTCCGATCTCCTCCCCAGAGTACGACCGTGTGAGCGTGCGAGAGCACCCGCTCCAGGACGGTACAGCAAGCCAAGGATGGCCTCTCGCTCCGTCGATGAAACAACAACCGCCGCGCCAGAACTTTCGCGAACGCTGAGCCGTTCCGCTTTGCTCACCCGCTTGCGTCGCACTGCCGCGCCAGGACCCAGACGCTGGCTCGCGCTATGCTCGGACCCATGAAGCGCAAGCACACTGTTCTGCTCTTGGTCGTTGGTGTCGCGATGGTCGCGATCTATCTCCTGTACTACGCGGCGGTCGTCACCGGCTCGCCATAGCCCGTTACTCGCGAACGTTCGCGAGGATTTGGGGAAGGCTCGCGAATGTTTCCGCGGCCGGTGCGGACAGAATACGGACGGATGGTTAACCTCCTGGATAACCTTCCACGCGCCGGCATAAAGCGAAACGCTTAGCGAATGGCTTGCGAACCGTTCCGAAACCGTTTCGCTCAGCATGCGACACGCGCGCGCTGCGCCTGCAGCTTCTCTGCGCGCCGGTGCGCCCACTTGCGCGCGGGCACGACGAACACGACGCAGGCTCCAACGCCCAGCATTCGGACGGCGCCCTCCTTGAAGTTCCAGCCAGGGACTCGCTTCGCCTCGCCTACCGCCATTGCTAGCTCCGCCTGGGTGACTTGTTCTGGTTTCATCCTTCGACCTCGCAAAATTCGCCGCTTGCCCTAGAAGCCCTCTTTGGAGCCGAGCAGGAACACCCGCTCCGCTTGGTAGACTTCTAAGAAGCACTTCATTCCGTGAAGCGTTTCATGGGCGGAAAATGGGCTGACTGCTTCATTCCGTGAAGCGTTTCGGCACTTCTCATGCGGCAATCGCTTCATTTGGTGAAGCGTTTCCGGGTGAATCGCTACATTCCGTGAAGCAGACTTTTTGTTTTTGCCAGTCATTTCCGGCTCGGATCTGGGCGGGCACTTCCAGCTTGCCGGCGCATTCGTCGATCGGCTCCCAGGTAATGCCGTAGAGCGAGCAGACATGGCGTCCGCCGTGCCGAGTGATTAGCACGAACCCGGTCTCGACCAGCTCGTCGCGGGCCTTCTGGATCGTTTGAGGGTGCTTCCAGCCACGCTTCTGCAAACGGCTCCAGGGAATCGACAGGTCGCCGTTGTTATTGCCCTTGAATTGGCGGGCGAGCTCGACCAGGAGCTTCGTGGCCTTGGCGCTCAGTGCACCGAACTCAGGCGAGTCGGTGACGTAATGCGGCAGACGAAGGAACGAGTACGTCTTCCCGCGGCCGGTCGCCTTTGCGCGCTTGTGCCAGTGCGGGGCGTTCATCGCTGCTGACCGTAGGGGACGTGCTGCCGCAGCCTGACGAGAAGGCCACGCAGCGCGATCAGGCTGCGCTCGGCGCCGACTATGTGAGCTTCTGTCAGATCCGAGGCGGACCAGCCCCAGACGCACCTATGCAGAGCTTCGGTGCCATCGACGAGGTTCGCGAGAATCACACCGCCATCGGGCATAGCAGCGCGCGAAGTGTGTGCGCTCATGCTGCGACCGCCGCTGTGTTCTGCTCGGTCAGCCAACGGTCAAAGGCGTCGACGTCTAGATAAACGCGCCGACCCACTCGACATATGGCACCACAACGAGCTAGCCCGTTGTTCGCTGCCTGAAAGATCCACCACCGCAGCTGATTCTCGGTGAAAGGACCGTCTTTCGCGAAATCCGCGACGGTCTGTAGATTCCGTTTCATCGCTTGTCCTGACTCGGGGCCACTGTTGGCGGCCGGTGAGAGGACTATGCGGAGTTAGGACAGGCAGAAAAATACGGCCGAGGGGGTCAAATGTACATTTCACCCACTCGGATTAAGAGGTTTTCTTGGGGCGCTTGATTCCATGCTGGCGAAGCCACCTAGCGATCTGTCCCTGCTGGTCATCGCCGCTCAGATCTTCGCCTTTGGATCGTGCAAACGCAGAAACTAGAGGCAGAATGTGCTTGGCTGCCGCCTGAGCAGACCGCCACTCGCCGGGCGGCGCGTGCTCGTTCGCCAAGCGAACGGCCTCAAGCTCAACTTCTTTCCATCGCATGGCGCCGCGTTTGCCGCCGAGGCTGCCAAATGTCTGTGACTGCCTCCGAGCTCGAATCGGTCCGCGAGTGGTCTCGCCCGCGCCGACAGCCCACAACGATAGACGTGCTACTTCGGCTAGCGCCATGATCGAATTCTGCCCGAAGTTGTCCGCCAATATCCCGTCCAGCATGCGGAGCGCGCAGGCTGCGAATACTGGCGGCGCAATCCAGCGATCGCGAAATCGCTGGAGCGAAGATAGGCGGTCCCGCATCAAACCATCGTTCAATAGCGAGCAAAGGTCACTCTCCAAAGGATCGAATTTTCCTTCCGGCGTGCTCCGAATTTCCAACGCAATAATCTCGTCGGCGACCCGGGCTAGCTGTTCGAGTTCGAAGCGGCTCGCCGGTGTGTCGTCCTCATGCTGAGCGTAATCCCAAAGGTCGATCACCAAGAGAGCGACATTGAATGGAATACCTCTGATCGCAAATGGATTGCGACCTTCACCTATCAGGTGAACGCGCTGAAACACATAACTCTTGTTCATTGCGCATCCTCGCCCCCCGCATAAGCTTGCCGCGCCAGCCTGCCAGGGTGGACAGGTTTTCGGGGATCAGCCTAGGCGCGGCGAGGTGATAGTCAATCGGCCCCGACGCAGGTGCTCGCGGATTCCGGGCGCGACCATACGAGCCTGAGATGCGACCTTGTTTTCTCTGGGCGCTCCACGCTTTGCTTCTGCGCCTCCTCCCATGCTTGGAGCCGCTTCGTTATTTCCCCTCGCAACGCGCGCAACGATTCCGGACAATTTCTGGCGCGATCGCATTCGCGCATGCCCCAAAGGAATATGTCGTACGTTGTCTCCGGTTTGTTTGTTGCCTGACGCTCGGGTGCGAGTGGCTTGGCCTTCCTGCGCCCCACCTTCTGCGTCCCCGCATCCACCTTGCCGGTGCTCATGCCGTTCTCCGCGACTTCTTTGCGAACGTCTTGCTCAGGATCACCTCGAGCTCGGAGAAGAAACCAATTGCTTCCCCTCGTCGCCGCGAATCCGAGCGAGACGTACCCATCAGCATGTCCATAGCGATCTGCTGCAGGTAGATGCCATAGTCATCATGCGTGGGGGACTTCTTCACCAACGCGACGTATTCACGTGCCGCGCGCTGCCCGATGGTGACGCCGATGCAATAGTTCGTTGGACCTGGATCACCAACCAGTTCCTTTGGATCCGGGAACGTTGTCTTGAGGACGTCGAGCGTCACCGGGGCCGGATCCCACATGCATTGTCCGCCCTCTGATCCGTGGGGCCGGACGAAACTCATTCTCTCCCACGGCGAACGATACGTCGGCGGCGCCCGCCGCGGCTTCGGCAGATACTCCAGGTATGGCGCATCTGCGTCAGCGAGTCTCTTCGTCTCTAAGGCCTGCGATTTAACTGTGCGCGCCGAAGCCACCTTAAGTTGCGCTACCCTCTTGCTTGCCATGACTAAACCCCTTGTGTTTGGTTGTGGAAGTCGCGCCGGACGTCTAGTACACGCCCGGCGCGGCGATTTTCCGGCTACCCGCCGGCGGGTTTCTTCGCCATCCGTGTCGTCAACTTGTCGAACACGGACCGCGTGAACTCGGGGGACTGGTGCGAGTAGCGCTTCGCCATCGCCAGCGTCTTGTGACCCAGCGCCGCGGCGATCTGAATCGCGCTGGCGCCGGCTTCGTTGAGGTAGGTTCCCGCGGTGTGTCGCAGATCGTGAAAGCGGAAGTTCGCGGCACCGGTTAGGCCAGCGGCTTTCTTGACGCGCATCCAGGCGGCGCCATTGATGTCCGCGGGCTCGTAGCGCG
>Ga0193717_1000453_pt1 | contig 28029 bp, 25 predicted proteins | sample U2c2metaG_FD_145900 | JGI IMG/M metagenome (GOLD analysis project Ga0193717, IMG submission 145900) | Soil microbial communities from a riparian zone of the East river system, Colorado, United States - U2c2 | ecosystem: Environmental > Terrestrial > Soil > Riparian zone | place: USA: East River...
GCTAGTCGACGTGGTGGGTGTCAAGGGCGCTTCGCGGCCCTTCGGGCTCGAACAAGTTCGACCCTTGACACCCACCACGTCGACCAGGGAAGGACGCAGCTACGCGGATCCGCGCTGACGTGTGAGCTGCATCCGGGTTTCCGTTCGCCCGGGTGGTTCGGGGTAGAAGCGGGGGGATAACTCCTCTTGGTGGGGTTCGCCCACTGTTCTGCCAGTGGGTTAACCGCCACACCGTGCGGTAACCACACCGAGCGGGGGTGAGCCGGCGCTCAATCGTGGGTTTCCGGGGGCGGCCCCACCCGGACCTACAGAACTCGCAGAACCCTGTCCAGTAACCGGTTTCCCGGGTGGGATCGGCGGGTTCTGTAGGTCTGGATGGGGCCGGGCGGTGGGGCCTCGCGTCGAGCAGTGGCGTGGTTCGGTCGGCTGCCGGCTTGTGGGACCGATACCGGTCTACTGGGCGCTATCGGTCCAACAGCCCGCTATCGGCGGTGGGCCCGTCCGGGTGGATGCCGAGTCGTTGGGCCGATGCCGGTCTGTAGGGCGGTATCGGTCGAGCAGGCGGGCATCGGCCGGGGTGGTTCATCGACTGGTCCGCCTGGTGGTGTGCTCGTTCCGCCAGGTGGTTCGCCTGGGACCGGGCGGTGATTGAGTCGGGGGTTCGGACAGGTAGTGGGGACCTCGGACAAGATAATTGTTGTCCGAGGCCCCGATTTGGTGTTCAAGGTCCCGACAACCTGCCCGAGATTCACCCGGCGGCGGGTGAAATCCCCCGGGTCCCTACCACGGAAGGCGTTCGGCCGCCCCCCGACGTAATTCCCTGAATTGTGGCCGTACTTCCCAGCGGCACCGCGACTAGCACCATCACGCAGCCCGGCGACGCGAACCACCCACACCTATGAAACCCGCGAACCACATGCACCTACCGCGAACCACTTGCACCTACCGCGAACCACATGCACCTACCCGCGAACCGCGGCCGGCGGCGGGCGGCGTACTGGGGGTTCAGGTGGTGAAGGAGACGTCGGTTGCGTGTGGGGGGATAGTGATCTCGTTGCCCAGGGCCCATTCGGCGACGCGGGAGACTGTGGCGGCTGGGATCTCAGGGCTGGTTCCCGGGGTGGGTGGGATGCCGGTGGTCGCGTGGGCGTCGTGGGGGAGGACTACCCGGTATCCCAGGGACAGCGCCGTGCGGGCTGTTGCGCTGACGCACATCTCTGACATCAGGCCGCAGATCGCCAGTGAGCTCACTCCGCGTTCCTGCAGCAGCGCGGCCAGGAGGGTTCCGTTGAAGGCGTCGTCCACCTTCTTCCGGATCACGAGTTCGGTGCGGCCGGGGTGGACGGGCAGGTGCAGTTCCCAGCCGGGCGTCCCGGTTTCGTCCGCCATGCCGGCCGGGCCGTCGTTCTGCACGTGCACCACGAGTGCGCCGCTTGAGCGTGCCTTGTCCAGCAGGTCTGCGGCGTTCTCGAGCAGCCGCGCCGCGTCCGGTACTGCGCCGGTGCCGGTGACGTTCCCGGTCTGGATGTCGATAATCAGCAGCGCTTGGACGGGCGGCAGGCTCTCTGGCATCTCGCCATCGTCGACCCGCTCCCGCACCCGGTCAAACCGATTAGCCGCAGAGGGTGTGCGCTGGTGGCGAACGGGCGTGGGCGGGGGTTGAAGAGCACGTAGGGTGGCGACATGCCGCTGACCTATCCCATTGCCGAGCAGACCCTGGACAACGGGCTCCGCGTGGTTGTGAGTTCTGACCGGGCTGTGCCGATCGTTGCTGTCAACCTCTGGTACGACGTGGGCTCGCGGCACGAACCACCGGGGTTGACCGGCTTCGCGCATCTGTTCGAGCACCTGATGTTCCAGGGGTCGCGCAACGTGCAGTCCGGGCAGCACTTCGGCCTGCTGGAGAACGCCGGTGCCAGCCTCAACGCGACCACGTTCTTCGACCGGACGAACTACTTCGAGTCACTGCCGAGCGGTGGTCTGGATCTGGCGCTCTGGCTCGAGGCGGACCGGATGGGCTACCTGCTGGACGCGGTGAACCAGGAGAACCTGGACAACCAGCGCGACGTGGTGAAGGAGGAGAAGCGGCAGAGCTACGACAACCGGCCGTACGGCGATTCGTACGAGCGGCTCGTCCGCCTGACCTTCCCCGCGGACCACCCGTACTCGCACATGACGATCGGCTCGATGGCCGACCTGGACGCTGCCGCGGTCGAGGACGTGCACGCGTTCTTCCGCAAGTACTACGGGCCGAACAACGCGGTGCTGACGATCGTGGGCGACGTCGCCGCGGAAGACGCGTTCGACGCCGCGAAGCGGTACTTCGGGCACCTGCCGGCGATCCCGCAGCCGCCGGAAGCCCCGGACGGCACGATCGGCCCGATCGAGGGCGTCTTCCGCGACGACGTGGTCGAGGACGTTCCGTCGGACCTGGTCACGATGATGTTCCGGCTGCCGGTGGACGGGACGCCGGAGCTGGATGCCGCCGCGCTCGCGCTCGACGTCCTGGCGGCCGGCCAGAGCGGCCGGCTCAACCGCCGCCTGGTCCGGGACGAGCAGATCGCCCAGTCGGTGTCGGGCGGTGCGCTGCCGCTGATCGGCGGGGTCTCGTTCGGCACGCTGACCGGCATCGCGTCGGACGGCATCGACCTGGAGAAGGTCGAGGACGCGCTCGTCGACGAGATCGAGAAGCTGGCCGCCGACGGCATCACCGCTGACGAGCTGGCGACCGTGCAGGCGCAGGCCGAGCGGGACTGGCTGGAGCAGCTCGCGACCTGTGCCGGGCGTGCGGACGAGATCTCGCACTACGCGTTGCTGTTCGGCGACGCGAACCGGATCAACACCCGGATCGACCAGATCCGCGCGGTCACGGCCGAGCAGGTGCAGGCAGTCGCGGCGCAGTGGATCCGCGCCGAGGGACGTGCCCAGGTGACGTACCGCCGGCCGGCAAGTACCGAAGAAGCAGCAGGGGAGCAGGAATGAGCCAGGCCTTGACCACACCGCCCGCTGTCGCGCCGCCGCGGCCGTGGAAGTTCCCGGAGTCGACCACGACGGCGACCCGCGTCGGTACGCCGGTCCACGTGTTCGACCGGCCCGGCCAGTATGTCGCGACCGTGCGGGTCACGATCGCGATGCCGCTGGTGGCGGAACGGCGTGACCTCGAAGGGGTCGCGACGATCATGTCCCGCACGCTCGACGAGGGGACCGAGCTCCACTCCGCCAACGAGTTCGCGGCTGCCCTGGAGCGCCACGGCGCGGCGTACGGGGTGGATGTCAGCTCGGACGCGCTGCACGTGGAGATCTCCGTGCCGGTGTCGCAACTGGCCCCGGCGGTCAAGCTGCTCGCCGAGGCGGTCACGCGGCCCGCGTTCAACCAGGCCGATGTCGGGCGGCACGTGACGATCCGGCTCGGTGAGATCAACCAGGAGCGGGCGAACGCGGGCTATCGAGCCCGCGAGGCGTTCGCGGCCAACCTGTTCGACCCGTCGAGCAGGCGCTCGCGGCCGACCGCCGGTACGCCGGACACCATCCGGCCGCTCACCAACGTCGAGGTCGCCGAGTTCTACCGCAACAACATCGGGCCTGCCCGGGCGCAGATCCTGTTCGCGGGGGACGCCACCGGGGTGGACGTGGCCGGCATCGTCGACGAGGCGTTCGGCGACTGGACGTCGTCGGCCGGCCCCGTGCTGGAGACGCCTGAGCCGCTCTACCTGCTGGGCGACCGAATCGTCCTGGTGGACCGGCCGGGGTCGGTGCAGAGCCAGCTGCTGATCGGTTGCCCGGGTCCGGACCGCCGCGAGGACATCTGGGGCGCGGCCGCGGTCGCGAACCATGTCGTCGGCGGGACCATCACCTCCCGCGTCGACACCGTGCTGCGGGAGGAGAAGGGCTACACCTACGGCACCCGCACGAGCTTCAGCGCTCCCCGCAAGGGCGGCACGTTCAGCCTGGGTGGCTCGGTCCGCACCGAGGTCACCGGTGCCGCGATCACCGATGCGCTGCGGATCCTGCGGGAAGCGCGCGACGGCCTCACCGAGCGCGAGGTGAGCGAGTCGAAGGACAACCTGATCCGTACCGCGCCGCTGCGGTACGAGCAGGCCGACTCCATCGCCCAACAGGTCGGCAGCAACATCGCGGCCGGCGTACCGGTGGACTTCGCCGACGACTACCTCGCGCAGATCGCCGCGACCACGGCCGAATCGGCCACCGAGGCCTACCGCCGGTACGTCGGCGCCAACGGGCTGCTCGTGATCGTGGTGGGCGAGGCGAAGGATGTTCGCGGCCAGTTGGCCGAGCTCGGAGAGGTCAAAGAGCTGAGCTGACCGTCCAGGTCAGTCGTTTGCTTGGAAATCCTGACAACGTCGGCACCTCCCTGGAGTCTGGTGGACCCCGACCCGCTGATTTAGCGTGGCCCGGTCACACTCACTTCAGGGAGGGGATCCGCACGTGAGAGACGTCCGTAGATCGTTGTGCGCGGCATCCGGGGCAGTCGCCCTGGTCGCCGCCAGTCTGGCGGTTCCGGTCACAGCCGGAGCCGATGCGACAGTGGCCGGGGGCAACACCGAGTACCTGGTCCTGCTCGAATCCGGAGCGAACCGGGCCCAGGCGGTCGCCGCTGTCAAAGCAGCAGGCGGCGAGGTGGTCAAGGAGAACGCGAATCTCGGTACGTTGACCGTGCGCGCGGCCGCGTCCGGCTTCGTCACCCGGGTGGCAGCCTCACCCGGCGTCGAGGGTGCGGCTCGGAGCCGGGCGATCGGCCAGTTGCCGAAGGACAAGGCGAAGGTGGTCGAGCAGGAGCACGTCGGTGCTGCGCGGGCCGGCGGCAACGCGGTTGCCAAGAGCACCAAGATGGATCCGCTGGACAGCCAGTTGTGGGGGCTGAGCATGATCCGCGCAGACAAGGCCCGCAAGGTCCAGCCGGGCAAGAAGGCCGTCAAGGTCGGCGTGCTCGACTCCGGCATCGACGCCCGCAACCCCGACATCGCGCCGAACTTCGACTGGAAGCTGTCCCGTAACTTCGTCACCGACATCCCGTCGGTCGACGGGCCGTGTGAGTTCACCAGCTGTAAGGACCCGGTCGGCTGGGACGACAGCGGTCACGGCACCCACGTGGCGGGGACGATCGGTGCAGCCGCCAACGGGTTCGGTGTCTCCGGGGTCGCGCCGAACGTGACGCTGGTGGAGATCCGCGGCGGCCAGGACAGCGGCTACTTGTTCCTCGGCCCGGTCACGGACGCCCTCACCTATGCGGGCGACGTCGGCCTGGACGTGGTGAACATGTCCTTCTACGTCGACCCATGGCTGTACAACTGCACCGCCAACCCGGCCGACAGCCCGGAGGCGCAGGCCGAGCAGCGGACCATCATCAAGGCGATGCGCCGCGCGCTCGAGTACGCCCACCACCGCGGCGTCACGCTGGTCGGGGCCCTCGGCAACAACCACGAGGATCTCGGCAAGCCGCGAACCGACCTCAGCAGCCCCGACTTCCCGCCTGGCGGCACCTACGAACGGCCGATCGACAACGCGACCTGCGTGGATCTGCCGGTCGAGGGCCCGCACGTGATCGGCGTCTCGGCGCTCGGCCCGTCGGGCAAGAAGGCGGACTACTCGAACTACGGTCTCGAGCAGATCGAGGTGTCGGCCCCGGGTGGCTGGTTCCGCGACTACTTCGGTACGCCGCAACACCGCACCAACGCGAACCTGATCCTGTCCACCTACCCGGTGAACACCCTGCAGGCGCTGATGGTGCCCGACGCGAACGGCGTACCCACAGTGGCCGTCGACGCGAACGGAGCGATCACACCGGCAGGCGTGACTGCCGGCGTACAGAAGCAGTGCAAGGCGGGAGTCACCGACTACAAGCGCTGCGGGTACTACTACGTGCTGCAGGGCACCTCGATGGCGTCACCGCACGCGGCAGGTGTCGCCGCGCTGATCGTCAGCGAGTACGGCAAGCAGGGACGGCGCGGATCCTTCGGGCTGGACCCTGACAAGGTGGGCAAGATCCTGCTCGGCAGTGCGCAGGAGCGCGCCTGCCCGACCCCGCGGCTGCAGACCTACACGAACGAAGGCCGCTCGGACGAGTTCAACGCGCTGTGCGAAGGCGGGCGGAACTTCAACGGGTTCTACGGCAACGGCATCGTCGATGCCTGGGCCGCGGTAACACGCTACTAGCCCGTACTCCGGCCCCCGGCGACTGCAGCCGGGGGCCGGACGCTTTACCCGGCGATGTAGTTGGACAGCTGCTCGCGTTCGAACTCGAGCTCGCCGATCCTGGACTTGACCACGTCGCCGATGCTGACGATGCCGGCCAGTGCGTCGTCCACCACCACCGGGACGTGCCGGATGCGCTGTTCCGTCATCAGCCGCATCAGGTTGTCGATCAGGTCGTCCGGGGTGCAGGTGTGCACCTCCGAGGTCATGATCGCGCTCACCCGGACCTCGCCCGCGTCGGGCGTGCCGTTCAGCAGCCGGACCACGTCACGCTCGGAGACGATCCCGTCCACGGAGCTGCCGTCCGAACTGACCACCAGGGCGCCGACATTGTGTTCGGCCAGCAGAGCGAGCAGCTCGGTGACGGTGGCTTGCGGGGAGATGGTGACGACCTGGTTGCCTTTGCCGCGCAGTACGTCGTTGATCTTCACGGAGCCTCCTGCAGTTCGAGGACCAATACCCAAAGGTAGCGAAAAGCGGCCGTGAACGGCAGGTCTGGCAGAATGCGGACGGTGACCGCAGCCCTTTCCGCCCCTGCTGTCAGCCGGTGAGCTGGCGCTCGGATCTCGCCGTACTCCGCCACCGCGACGTCCGGATCTTCGTCTCGGCCAGGTTCGTCTCGTTGCTCGGCTCCTCGATCGCGCCGATCGCCCTCGTCTTCGCGGTGCTGGACGTGTCGGACACCGCCGGAGCGGTGGGAATCGTGCTGGCGGCCCGGAGCATCCCGAATGTGGTGTTCCTGCTGATCGGCGGGGTGATCTCCGACCGGCTGCCCCGGCATCTGGTGCTGGTGGTGGCGAACACGGTCAGTGGGCTGACCCAGGCGCTGGCAGCCGTACTGGTGCTGTCCGGACACGCCCAGATCTGGCAACTGGCTGTGATCGAGGCGGTGAACGGGGTCGCCGCGGCCTTCGTGATGCCGGCCCTGACCGGGATCCTGCCCTCGATCGTGGATCGGGCCGAGCTGCCGCAGGCGAACGCGGTGTCCGGGTTCGTCCGGTCCATCGCGCTGATCGGCGGCGGCGCGGTCGCCGGGGTGATCGTGGGGTTCACCAGTCCCGGGATCGGGCTGGCCGTGGACGCGGCGACGTTCTTGCTGGGCGCGGTGCTGATCGCCCGGCTGACCCTGCCGCGGATCGAGCGGGCCGGCACCTCGATGCTGGAGGACCTCCGGGTCGGCTGGTCCGAGTTCATCTCGCGGCAGTGGGTCTGGACCATCGTGGTGGCGTTCGGCCTGCTCAACCTGATCTTCACCGCCTGCTACAGCACGCTCGGCCCGGTGATCGCCGACGACACCTTCGGCCGGACCGGCTGGGGCCTGGTGAGCGCCTCCTTCGGTGCCGGGCTGATCGTCGGCGGCATCGTGATGATCCGGGTCAAACCCAAGTATCCGCTGCGGATCGGCATGCTCGGCGTGCTGCTGTCCGCGCCGATGTTCGTCTGCCTGGCGCTGGCGCCGAACACGGTCGCCATCATGGCGATGGCGTTCCTGGTCGGCGTCGGGTTCGACATCTTCGGCATCGGCTGGGAGACCGCACTAGGTCAGCACATCCCGTTGGACAAGCTGTCCCGCGTCTCGTCGTACGACATGCTGGGATCCTTCATCGCCATCCCGATCGGCCAGCTGGCCGTCGGTTACCTGGCGGCGGTGGTCAGTGTCAAGGCCGTCGAACTCTACGGCGCCGGCCTGCACATCGCGATCACCGTGGTCACGCTGATGGTCCCCGCCGTCTGGCGCCTCCAACGCGTTGCCACGGACTAGCCCGCCAGGTGGCTGAGGACCTCTTCGTGGAGGCGGGCGTTGGTGGCGACCGCGTTGGGGCCGTTCGGGCCGGGGACCCCGTCCAGCGAGGTGAACTTGCCGCCGGCCTCGTCGACGATGATGGCCAGGGCCGCCATGTCGTACAGGTTCAGCTCGGGCTCGGCGGCGATGTCGACGGCCCCTTCGGCGACGAGCATGTAGGACCAGAAGTCGCCGTACGCGCGGGTCCGCCAGCAGGAGTCCATCAGGTCGGCGAACTGGTCCTTCTTGCCGAGCTTCTCCCAGCCCTTGAGCGACGAGTAGGACAGCGAGGCGTCGCCGAGGTCGGAGACGTCGCTGACGCGGCAGGGCTGGGCGGACATCAGCGCCCGGCCGGTCCACGCACCGTCGCCGTACGACGCCCACCAGCGCCTGCCCAGGGCCGGCGCGGACACCACGCCGACGACCACCTGGTCCTCGATCATCAGGCTGATCAGGGTGGCCCAGACCGGTACGCCGCGGATGTAGTTCTTGGTGCCGTCGATCGGGTCGACCACCCAGCGCCGGACGCCCCAGCCGGTGGTGCCCTCCTCCTCGCCGACGAAGGCGTCCCGCGGGCGCGCCCGGGACAGGGTCTTGCGCATCACGTCCTCGACCTTGCGGTCGGACTCGCTCACCGGGGTCAGATCGGGCTTGGTCGCGACATGCAGGTCGAGCGCCTTGTAGCGGTCCATCGTGGTGGAGTCCGCGTCGTCGGCCAGGATGTGGGCGAGCCGCAAGTCGTCGGTGTGCGAGGGCATGCGGGAAGGCTAACCTGCCAGGTGACCAGTAGTGCCCCGGTGGGTGAAGATTGCGGCTCGGTTGCGGCCGCGATTGAACCGTCGGTGCTGGTTGAACGTGCAGTTAGTGTCAGAGCTCATTGCCGGACCGACCCCAGGAGGCGTCATGTTCGAGCGCTTCGGAGACCTTCCCCTGCACGTGCTGGTCATTCACCTCGCAGTGGTTCTGCTGCCGGTCAGTGCGCTCACCGCGATCGTCTTCGCGGTGGTACCGAAGTGGCGCTGGCTGCTCCGCTGGCCGACCCTGCTGCTCGGGCTGGTCGCCCTGGTGGTGGCGTGGGTCGCGAAGGAGAGCGGCGAGGCGTTCGTGGCCGCCGTTCCGGCGCTGGACCAGATCGTTCACGTCCACAAGGAGCGCGGCGAGCTGCTGTTGTGGTTCACCCTGGGATTCGCCGTGCTCGCGGTGCTGGCGTTCCTGGTGCTCGCGGGCCCGTCCCAGCTGGCCACCGGAAAGGGTGCGAAGGCAACGAAGAGCAGGCCGCTGGAGCTGGTGGTCAGCGTCGCGGTGGTGGTGGTCGGCGTCCTGGTGATCTACCAGACCATCCGGACCGGCGACGCGGGTGCCAAAGCCGTCTGGACCGGCCAACTGCCGGCTAAGTAGTCTCCAGGTCGCGGCCCTCGCGGCTGGCCAGCAGCCGGCGGAACGAGGCGACCCGCTCGGCGTCCACCCGGCCGGCGGCCACGGCGTCGTCGAGCGCGCAGTTCGGCTCGGTCTCGGAGTGCGTGCAGCCGCGCGGGCAGTCGCGGGTCTCCGCGGCGAGGTCGCCGAAGGCGTTGATCAGCTGGTCGGGCTGCACGTGAGCCAGCCCGAACGACCGGATCCCCGGTGTGTCCACGATCCAGCCGCCGTCGGGGAGCCGGAGCAGCAGCGCGCTGGTGGACGTATGCCGCCCGCGGCCGGTGTTGTCGTTCACCACCCCGATCGCCCGGTTGGTGCCGGGAACCAGCGCGTTCACCAGGGTGGACTTGCCGACACCCGAATGCCCGACCATCACGCTGGTCCGGTCCCGCAGTTGCTCGGACAGCTCGCTGAGATCGCCGTCGCGCTGGGTGGCGACAGATTCCACCCCGAGCGGCCGGTACGTCGACAGCAGTGGTTCCGGGTCGGCCAGATCGATCTTGGTGAGGCACAACAGCGGCCGCATGCCCGCGTCGTACGCCGCCACCAGGAACCGGTCGATCAACCTGGTCCGCGGCTCCGGGTTCGCCACCGAGACCACGATCACCAACTGGTCCGCGTTCGCCACCAGCGGGCGCTCGATCGGGTCGTCGTCGTCCGCGGACCGGCGCAGCAGGGTCTTGCGGGGGAGTACCTCGACGATCCGCGCGAGGGTGCCCTCGTCGCCGGTGGCATCGCCGTCCAGCTTCACCAGGTCGCCGACGATGACGCCCTTCCGGCCGAGCTGCCGGGCCTTCATCGCCGTGACGACACGATCACTTTCGCCGACCCAGCAGGTGTAGCGGCCGCGGTCCCGGGTGATGACGAACCCGGTGACGGCGTCGGCGTACGCGGGCCGGTCCTTCGTCCGCGGCCTGGTCCGCCGCTTCGGACGGTCGTACTTCGCTTCCTCGTCGTACCGCGACATCAGCTCACCAGCGCCGACCAGAGGTCCGGGAACTCCGGCAAGGTCTTCGCCGTGGTCCCGATGTTCTCGATCTCCACGCCGTCCACCGCGACCCCGAGGACGGCGGCCGCGTGGGCCATCCGGTGATCGTGGTAGGTGCCGAAAAGCCCACCGTGCAAGGGTTTCGGCCGGATCTCCAGGCCGTCCGCGGTCTGCGTGACATCCCCGCCGAGCGCGTTGAACTCGGTCTCGAGCGCGGCCAGCCGGTCCGTCTCGTGGTTGCGCAGGTGCGCGATCCCTCGCAGGTACGACGGCCCGTCCGCGAGCGCGGCGACGGCCGCGATCACCGGCGACAGCTCACCGACTTCGCTGAGATCCAGATCGACCCCTTGGACCCGGCCGGTGCCACGCACGGTCAGACCATCGTCGGACAACGCGACCTCGGCGCCGAAGCGGGTGAAGATCTCGGGAAGCTGTCCGCCGGGTTGGGTGGTCTCGGCCGGCCAGCCGGTCACCGTCACCGTGCCGCCGGTCAGCACTGCGGCCGCGAGGAAGGGGGCCGCGTTCGACAGGTCCGGCTCGATCGCCGTGTCCAGCGCGCGAATGGGGCCAGGAGCAACGACCCAGCGGTTCGGCTCGCTGTCGTCCACCTGGACTCCACGCTCGCGCAGCATCGCGACTGACATGTCCAGATGCGGTTGCGAGGGAACCGGTTTGCCGTCGTGCCGCAGATCCACGCCCTCGTCGTACCTGGCTCCTGCCAGCAGTAGGGCGGACACGAACTGGCTCGACCCCGAGGCGTCCAGGGTGACCTTGCCGCCGCGGACCGCGCCGGACCCGTTGACGGCGTACGGCATCCTGCCGGTGCCGTGGTCGTCGATCTGGACGCCGAGGGTCCGTAGGGCGCCGAGGATGACGTTCATCGGGCGTTCGCGGGCGTAGGGATCGCCGTCGAAGGAGATGACGCCGTCCGCGAGCGCCGCGACCGGCGGGACGAACCGCATCACGGTGCCGGCCAGGCCGCAATCCACGGCGGCGGGGCCCTTCAGTGAGCCCGGCGTCACGGTCACCAGCCCGTCCTTCTCGGTGATCCCGACCCCGAGCGAGACCAGCGCGGCCCGCATCAGGGCGGTGTCCCGGGCCGCGAGCAGCCCGGACAGCGTCGACGGTCCGTCAGCGATGGCGGCCAGGATGAGCGCGCGGTTGCTGATCGACTTCGAACCGGGCACGGTGACCCGGCCGTCGACCGCGCTCCGCGCTCGTGGTGCCGGCCAGCCCGCAGACGTGCTCATCTCACTCCTCGCTAGTCCGTGTACGTTCGCCACGAGCCTAGTGTCCCGTGAGCGATGTAGCTTGACGCTGCTGTCGCCCAGGCACGCACCTCGCGACCTTTGAGAATCATCCACGATGCTCCGCATCGAGGACGCTTCTCAAACGCCCCGATGCACGCACCTGAACGCCAGCATCGTTCAAGCTACATCGCTCACGGGACACTGGCGGTCGGCTGGCCGGGAGGTTCAGCCGAAGGGGAGCTCCGCCTTGGCGAGCCGGGCGGCCAGCCTGGCCTCGCGCTTGGCCGTCTTCGCGAACTGCTTGGTCTCCCGCTTGGCCAGCTTGGCGCCGCGCTTCGTCTCGCGCTTGGCTGCCTTGGCGCCGTGGGTCGCCCGCCAGGCGACGCCCGGCTTGCCCTCCGTGTCGACCGCGGCGAGCAGCAGCCCACCCATCAGGCCGAGGTTCTTCATGAACTGCACCTTCTGGGCGGCCCGGGCAGCCTTGTCGGACTCCTGCCAGAACGAGTGCCCGGCCAGCGTCGTCGGCACCAGCGAGGCCGCCAGTACTACGGCGCCGAGGCGACGGCCCTTGCCACTGGCCAGCGAGACTCCGCCCAGCACCTGGGCGGCGCCGTTCAGCCGGACCAGGTTCGCCGTGCTGTCGGGGATCCGGTCGCCGACCTGGGCCGGTGTCACCTTCTTGACCAGTGGGACGAGGCGGTCCGCCACCGGCTTCGCCTTCGCCACGTGGGGCTCCGGGTCCCGGAGCGCCTTCGCGCCCTGCACGATGAAAATGGTCGACAGCAACGGCCTGGCCAGTGCACGCACGACAGTCATGAGTCCTTCTTACCCCGTCCGACAGTGTGTTGGGGACACCAGGTGTCCCGTGTCTCCAGTACCCAGATTAGATCGGGCAGCCGTCAGGCCCACAGGCCTCTGCGTCCGAGCCGCCCGGAGCGGTGATCAGGGTGACCGGTTTGCGGTCGGCGTTCGCGCGCCGGACCGCCTCCTGGAACACCTCGACCGGCTGGGCCCCGCTGACGCCGTACTTCTCGTCGATGACGAAGAACGGCACCCCGTTCGCGCCGTACGCGAGCGCCTGGGCCTGATCTGCCGCCACCTCAGGCTCGTACTCCGAGCCCGCGAGCACCTCGGTGACCCGGTCCTCGGGCAAGCCGGCCTCGACCGCCAGTTTCGTCAGCGTCGGGTGGTCGCCGACCGGGAGGCCGTCCGTGAAGTACGCCTTCAGCAGGCGCTCCTTGAGTCGGCCCTGCAGGTCACCGTCGAGCTCACGAGCGAGGTGGAGGAGGCGGTGGGCGTCCACGGTGTTGGCGGACTTGGCCACGTCGAAGTTGAAGACCAGACCCACCTCCGCGCCGACGGTGGCGACGCGCTCGTTTGCTTCGAGCCCGAACTCCCGGCCGCCGCCGTACTTCTCGCCAAGCCGCGTCGCCAGGTCTCGCGGGTCGTCATTGGTCGCCGACGGGTCCAGCTGGAAGCTGTGCCAGACGATCTCGGCCTGCTCGCCGGACTCGGTCAGGGCCTGCTCCAGCCGCCGCTTGCCGATGTAGCACCACGGGCAGACGACGTCCGACCAGATATCAATACGCATGCTGATGGCCAACGGCGCTCGATGGAGACCTATTCCCGGGCGGCTCCGTCGGTGGTTAGGGGGTAATGGCAGGCGACTGCGTGGGGGCCGTCTCGTAGTACGAGGGCTGGCTCTTCGGTGGCGCAGAGGTCGGTGGCCAGAGGGCAGCGGGTGCGGAAGCGGCAGCCGCTCGGCGGGTCGATCGCGGAGGCGATCTCTCCAGTCAGGCCGGCCTTCTGCTTGTGTTCGCGCAAGCCCGGATCGGGGATGGGGACCGAGGCGATCAGCCCAGCGGTGTAGGGATGCCGGGGTGCCGCGTAGACGCCGGCGCTCGGCCCGAGCTCGACCAGCTTCCCCAGGTACATGACGCCGATGCGGTCGGACAGATACCTGAGCAGGGACAGGTCGTGCGAGATCACCACGTAAGTGAGCGAGTACTTCGCCTGCAGCGACCGCATCAGATTGAGGATCTGTGCCTGGATCGAGACGTCGAGGGCGGAGACCGGTTCATCGGCGACCACGACTTTGGGACGCAGTACGAGGGCACGGGCCATCGCGATCCGCTGGCGCTGGCCTCCGGAGAACTCGTAGGCGCGTCGCTGGGCCGCGGTCCGGGGAAGGCCGACGGCGTCGATCAGCTCCATCACCTTGGCCCGCCGCTCGCTCCGGCTGCCGAGGTGCTGGGCCGCGAGTGGCTCGGTGATCAGGTCGGCGACGTTCATCCGTGGGTCGAGCGCGGCTGCCGAATCCTGGAACATCAGCTGCAGGTTGCCGCTGCGGGACTGCTGGCCGGCCCGGCTGAGGCGGCTGATGTCGCGGCCGTCGAACCTGACCGCGCCGCTGGTCGGGGTTTCCAGCCCGACGAGCATCCGGCCGACCGTGGTCTTGCCCGAGCCGGACTCACCGACGATGCCGAGCGTCTCGCCCTCGATCACGTCGAGGCTGACCTGCGAGACGGCGTGCAGGATCCGGCGGGGCTTGAACGCTGATGGGTTCTTGATCCGGTACTGCTTCTCGATCGCGTCGAGTGTCACCAGCGTCCGGCCGGTGCCGCCGCGGGTGGGGAGGTCTTCCGCGGCGAGCACGGTGTACAGGTGCTCGTCCTCGGCGTCAGCGATGTCCGTCGGCTTGGGGTGGAAGCAGGAGTGCGTGTGACCTGGCGCCACCTCCACCGCCTCGGGGTTCTCCGTCCGGCAGTCCTCACTCGCGAACCGGCAGCGCGGCGCGAACCGGCACATCGGCGGCAGGTCGATCAGCTGCGGGGGCAGGCCCGGAATCGATGCGAGTGCGCGGCCCGAATCGAGTTCCATGGTCGGCATCGACTCGAACAGCGCCTGCGTGTAGCGATGCCGTGGAGATGCGAAAAGTTCGGCGGTAGGCGCCTCCTCGACGATGCGGCCGCCGTACATGACGGCGACTTTGTCGGCATGGCCGGCGATCACGCCCAGGTCGTGGGTGACCAGGATGATGCCCATCCCCAACCGGGCCTTCAAGTCGTCGAGCAACTCGAGGATCTGTGCCTGGATGGAGACGTCCAGGGCGGTGGTGGGCTCGTCCGCGATCAGCAGCCGCGGTTCGCAGAGCAGCGCGATGGCGATCATGGCTCGCTGCCGCATCCCGCCCGACAGCTGGTGCGGATAGTCCTTCAGGCGCTCTTTCGGCCGCGGCATCCGGACCAGCGAGAGCACCTCTTCGGCGCGCCGGTTCGCTTCGGCGATCGAGGTCCCGGGCCGATGGATGCGGTACGCCTCGCGCAGCTGGCTGCCGATCGTCCGGGTCGGGTTCAGCGACGTCATCGGGTCCTGGAAGACGGCGGCGATGTCGTTGCCGCGCAACCGGCGCAGGGCCGACAGGCTCATCGTGGTCAGCTCGTGGCCGTCGAACTCGATAGAGCCACCGACGATCGAACCGCCGGCCGGCAGCAGCTGGAGTACCGACATCCCGGTCATCGTCTTGCCCGACCCGGATTCGCCCACGATGCCGACGGTCTCGCCGGCTCGTACGGAGAACGTCACGCCGTCGACTGGTCGGACCACGCCGTTCGGCGTACGGATCTCGACCTGCAGGTCGCGGATGCTGAGCACGGTCTCGCCGTACTGCGTAGTCGGCGTGGCGGCGGCGGAGGACGTGGCGGTCATGCTTTCTCCTCGGGAAGGCTGGTCCGGAGTCCGCCGAGCGCCCGGAATCTCGTCCACGCGCGGCGGCCGCTCGGATCGATCAAGGTCATCACCCAGTCGCCGGCGAAGTTGGCGACCAGGATCGTCACCGTGATCGCGATCCCCGGGAAGGTGGACAGCCACCAGGCCGTGGACAGGCTGGTGGCGCCGGCGGCCAGGTCGCTGCCCCAGTCCGGGTTGGGCAGTTGGACGCCGAGCCCCAGGAAGCTCAGCGTGGTGGCGGTCAGGACGGCCCAGCCGACGGCGCTGCTGACCATCACCACGACCTCGGTGACGAGGTTGGGCAGCAGATGCCGTACAGCGGTCCGCAGGCCGCTGGAGCCGAACATCTTGGCGGCCTGGACGTACTCGATCGACCGTAGTTTGCGGACTGAGGCCTCCACGACCCGCGCGAATCCAGGCGTGTACGCGACGCCCAGCGCCAGGATGATGCTCTTCACGCCGGCGCCGATGGTGGCGATCAGGATCAGCGCGATCAGCAGCACGGGCAGCGCGAGCAGGACGTCGACGATCCGCATCACCACGCCGCGGATCAGTCGCGGTGCGGTGCCACCGATCAGGCCGATGGCGACCCCGGCGAGCATCGCCAGCAGGACGCCGCCGAGGCTCGCTGCGAGCACCGGCCGGGCGCCGTAGATCACCCGGCTGTAGATGTCGCGTCCGAGTTGGTCGGTGCCGAAGAGGTGAGAGCCTCCCGGTGCCGCCAGCGAGTCGTCGCTGTTGTCCAACGGGCTGGTGTGGGCGAACAGTCCTGGATGCACCAGCAGGAGCAGGAACACGAGCAGGATGATCACCATCAGGACCGAGGTGACGGTCCGGCCGTACCGGCTGCGAGTACTGCGGCGTGCGGCGCGGGCCGCCCGCGCGATGGCGAGGGTACTCATGCCGAAGCCGTGGCTAGTTGGGTCCGCGGATCGATGGCACCCACGACGAGGTCGACCACCAGATTGATCAGGATGTAGCTGAGACCGATCAGCACGATCGCTCCTTGCACGACGGGGATGTTCTTGGAGGTGATCGAGGTGGCCAGGAAGCTGCCCACGCCGGCCCGGCCGAAGATCACCTCGGTGACCGCGGCGCCGGTCAGGATGTTGCCGAACTGCAGGCCGATCATCGTCACCGCGGGGATCGAGGAGTTGCGGAAGACGTGGGCCAGCAGCACCCGGAGCTCCGAGCAGCCCCGGCCGCGCGCCGACCGCACGTAGTCGCTGCGGTACTCGTCGATCACCCGGCCGCGGATCAGCCGGGTGAGGATCGCCGCGTACCCCCAGCCGAGGGAGATGGCCGGCAGGATCAACCCGCTCGAGGTGCCGTTGTCGATCGCAGGCAGCCAGTTCAGGTGGAAGGCGAACACCAGCACCAGCAGCAGGGCCAGGAAGAAGTACGGGATCGCGACCCCGATGAACGACACGAAGCGCGCGATGTTGTCCACCACCGAGTTCGGCCGGAGCCCAGCCACCAGGCCGAGCGGTACGCCGATCACGACGGCCACCAGCATCGCTGTACCGGTCAGGGCGAGCGTGCTCGGGGTGCGGGAGACGAGCTCGTAGGCCACGGAGTTGTGCGTGACGTAGGAGGTGCCGAGATCTCCGTGCAGCAGTTGGCCGAAGAAGTCGAAGTACTGCTGCCACAGCGGCTGGGTCAGACCGAGCTGGTTGCGGAGCTCATCGATCTGCTCCGGGCTGGCGTTCGAGCCGAACAGCATGGCCTGGGCCGGATCGCCCGGCACCAGGTGGATCAGCAGGAACGCGACGATCGTGACGCCGATGATCACGGGGATCGAGGCGAGCAGACGGCGGAGTACGAAGGACATGGTGGATTTTGTATCCCTCCATTGTCACGTCCAGATTTCCAGCTGGGCGGGGGCGGCGGCTTTCGGATGAGTCACGACCGGTCGACACGACGCCGGTTTGGCGGATCTCTTCACGGGGGTGCCCGGGGTTTCAGGGCCCCGGGCTGGGCCGGGCCTGGTGGTCCAGCGTGTCGTCCCAGATGTTGATCGGGACCACCCCGATGGCGCGGCCGTGGGTGTCCAGCAGCCGGCCCATGCGTTTCACCGTGCGGAGCACGACGAGCCGGTCGACGATCCGGACCTGGGGAAGCCGGTTCGCGATCGCCAGCTCGAGCCGGTGCACCTCCTCGACGGTGTGCAGCCAGGCGCAGAGCAACATGCTCGGCGCGGAGGAGACGGTCGTGCAAAGGCGAACCTGGCGGAGCTGCGAGATCGTCCGTGCCGTCGCGGGCAGCCCCTCGACCGGTGCGTCGGCCCAGAGGTACACCTGCACCGGTGACCCCGAGAGCTCCGCGGCCACGTCCGTACGGGGCACCAGCATCCCGCTGCCGAGGAGCTTGCTGACATGCCGTCGCACCGTGGTCGGGCTGAGCCCCGTCTCGGCCGCCAGTTCGGCGTACGACGCTCGTCCGTTGACTGTCAGCAGTCCCGCCACCCGCTGCACGTCCTGGGTCATCGAGACGACCTCGTCGTGTCGGTCCGGCTCAGGCTCCGGGCGCAACCTCTCGAGCGTCTTGAGCGTGTCCTCGGGAAGGTCGAGGAGACGCCACTTGGATCCCTCGGTGTAGATCTTGGTGGCGATGCGCGCCCTGGTCCGCAGCACACTCTCCATGCCGCCCAGATGGTCCAGCAGGTAGTGCGACAGCGTCATCAGGTTCGCCGCGGCGATGGTCAGCATGATGTCCGCGGTACCGGTGGTGATCTCGACCGTGACGACGAGCTCGTGCGTGGCCAGCTCGGCGGCGACTTCCTTGCGTTTGCCCGGCTGGCAGTCGACCTCGACGTAGGCGACGCACTGCTCGGTACGCCGGCTCATGCCGGGCGCCGCCGTCACCCAGGCAACCCCGTCCGCGCTGATGCGCTCCCAGCGGCGGGCGGCCGTGACGCCGCTGACCCCGAGCGCTTCGCCGATGTCGGTCCACGGCGCCCGCGGGCCGGCTTGGAGGGCTCCGATGAGCTCCCGGTCCTCGTTGGTGAGAATGGTGGATTCCTTCAGTCAAGGGGCGGTCTTGAATGAAATCAAACACGAAATGACAACGTAACAGACGTGATCTTAGCTTGTGGGCAACTGCATCGAGCAAGGAGAAATTGCATGACGACCAGCGGCACACTGGGTTCGGACGTCGCGGAGCTGGCGCCGGAGATGACAGATCTCCGGCATCGGCTGCACCGCGCTCCGGAGATCGGGCTGCAGTTGCCCCGGACCCAGGAGACGCTGCTGGAGGCACTCAGCGACCTGGGGCTCGAGCTCACGCTCGGCCAGAGTGTCACCTCGATCACCGGGGTGCTCCGCGGCGGACGCAGTACCGGCACTGCCGTCCTGCTGCGGGCCGACATGGACGCCCTGCCGGTTCAGGAGCGCAGCGGTGAGCCGTTCAGCAGCGAGATCGACGGGGCCATGCACGCGTGCGGTCACGACCTGCACATGGCGATGCTCGTCGGCGCCGCGCGGCTGCTGGCCGAGCAGCGCGACGCGCTGGCCGGCGACATCGTCTTCATGTTCCAGCCCGGCGAGGAGGGCTACGACGGCGCCGGCGCCATGATCAAGGAAGGCGTGCTGACGGCGGCCGGACCTCTGGTGAGTGCGGCCTACGGTATGCACGTGCGGTCGGGGAAGACGCCGAACGGGGTCTTCACCACCCGCGGCAACACGATGATGTCCTCGAGCAGCAAGCTCAAGGTGACGGTCCGGGGCCGGGGCGGCCACGGCTCGTCGCCGCACTTCGGCCGGGACCCGATCGCGGCGGCCGCCGAGATGATCACCACGCTGCAGACGATGGTGACCCGGCGGTTCGACATCTTCGACCCGGTCGTCGTCACGGTCGGCGCCGTCGCCGGCGGGATCGCGAGCAACGTCATCCCGGACACCGCGGACTTCGCAGCCACCATCCGGACCTTCTCCACCGCCACCGGCGAGAAGATCGGCCCGCTGGCCACCGCCGTGTGCGAGGGCGTGGCGATGGCCCATGGGCTCGAGGTCGACGTGGAGTACGTGCGGGAGTACCCGGCGACCGTCAACGACCCGGTCCACGCGGACTTCGTCGCGGACGTCGTCAGCGAGGTGTTCGGGCCGGACCAGTTCGTGCCGATGGAGTTCCCGGAACCGGGCTCGGAGGACTTCTCCCGAGTGCTGCAGGCCGTCCCCGGCAGCTACATGATGCTCGGCGCCGCGGTGACCGACGACCTGGCGAACGCGCCGAGCAACCACAGTCCGCTGGCCCGGTTCGACGATCGCGTGATGACGCGCGGCGCGGTCCTCCATGCCGAGTTGGCGATCAGGTCCCTCGAACGTTCGGCCGCCGGGGCGGCTGCCAGTTAGTCAGGAATCCAGCGCCTTGGGGAGCGCGACAACGAACCAGACCAGAAGGAGTCCACCGTGACCGGCGAACCGACTTATCCACCGGCCCTAGCCCGCTACAGCCGCCGAAGCATGCTGAAGGTCGGCGCGGCCGGGCTGTTCGCGCTCAGCAGTCCGGCGGTTCTCGCGGCCTGTTCGGACAACGCGTCCGGCTCGGGCTCGGGTTCGGGCAGCAAGACGACCACTCTGACGGTCGGGATCTTCCAGGAGCCGGACTCCCTCGACCCCGCGGGGACGGGGCTCGCCATGTCGTCGATGATGATCTCGCACATCTACGACCCACTGTTCTGGTTGCTGCCGGACGCCTCGGGCAAGAACGTGTTCCACCCGGGCCTGGCCAAGAGCTACGAGGTGTCCAAGGACGCCATGACCTACACCTTCAAGTTGCGCGACGACGTCACCTTCCACGACGGCACGAAGTTCGACGCGACGGCGGTCAAGGCGACCTTCGACCACATCGTCGACCCGGCGACCAAGTCCCGCTCGGCCAAGGGTTCGCTCGGTCCGTACAAGGAGACCGTGATCGTCGACCAGTACACGGCGCAGGTGGTCTTCAGCGCGCCCAACGCGGCCTTCGAGCACGAGATGACCGCCATCATCTACGGGATCCAGTCGCCCGCGGCGCTGAAGAAGTACGGGACCGAGCTCGGGTCGCATCCGGTCGGGACCGGGCCGTTCAAGTTCGTCGACTACGTGACCCAGGACCGCGTCGGTCTGGAGAAGAATCCCGACTACAAGTGGGGTCCCGAGGCCTTCGGTCCGGCCGGGCCGCCCAAGCTGGAGAAGCTGACCTTCAAGATCCTGCTGGACACCAACGCCCGCTACAACGCGCTGCGCGGTGGTCAGGTCCAGATGGCGATGAACCTGGATCCCGACACGATCGCGACGATCAAGAAGACCGCGCAGTTCAAGCACTACGACATGCCGTCGACCGGGCAGCCCTACGGCTACCCGATCAACGTGGAGAAGGGCCCGACCAACGACCTCAAGGTTCGGCAGGCGATCCTCCACGCGGTCGACCAGAAGAAGCTCAACGAGTCCGTACTGCGAGGCGCCTACACGCCGGCCTACAACGTGCTCACCCCCACCACGCCGGGTTACGTCAAGGCCAACGACACGATGTACGCCTACGACCCGGCCAAGTCGAAGAGCCTGCTGGACGAGGCCGGCTGGGTCGCCGGACCGGACGGCGTCCGGAGCAAGGGTGGCCAGAAGCTCTCCCTGGACATCCTGATCCAGAGCGCGAACGGGTTCGATCTGCCCACGCAGTACGTCGTCAACGCGCTCAAGGAGGTCGGTTTCACCTCGACCACCAAGTCCCAGCCGTTCACCACGGCGGCCGCGTCCTACAACCAGGGCGTGCAGAACCTGTCCGCGATCTTCTACTACGACCTCGATCCGTACCTGCTGAACAACCTGGTGACGAGCGGCCAGATCAAGGCCGGCTTCAACTGGGCGCACTACAGCAACCCGGAGATCGACGCCGCGATCCCCAAGGCGAATGCGATCGTCGATGCGACGGCCCGCACCGCGGCGTACGAGAAGATCACCACCACGCTGGTGGAGGACGCGATCTTCCTGCCGCTGTGGAATGTCAGCGGCGTGTACTCCGGGGCCGCCAACCTCGCGGACGTGCACTTCGGCCCGACCGGCTACTCCTACTACCACTCCGCGCAGTTCCAGTGATCGAGATTGCCGGCAAGCAGGTACTGAACGAGCTGGACGAACTCGTGGACCCGTCGCGGGCCGCGTTGGTGATCATCGACATGCAGCGGGACTTCGTCGAGCCGGGGTTCGCGTTCGACCAGCTCGGGGTCGATCTGTCGATGTATCCGCCGGCGCGGGCCCGGATCGCCTCACTGTTGGAGGCGGCCCGGGCGGAGGGACTGCTGATCGTCCATGTGCAGATGACCACGCTGCCCGGTGGGATGAGCGAGTCGCCTGCGCAGTTGCGGTTCAACCAGCGGCTGCAGCGGCAGGGGTCGGGTGGGCCGCTGCGGTACACCGAGCAGGGCACGGCCGGTCGGGAGTTCGTTCCCGAGCTCGCTCCGCGCGAGGGCGAGCTCGTGGTGCCCAAGTGGCGGTCGAGCGGGTTCTGGGGCACCAACCTCGATCTGCTCTTGCGCAGCAACGGCATCGAGACTGTCGTCATCAGCGGCTGTACGACGGAAGGCTGCGTCGAGTCGACTGCCCGGGACGCCCTGTTCAACGACTACTACGTGGTGATCGTCGAGGACTGTGTCGCCAGCGACGACCGGACCCAGCACGACGCGTCCATGCTGCTGATGCGCCATCGCTTCGACATCGCCACTTCAGCTGAGGTCGTCGGCGGCTGGAAAGTTGCTGCCGGCAAGAGAAAGGTGAGTGCATGACGTACGACCTGATCCTGCGGAACGGGATCGCCCTGCTGGGTGAGGAACTGCGAGCGGAGCCGTTCGGCTCGCTGGTGGTGCGCGACGGCGTCATCATCGAGGTGACGGCCGAGCAGGTGCCGGTGGACGGTAGTCCCGAGCGGGAGTTGAACGGTGCTTTCGTTCTGCCCGGGCTGATCGACTGCCATGTCCACTTCGACCTCGCCGCGCATCCGGCGCCGTTCCTGCACTGGGACCGCGCGCCGTTCGTTCGGTCGATGACGTGCTTCCACAACGGTTTGCTGGCGTTGCGGGCGGGCATCACCTCGGTGCGCGATCTCGGTTCGGTGGACCGGATGACCCTGGACTACGCGTTGCAGGTCGACTCTGGCGAATTGCTCGGGCCGCGGGTCCTCGCTGCGGGGAGGCCGATCACGATGACGGGCGGGCACTGCGCGGACTACGGGCGGATCGCTGACGGACCTGATGCCGTGAGGCTGGCCGTGCGGGAGCAGTTGGCGGCGGGCGCCGGAGTGGTGAAGCTGATGGCGACGGGTGGGATCTCGTCGCCAGGGAATCCCGGGCTTCCGCAGCTCGGGGTTTCAGAGCTCGCGGCCGGGATCGAGGAGGCCCACAAGGCGGGCGTTCTGGTTGCCGCGCACGCCCATGCGCCCCAGGGCATCGCGAACGCGATCGAGGCAGGCGTCGACACGATCGAGCATGCTGCCTTCGCGACTGACGAGACCTACAAACTGATGCTCAACGCTGGGGTGACGCTGGTTCCGACCGTCACTGCGCTGAACCCCATTGCTGACGGCATCGGTATCCCCAAGGCCACCGTTGAGAAGAGTTTGAAGGCACGGGAGATCTACCGGGCCAGTACTGCTGCCGCGATCGCCGCAGGGGTGAGGATCGCGGCAGGCACGGATGCGGGCACCGCGTTCAACCCGATCGGCGGACTCCTCGACGAGCTGATCATGTACGTCGAGCGCGGCATGACTACGACCGAGGCCTTACGCGCGGCCACGGTCACAGCCGGAACCCTGGTACGACGGGTCGGCGACGACGTCCGGGTCGGCGTGGTCGCCGTCGGGGCCCGCGCCGACCTGGTGGTCTGCGAGCGGGATCCGAGAGAGGGTCTCGAGGTCCTGCGCCGACCGGCCGGCGTCGTGCTCGGAGGCAGACCGGTCGATCTCGGTTGGGTCGAGGACACGTTGACCGAGACTGCGTCGGTGCTGGTGGAGCCCCCGGCCTGACGGATTACGCAGTACAAAGGCTTGGACGGGACCGATGAGGGAGGACTGCAGATGATCTTCGACATGCATATGCACATCGAGGAAAGCACGGCGCTCGGCTGGCAGATGTCCGCGGCGGACTGCATCCGGGCGATGGACGAGGCCGGCGTCGAGCGGTCCGCGGTGATGACGCTGACGGACCTGCCGGGCCTGAACCCGCAGGGTCTCGAGCTGATCGCCGAGGCGTGCGAGCGCTACCGCGATCGGCTCTACGGATTCATCCGGCTGAACCCGGCGCACCTGGAAGCCTCCCGGCAACTGCTCAAGCAGGCGATCACCGAGCTGGGGTTCAAGGGGCTCAAGCTGCACCCGGTGTCGACGTTGCAGCACCCTGGTGGGGCGCCGACCATCGACCTCATCCGCCTCGCCGGCGAGCTCGGCGTGCCCACGCTGTTCCACTGCGGCGACGAGCCGTTGAGTACTCCGCTGTCGATCGCGCAGGCCGCGGCCGCGTGCCCGGACGCGATCATCATCCTCGGGCACATGGGCGGCTACTTCCACGTCGACGAAGCGCTCGACGTCGCCGAACGGTTCCCGAACATCATCCTGGAGACCTCCGCGATGCCCTACCCGGACAAGATCCGTACTGCGGTCGAGCGGATCGGCGCCGAGCGGGTCGTGTTCGGCAGCGACGGTCCGGTGAGTTCGCCCGCGCTCGAGAAGCAGAAGGTGATCATCTCCTCGCTCGGTGACGAAGCGGCCGGATTGGTCCTGGGCGGCAACGCCGAGACACTGCTGAGGCTGGCCGCATGACGATCATCGATGGGCTGGTCTTCCTGGGGTCTTCTCATTTCGGGTATGAGCTCGATGCCGCTGCCGCGTTCACGGGAATGGATGCCGTCGGCACCGAAATGGCCGTCGCGGTGCCGATGCATCCACATCGCGGTGACTTCGCGGCCGCGAACGATGGGGTGGCGCAAGCTGCGGAGAAGTCCGGTGGTCGGCTGATGCCGCTGTGCCGGGTTGATCCGTGGGAGGGCGAGGCGGCCGTCGCCGAGGTTCGGCGCGCAGTACGGGAGGGGGCGCGGGGTGTCTTCCTGCATCCGTCGGAGGAGCGGTTCCGCATCAATGACATGCTCGTGCGGCCGGTCGTCGAGGCCGCGGCGGAGCTGGGGACGCCGGTGATGGTTGCCGCCGGCTACCACCTCTTTGCCGAACCGTTGCAGCTGGGTGCGGCGGCGCAGTGGACGCCGGACAACACCTTCGTGCTGACCAACGGCGGTCAGTTCAACATCTCCGGGCTGTCGGGGTTCGACGCCGAGCTCGCGTTGGGCAACGACAACGTTCACGTGCACACGACGGCTATGTATCGCGAGGACTTCCTGGAGGGTGTGGTGGCGAAGTTCGGTCCAGAGCGGTTGCTGTTCGCGAGCGCGGCACCGCTGTTCACCATGCAGTACGAGCGGCTGCGGGTGGATCTGGCCCATTTCAGCGAGGCGGAGACTGAGCTGATCCTGGGCGGCAACACTGCCCGCATCTTCGGAGAGGTGAGCAAGTGACCCCGGCACCAGCCAGAACCACCGGCGTACCGATCGCATCACTGGACGGCCTGACCGCTCTCGTTACTGGAGCGGCGAGCGGTATCGGGGCGGCCATCGCTCTGGCGTACGCCGAAGCCGGGGCGCGACTGTGTCTCGCCGATCGCACGGGCGGAGCCGCGTTGGACGCTGTCCGGGATCGGTGCGCCGCGTTCGCCAAGGACGTGGTGGTCGTACAGGCAGATGTGTCCAGCGAGGCCGAGGTGGAGCGGATGTTCGCCGAGGCGCGCGAGGCCTTGGGCGCAGTCGATGTCGTGGTGAACAACGCGGGCATCCTGACCGAGTCGCACGTGCTGGACATGTCTACGGCGATGTTCGACGAAATGATCTCGGTCAACCTCCGCAGCGTGTTCCTGTGCTCGCGGGCGGCATTGCCGCCGATGCTCGAGGCCGGCTTCGGCCGCATCATCAACATCGCGTCGCAGGTCGGTCAGCGCGGCGGGGCCGGCCTGGCGCACTACGCCGCCGCCAAGGCAGGTGTCATCGGCTTCACGCGTTCCCTGGCGCGTGAGGTCGGTGGCACCGGGATCACGGCGAACTGCATCGCGCCCGGACCGATCAACACCCCGCTCGGCGGGACGCTATCCGACGAGTGGACGCAGTCTCTGATGGCGGAGCTGCCGTTGAAGCGGAGTGGCGAGGCGTATGAGGTCGCGCCTACCGCGGTACTGCTCGCCAGCGAACCTGGAGGGAACCTTTACACCGGGCAGACGCTCGGCCCGAACAGCGGACACGTGATGCTGTGAGTGAGCGGGTTCTGCTTGTCACCGGCGCGGCCAGTGGCATCGGCCGGGCGACGGCGCTTGCTGCTGCGGGTGCCGGCTATGCGGTCGCCGTCGGCACGTTCGACGGCGATCCGTATGACGTCGAGCCGGTGGTGGAGGAGATCCTTGCCGCCGGCTGCAAGGCGATAGTGGTGCAGGCCGACGTTCGGAGTACAGACGAGATGTCTGCGGCCGTGCAGACGGTGGTCGCTGAGTTCGGTCGGCTGGATGCGGTGGTCGCGAATGCGGGTGTGCTGAAGTTGGCGCCTCTCGACGTACTGCGCGACGAGGACTGGCATCGCATTCTCGATATCGATCTGACCGGGGTGATGCGGACCGTCAGGGCTGCGGTTCCGGCGTTGTCGGCTGACGGATCGGTGGTCGTGGTGTCGAGCATCGCTGGGGGAGCGGTTGGGTGGGCCGGGCACACGCCGTATACGTCGGCCAAGGCTGGGTTGATCGGGTTCGTTCGGAGTGCGTCGCTTGAGCTGGGTCCGCGCGGTTTGCGGATCAACGCAGTACTGCCGGGGGTGATCGAGTCACCGCAGTCTCTTGACCCGGTGAACTCCGGTGGTCCGGCTGGGCTCGAGCGTTCGGCTCCGACGATTCCGCTCGGGCGCGTTGGTCAGCCGAGTGATGTCGCCGATGCTGTTCTCTTTCTGCTCTCGGATGCGGCGCGCTATGTGACCGGGCAGGCGTTGACGGTCGACGGCGGGCTGACGGCGGCCTGGCCCACTTAGGCTTTTAGGTGCAACGGCGTACTGCTAGGAGGGCGTAGGCGCGGGCGCAGTGGAGTACCTCGGCCAGGGCGACGTGTTCGTCGGTGGCGTGGGCGTAGCGGACGTCGCCGGGGCCGTATTGGAGGGTGGGGATGCCGGCTGCGGCGTACTGCCTGAGGTCCGAGCCGTAGGGGCCGCCCTTCACCTCCGGTACTGCTGGGGCCCCGGAATCCGTGGCCGCGTTGAGGGCGTCGTCGAGCAGGGGATCGCCCTCGGGGAGCAGGCCGGATGCGAAGACGCCGCCGGGCCAGGTGATCTTGACCGGGTGGTCGCGCAGCCAGTCGTCCTTGGTGCAGGCGTCGGCGATCGCCTCCTCGAAGGCGTGCCGCGCGTCGGCAACCGGCTCGCCCAGGCGCACGCCGTACCGGCCCTCCGCGACGAGGAGGTCGGGCACGGTGCTGGCCCAATCGCCGGCCCGGATCGTGCCGATGGACAGCGGGTTCGCGAGGTCGAGGTGCTTGAGGAGGGGGTGGGGATCGCGGTTGCGTTCGATCTCGAGCGCTTGCAGGGCCTGGTGGATAGGCTCGAACTTCTCGATCGCACTGATGCCGCGAGTGCGGGTGGAGCCGTGGGTCGCGAGGCCGGCGATCTCGAGCCGGAAGGTGAGTGAACCGGCGTTGGCAGGGATGATCGTGCCCGCGGTCGGCTCCGCGATCACGCATGCCTCGCCGCGATGCCCTCGTTGGAGAGTCGCGAAGGTGCCGAGGCCGCCGTCCTCCTCACCGACAACCGTGTGAACGGCCAGCGGCTTGCGCAGTACGACACCGGCGGCGACGAGGGCAGCGACCGCACCGATGACCGCGGCTACACCGCCTTTCATGTCGCAGGTCCCGCGACCCCACATGATCCCGTCGCTCACGCGCGCAGAGAACGGATCCCGCTCGGACCACAGCTCAAGATCGCCGGGTGGCACCACATCCACATGCCCATTAAGCACCAGCCCCGGCACCCCACCGCCGCCAAGCGTTCCCACACAGCCCCACGCCTCCGTGCGCGCGACCTCCATCCCTGGGAACTCGGCATCCGCAGTGATGGTGAGTAGATCGATCTGCCAATGATCAATAACCATCCCGAGTTGCTGGAGCCGTTCCGCGACCCACGTCTGCGCATCGCTCTCGGCTGCCGTGCCGTCCACGCTCGGGATCCGGACCAGCTCCCGCAGGTCCTCGACGATCCGCCCGTCATCGATCGCCGCCAGCACGACCCGCTCCACCTCACTCGTCATGCGCACATCATGCATCGACGCCCACCCAGAATCCGCCGGGCACATCTGCGTGGTGGTTCGCGGAGTCGGCGGAGGCGGGTGGTTCGCGGGTCGATAGTGCATGTGGTGCGCGAGTTGATGGGTGCTTGTGGTTCGCAGGGGTGCATAGGTGTGGGTGGTTCGCGTCGCCGGGCTGCGTGATGGTGCTAGTCGTGGTGAGGTGAGTCAAGGGCGCTTCGCGGCCCTTCGGGCTCGAACGAGTTCGACCCTTGACACACCTCACCGCGACCAGGGAAGGACGCAGCTACGCCCGGAGCCGCTGAGAAGTACG
>Ga0193717_1000454_pt1 | contig 27991 bp, 27 predicted proteins | sample U2c2metaG_FD_145900 | JGI IMG/M metagenome (GOLD analysis project Ga0193717, IMG submission 145900) | Soil microbial communities from a riparian zone of the East river system, Colorado, United States - U2c2 | ecosystem: Environmental > Terrestrial > Soil > Riparian zone | place: USA: East River...
CGAATGCGGTGTCGATGCGATTGTCCCTCGCCCCTATGGTTCAAATGGACCGATTCTGGGCGATGCGGTGATTATACGACTGCTCGGAATCAATCAAGCGACCGGGGCCGTGGTCGGCACGCTGGTGCAGGACAAAACCATCAGCAGTATTCGATAGCTGCTGGAAGCGCGTTCGCGTCGTTGAACCTAGTCCTTCGCCGGGAGGATTCAGCTGGTAGATGCAGCCATGTCTACAGCTGGCCGGACGCGCTGCATATGTTCGCGGCACAGTTGTTCGACCAGAGCACGATGATCTGGCAGGTCGTCGAGTGCACGAGCGGCTACCTGCTGGATCATCGCGAATTCCTGGCGCGCCGCTTCCATGTGCGGATAGGCGCTGCGCATGGCATCGAGGTCGGTCTGGAACTCCATACCGTACAGAATGTACTGCCAGCTGGCGGTCATGAACATTTCCAGGTCGCCAACGAAATCCAATCGATGCGGTGGGCGCTGCTTCCACTTCGCGAGCTTTTCCTGCAGGGTTTGCGGGATGGTGGCCAGGTCGGCGTTGTCGATCCAGAATTGCGAATCACGGCGCTGGCTCAGGCAGTAGTGCATCTTGATGAAGTCGATGATGCGGTCGTAGCGTGCAACCATCATCTCATTGAAATGACGCGCGGTACTTTCCATGTTGTCGGTGTCGCTGGGCAACAGGTGCGTTAGTAGGTAGGTTGCCAGCTCGATCAGCGCGATGCCGGTGGATTCCAGCGGCTCCACGAAGCCACCAGCCAGACCCACCGCTACGCAGTTCTTGCGCCAGTGCTCGGGGCGGTATCCCGTCTCGAACTTGATGTGCATGGCTTTCAGGCCCTCGCCGGCGCGGCCCAAATATCGCCGGAAGACTTCTTCGGCACGATCGTCGGTGGTGTGCCGCGACGAATACACATAGCCGACGCCGCGCCGCTTCTGCAAACCGATGTCCCAGATCCAGCCGGCCTCCTGGGCGGTGGAAATGGTGTATGAGGGTATCGGTGCATCGGGGGTTTCGTGAGGTACCTGCATGGCCACCGCGCGATCGGCGAAGAGTACGTCCGCACGGCTGCGGAAGGGAGACTGCATGACGTTGCCGATCAGCATGCCGCGCAGTCCGGTGCAGTCCACGTAGAGATCGGCGGTAAGCTCGCCCGCCTCCTTCGTCACCACGCGCGCGATGGCGCCGTGTTCGTCCAGCTCCGTGCGCTCCACCGTCGCCACATGCCGAACCACCCCAAGCGCCTGCTGGCCGTGCTCGGCGAGCACGCGCGCGAAGCAGGCGGCATCGAAGTGGAAGGCGTGATTCATCGGCCCCTGGTAGTCCGCATCCCTTGCGCGCTTGGGCGCGCGCGAGTGATCGACCAGCGTGCTCTGCATCGACACGGCGTCGGCGAACGGCATCCCGTCCGGTGCGGCACCGAGCAGCCAGTACGGCAACAAATCGGGGCCACCCGGACGCTGGCTGGGTGCGCTGAATGGATGAAAGAAGTGATCGGCTCCGAATGTTCCTGGCGGCCGCACCCAATGGCGATAGTGAATGCCCTGCTTGTACGTCGCCGTAGCACCCACCAGAAAGCGGCGCTCGTCCAGGCCGATGGCCGATAGCGTGCCGCGAATGGAGGGAAACGTGGCTTCGCCCACGCCAAGCAGGCCGATGTCTGGCGATTCCACCAGATGCACCTGCACGCTCCGGGGATCGACTGCGTTGACCGCTTTGGCCAGATAGCATGCCGCCAACCAACCGGCGGTGCCGCCGCCAACGATCAATACTTTCTTCAGACGCGCCATGGTGTGTCCCCGCCGGGCATCGCGTCAGAACCAGACGCCGAGCTGAACGCCATAGATACGCGGCGCGAGGTACTGCGACACGTACTGCAGCGAGCCGTCGGCCATCTGGAATCGGCCGGCGCTGGTGCGGATCTTGTCATCGGACACGTTTTGCACGAATGCGTTGACCCACCACTTGTCGCCCGGCTCGCTGTAACGCAGGGACACGTCGCCACGCGTGTACGCCTTCTGCTCGTCGCCCGAACCCAGGTTGAAGTAGCTCAGCCACTGCGTGCTCTGGTACTGCGCGCTGACGCGTGGCGTGAGGCGTCCGCCGTTGGGAAGATGGAAGTCGTGCTCGTAGATGGCGGTGAGCGACACGTTCGGCACATGCGGCAGATCGTTGCCGGTGACGTCCATGCAGTTGGCGAGGTTGGACTGCGGCGGGCATGCCGGCAGGCCCTGGTAGTCGTTGGAACCGGCGTAGACCAGCTTGCCCAGCTCCTTCTTCGGAATGGCCGAGAAGATCAGGTTGAAGCGATCGTCCTTCTGCTGATACGCCAGCTCCGACTCGATGCCGAACACCTTGGTGCTGCCGCTCACGTTGGAGAAGCCCAGGCCGTGGTTGCCGTCCGGATAGACGATGGGCGCGGAGAGCTGGAAGTTCTTGAAGTCTTCGTAATAGATGGCCGAGTTCCACGTCATGTGGCCATCGAGGAAGCTGAACTTGCTGCCGATTTCGTAGTTGGTCAGCGTCTCGGGCTTGTACAGGGTGCCAGCGTCCTGCGTGCCGCCGGACTTGTAGCCGGTGGACACGCTGGCATAGACCATGCCGTTTTCGCCAACGTCGGTATCCAGGCGAAGCAGCCAGGTCGGCTTGCCCTTGCTGTACTTGGCGGTGTTCCGCTGCGAGATGCTGAAGCCGTTCGAAGGATCCGGATACACGCCCGGCGAGATCGGCACCTGCGGCACGGTCGGGTCGTAGGCCCAACCCCAGTTGATGCCACCCTTGTTCTCCTTGTCGTCATGCGACCAGCGCGCGCCACCGGTGAGGCGCCAGTGGTCGCTAAGATGCCAGGTGGCCTGACCGAACAACGCGTACGACTCCACCGTTTCCTTCGGCTGGATGAAGGAACCCTGCCAGCTCACAGTGCCGTAGCGCGTACCGTTCATGATGGGGATGTCGAAACGGATGTTGTTGTCTTCGTAGGCGTAGTACGCACCGACGATCCAGTCCACGGTTTGTGCCCCGGTGGACTTCAGGTTCACCTCCTGGCTCCAGCTTTCGTAGTTGGAATAGTTGGTGCGGTCGTCCTGATAGACGCCATTGGTGGTGAAGCTGGTGGGCACGCTGACACCCACGTCCTGGTCGAAGTCGCTCTTGCCCGAGTAACGGTTGTAGCCGGCGATGTAGCTCAGCTGCATGCCGTCGTTGATATCCCAGTCCATGCGGCTGCGCACCGTCTTGGACGTACGGTCAAGGTACGGCGCGGTGTCGATCAGCGCGGACCAGAAATCCTGCCCCTGGCGCGGCGTCTGCATCAGGCTGAGGTTGGGCGTGCCGCGATCGCGGAAGTACTCGTACGACAGGTTCCACTTGAACGAATCGCTGGGCTGCCACAATGCACTGACGCGCGCGGCGGACTGATCCTGCGAGTTGTACTTGTCGCCGCCCTGCACGTACTGGCTGGGATCGATCGACTTGAAGTTGGTCAGCGCGCCGCCGGAAGCGAGATATGCCTGCTGCTGCTGCGCCACGGTGGGCAGCTCGCTCGACGGATTCTGGTAATCGACGTAACCATCGTGCTGCTGGTGAACCACGGCCACGCGCATGGCGAAGGTGTCGCTGATGGGCAGGTTGAACGCGGCGCGCGCGCCGGTCTGGTTGTAGTTGCCCGCTTCAACCTGCGCATTGCCATAGAAGCCCGCGCCAATTTCCGGCTTGGCCGTCTGGAAGCTGATGGCGCCCGCGGTGGAGTTGCGGCCCCAAAGCGTGCCCTGTGGACCGCGTAGCGCTTCGACACTATCCATGTCCAGCAACAGACCCGATGCAGCCTCGGCGCGAGGCGCATAAATGCCATCGACGAAGGTTGCGACTTCGGGATCGGCGTATTCGGTCTTGGCGCTGTCGTTGCCGATACCGCGCATGGTAAGCGTTACCACGCCATGGTCGCCCTCCGACGTACCTTGCAGGCCTGGTACCAGTTTGGTCAGGTCCTGTACGGTCATCACGCGCTCCTTGTCGAGCGTGTCCGCCGTGACCGCCGTAACCGCCACCGGCGTTTTCTGAATCGGCGTCTCGCGCTTGGTCGCGGTCACCGTGACGGCATCGAGATTCTTTACTTTCTTGTCAGCGCTTGCCGGATTCTGGGATGACTGGTTTTGCGTTGTCGCATCCTGTTCCGCTGCGTACAGCGCACCAGGAGCAAGCACGAGTGATATGGCGACATACAACATCTTGTGATGCAGATTCATCTGGCTCTCCCTCTAAATCGTTCGGATCAGTGTTGTCTGCCGCATGGCAGCAAGATTCATGGCTTGTCCCCGTGGGCCGGGCACGCCAGCATCCGGTCCGCTACCGTGCCCAGTGACACGTCAGCGATGGCGATCCGCTCGCTGGAATGACTGGACCATTCGAATGGCCGGTCCAGCTTGCTCATGCTGGCGCCGGCGTCGCGGAAACATTTCAGCGGAATGCCCAGGCGCAACCACTGCCCCTTAGGCAACGCGGCGAGCTGTCGTCCGACTGGCACCTGCGCACGACAACCGACACCGCAGCCGATACCGATCATCGCAGTACTCCCTGGCGATACTGCATCGATCTTCAACGTGGTCACCAGCAACACGTCGCCGTTGGTTTCGCGTTCCACATCAAGGGGCGCTGGCGCCACCAGCTCAATACCTGCGGCGCCGGTCCCGGACCAGCTCAGGCTGCGCGCGTCCTCCTGCGCCTTGTAGTCGAGCGCGCTGATGCGCAAGCTGCTGTCCGGCATGGCGGCTGGTATAGCTTCGACATTCATCGCCGCGCCGTTTGCGCCGGTCAGGCGCATGACGAAGCCATGTGCCGGCTTGCCATGGGTAAAGTACACGCCGGACTGCGCGGCGCTTAGTGAGACCCCGGCATCCTCAGACAAGGGACCGGTACTGCCACTATCGGCATAGGTCAGGCCAAAGCCGTAGGGGAACTGGGGATGCTCGCCGCGTGCGGCTGCGGCGACCGGTACCTGGGCGGCGCTAAGCGGCCATGCATACGCCAGCTTGCCGTGAAAGTCGTGCGCTATACGACCGTCACGGGTACGCAGCAGGACATCGGCGATACCCTCGCCCTCGCTACCGGGGAGCCACGCCACCACGAAGGCATCAGCGGCGTTGATCTCGCGATTCATCCACAGCGGCCGTCCGGTCAGGAACACCGCCGTCACTGGCACACCCTGTTTGCGTAGCCGCCGAATCAGGTCGAGATCGTGATCGTTGCCCGGACGGTATGCCAGGTTCGGAAGGTCTCCCTGGAATTCGGCGTAGGTATCTTCGCCGAACACCACAATGGCGGCATCGGGTTTTTGCTTGTAGTCGCCATCCACCGACAACTCGGCGCTGCCGCCAGCCGCCTGCACCTGTGCCTTCAGACCAGCCCAAATGGAGGTGGCTCCGGGAAAATTGGCGTTGGTCAGACCCGTGCCCTGCCAGGTTAGCGTCCAGCCGCCGTTCTGCTTGGAGATGTTGTCGGCTCCATCGCCGGCAACCAGAATATGCTTGCGCGGGTCGATCGGCAGCACGCCCTGGTTGTTCTTCAGCAGTACCAGCGACTCACGTACCGCCCGACGCGCCAGCGCACGATGCGTGGGACTTCCGATCACTTGTGCCGACCGAGCCGCCAGCGGGTTGGCCGACGGCAGTCCGGCCTCGAACATGCCCAGGCGCATCTTCACCCGCAGGATGCGAGTCACCGCATCGTCCACGCGACTCATCGGGATCGCCCCGGCCTTCACCGCGGCCAGAGTGTTCTTGTACAGGCCTTTCCAGGAATCGGGGGCTTCCAGCATGTCCAGCCCGGCGTTGTAGGCCGCCGGACAATCCTCGGTGGTGCAGCCAGGCACCTGGCCGTGGGCGTTCCAGTCGCCCAACACGATCCCATCGAAGCCCATGCGCTTCTTTAGTACGTCGGTGATCAGCGCCTTGTTGCCGGCCATCTTCACCCCGTTCCAACTGGAGAACGAGACCATCACCACCTGCACACCGGCCTTGATCGCAGGCGGATAGCCGGCTGCGTGCACGTCGCGCAGCACGGTTTCACTGATCTGGGCGTCGCCCTGGTCCTTGCCGTCGCGGGTGCCGCCGTCGCCGAGGAAATGCTTTGCGGTAGCGATCACATGGCCGGCGTCCAGGAACTGCGGGGTACCCGGCTTGCCCTCCAGTCCGCCGATCACGGCGGCGGCGTATTCCGCTACCAGCGCCGGATTCTGCGAATAACCTTCGTAGGAACGGCCCCAGCGCACATCTTGCGGCACGGTGAGCGTGGGGGCGAAAGTCCAGCTGATGCCGCTGGCACGTAGTTCTTGCGCCGTGACCTCGCCGATATCGTGGATCAGTTGCGGATCGCGCGTAGCGCCCAGCGCGGAGTTCTGCGGAAAAAGCGTGCTGCCGACGAGGTTGTTATGGCCATGCACGGCGTCGATGCCAAACAGCACCGGGATCGCCAACCCTCCATCGGAGGTGTCCATCGATGCGCGGTAAAACGCGTCGGCCAGGGCCTGCCACTGCGATGCAACAGGGTATGGCTGCCCTGCCGGCTTGGAGTTGCCACCGGCCAGGATCGAGCCGAGGCGGTACTTGCGCACGTCGTCTGGAGTCACGGACTTAATGTCGGCCTGGATCATCTGGCCGATCTTGTCTGCCACCGACATCTTCACCAGTAAAGCGTGGACCCGGGACTCGATCGCGGGGTCAATCGGCAGCGGTGAGCCGCCTTTCGGCCACTGTTCGGGGTGGACGACGGTCGCATCGCCGGCCATCGCGGGAACGGTCATTAGCAGCGCCCCAGCGAATGGCAGGATCAGGGAAACGCTTCGCAGGAGCGAGCTCAACGGCTGCAGCAATGGCACGGTAAAGCCCCAGGCTGGCGCACCGGCGGCACGCTTCCGAGTCGCATGTTGGCAGGAATGACAGCGCTGTCAATTTGCATTGCAGCATAACTTCCGAGCCGTTCAGTCGAGGGAAACGACCTCAGGGAGCGATGGCAGTGGATCCGCGGATCTGCAGGGAGAAAGGCACCTGCACCAGCCGGCCGGGGCCGTTACCGCGCAATACGCTTAGCAGCTGCTCAGCCGCGATCTTGCCCATCTCACGACTAGGTTGCTGGACGGTGGTGAGCGCCGGCCACAGCTGTCGTGACAGTGGCGTATCGTCGAAGCCGCAGACCGACAGGTCGTGCGGCACCTTCAAGCCGTACTCGCCCGCTGCCCACATCACGCCGGTGGCCATGTCGTCGTTCGCGGCGAACACCGCCGTGGGCCGCTTGGCCAGTGAAAACAGCTGCCGCGCCGCCTCCACGCCAGAGCCGAAAGTGAAAGCGCCCTGCACTACCAGGGCTGGATCCTCGGGTAGACCCGCGGCGGCCATCGCCTCGCGATAGCCAGCCAGTCGCCAGCGGCTGGCACCATGGTCGGCGATGCCGATCACGTGAGCGATCCGCCGGTGGCCCAGCTCCAGCAGGTGCTCCATGATCGCCCGCGCCGCCTGCTGTTCGTCCATCGTCACGCCTATGGTTTTGCCGCGCCGCAGCGGCGACACGCTGGCATAGGGCACCTCGCGCTCACGCAAGCGCTTGAGCAGCGGCGCATAGTCGGTGATGGGTGGCGTCAGCACGACGCCGTCGGGGTGGTGGTCGGAAATCAGTGCATCGAAGCGACGGATAAAGTCACCGTCACGCATGCGCAGAGGGCGCACCATCATGCTGTAGCGATGCGCATCGCAGGCCTCGAGAACACCATCCTGGATCTCGGCCAGATAGGTCGAGGCCGGGTTGTCGTTGTTGTCGTACAACATGGCTACCAGGAACGAGCGATTGCCCGCCAGGCTGCGCGCCGACGGATGCGGACGATAGTCCATCGCCTCCATGGCCGCGCGCACGCGCTCACGCGTGGCGTCGGTTACGTTAGCCTCGTCGTTGAGCACGCGCGACACCGTCTTGGGCGACACGCCCGCTGCGCGCGCCACATCTTCGAGGCGTACCCGCATGGATTCTCCGCTGTCATGACTGTCGATGGACTATGCCGCCAGAGCCCTCTGCTTACAAGATGCGCCGATGCTGCGGTCGCAGCATGCGGGATGCGCCATGCCATGACATGGCGGTATGACATAACCTATAACGAAGGGTGGGTCTAACGAAGGATAGGAACCGATGACACAGAAGTCTGCGCTGTCGTTCTGGCAGATCTGGAACATGTGCTTCGGCTTTCTCGGTCTCCACTTCGGCTTTGCACTGCAGAATGCAAACGTCAGCCGGATATTCCAGACGCTGGGTGCGAATGTGAACGACATCCCTGCCCTATGGATTGCCGCGCCGCTGACAGGGCTGATCGTGCAACCGATCGTCGGCCACTACTCCGACCGCACCTGGAATCGCCTGGGTCGACGCCGGCCGTACTTTCTGTTCGGAGCGGTGTTCGCCTCGCTGGCGCTGCTGTGGATGCCGAACGCGCCAGCGTTATGGGTGGCTGCCGGCCTGCTGTGGATTCTGGACGCGTCGATCAACGTGTCGATGGAGCCATTCCGCGCCTTGGTCGGCGATCAACTGCCCACGCAACAACGACCCGCCGGTTATGCGATGCAGAGTTTCTTCATCGGTGCCGGTGCTGTGATCGCCTCGATGCTGCCGTGGATCCTGGCGCGCCTGGGCGTGACCAACGTAGCGTCCAGTGGAGGAATCCCTGATACGGTGAAGTACGCGTTCTATGGCGGCGGCGCAGTACTGCTAGGCGCGGTGCTATGGACCATCTGGACCACGCGTGAATACGCACCTGCGCAGCTGCAATCGTTCACCGACAACGTGGTGGCTGGGCCGGCGGTAGAAGTATCGCGCGCATGGCGACCGGGCATGCTACTGCTGCTGGTCGGTATGGCGGTGTTGTTCGCGATCAGGTATTTCTCGCTGGAGAAAGAGGTTTACCTACTGGCCAGCGGCCTGATCGCGTTCGGCCTGCTGCTCACATGGCTCAGCCGCACCCGCAGCCACGGGATGCTGCGCGAAGTGATGGGTGATCTCTATGGCATGCCCATCTCGATGCGGCGACTGGTCGGGGTGCAGTTGTTCTCGTGGTTCGCGCTGTTCGCGATGTGGATCTACACCACCGCAGGAGTGACGCAGACGATTTACGCCACCGCCGATACCGGCTCGTCCGCCTATAACGACGGCGCCAACTGGGTCGGAGTGCTGTTCGCTGCATACAACGGGTTTGGTGCGCTGGCCGCAGTGGTTATCCCGCTGATGGTGCGCCGGTGGGGCTTGCGCATTAGCCACGTCATGAACTTGTGCCTAGGTGGGGCCGGCCTGCTGTCGTTCCTGTACATCCGCGATCCGCACTGGCTGCTCGCCTCAATGGTTGGTGTCGGCTTTGCCTGGGCGTCGATTCTGTCACTGCCTTACGCGCTGCTTTCGGACAACTTGCCCACGGCGAAAATGGGCGTCTACATGGGCATCTTCAATATCTTTATCGTGGTCCCGCAATTGCTTGCCGCCAGCGTCCTCGGTCTACTGCTGCGACTTTGCTTTCACAACCAGCCAATCTGGGCACTGGGCATGGGCGGCGTCAGCCTGCTCATGGCAGGCCTGTGCACGCTGCGCGTATCCGAGCCCAAAGGCTGCATCTAACTAGACACGCCATGTCGCTCAGGTACTGATGGGCATCGGTCCGGATAGCTGTTCAGTAAGCGCCTTGGCCAGCTCAATCGCCAACTTGAGCGCCTTCGGGATCGACACGGGGCCTCTGGAGAAGATGATATGGTTGGGCCGAGCCGATAGCCCCAGTCTATCCAGCGTCACTTTGACCGGACTCAATTCATGGGACGATTCGCTGAACGAGTGAAATGGAGGATGCTCGTCGCCGCGCTCATCCTGTTGGCCCTCGTGGCCTATGTGGTCTTTCACGACACCACGACCGCGCAGCGCCAAGCCACCGCCCTGCTGCAGATGCCAAGCGAACCGAGCGGTCCCAACGGTTGGGCACTGGCATGGTCGAGCGACTACAACGTTCCCTACCGCGAGCTTCCCGGCCTGTACAACGAGGATGTTCGGTCGATGCCGGCATGGCTTACCGATACGCCCATGCCAAAGGACAAGGATGGTCCGTGGGTCATCTTTCCCCGCGCCGCGGCGAAGCGTTTCCAGCCGCTGCCAACGATCACGCCCGTCGAGAACGATGTGCTCTGCGGGATCACCGTGCCCGATTGCCTGGGCTTCGCCCGTACCCATGCCGATGCGATGGCGGTGGCCTTGCAACGCCATGCACGCATGCTCGCCGTGACCGAACAGCTGGTCCACGCCAATGCGTTGTGGTCCCTGCAACCGCCCGATGTGCGGCTTCCCCTGTTCCAGGTCGCGGGTCTGCCGCTGTGGCGCAGCGCAGCCGCGTTGCAGTTTGTGGCGGGCCACACGCGCGCAGGCCTGGTCACCGCGTGCAACGGCGCGCTGGCCATGCGGCAGATGCACCGGAACTCTAATACGCTGATCGGTTCGATGGTGCTAGTGGCCGAATACCGCCGCCAGGCGCGCTTAGCCACCTCGATGATGTCCGAAATGCCGCCGGGCGACGTGCTGCCGGGCGCCTGCATGCGCGCCTTCAGCGAACCACGGGACGACGACGTGAACCTGTGTCGCTGGGCCGCGAACGAATTCCTTGCCCGCGGAATACAGGAGCCCGGCGCGGCCACGCGCGAAGCATGGGGCGCGCCCCTTCGCCACAACGTAGTCGCTGGCAACCTGGCGCGCCTTTGCACAAAGCAAGCCCACGACGCTGTGATGGCCGACCAGCCGTTTCCCCTCGCCGGGGATTCGCTCGCCCCGCCCAGCGCATTGCAACGCCTCGCGTGGCCACGTAGTGTCGCCCTCGTCGACACGCTTGGCGAATACGACCGCTACGTCGACCGGGAAGCGGAGTACATCGCCATCATCAGGCTGGCCCGCGTGGCGACATGGTTGCACACGCATCCATCGGCTGAGTCGCTGGCAACCCGGCTGGCTACCCTTCCTTCCAACATGACACTGCCACCAGCACGCCACCTGAGCGCAGTATGCGACAGCACCTGCATCGCCATGGACGAGCACTGGCCTCTCCAGGATGGGGATGGGCCCTGGCCAATCGTCCCGCGCGGCGCACCCGTCATCGCCAGGGACGACACCGCCACGCCGGGTTGGCCGACCCCCGACTGGGAGATCAGCCTGTCCCAATTGAAGGCCGCCCGCGGGCCCGCACTTCTGGACGTCGATCCCGAACTCCATGGCTCGTCCGCCGACGCCTGCGTGATCCGCGAAACCACGCTTGTGTTCGGCATGTACGCCGAAGCCTCTTACTGTTTTGCGGGAAATCCATTGCGGCTACGGCGCATCCAGTTGCAGCCCGACCCCGCAGACTGCCGGGCGATTCAAAGCGCAGCCAGCGCCGTATTCCCAGCCGCCCACGTGATGGTCCTGCAATCATCGTTTTCCCGTTCGGCAGCATGGACAGTGGACAGCCAGACCATCGCCAGATATAGCGCGGCGGTGCACCCTAGCCGCTTGGTTTTCAATGAACTCGCCCCGGACCGCGGCGCGATGCGCATACACGAAGCAGCCTGCGTTATCACCCTACTGCCCTGGACGCATGGAACGCGTGGAAGTGTTTTTGGACAACTACCGGTCGCTCCACACAGACTCTACAGAGAACATTCAGGGGGCGAGTGTTTTGGAAGTCCAAACGATAACGATGCGCATGCATAGCATCGGTGTAAGCGGTGGGTGTATCGTTGGCATTCCCGCTTCAATCTGTAGTACAGGACAATGCCTGCTCCAAATCATTGGCACCACCTCGCGTTCTCACACAAGCGGCCTGAAAAGGTAATATCGACCTTCGGCCGACTAACTCAAGCCGCTGCGCTTTGCATCATGTTCGCGTTGCTGCCAGCACTGGCCATGGCCGGACAATCAGCCACGCCAAAGGCCACCACGATATCGACGGCTCCCGCACCTCCCGTTGCCGTATGCGCAGGTTGTCACGGCGATCGTGGCGCGGGCTCTGAAGCAGTGAGCGCGCCGCGGCTGGCCGGAATGAATCCGGACTACCTCGCGCACGCCTTGTCGATGTTCAAAGACGGGACTCGCGCCAGCGTCGTCATGCAGCCGGTGGCACAAAACCTGTCGGACGACGATATGCACGCGCTCGCAACGTACTTTTCAGCACAGCATCCACCGCTCGCGCAGGCGCTGGAAGCCCCTTCGGCGGAGATGATTTCGGCCGGCAAACGCCTTGCCGAAAGCGGAGGCGAGAATGGTGTTCCCTCTTGTTTCAGCTGCCACGGCTCTTCCGGGCAAGGTAATGGCGTGCGTTTCCCTGCTATTGCGGGCCAGCCAAAGGCATTCTCAATCGCACGGATACACGAATTCCAGGCAAGGGCCAGAGCCGCGCCGCCGAAGCCGGGATCGATGACCGAAGTCGCATCCAGAATGGACGATGCTCAGATTGAAGCGGCTGCGGCTTACTTTTCCGTGATGAAGCCTTGACCGTCGCTTGCTCCAGACTGGTGGGGTCGAATGAGCCAGTAGGTTAGGCCCAAGGCCAGTGTGGCACCTGCCAGCGCAAGCAAATGAGCCGGGCTGACGGTTTGCAGGTCAAGCACGATAAATTTCCTGGAAAGCGCCAGAAGTGCGATCAGCAACAAGACGGAAGTCTGGATGATGCTCTGCTGGCGCGCGACCACATATTGCAGCGTGTGATTGAATTCTAGCGCGATCAATAGCGTCATGATCTCGCCGAATACCGTTTGAAACACTGCATGATCCAAAGGATCCAGTGCGTTGAACACCAGGGCGGTGATGACACCCATCGTCAGACGAAACAACGCAATGACGATGATCAGGCCGATCAGAAAGGTGAGAATCAAGGCGACCAGCCCCTCGAATCGCTGGTAGTAGTTAAGAAGCGCCCAGGTATCCGTGAGATGTTTCAATCGAGTCGGTTGCATGGAGGTTCTCCTCAACGCATTCGGAGCGTGTTGCCAGCGCCGCCATATGGGCAAGCGCTTCTACCTCGGCAACCGTTCGCGAGCCTGCGAGCGTCGATGATCGTGATGCACCGTGGACTGTCCAGGGAAATGACGCCCGCGCGGCAAAGAGCGGTGATGGAACGGCTGACGGTCTCGACTGCGATCCCAAGGTGATCGGCGATGTCGTAACGGGAGATCGGCAGCATCAACACGCACTTGTGTTGCGGGGACAGGCGACCAAGAATCTCCAACAGGTAGGCGGACACTTTTTCGAGTGCCGTGGCGCAGCCCTGCACCAGGGAATGCCCCTCCAGTCTCGCCATGGCAATGAAGGCACGTTCTCGCAGGAGGCGCTCGATTGCTGGCCGCTGGTCCGCCAATGCGCGCAAACGCGCCGGTGTCGTGCGCAAGGTGACCGTATCGTCGCTGATGGCCTGCAGGGAGTATGGTGCCGACGCTCTCGCCGGCAGGCCGAAGAGATCACCGGTCATCAGCAAGTCAACGATGCGCCGTTGACCATCGTCGGTGATCAGGTATTTGCGCAGCGCGCCCGCAAGGACCCACCCCGCACGACCGTCCGCGGTTAGCGCAACACAAGGTGCATCGTGTCGCCAAGTCTCCACGATGGCGATCGAACGCAATTCGCTCAGGACCTGCGGCAGGTCGTAACCGGAACCTTCCGGTATGAGTTCGCCCATCGTGGCGGCAAACTTTGTTTCGGCATTGGCGGCATTCCTGGGCACGTTCGTACTCCCGAGAAATCACGAGGGAACGTTGCCGCAAGGGATCTCGCAGGCGCGCACTTGCAGGGCTGTGGCCCTGGATGGCATCGCGCACTGGAACTCCCCGGAACGCCTTGCGGCCTCGCACATCTGGACTTTGTGCTTGTCGGATCGTCCAGAATAGGTAAGGTAGCGCTTGGGCATTGCCATCGCCATCCGTACGCTTCCTAGGTAATGTCCCTGATCGCGGTATGCACTCGGCGTTAACGAGGAGGCGAACCCTTACCCTGCCTTTAATCCCGCAGCCAGTGCTATCTGGAAGACTTCCCGCAGGCTGCGTGCCCCAATCCTCTCCATCAGATGGGCACGATGCAGCTCCACGGTGCGCGGGCTGATGCCGAGACCGCGAGCGATGGTCTTGTTCGAGCCGCCGGCGAGCAGGCCATCGAGCACTTCGCGCTCCCGCGCCGAGAGGCTGGCGATGCGAAGCATGGCGGTTTCGGTGGCATCGTCCCGCGCCGCGGCATCCTGGATCTTCGTCATCGCCGAGGCGACCGCTGCGAGCAGCGCTTCATCCTTGAACTCCGAGCTGAGGTAATCCGACGCACCGGACTTCATCGCTTCGACAGCTGGAACGATGCCTTCCGCCTCGTGTCCGATCACGATCGAATTGATGCTGCCGCCTTGCGCCTTCAACTCGCGCAGCATCGCCAGGTCGCTGGCGGCGGGAGAGCGGGTATCGAGCAGCGCGCAACCTGGTTGCAGGACGGCAGCGACCTCAAGAAAGGACCTCGCCGAAGCGAAGTGCTTGACGCGGTAGCCTGCGCGCTCCAGCACCGAAATCAGGCGCAGTGCCAGCCCATTCTTGACGCCGACGACATAGATCTGGAGCGAGGACGTGCGCGTCACATCCTGTGCGATACCGCCAACGCAGCAGATCTTCCCCTGTCGGTCGCGGATCGGAAAAGCCGTGTCGCGGATCTCGCGTATCGTGCCATCGCTGCGGATGATCCGGTACTCGAGGGTCCGCGCTTCGCCAGCGTAGGCACCCGCGAGCCAGGCGATGGCTTGAGCCCTGTCGTCGGGATGCAGGGTCTGGGCCCAATGCAGCAAGGTTGGCACGAAGCTGCCCACCTTCGCCCCCCAGATGCGTTCGTACGCCGGACTGAGGTAGTCGAACGCTTCTTGCTTTGCGTTGCCGATCCAAAGCACTTCGTTGGTGTTCTCTGCGAAAAGGCGGAAGCGTTGCTCACTCTCGCGTAGCCGGGCTTCATTCCGCTTGTGCTCGGTGATCTCGATGACCGCTCCAAAGAAGTCGACGGGCTTGCGATCTTCGAAGAGCGTTCGGCCGCAAGTCTGGACCCAGCGTTCGACACCATCGTCGATGCCGATCACGCGGTATTCGAGGGCGTAGAAGCCGTCGCCGTCCGGATCAACGCATCGCGCGATGGCAGCTTCTACGCGCGGCCAATCTTCGGGATGGACGCCCGCCCTGAAGGTGTCGACATCGACGGCTGCGTCGGGCGGTAGCCCCCACATCGCACGGATGCGGTCGTTCCATTCGAGCGCGCCGGTCTGCGGGTCCCACGAATACGGCGAAAATCCGACCGGGTCGTGGACCACCCTCAACTGTGCTTCGCGATTTTCCATGTCTATATCGCCGCGCCAGCGCTGTAACCAGAGCGCCATGCTGCAGCTGACGCGCGTGATCGGCACGCACATGGGGATCGTGCGGAACGCGCTGCGAAGCCTCCCGGGTACGAGGGCGGCAGGCGAAACCCATGTGACGCCGTGCTCATGCGAATGATTCCTACCCCGGGTCCCCTGAGTCGACTTGGCACTGCAAGGCTCGCGATCTCGTAGCTTACTCGTTTCGCACGAGGGCGCCCGACTGCTAATCCCTCGCATCCCGCGAGCAAAAAAAGGGCCGCACCACAAGTGGCCGGCCCGTTGCATTCCCTAGCCGGGCGCGGCCAGCGCCGCGCCACGATGAGTCACTTCTTGTACTGGAACTCCGGAAGCTCCTTGAGCGCCTCCTTGGTGCCGCCGGGGAGAGTTGCGCGGCTACCGCCGGCCGACATGGTGAGGCTTTCGAACGGCACAGCGACGAGATGGCCGCCTAGCCTCAAGAAACCTCCAACCTGGAGAACGGCAAAAATATGCGCCCCAGGCAGGATGATGAGATCGTCGATGGTTCCGATCTTCTCATCCTTGGCATTGTGCACGTCCATGCCGATCAGCTTCGAAGCCTGCAAGCCAACGGCGACGGCCTTGACATCCACGACGACCAACTCGACCGTCTGCGCCTGGATGTTGCCGGCCGAGAGTACCAACAGTGCCGCGGCGAGCAGCAGTTGCGAAGCCAAACGCCGTGCCGGACCAGCCTTCGCAGGCCGATGGTCCCCTTCGTGGTCGACGCCACGTACCTTGGTTGTAACCGCCATATTCGACATGGGGAACTCCTCGATGAAGTGGCCAGCCATTACCGCTGACTTCGCGATCTTCACCGCTGCGCGGGTTCGCCACCTTGACCGTTGTCATTTACGGACGAAGTAGAAGAGCAGGTTCATGTCGCGATCGTCAGCATTGCGTTGTCGACGCTCGCGCCGAGCTCGGGGGCGGAGTAACCACCATCGTGGCGAACGCCGTTGATGAAGAACGTCGGCGTGCCGTTGACGCCGCTGCGCACGCCACCCAGGAAGTCGGCATGCACTTTACGCGCGTGTATCCCGGAAGCCAGCTCTTCGTGAAATGCCCGCGGGGAGAGCTCAAGCGCGCTCACCAGCGTCACCAGCAAGTGGGTGCTGAGGCGCGGCTGGTTGGCGAAGATGGCGTCGTGCATGTTCCAGAAACGCCCGTAACCTCCGGCGAATTCAGCTGTCTCTGCCGCCAGGCCCGCCATCGGATGCACCTCGGTCAACGGGAAATGCCGGAATACGAGACGGATCCTGCCGCCATAGCGCAACAGGATCTGCTTGACTGGCAACTGGGCGGCGGCGCAATGGGGGCATTGATAGTCGCCATACTCGACCAACGTCACGGCTGCGCTGTTAGCACCGAGGACGTGATCGGAGGTTGCCACAGGAACCTTGAGCCTGGCCATCGTCATTCTCCGGTCTTCGGCATCGCGTCGAGCGCGTCCAGAATTCCATCGGCGCCAGGGTTCACGGCGATCGGCGAGCAGTAGCTCCAGGTGATCGCTCGCTTCTCGTCGATCACGAAGAGCGCACGTTCGCAAACGCCTTCCGATGCCCGGTAAGCGCCGTAGGCGCGCGCCACCTCGCCCTTAGGCTCGAAATCCGCGAGGAGCGGAAAATGCAGGTGCCTGGCCTGCGCGAACGCCTGGTGGCACCACGCACCGTCCACCGAGATACCGAAGATCTCGGCACCCCGGCTGCGGAACTCAGGAAGCACCTGGTTGTAAAGCGCCATCTGATCGCCACACACTGGACTCCAGTCGGCCGGGTAGAAGGCAAGCACGATGCGTTTGCCCTGGATCTCGTCCAGCAAGAGCACTTGGTCCGGAGTCACGTGGAGCTTGAAACCTGGCGCCCGGGCACCGGCACGAAGAATCGTCGACATGTCGTGTCTTCATGAGGGTGCCGAAACCACAGCGGCTGGCTGACCCTCATCGCGCCGTTTTTTGAGCCGAAATGCCAGGGCCAGTAGTGCGACGCCGAAAACCAGCGCATATGCACCCAGCCACCAGGTAAGCACGACAGCACCAATCAACGGCGCCACGAATAGCAGCACGCCGCACGCCACCGACAGCAGCCCGCCCACGATCATCAGCCAGCGGCCGTGCGCTTTCTTGAGTTTGATCGCAGCGGCCACTAACAGAACGCCGGATACCAGCGCCCATGCGGCGAAGATGAAGACGAAGACCAGCACAGTCAGGCCCGGCCACAGCACCACGAAAACCGCGACGGCGATGCCGAACAGTCCGTTGGCCAAGATCCACCACCAGCGCGCGTACCTTCGGCGCATGCCGAGCACGGCGAGCATCACGTTGAGGATGCCATCCACGAGGCTGTAGGCTGCGAAGAGAAGTGCTGTTGCGAGCAACATCGCAGCGGGCGACCAGAACGCGATCACACCGAACACGATGGCCGCGAGCCCGCGAAGGGCGACAAGCCACCAGTTGCCCGCAAGGCCGGCGCTCAGCATCTCGGACTGGTGCGCCCTCGTTGGAGGATTGCTGGCCATGGTTCACCTCGCTGTTGTCCCCATCGAGGTTAGGAGCGCCATCGATGCTTCACCTTGACGACCGTCAATTGCATGCCCGGAAGAACGGGTTTCAGACGCCGACGCGTTCGCGCAGTTCCGGATTCAATTCCGCACGCAACGTCGTTATAATCTTTCCGGCTTCACTCTGAGACATCCCACACAGGAGCAGTGCCTGGTCCGCCAGTCCGAGCCCGGCCGCCAGGTTCTCAGGAAATACTACCGTTGCCCCTGTCGCCGCCAGCCGGCCCACGTCGCGATCGTCGGACGCGCTGACGATGCACGGGGTTTGTGCATTGCATTCGCGCGCGAAGTCGATGATGCGCTCCACGGTCGAGGGCCGGTCGAAGGTGACGACCAACAGCTTTACGGTGCGAAGATCGGCGGCATCGAGGATGCGCCGATGAGCGGCATCGCCGAACACCACGTGATGTCCCTGTCGCTGCGCCTCGTTGAAGCGCGTGAGGTCCAATTCGATCGCCAGGTAAGACTGCTTGGCAGCCTCCAGCGCGGTCGCCACCAGTCGGCCCACGCGTCCGCAGCCGCACAACAGCACCCATTGTTCGAGCGGTCCGCTGGCATCGCGCACCGCCGCCTCGGCCGCAGCTAGTCGAGAACGACTCGATCCCGGGAATGGTTCGGCGATCGCGCTGCGCTGGATCATCAATGGCGCCAACCCCATGCTCAAGGCAAGCGCCAGCATGATCGGCTGGCCGACCTGCGCGGACAGCAGACCCGTGCCCATGGCCAGGGCGAGCAACAGCAATCCGAATTCACCGCCGTGGGCAAGGACAATTGCCACCCGCAGCGCCAGCGCCGGGGGGCGGCGCAGCAACAGGCCGGCCAGGAAGGTCAATAGCAGCTTGCCGGCAATGAAGACGGCCAACCATGCCAGCACCGCGCCGGGTGACGACATCAAAGCGGCGGGATCGATGCCCATACCTACAGTCACGAAGAACAATCCCACTAGTACGTCGCGGAATGGCCGGACATCGTCCTCCACCCTATGGCGAAAGCTGCTTTCGCCGATCACCATGCCTGCGACGAAGGCGCCGATCGGCATGGCCAGTCCGGCCAGTTGCACGATATAGCCCGTGCCTAGCGCGACCAGCAGTACGGTCAGCAGGAACAGATCGGCCGAGCGCGCCTTGACGACCCACGAGAACGTCGCTCGCACGACCGGTCGCGTCACTAGCGCGACGACCGCCAGGATCAGCAAGGCGACGCCGATGCGGCCTGCCGCGGCGAATAGATCGGGCTCACCTGTCCTCGACCAGGCATCCACCAGGATCAGCAGCGGAATCGTCGCGAGATCCTGGAACAACAGAATGCCCAGAGCGAGCCGACCATGCTGGCTGCTGATCTCGCCCTGCTCGGCAAGTTGTTTCAGGCTGACCGCGGTCGACGACATCGCCACGACACCGCCGATCAGCATCGCGACCCGTGCGCCGAAATCGAACAGCAGTAGCACGCCGGCCACCACTCCCAGCGTGATGCCCACTTGCAGGCCGCCGGCGAGCAGCACATCTTTTCGCGCCATAATTTCGGCAACGAAAACTCGAGGCCGACCATGAACATCAGGAAGACGAGCCCGAGTTCGGCGAGGAAGCGCGTGTCCTCGCCGGCGACGAACAGCCCTAACCCATGCGGTCCGATCGCAAGCCCGGCGAGCAGGTATCCCATCGCGGCGGGCATGCGCCAGAACGTGAAGAATCCGACCGCCAGAACGGAGGCCAAGATCAGGATCAGGCTTGGGCCCAGGTACGCGTCACTCATTCGCGTCGCGATCGCGAACCTTCTCGGTCGCGGGACGCGGGTCTGGGTCCGCACCTGCTAGGTCTTTCTCGTCCTTGCACGACGAGTGCGGCTTGTCGGTGATCTTGCGCGGCATGAAGGCCCAGGCCGGAGGATCGCTCGCCGGGAAGGACTCCAGACCGGAGATTTCGACCGGATCGACGCGCTCGCCAGAAGCGCAAGCCGGCACCGCCGCCCCCCGTCCGGGTGACGATGCCGCTTGCGCCCGATCAGCGCCTTCTTGCTCCGGCGGCCGCTTTCTGGTCATGGACTGATCGCGATCCTGTTATCGACCTTGGTCACGCCCGGCGCCTGCCATGCAGCGCGTTCGGCTTCCTTGCGTTCGGCCCACGAGCGCACAGTGCCCCTGAGGATCACTTCGCTTCCGGTCGCCTCGACCGTGATGCTCTTTGCATCGAGTTCGGCGTTGCGGCGAAAGGCTTCCTCGATCTTGTTCTTGATATCGGAGGGCTTGACCTGCGGCTTGAGGGAAATGAGATTGCTGACGCCCTTGACGCCCCGCACATGTCGGACCGCCTCTTCCGCTCGCATGCGCTGATAGTTCCATTCAGCGACCCCTTCGAGCGTGATCCAGCCGCTCTTGACCACCGCCTTGAACTTCTCGTACGAAAACGGCAGTTCAGTCTTCAGAGCGGCCACGGCATCACGGGCAATGTCAGGGTCCGGGCGCTCGTTCAGGACCGGCAACCTCACTTCGATGTCGTTGGCTACGGCGATCACGCCGGACACCTTCTTCGCATCGCTTTCGGCCGAGACCTTCTGGCTGTAGCTATGGACGAAGCCCGTCAGCGTCACCACGCCGGCTTTGGCCGACACGCCGATGTCGGTGGCGTCGATACCCGGATCCCATGCCAACTCCGCCTCGACGTCGCGTTTGATCTCGCTATCTGATTTCATATGGATCTCCCAGTTGCGAAGTAGTGGTCCATCTGCACCAGCTCCGGATTGTTCCTTTGCAGGTCCTGCACGACGTTGGTCAGCTCTTGCGTATTGAGATGCGTTTGGCATCTTCTCCTTTCGGAATTTCGATCGTCAGCACGCCGTTGCTGAAGGAGGCGCCAGCTGCATCCGAGTCGAGCCCTTCCGGCAGCGGAATCGAACGCTCGACACGGCCGTATCGCCTTTCGCGGAGCAGGAAGCCCCTATCCTCGACCTCACGATCGTCGCGCTTCTCGCCGCTGATCACGAGTTCATTGTCGTCGATGCGGATATCGACGCTGTCTTCAGCCATGCCCGGCAGCTCGGCGGTGACGCGGATTGCCTTGCCGGTGTCGGAGACGTTGACCTTCAGGTCCGCTGTTTCCGGAAACGACGTCCCCTGCCAGACCAGCGGCATGGTTTGCAGGAAGTCGTCAAACAAGCGGTTGATATCGGTTTGCAGCAAGCCGACCGGGTCGGCGGAATGGCGCCGGGCGGGCATCGATCCGCTGCGCCAGGGAATGAGATCAGTCACTTTCACTTGCGTACTCCTTCAGGCCGATCTAACGACCACCTTCTTTTTCGGCGAATCCTTCAGCTTGGGAATGTCCAGACGCATCACGCCGTCCTTCAGCGTTGCATCGATATGGTCGCCATCCATGCTTTCCGAAAAGGCGAACCTGCGCTCGTAATGGCCGTCGCGAAACTCCAGGTGGACGGGCGCGTATCCGGGTGGGACGGACGACACCACGCGCGCAGTGATCGACAGGATGCGCCTGTCGAGCGTGACATCCAGCGAGTCTGGATCCGCGCCTGGTACATCCATGTACAAGGTGACGCGATCGGCCGTCTCGACAATGTCGGTACGCGGCGCGCAGGTCGGCGTGACGTTTATCGCGTTGCCGCCATTGCTGGGTCCGTTCGACTTCTCGTTCATGGTGATCACATCCTCGCATCGGTGGCCGTCAGGCGCGGCTGACCGTAATATGGCGCGGGCGCTCGCTTTCGGGCCTCGGCAGGTCGAGCGTCAGCACGCCGTTGGAGAATTTTGCCGACGCCTTGTCCGCATCGACTCGATAGGGAAGCACCAGTTGCCGCGCGAACGCGCCCTGCATACGCTCGCGTCGCTGCACGGTGACCTCGCCCTCCGCGAATTCGGCTTTGCGTTCGCCCCTTAGGCTGACCGCATCGCGATGCACGGTGATTTCCAGATCCTCCGGGCTGATGCCCGGCACCTCCACGACCGCGGTCGCGCCTTCTGGACTGGTATAGAGGTTGATCAATGGAAATTCCGGCCGCGGCAGAAATCGCAGGCCACCGAACATGCTGTTGACCTCCATCGGCGCTCGAAACGTGTCGCGTGCTGGATCCAATGCTCGTCCCGATGCCACGAATTCTCTGTGCATGACGTCCTCCTGCATCCGGCGGGCCGGTTTTGGATGCATAGGCGACAGCTTGGCCGCTGTTGCCGACGGAGGCATTGACGACAGTCAATTTCAATTGCGGGGAGGTAACCTACCTTTGCCGAAACAACATCACCCCTCACCTGAGGCCACATGAGATGGGCAGTGCCGATCCGTACGGAGTTCTCGGCGTGAAACGCGACGCTTCGCCGAAAGACATCCAGAAGGCCTATCGGCGGCTCGCCAAGCAATGGCATCCCGACGTCAATCCGGGCGACACCGAAGCAAAGAGCAAGTTCCAGGACATCACTGCCGCGTACGAACTGCTGCGCAACGAGGAAAAACGGGGTCGCTACGACCGCGGCGAAATCGACGCCAATGGTGCCGAGAAACCGCAATACCGCTACGCGCAGGAAGGCGCCGATTCGAATCCATATGCCTCCGGCGACCGGGACGCGGATGGCCATACCGGTTTCGACGATCCGGACGGTATTTTTTCGGCCATTTTTTCGCGACGCAAAGGCCCCTCGCCCCGCAGTCGCGGCAGGGATGTGTCGTATCAGCTTGAAGTCGACTTCCTCGATGCGGTCAACGGTTCGACCCGTCGCGTGATCCTGCCCGATGGCGCGGCGCTCGAGGTGACGATTCCGCCGGGAACGCGCGACGGGCAGACGTTACGCCTGAAGGGCAAAGGCGAATTCGGCCCTGCCGCGGGACCGCCCGGTGACGCCCTGGTCCGGATCATCGTCCTTCCGCATCCCTATTTCGTGCGCGACAGAAATGATATTCGCGTGGAACTTCCGATCTCGCTCGCCGAGGCCGTCCTTGGCGGCCGGATCGCCGTACCGACGCCGACCGGCCCGGTCACGATGACGCTGAAGCCGGGCGCCAATAGCGGCCAGACGTTGCGCCTGAAAGGCAAGGGCGCGCCTGGGCACGGGGGACGCAAGGGTGACGAATACATCACGCTGATGATCATGCTGCCGGAGACGCCGGATCCGGAGCTGCGGGGATTCATCGAGAAGTGGCCAGCCGGCAAGTCTTACAACCCGCGACGCCATTTGCATGTCTGAGCCACGGTCGCAACGAGTTGCACAGCATAGATTACAGGCGGTCTTCTACTCGGTATCGGCGTTCGCTTTCCCTCCCGCGGGCTGCGCTTCACTTGCTCCGTCTCCGGCTTCGGGGGCTGCAGTGGACACTCCGACCAAGGGCGGTCGTAGTACGCGGCCATGGATGGTGTAGCCGGGTCGGACGACCTCGGTCACCGTATCGGGCGGATGGCCGGTGCCGCGCGTCGGGAAACCGGCCTGGTGTAGGTGCGGATCGAACGACTCGCCCAGCGGGTCAGAGCGCGACACGCCATGCTTGGAAAAAGCCGTCAGCAGCAAGCGTCGCGTGGCTTCGATTCCCTCGATGAGGGGTGCCAGCGCAGGATCGGTGCGTTGCGCCTCCGAGACATTGGCGAGCGCCAGCTCGAGGGTGTCGGCTATCGCCAGCAAGTCATGCGCGAACTCCGCGATCGCGAAACGCCGTACATCCTCCTGCTCGCGCCGCGCCTGCCGGAGCAGGTTTTCGCTGTCCGCCAATGCCCGCAGCAACTTCTGCTGCATGTCGGCAAGCGACTCCGCTGCCTGCTCTTCGGAATCCTGCAACCGTGCTTGCCCCGTGGCCGCGGGCGCTCGCGCTGATGCCCGCTCATCCGGGTCCATCGTATCGCCCCGGTCGGTTCGGTGGTCTTTTTCTCGGCTCATGATTTGGCATCGTCGGATGATCTTGCGCGAAACGGCGGAGGTTACCGGCGCCGTCAGGACTTGTGATCGTTGACCTCCTCGAAGTCGGCGTCGACGACATCGTCCGAAGCGTGGTCGGCGCTGGACGAGCCGGCGGATTGAGCTTGCTCACTGCTGCTTGCCACTTCGCTGATCTTCGCGGAAGCCTGCGTAAGCGCCTGGGTCTTATCGCGAATCCTCTCCGCGTCCTGCCCGTTCATTGCGGACTTCAGGTCGGCGACCGCGGTCTCCACGGCGCGGCGCTCTTCGGCGCTCAGGTTGCCGCCGTGCTCGAGCAGCGCCTTGTCCGTGGAATGCATCTGGTGTTCGGCCAGGTTCTTGGCCTCGGCGAGCTGCCGGCGCTTCCTGTCCCCCTCCGCGTTCGCCTCGGCCTCCTTGACCATGCGCTCGATGTCCGCTTCGGTCAGTCCTCCAGACGATTCGATCCGCACCTTCTGTTCCTTGCCGGTGGCCTTGTCCTTTGCCGAGACATGGACGATGCCGTTGGCATCGATGTCGAATGTCACTTCGATCTGTGGTACTCCGCGCGGTGCAGGCTGGATGCCGACGAGATCGAACTGCGCCAGCATCTTGTTGTCCGCGGCCATTTCCCGTTCGCCCTGGAGCACGCGGATGGTCACGGACTGCTGGTTGTCATCGGCGGTCGAGAACACTTGCGATTTCCTCGCGGGAATCGTCGTGTTGCGCTCGATCAGACGGGTGAACACGCCGCCCATCGTCTCAATGCCCAGCGACAGCGGCGTAACATCCAGCAACAGCACATCCTTGACGTCGCCCTGCAGCACGCCGCCCTGGATGGCGGCACCGATCGCGACCACCTCGTCCGGATTCACGCCCTGGTGCGGCTCCTGGCCGAAGAAGTTCTTCACCACTTCTTGCACCTTCGGCATGCGCGTCATGCCGCCGACGAGGATGACTTCCTCGATCTTGTCGACCTGCAGGCCCGAATCCTTCACCGCGGCCTTGCAAGGCCCGGTCGTGCGCTGGATCAGGTCGTCGACGAGGGATTCGAGCTTCGCGCGCGTGAGCTTGACGTCCAGGTGCTTGGGCCCGTTCTGGTCGGCGGTGATGAAAGGCAGGTTGACGTTGGTCTCGAGCGTGGACGACAACTCGATCTTGGCGCTCTCGGCGGCTTCGCGCAGGCGCTGCAATGCCAGCCGGTCGTTCCTCAGGTCGATGCCCTGTTGCTTCTTGAACTCATCGGCAAGGTAATCCAGGATCCGCTTGTCGAAGTCCTCGCCACCGAGGAACGTGTCGCCGTTGGTCGCCTTCACCTCAAACACGCCATCGCCGATCTCGAGGATCGAGACGTCGAACGTGCCGCCGCCGAGATCGTAGACCGCGATCTTGCCCTGCCCTCTCCGGTCCAGCCCGTAGGCCAGCGCCGCCGCGGTGGGTTCGTTGATGATGCGCTTGACGTCGAGCCCGGCGATCTTGCCGGCATCCTTGGTCGCCTGACGCTGCGCGTCGTTGAAGTACGCGGGCACGGTGATGACCGCTTCGGTCACGGTCTCGCCGAGATAGCGCTCGGCGGTTTCCTTCATCTTCTGCAGGATGTACGCGGAGATCTGCGATGGCGAATACTTCTTGCCGCGCACTTCCACCCAGGCGTCGCCATTGTCGCCGGCGACGATTTTGTACGGGACCAGGGCCTTGTCTTTTTCCACGATCGGATCGTCAAAGCGCCGGCCGATCAGGCGCTTGATCGCATACACAGTATTCTCGGGATTGGTGACCGCCTGTCGTTTGGCGGGCAATCCAACGAGGACTTCGCCTCCTTTGCCGAAAGCGACCATCGAGGGTGTGGTCCGCGTACCCTCGGCGTTCTCGATGACGCGCGCCTGCTTTCCTTCCATGATCGCCACGCACGAGTTCGTCGTTCCAAGGTCGATGCCGATGATCTTGCTGGCCATGGTGTGCCTCGCTTTGGCATAGGAGTCGTCAACATCGCGAAGCGATCCGATCGCCCACATGCGTGAGCATTGAACCTGCGACGACAGTCCATGGCCTTGACGACCGTCAATATCGCTTTGCAGATCCTAGACATCCCCCTTGAATGGCCGCTCCCTATCGCGGCCTTCTTACCCTGGCTCGCCCGCCACCCTACTTCCAGTAAAAAAGAACGCCCGATTCGTTTTTTTAGTGCACGTCGTCGGGTCGATCCCGTCGCCGCCCTAAGCCAGGCACGATCATCCCGACGCGTTTGCGATAGTCGTCGTAGGCGGAGCCGAAGTGCGCAAGCAGGTCGCGCTCTTCATGCGCGATCCCGATGAAGATGTAGGCGGTCATGCCTGCCGCGAACAGTAGATGACTCATGGTTAAGTGCGGCGTTGCCCAAAAGGCAAGAAGAAAGCCCAGGTAAAGCGGGTGGCGGACCCAGCGGTAGAACAGCGGTTCGCGCAATTGCGGGGGACGATCTTCCCGCGGACGACCGTGGCGCCACGCCTGACTCAGTCCGAACAGTTCGAAGTGATTAATAAGGAACGTGCTTAGCAACACGACTGCCCAGCCAATAGCGAACACCGCCCAGATCAGCGGCGCTGCGGCGCCTTCACGCACGTCCCAGATCGTCCCTTCAAGCGTATGCCAATAGCGGAGCATGATTGCGAGGGCGACAGCGGCTGCCAGCACGTAGATCGATCTTTCTACCGAAGTCGACACGATCCGGGTCAGGCGCGCTTTGAACCCGGGTCGCGCCATGACGCTGTGCTGAATTCCGAACAAGGCGATCAGGAGCAGGTCGAACCCGATGGCCTGGACCACAGGCGTGCCGTTCACCGCGTCGTTGATCGTTGTTGGAAATATCCCGACGTCGCCGATGAAGGCGATTAGCCACAGGAAACTCGCGAAAAAGAGAATGTATGCAACAAGGGCGAAGCCCACCGCCAACATGCGTTGCATAAGCTGCCCTCCAATCGGAGATGCGGCCACGCTATCACGGAAGGGCCGGCAAGGGCCCTACCCCATTCGGTCAACGACATACTGACACTTCGGCCGGTTCCGTACCCAGCGGAGGAGGACGGTAGCCTCTAACCATATCTGACTGAATCTCAGCCGCCCACGTCAAGACAGGATCTCGGCCCGCTCGATAGTCTTTCCATGAAGCTGTTATAGCTTTATCAGGCCGGACCAGATTCTCGGTACCGCGTGCCAAGTGGTAGAACCTTGTCGAATAACGAGCGATCCAGTGAAGGTTGGGAAGCATCATCTCGCTTGCCTCCTGATAGCTGTTCGGCAGCTCGCCGGCGGGCTCCCCTACCAGCACCGCGGCTGTGAGCTGCCGAAAGTGTTCGGCGTTGGCCATGGCTGCTGAGAATGTTCGCGGGCCGATGAGCACGAAGATGTGGCCAGGACGATTGAGATCGCGACGCTGCTCCAACGGTTCCACTACATATTTCAGTCCATCACAGAAGTCGCCTCCGGTGTTGTTTCGGAGATCTATGATTAGCTTGTCGGGGTGAAATCGATCGGCTGTGTCGCTGAGAGCCTTGCTAGCTTGACTGAGCTCGCGATACGAATGGAAATCACAATACTCGATCGCCTGTCCGTTCATCATCTTGCAAGAGAAGGTACTTTCATCAACGGGGGCGGCACCTGGATCCACGACCAACCGCTCCGGCTTCGCTCGAGCCTCATCCGCGTCGACATCAATGCTCGCGAGCTGCCCGTCGGAAGATCGTGGAACAGATTGCCGTGTCGTTCCCGCAACTGAACAGCGAGAAAGCGGAGGTCGGCATGGAGCTGATCTGGCGTAAGCTGACCAACGCGAAGGCGTTCCTGAGTCACGGAAGCGCAAGTTGTGGAGGCGGACGCGTCCGGCATTAGGGCCATCGATCCGAGCAGAGTGCAGCAAAATGCCAAGGCCCACCCGTAAAGGGTTGGCACCGGCGGCTGGGTCATCAGTGAGCCTTGATGAGCGCGGCGAGGGTATCGGGCTTGCTCGTGTCGCGGACCAGATGCGGATACTTGAGCCCATCGTGGTAGTCCACGCGGATGGTCTGGTACTCGTCGAAGTTCTTCACCAGCAGCTCGATCGGCTGGCTCTTGTCCTTGGCCGCGGCGGTGATGGCGTCCTTGATGGCATCGCCGGAGAACTCCTTGC
>Ga0193717_1000456_pt1 | contig 27803 bp, 22 predicted proteins | sample U2c2metaG_FD_145900 | JGI IMG/M metagenome (GOLD analysis project Ga0193717, IMG submission 145900) | Soil microbial communities from a riparian zone of the East river system, Colorado, United States - U2c2 | ecosystem: Environmental > Terrestrial > Soil > Riparian zone | place: USA: East River...
CGACGTGTGCGCGTCATGGTGTGCGGCCGGGTCAGGTCGATATCTCCGCGCGGGTGATCTGGGTGTTCGAGAAGCTTGGCTGGGCGACGAACGTCCGCTGGCCCAAGCCAGAACGCTTCGCGAGCAAGCTCCGGTCCGCCTGAGGATCTCCACCCGTTGTTAGCGGTTTGTTAGAGCCGTCCCGCATCCTGCCGGCGGGGCACAACGGGGTGCGTGACGTCGGCACGCAGAGGAGACAGTGGACGGTGGACTTCGAGGTCCCGATTCTGTCCGGAGAAGGGGACAACGACTACGCGAGGTACATGCGCACGGACGCGTTGCTCGCCCTGCAACGCGGACCCGACGAGATGGTGCACCGCGACGAGCTGTTGTTCCAGACCGTGCACCAGTCCACCGAGCTGTGGCTCAAGCACGCCTGTTTCGAGGTGACCGGCGCCACAGAACTGGTGCGTGCCAACGAACCCGACGGCGCCGCGCGGCTCCTCGCGCGAGCCGCGCTCGGTGTGGACCTCGTCACACAGCAGCTCGAGATGATGCGGCACCTTAGCCCGTGGGACTTCCAGACCGTACGCGGTGTGCTCGGCCACGGCTCGGGCTTCGAGTCGCCCGGCTGGCGTTCCGTGCGGCAGACCAGTCAGGAGCTGGGGCTCGCGTTCGACTCGCTCGTGACCACAGTGGACGTTCGGCTCGTGGACCTCTACCGCGGCAGCCAGGACGTGCCGCTGTACCGGCTGGCGGAGGCCATGGTGGAGTGGGACGAGCGGGTCGCGTTGTGGCGGGCCAGGCACTACAAGGTCGCGACCCGCGTCATCGGCCACGACGTGGTCGGCACCAAGGGCACACCGGTCGACGTGCTGACCCGACTGCTCAGCCACAAGTTCTTCCCCGAGCTGTGGCGGGTACGCACCGAGCTGACCGACTCGGTCCCGCTGCCATGACGGCCGCTTTCCGCGCCAGGTTCCCGATGTTGGCGAACACCGTGCACCTGGCGAGCTGCAGTCTCGGCGCCCGCTCCGTCGACCTCGACGCCGCACTCGCCGCCATGTCCGACGCGATGGCCGACCACGGCGCGCCATGGCACCTGTTCGAGGACCAGGTCGCGTTGGCGCGTACCCGGTTCGCGGCGTTGATCGGCGCGCGACCGGACGAGGTCGCGGTGGTGCCCAATGCGAGCGTCGGTGTCTACCAGGTCGCGTCCACACTGGACTGGGCACGTCGGCAGAAGGTGGTCAGCACCGAGGCGGAGTTCCCGTCGCTGTCCCACGTCTGGCTCGCCCAGCGGCCCGGCGGCGCCGAGATCGTGCACGTGCCGGAGCGGGCCGGCGACGTACTGGCGGCGGACTATCTGTCCACCGTGGACGATCGGACCGCGGTGGTGTCGGTCCCGCTGGTCACCTACCAGCACGGCGCCCGGCTGCCGGTGGCGGAGATCGCGGCGGCCGCGCACGCGGTGGGCGCGCGGGTACTCGTCGACGCGTACCAGGCGGCCGGCGTGCTGCCGGTCGACGTCACGGCGCTCGGCTGTGACTATCTCGTGGCCGGCACGCTGAAGTACCTGCTGGGGCTGCCGGGGCTGGCGTTCCTGTACGTGCGCGACGGGCTCGTCGACGACCTGCCGCCGCGGCTGACCGGCTGGTTCGGCCGCGTCGACCCGTTCGCCTTCGACCCGCTGCGGCTCGACTTTCCTTCCGGCGCACGGCGTTTCGAGACGGGCACACCGGCGGTGCCGGCGTGCTACGCCGCGAACGCGGGACTCGGTCTGATCGGCGAGCTGGACCTGGCCACCGTACGCCGGCACGTCGGCGACCTGGTCGACTCGGCGGCCGCGGCGCTCGTCGAGCGGGGCGAGCGGGTGTCGACCCCGGCCGACCGAGGCGCGCATGTCGCGCTCGTCGACCGGGACCCGAGGGGGATGGCGGACTGGCTGGCGGCGCGCCGGATCGTGGTCAGCCCGCGCGGGAACACCGTGCGGCTGTCGTTCCACTACTACAACAACGCGGACGACGTGGCCGCCGTGTGCGCGGCGATCGCGGACTATCGGGGGACGCATGCGTGAGCTGGTGGCGTGGCTGGACGAACCGGATCCGGACACCTTCCCGTACGAGTCCGTTGTGGACGGTGTGCGGCGGGTGGGCAAGCATTACGTGCCGAGAGAGCTGTTGGAGGCGCTGGACAAGGCCCGTGCGGCGACGCCGGAACCGCGGCTGTGCCGGTTCCTGGACACGGTGTTGGACAAGTACGACGACCGGTACGACTACCTCAGCTACCTGGCGCTGGATCTGCTGTCGATGCCGGCGGTGACCGACGACCCGGCCGTCGCGCGCCGGCGGGCCGACCAGCTTGTGGTGGCACTGGTCGCGGACGTGGCACGGTTCGAGGTCGCGGTCCGCGACGGCGAGACCGACCTGTTGCCACAACAGCGACCGGACGCGGCGACGGTCGCCAAACGGCTCCGGCTCGCCTCCCGCGCGATGGCGGCGGCACGTGGTCGCGTCGGCGCCGACGTGCCAGACACGCGGGTCCTGAGCGTCAGCATGCTGCCGGTGGACACCCTGCACGACGAGTACCTGTTCATCCGCGTGCTGCAGGCGTTCGAGACGACGTTCGCGTTGCTGGCGGTCCTGCTGCGGTCCACGGTGGACAGTGTGCTGGCAGCGGACGCGGCTGCCGCGCAACGGTTCCTGACCGAGGCGGCCGACGCGCTCGGCGCGGCGGCGCCGTTGTTCTCGCTGCTGGCGACCATGCGGGTGTCGTCGTTCCGGACCTTCCGCGCCAACACCGAGGGCGCCAGCGCGATCCAGTCCCGCAACTACAAGCTGGTGGAGTCGCTATGTCGCCGGCCGGACCCGGCACGCCTCGACTCGGTCGCGTACCGGTCGGTGCCCGAGATCCGCGCCGGGGTGCTGACCGGGCAGTCCACAGTGGACGACGCGCTGACCGCCGTGACCCGTGCCGGCCGCCTGACCCCGGCCGCCATCGCGGCCGTCACCGAGGCGATGACCCGCTTCGCCACGGCGTTGACCCGCTGGCGGCAGACCCACTACCGGCTGGCCGTCCGCATGCTCGGCGACCAACCGGGCACGGGCTACACGCAGGGCACGCCGTACCTGTCGGAGGCACGCGCGATCCCGGTCTTCTGAGCGGAGCGGCGGGGCGCCGCCCCGGTGGCGGCGCCCGCCGCGCGTTCAGCTCGCGGTCGTGATCTCCACCTTGTTCGCGTAGAACGCGAGGTGGTCGGCGATCGGCGCGACCGCCTCGTAGGGCGCGTGGTAGGTCCAGGTCACGTCGGTCAGCTCGCCGTCGGGCGTGGTGACGGTGTAGTACGACGCGTCGCCCTTGAACGGGCAGTACGTGCTGGTCTCGGTCTCCGTGAGGAGCGACTGGTCGACATCGGCCAGCGGGATGTACTGCACCGCGGGGTAGTTCGACTCCCGCAGCATGAGCGCGGCGGTCGTGTCGGCGACGACCTTGCCGCCGACCCGCACGGTGACGCGTGCCGGGTTCTTCTCGATCGTGATCGGGTGGTCGGGGCCGGGCGTCTGCTGCTCACGGGACATCGGTGGGTCACTTTCAGCCGTGCGACGGCCGCGCCGCCGCGCGACCCGTTCCTCACGTTCAAGTCCCGGCCGGCCGGGATTGTTCCCGGCGACCGTGGGTGCCCACTCGAACACCCGGCGCCGATGTCGGGCGTCGACGACGGCCCGCACTGCTCCGCTGGCGTGTATCGGTTGGGCCCAATGCCCCAACTTCGAGGTTAGGTTGTTTCCATCCGCACACGCAGGGCACGTCTCTCCTCGTTCGACCACGTACGGCCGAGGAAGGAGCGCGTGATGTCGACGGGAGCAACAGTCGCCCTGATCATCGTCATTCTGGTCGTGGTGTTGGCGGCGGCCTGGTTCGTCTGGCTCCGGATGCGGAGCGGCCGGCTGCGGCAGCGGTTCGGTCCGGAGTACGACCGCCGAGTCGAGGAGGCGGACAACCGCCGGGCGGCCGAGCGCGAGCTCACCGAACGGGAGAAGCGGCACGCGCGGTTGGAGCTGCGCCCGCTGTCCGACACCGATCGCGGCCGGTACGCCGAGCAGTGGGTGCTCGTGCAGGAACGGTTCGTCGACCGGCCAGGTGAGGCCGTGTCGGAGGCGGAGACGTTGGTGCACACCGTGATGCGCGATCGCGGCTACCCGACGGACGGTTTCGACCAGCAGGCCGCCGACCTGTCCGTCGAGCACGGGGACGCCGTGGACCACTATCGCCACGGGCACGACCTCCAGCACGCGCGGGCCGAGGTGTCCACAGAGGAGCTTCGCAAGGCGCTCGTGCACTACCGCAAGGTGTTCGGCTCGCTGACCGGGATCGACGTGGACGGTGAGCGGGTCGACCGTGTCCAGGAACGCGTTGAGCCGGCCGACCGGACCGACGGGCGCGCCAACACCAACCCCTGACCGCCAAGCTGTTCGGAGGTACCAGCATGCGACATGACGACACACCGCGAACCGACACGACGAACGGCGACCCGGCGGACCTCGCGCCGCGTCCCGAGGACGACATGGCGCCGCATCCCGACGACCCCAACCTGGACGCCGAGCCCATCGGAGCCGGGCTCGAGGAGCAGCCGACCGCGGCCGCACCCGTCCCGACGAGCGCCACGGACGAGGACACCGGCGCCGTGCTGTTCGGCGACGACCAGGTCGACAAGTTCCGCAACCGGTGGCGTGAGCTGCAGGCCGACTTCGTCGACGATCCCATGCGGGCCGTCCGCGGCGCGGACGAGCTCGTCGACGAGGTGATGCGGACGCTGTCGGAGATCTTCGCGGAGCACAAGACCGAACTGCGGGGTCAGTGGCAGGGCGACGGCCCCGGCGAGACCGAGGAGCTGCGGGTGGCGCTGCGCCGGTACCGCTCGTTCTTCGACCAGCTACTCAACGCCTGACACACACCACGAAACCGCCGGACCCACGCTCGGGTCCGGCGGTTTTGCGTGCGGAACATTCCGCTGCCGCGCACCGCCATCCGTCGCGAAGATTGGCGGTGAGCAAACGGGGAGCGGAGGAACGCCATGACCGAGCAACAACACCGGCGCAGGACAATGGTCCTGCTCGCCGTCGTCCTCGGCGTGCTGGTCGCGATCACCGGGGTGTTCGGCAGCCTGTACGTCGTGGCGCGCGGCGACACCGGCCAGGTGCGCGAGCAGCAGTCGGCGACGGAGGACAGGGTGGCCGACGCCGACCTCCGGCTGGCGACCAACACGTCCACATTGGACGATCGGGACCAGGAGCGCGAGGAGCTGGAGAACGACATCACGAAGCTGCACGCGTGCGCCGACCCGGCGGCGGCGTCGATCGTGGCGGTGAACGCCGGCGACGACGTCGCACTGGGCAACGCGGTCGACCTGATGCTCGACAACTGCGGGAGATGACCATGACCGAGATGATGCGGCACAACGGTTTCCACCCGGTCGGCGAGCCGACACGGGCCGGCCCGATCCCGCTCGGCCCGATGGCCCCGATGCCGGGGTCGATGCCCGTGCCGCCGCCACGGCCGCCCGGCGCCCGCGCGACGGTCGTCCTCAGTGTCCTCGTCGCACTCCTGTTCGTGGCGGCCATCGGGTCCGTCGTGCTCTACGTGTCGGCGCGGGGCGACCACGACGCGGCCGTGTCCCGGCTGGCCGAACGCAAGGGCGCGCTCGCCGCGGTGAACCAGAAGGTGGTGTCGACCGACGCCGCGCTGCGGGCCGCGGCTCAGCGCAACAGCGGGCTGGCGACGGAGAAGACCGATCTGACGACCTGCGTCGACGCGGTCCAGCACTACCTGTGGGACGGGTTGACCGGCGATGAGCGGACCGCCGCGGTGGACCTGTTGTTCACCGTATGCGGGTGAGGCGGCACCGTTCCGGGCCGTAGGCTTGGCGCGGAACGAGCAGGAGGCCGCGGATGGGCGAGGCGCCCGAGTTCTTCGGACCGTATCGGGTCGGGGAGCTGCTTGGCATGGGCGGGATGGGCGAGGTCCACCGCGCCTACGACACGGTGCACGAGCGGCAGGTGGCGCTCAAGCGGCTGCCGGGGGCGGCGGGTCCGGAGTTCCGGGCCCGCTTCCGGCGTGAGGCCAAGATCGTCGCGGACCTGAGCGAACCACATGTCGTGCCGATCAACGCCCACGGTGAGATCGACGGCAGGCTGTACCTGGACATGCTGCTGGTCGACGGCCCGGACCTGAAGCTGGTACTGGCCGACGGCCCGCTGGATCCCTTGCGCACCATCGAGATCCTGTCGCAGGTGGCGTCGGCGCTGGACGCCGCCCACGCGAGCGGGGTGCTGCACCGGGACATCAAGCCGGCCAACATCCTGCTCGACTCCGACGGCACCGCGTACCTGGCCGACTTCGGCATCGCGCGGTCGATCCTGCCGGACGTCACGCAGCTTACCGAGACCGGCGGCCACGTCGGCACGCTCGACTACATGGCGCCGGAACGGTTGACGCGCGGGGACATCGGTGTCGCGTCGGACGTGTACGCGCTGGCGTGCGTGCTGTTCCAGTGTCTGACCGGCCGGGTGCCCTTCCCCGCGGCGGACTCCGTCGGCAAGCTGGCCGCGCAGCTCAACGACCCGGCGCCGGCGCCGTCGCTGTTCGGCCGCGGGATCCCGCCCGGCCTGGACCTCGTCGTGCGCACCGGCATGGACAAGGACCCGAAGCGGCGCTACCCGTCCGCGGGCGAGCTGATGGCGGCCGCGTCTGCCGTCACCGCCGAGGCGCCGACGGCCGTGGCCAACCACCTGCCCGCCACGAGCGACCCCGGCCAGTCCTTCTTCGTGCGGCTCCTCGCGACGATGAGCGGGCCGGCGGCCCCGGCCGGCGGCACCGACGTCTTCGTGGACCGCTGCCCGTACCCCGGACTGCAGAGCTTCGGCGCCGCCGACAGCGAGTGGTTCTTCGGCCGCGAGCAGGCCGTGCGGGACCTGCTCGCCCGGCTTTCCCGCCACCGCGCCGACTCCGGCCCGCTGATCGTGGTCGGCGCGTCCGGCGCGGGCAAGTCGTCGCTGCTGCACGCCGGGCTGCTCGCCGCGCACGCCAGGGGCGGGTCGGCGCCCCGGCTCGCGATGACGCCGGGGGACCACCCGATCGCCACGCTGGCCGCACGGCTCGCCGCACTCACCCGCACCGACGCGCACCGGTTGGCGTGGCAGCTCCGGGAGCGGCCGTCGTCGTTCGGCGAGCTGTGCTGCTCGGTCACCAACGGCCCCAACGGTTCCGCCGGTCCGATGGTCGTCGCGGTCGACCAGGTCGAGGAGCTGTTCACCCAGTGCGCCGATCCCGGTGAGCGGGAGGCGTTCGCCGTCGCGCTCGCCAACGCGTGGCCGGCGCGGGTGGTGCTCGCGGTGCGCGCGGACTTCGTCGAGCACTGCATCGCCGTCCCGGCGCTGAAACCGTCGCTGGACGCCCCGTACGTGCTCGGCCCGCTCGGTGTCGCCGAGTTGGCCAGGGTCGTCACCAGGCCGGCGGAGGCGTCCGGGCTGGAGCTCGAACCCGGCCTCGTCGACCGGCTGATCACCGACGTCGGCGCCGGTCGCGATCCCGGCGCCCTGCCACGGCTCGCCCACGCGCTGCGCGAGACGTGGCACAACCGGAGCGGGAACCGGTTGACGCTCAAGGGTTATCAGCAGACCGGGGGAGTGGACCGCGCGGTCGCGCTGACCGCGGACGGCGTGTACGCCAGGCTCGCCGAGCACGACCGGCGCGCGCTGCGGGCCGCGCTGCTGCGCATGGTCACCCTGCTCGACGGTGGCGGCATCGCGCGGCGTCGGGCCCACCGCGCGGAGGTGCCCGCGCCACTGCTGGAAAGTCTGGTCGCCGCGCGACTCGTCACCGTCGACCGGGACTTCGTGCAGCTTTCCCACGACGCGCTGCTGACCGCGTGGCCCCGGCTGCGGGAGTGGGTCGCGGAGGACCGGCAGGGGCTGCTGGTGCGCCAGCAGCTCGGCGAGGCGGCGGCCGGCTGGCGCTCCGGCGGCCAGGACAAGGGCGACCTGTACCGCGGCGCGCGCCTCGCCGCCGCGCTCGACTGGTCCGCCGGCCGGCCCGACCTCGGCGCGGACGAGCGGGCGTTCCTGCAGGCGAGTGACCGCGACCGCCGACGGCGTACCCGCTGGCTGCGTTGGCTCGTCGTCGGGCTCGCGTCGCTGCTCGCCGTCGCGCTCGTCGCCGGCGCGGTGGCGGTGGTGGCACGCAACGACGCGCGCGCGGAGGGCATGGTCGCCCTGTCGCGCCAGCTCGCGGCTGAGTCGCTCGCCGAGTCCCAGGTGGATCCCGTCGGCGCCATGCGCAAGGCCGTCGAGGGGTGGCGGACCAGCCCGACCAGCGAGGCACGCGGTGCGTTGCTGTCCGCGCCGATGCTCACCTACCCCGCCGCGTTCCCATCCGGAATGGACAGTGCGTACACGGTCGACGTCAACCTCGACGGCACGCTCGTCGCGGTCGGCTCCGGCACCGGCGGGATCGTCCTGTGGGACGTCGCGGCTGGCAAGGCGCTGGACGTCGACATCAGCGGCGTCGGTGCGATCGTGTCGGTGCGGTTCTCGCCGGACGGGCGGTTCCTCGCGACGTCCGCGCTCTCGTCCGACAACGCGGCGGAGAGCGGGGTGCGGATCTGGGAGGTGCCCAGCGGCAAGCTGGTGCGCAGGCTGCGGGACGGGCAGCCCGCGATCGGCCAGGTCGCGTGGCGCCCGGACGGGACGGCGATCGCGGCGGCGGCGGTCCGGCGGGACTCGACGGCGGCGATCGGCGAGTGGGACCCGCTCACCGGCAACCTGAACCGCTGGGTCGCGGAAGGCGCGTTCGACACCTCGGGGCTCGCGTACAGCGCCGCGGGGGACCGGTTGGCCGTCGGGCACTCGGACGGCAGCCTCGACCTGTGGGACCCGGCGACGGCGACGCGGGTCAGTCACCACACCGAGCACGCCGAGACGGCGGTCGTCACCGAGGGCGGCCTCATTCCGGTGCAGCTTGCGATCTCCGGCAACCTGCTCGCGAGCGCCAGCGTGTCGGACAACCTGATCCGGCTGTGGAACCCGACCACCGGCGAGCTGGTCCGCGCGTTCCCGGACATCACCCGGCACACCACCGACGCCGGTCAGGGCCCGTCGTCGCTCGGCTTCAGCCCGGACGGGTCGATCCTGTACACCAACAGCGACGCGAACACGATCACCCGATGGGACCCGATCGGCGGGAACTACCTCGGCAGCCTGCCCTCCGGCCCGCGCCCCGGCACGACGGGCGGCAAGGCGGTGCTGGGGCTCGCCGTGTCCCGCGACGGCCGCACCATGGTGGCGGGGAGCAGCGACGGCACGGTGTTGCGGTGGCACACCAACCCGAGCTGGTACGTGAAGCCGAGCGCCTCGGTGCTCGACCTCGACTTCCATCCCGACGGCAGAACCATGTCGGCGGGGGACGCCGACGGCTCGCTGCACACGTGGGACGCGACGACGGGTGAGCAGACCGCGAAGACGACCACGCTGCCGGGCGGTGTCTTCGCCGTGCGGTACACCCCCGACGGCATGCGGGTCACCGGCTCCGGCGACGCGACGTACACCGTAACGCCGGTCCGGGGCGGGATCACCCGGCCACGCACGATCTCCTTCCCTGGCCGGGAGTTCCGCGGCGCCATGGCCGTGTCCGCCGACGGCAGATGGCTGGCCGCCGCCGACCAGAACCCGTCCGACGGCGTCGGCCCGAACGACAACAAGATCCACATCTGGGAGGTCGCCACACTGGAGGAGCACGCGGTGCTCTCGCTCGGCGACGAGTGGCCGAGCGAGCTGGTGTTCGCACCGGCCGGCGACCGGTTGGTGGCGCTCACCAGCGACCAGGGCAACGGACTCGCCGGCAGCGACAGGGACGGGCCGACCGCCGCGCGGATGGTGACCTGGCGGGCGCCCGACTTCGACGACATGAAGCGGGTGCCGCTCGGCACGGACACGCTGAGCACCATGATCTTCACGCCGGACGGGCGGTCGGTGCTCACGGCCGGCACCAATGCCGTGATCCAGGTGCGGGACGCGGCGACCGGGCGGCTGCGGTACGAGTTCGGCCAGCACCCCTCGACGATCCGGCAGCTCGCGATCTCCCCGGACGGGCGGACCGTCGCGTCGGTCACCACGGAGGACTCCGTGGTGCGGCTCTGGCACCTCGCGGACCGCGAGTTCGTCGCGGCGCTGACCGGGCACGGCGCGCCGATGAACCAGATCGTGTTCTCCCCGGATGGACGCCGCCTGGCCAGCGGTGGCACCGACACCGATGTCGCGCTGTGGCGAATCGTCCCGGACGACGCGATCAGACAGATCTGCGCGAACCTCGCGGACGCGGGCGAGAAGAACCTGGACACGCTCGGTTGTTGAGTGGAACCTTCCTCCTCCCCCCGAGTGGGGTCCGCGCTTAGCCTGGTAAGTGTTGGTTCGAGTCAGGGAGCGCGATGCTGCAGGTCATGGTGCGGGGTAATGACCTGCACCCGGTGTGTGTCGAGTCCGATGAGCGGCTCGTGTTCGGGCGGGACCCGCACGGGGGACCGCCTCGGCCGGGGCGGATCGCCGTGCGGCTGCCGGGGTGCGCGCCGCACGTGTCGGGGGTCGTCGCCGAGCTGGTCGTCGGGCGGGAGGCCGCCATGCTGCGCTGGCTCGGCGCCAACGAGGGGCGGCTGTCGAGCCTGATCGAGGCGCCGGGCGGCGCTCGCCGGGTCACGTTGGTGCGTGGCATGTCGGCCATGCTCGACCTCGGCAAGAACGAGCTGGTCGTGCTGGCGGGCCGGCAGGTCGGCGACGAGCTGTTCGCCGACCTGCTGCTGAACTTCGCCGTCACCGTGCGGTCCTCGGGCGCCGCGCACACCAGCCTGCCGCCCGGCCCGCGCGACACGGAGCTGAAACCCCACGTGCGCAAGGGACAGCTGACCCGGGGTTCGAAGGAGTGGTACGTCGCGCTGGCGCTCGCCGAGCCGTGGCTCGTCGGCGACGACGACTCGCCGTTCCCGCCGACCAACCGCCGGATCTACGAGCGGGTGCGGGACTGGCGCGCTGGCGACGCGTGGAACCTGGAGCGTCCCCAACGGGTCGACGACGCCATCCGCGTCGTGTCGCAGATCGCGTTCGGCGAGCTGGCCGACCCGTACTCGGAAGCCAGGACGGGCCGCATCCAGAACCCGAGGTTCGCGGTGGGCAAACGGGTCGCCGAGTACCGGCTCGTCACGGCCGACGACCTCGCCGAGGTGTGTTCGTCGGCGCGCGAACGCGGCTGACCCGGCCGTAGGATCGCGGCATGCCCCAGCCAGAAGGTGCCGAGCTCGACGCGGTCCGGGCGCGCCGCGAGGAGCTGCGGACCAAGTACCTGCGCGCGAGGGGCCACCGGCCCGCCACGCCGACCCGCGGCTTCCACCACGTCGCGCTGATCTGCAAGGACGTCGAGCAGACGATCCGCTTCTACCAGGAGTTCCTCGGGTTCCCGCTCGTCGAGCTGGTGGAGAACCGGGACTATGCCGGCTCCAGCCACTTCTTCTTCGACGTCGGCAACAGCAACCTGTTGGGGTTCTTCGACTTCCCCGGCCACGACCACCCCGACTTCGCCGAGACGATCGGCGGCGTGCAGCACCTCGCGCTGTCCACGTCGGCGGAGAGCTTCGCGGCGGCGAAGGAGAAGCTGGACGCGGCGGGTGTCGAGTACGTCGGCCCGGATCGCGGCGTCGACGACAGCCTCTACCTCCGCGACCCCAACGGCATCGGCCTCGAGCTGTACCGCGAACAACTTGGCGTCTTCGAGGGCGAACCCCTCCTCGACGACTGACGGGCCGCCGATGGAGCGTGCACTCTGGTTGCGGGCGCCCGGCGAGTGTGAGCTGCGGCCCGTCGAGCTGCCGACGCCCGGCGAGGACGAGGTTCTCGTGCGGACGCTCTACTCCGCCGTCAGTCGGGGCACCGAGGCGCTCGTGTTTCGCGGCGGGGTGCCGGCGAGCCAGCACGACGTGATGCGGGCGCCCTTCCAGGATGGCGACTTCCCGGCGCCGGTGAAGTACGGCTACCTCAACGTCGGCGTGGTGGAGCACGGGCCGACCGAGTTGCTCGACAAGACGGTCTTCTGTCTCTACCCGCATCAGACGCGCTACGTCGTGCCGGCCACCGCGGTGACCCCCGTGCCCGACGACGTGCCGGCGGCGCGTGCGGTGCTGGCCGGCACGGTCGAGACGGCCGTGAACGCCGTCTGGGACGCCGCCCCGCTGGTCGGGGACCGGATCGCGGTCGTCGGTGCGGGGATGGTGGGGGCGAGTGTCGCGAAGGTGCTCGCCGGCTTCCCCGCCGCCACCGTGCAGCTCGTCGACGTGGACCCGGCGCGGGCCGCGCTCGCCGCCGCCATCGGGGTCGGGTTCGCCACCCCGGACACGGCGACGGGCGGCTGCGACCTCGTCGTGCACGCGAGCGCCACCGAGGCCGGCCTGGCCCGGTCGCTGGAGCTGCTCGCCGCGGAGGGCACGGTCGTGGAGCTGAGCTGGTACGGCGACCGGCGGGTGAGCGTGCCGCTGGGGGAGTGGTTCCACTCGCGGCGCCTCACGCTGCGTGCCAGCCAGGTCGGCACCGTCTCACCCGCGCAGCGTGGCCGCCGAGGTTACGCGGAGCGACTGGCCGTCGCCATGGCGTTGCTCGCCGATCCCGGTTTCGACGCCCTGATCACCGACGAGTGCCGGTTCGACGACCTACCTGCCGCGATGCTCGGAATGATCAGCGGTGAACCGTCCGCACTCTGCATGCGTGTTACCTACTGAGGCACACAGTCGACCGTAGGAGGCGCAGGGTGTTCAACCTCACCGTCCGCGACCACATCATGGTCGCGCACAGCTTCAACGGCGAGGTGTTCGGCCCTGCGCAACGGCTGCACGGCGCCACGTTCGTTGTCGACGCCACGTTCCACCGCGCCGAACTGGACGCGGACAACATCGTCGTCGACATCGGGTTGGCCACGCAGGAGCTTGGCGAGGTGCTCGGCGAGCTCAACTACCGCAACCTCGACGAGGTTCCCGAGTTCGCCGGTGTCAACACCTCGACCGAGTTCCTCGCCAAGGTCATCGCCGACCGGCTGGCGGACCGGGTGCACGCCGGCTCGCTCGGCGAGGGCGCCCGCGGCCTCGGCGAGATCGAGGTCTCGCTGCGTGAGTCCCACGTCGCGTGGGCCGGCTACCGGCGCGCGCTGTGACCACGTTCATCCTGCCCGGCGACGTGGCCGACGTGACGTTCGCCAGCGGCGGCAACACCTACGACCGCCGCATGTGCGAGGTGCTCGGCCTGCGCGCGGTCACCGTGCCCGGCCAATGGCCGACGCCGGACGCCGCGGCGCGGTCCGCGCTCGACGACGCGCTCGCCGCCGTGCCGGACGAGTCCGTCGCATTGATAGACGGACTCGTCGCCTGCGGAGTGCCTGAGATCGTCGTGCCGCACGCACGCAGACTGCGTCTCGCCGTGCTCCTCCACCTCCCGCTCGCGGACGAGACCGGCCTGCCGGCGGACCGCGCGGCCCTTCTCGACGCGCTGGAGCGGGAGACACTGCACGCCGTGACCGCGGTCGTCGCGACCAGCGACTGGGCCGGCGCCAGGCTGGTCGACCATCACGGGCTCGACCCCGACCGCGTGCACGTGGCGCCGCCCGGCACCGACCCGGCGCCGCTGTCCGTCGGCACGCCGACCGGCTCCCGGTTCCTCTGCCTCGCCTCGGTCACGCGACGCAAGGGCCAGGACCTGCTGGCCGAGGCGCTCGCCGGCGTGGCGGACCTGTGGTGGACGTGCGCCTGCGTCGGCTCGGTGTGCCGCGACGGCGAGTACGTGGCCGAGGTGCGCGACCTGATCGCACGGCACGGTCTCGGCGACCGGCTGACGTTGACCGGACCGCTGCCCGGCGCCGACCTCGACGACGCGCTCGCCGGCACCGACCTGCTGGTGCTGCCGTCCCGCGGCGAGACGTTCGGCATGGTCGTCACCGAGGCGCTCGCCCGCGGCATCCCGGTACTGACCACGACCGTCGACGCGCTGCCGGACACGCTCGGGCACGCGCCGGACGGCGGCCTGCCCGGCATCCTCGTCCCGGCCGACGACGTCGCCGCGCTCACCGAGGCACTGCGCGGCTACCTCACCCAGCCGTGGCTGCGGGATCGCCTCCGGACGTCCGCGCGGGAACGCAGGCGGGAACTGGCGAACTGGGACACGGCGGCCGCGCGGCTCGCCGGGGTGCTCACCGAACTGCGGGGTGCGTCATGCGCGGCATGACTGTTGAAGCTGAAGTGGTTCCGGTCCGCGTAGTGGCGGCGGGCACCGATGGTTCGGGGCGCGTGACCATGAAGCAGGTGTGGTCCTGGCTCCGGATCCTCGTCGGCGTCGGCATCGTCGGCGCGCTGATGTGGCGGGTCGGTGCCGGTGGGTTCGTCGACGGCCTCCGCGTGATCACCGTCGGCGAGGTGGCCGCCGCGCTGGCCATCGGCCTCGCGACCACCGTGCTCTGCGCGGTCCGCTGGTGCATGGTGGCGCGCCGCCTCGGGCTGCGGCTGCCGATCGGCCGGGCCGTCCGCGACTACTACCGCGCGTCGTTCCTCAACGCCGTGCTGCCGGCCGGCGTGCTCGGCGACGTGCAGCGCGCGGTCGAGCACGGCAAGGAGGAGGGCGACGTCGGCGCCGGGGTGCGGGCCGTGGTGCTCGAACGGACCGCGGGCCAGGCCGTGGTGATCGTGGCCGGGGTCGTGGTGCTGCTCGCCGCGCCCGCCGCCGCCCCGGTCCGCGACATCGGCGTCGCCGTGCTGATCGTGGCGACCGTCGTCGTCGGCGCCTACCTCGCCGTGCGCCGCTGGACCGGCACGCATCTAAACTCGCGGTGGCAGCGCACGATCGACGACATCCGCAACGGTCTGCTCGCCCGCGACGCGTGGCCGGGGGTCGCGCTGCTGTCCACCGCGGTGCTGACCGGGCACGTGACGCTGTTCCTGATCGCGGCGAACGCGGCGGGCGCGACGCTGCCGGCCGCACAGCTCGTGCCGTTGGTCGTGGTCTCGCTGCTCGCGATGGGACTGCCGCTGAACGTCGGGGGATGGGGACCGAGAGAGGGCGTGACCGCGCTGATGTTCGCCGGGGCCGGGCTTGGGGCGGCACAGGGGCTGACCACGGCCGTGGCCTACGGGCTGCTCGCGCTCGTGTCCAGCCTGCCCGGTGCGCTTATGCTCGTCCGCCGGGGCACCAAGCACAGACGGGAAGTGGCGGTATGACCAGCCTCGCCGATATCGGCCGGCACGGGACGACCGAGCGGGTGGTCGACACCCGCCTGCCCACCGTGTACGGGGAGTTCCGCGCGGTCGGCTACCTCGACCGGCTCGGCGAGGAGCACGTCGCACTGGTGCACGGTGACATCAGCGGCCACAGCCCGCTCACCCGCGTGCATTCCGAGTGCCTCACCGGGGACGCCTTCGGCGCCACCCGCTGCGAGTGCGGCGACCAGCTCGCCGCCGCGCTGCGCGCGATCGTCGCGGCGGGCGCCGGGATCCTCGTGTACCTGAAGGGGCACGAGGGCCGCGGCATCGGACTGCTCGCGAAGCTACAGGCGATGCGGCTGCAGGAGGACGGCCTCGACACGGTCGAGGCGAACCTCGCGCTGGGGCTGCCGGTCGACGCGCGGGACTTCGGCGTCGCCGCGGACATCCTGCACGACCTCGGCGCGCACTCGGTCCGGCTGCTGTCGAACAACCCGAAGAAGCTGGAGTCGTTGCTGCGGGGCGGGATCCGGGTCGCCGAGCGGGTCCCGCTGCTCACCGCGCCGAACGAGGAGAACCTGCGCTACCTACACACCAAGCGGGAGCGCATGAACCACCTGCTGCCTCACTTGGACGACCTGGCGAGCGCGGCCAGCACGTCACCGAACGACGCGACCAGGCTCGCCAGCGCGCCCCTGCCCTTCTCGGCGGACGCCAGGGAGGGATGACCGACCACACCGGACTCGGTGTAGGCGGACAGGCCGAGCGTGAGCATGCGGTCGCGCTCGGCCGCGACGTGGTCGTGTTCGGCGTAGTCCGGCCGCACCAGGTCCGGATGCGCGTGCAGCAGCAGTGACGTCTCCAGCTCGCCGGCGTGCATGTCGGTGTCCGGCCCGGTCTCGACACCGCCGCCCGCGCGTGCGGTCGCCCAGTCGGCCTCGGTCGGGAACAGCGCCATGGACTGGCCGCGAGCGCTCGCCTCCTGGACCACGTTGCCAAGCACGTAGTTGCCGCCGTGCCCGCTGACGAGCGCCAGCTTGGAGATGCCGCCGCGCCGCAACGACTCCGCGATGTCCGTGACGACCGCGTGCAGCGTGGTGGCCGAGATGCTGACGGTGCCGAGCCAGGCCGCGTGCTCGTGCGAGCACGAGATCGTCACCGGTGGCAGTGCCAGCACGGGATAGGTGGCGGCGATGGCCGCCGCGACCGTCACCGCGATCACCGTGTCGGTCGCCAGCGGCAGGAACGCGCCGTGCTGCTCGAAGCTGCCGACGGGCAGGACGGCCACGTCCGCGCGCCGCTCGCGTTCCTGCGCGGCTGTGGTCATGGGGAGCAGGTACCTGGTCATGTCGGATGAGGCTAGCGGCACCTTGCCGGCGCTAGGTGGATCGGCGTGCGGGGTTCGGCGCCGCCCGCTGGGGCGTGTCGGTTTGTGCTGTCGTGGTGTGTCGTTGGGCGATGCGGAGCAGGGCGAGGATGGCGATGAAGACCATGCCGTAGACGGCGAGCAGGGCTGAGGTTTCGTAGAGGTCGGCGGTGCGCCAGGTCTGGCCGGCGGCGTCGGTGACTGTGGTGTGGTCGCCGGTGAGGTAGGTGACGAAGTAGGAAATCGTGGTGGCCGCGTAGAGCAGCACCGCCTGCAGGTCGCTCGTCGTGGTCCGCTCCGGTTGTGCGGTCGGGCCGCTGCGTCGGAGGTGGAGGGTGAAGACCTGCATGAACAGGTAGACGGTGAAGGTCCAGCCGAGGTAGTTGACGAGTGGCACGCCGAAGAAGCCGCCGCCGTTCTCCCAGATCCAGGCGTGGTTGACGGTGGCGGCGGTGGGGTCGAAGGCGAGGTCCCACGCGGTCATGGCGAACGCGCCGACCACCGGAGTGCCGATGGTGGTGAGCCAGGGCGAGTCGCGGCGCACGTCGGCGAGCAGCACGGTGGCCACGACCCAGGCGAGGTAGCCGGTGGCCAGGTAGGCCGGGCCGATGAACCACGGCACCTGGAAGATCTTGCCGGCGCCGGTGTAGTGGTAGTGGCCGAAGGGGAAGCCGGTCTGGATGGAGAGGTTCTCCAGGATGTTGGAGATCACCAGACCGGCGCCGACGAAGATCCCGATGGCGCGCCAGCCGTAGCGCCGTGACCCGTGCCAGAGCACGAACCCGACCTGCACCACGATCACCGGCAGCCGCGCGCCGGGCCCTGGCACGAAGGCCGAGACGACCAGTCCGACCAGGATGACGGCGGTGAGGATCCACAGTGTCCTGTTGGGACGTTGGATGGTGGACATCAGGCGACTCCAGGTTGTTCGGGCGTCCGGTGGACGGTGTAGCGGCGTGCCCCGGCACCTCCCCGCCTGGCAAGAACGCGCCTGGTCAGGTCGTCGTCATGCCCTACAGCTCGCGTGCCCGTTGCTGAACGCCTGGGCCACCGTACGGGTAGTCGGACACGATCGGCGTGCTCGCGTCGGTGAGCAGGGCCGTCTCCTTCTCCGACAGGTGCAACTCCGCCGCGCCGAGGTTGTCGTCGAGCTGGTCGACGGTGCGCGCACCGAGGATCACCGACGTGACCGCGGGCCGGTCCGCGACCCAGGCCAGCGCCACCCGCGCCATCGACACCCGCGCCATCGACACCCCGCGTCCCGCCGCCACCTCGCGCACCGTGTCGACGACGTGCCAGGTTCGTTCCTCGGCGTTGCGCGGTGCGTAGGCCTCCATGCCGCGAGCCGGGTCCTCCCCCAGCCTGGTCGCGCCGGTCGGCGCCTCGTCGCGGCGGTACTTCCCGGTCAACCAGCCGCCTGCGAGCGGCGACCACGGCAACATCCCGATGCCTTCGTTGCGGCACACGTCAACCAGCTCGAACTCGATGTCACGAACCAGCAGGTTGTACTGCGGCTGGAGCGCGACACCCGCGGGACACTAGCGCGGCGCGGCGTCCGAGGACCGCGGCCCGAACGAGGTGAGGAACCGGTCGCGGAAGGTGTCCATCCGCCAGACCGGGGCGTCGGGGCTCGGGTTGAGGCCGTCCTGCCAGCCCCAGCCGGAGATCTGGGCCAGCACGTCGGGCGCGGCGACGATCGTGATCGGCACGTCGTGGTCCGCGCCCTCGCCGCTCACGATCGGGGCGGGCTGGTGGTCGCCGAGGAAGACGAGCACGAGGTTCTCGTCGCCGTAGGTCTCCACGTAGGAGATCAGGGTCTCCAGCGAGTACCGGATGGACTCGCCGAACGCGGCCTGCACGCTGGCCGGGTCCGTCCACACCTGCGCCTGCGTCTTGCCCTGCTCCGGCATCGGCCGGTACACCGAGCCGTCGCCGACGTCGGTCCAGTCGATCAGGTGGGGGAGGTGCGTCCACGGCGTGTGGCTGGAGACGAGGTCGATCTCCGCCATCACCGGCGTGGCCGACCGCGCGCGCTCGAGCCGTTCGAACGCGGACATCGTGTACTGGTCGGGCATCTTGGCGTAGGCGAAGTTCGGGCCGCGGTAGCCGACGTCGTGCAGGTTGTAGATCCGGTCGTAGCCGAAGTAGTCGCCCTCCGGCCAGTCCTTGGTGATCGACGGCGCGAAGCTGACGGTCCGCCAGCCGGCCCGGTTGAACGCGCCGGTGAACGTCAGCCGGTCGCTCCCGACGAGCGTCGTGTAGCGGCGCTGGTTGTCGATCCACAGCCCGGACTGCAGCGTCGCGTGGGCCATCCAGCTACCGCCGCCGAACGTCGATGAGGTGAGAAACGCGCTTCTTGAGTCGAACCCGGCCGCGCGCAGCCGGTCGGTGCCGGCGTCGAGCACTGCGTCGACCTCGGGCGCGATGGTCGCGCCCTCGACCGCGATCCGCCCGTAGCTCTCGATGAACGAGACGACCACGTCCTTGCCGCGCAGGCCGGTCAGCAGGTCACGGCCCGGCGTGTAGCGGAAGGCGTCGTTGGCGGACTCCTTGGCGAACTCGTACGGGTCCTGGAGGTCCACGCCGACCTGGCGCACCTCCTGGTACACGTCGTTCGCGGCCGTGTTGGCGGCGACCGGCGCGCCGGGGGCGACCTGCACGCCGAGCACGGCGCAGGTGATCCACACGACGCCCAGCATGGCGACCGCGCGGGTCGACGTGGTGCGGCGCTCGACCGCGAGCCGGGTCAGCCGCAGGACCGACAGCGTGGTCAGCACGAGCACCGCGATGACGAGCAGGATCGCGCCGATCACCGCGAGCACGGCGCCGACGTCGCCGACGGTGGTCGCGATGAAGTCGACGCCCGGCGCGAGGAAGCTCCAGTCGAACACGGGGTGGAACGGCCGGTCGAACACCTCGTAGGAGCCCATGTCGGCGAGCTTCATGATGGTCACGACGCCGAGTCCGACCCCGACGAGGACCGAGGTGACCCGTCGGGTGCCGCGCGGCAGGACGAGCAGGAGGGCGACGAGGAGCAGGCCCTCGACGGGAACGCGGGTGAACGCCCCGAGCGTGAGGTGGCTGAGCTGGTTCGGCGCGACGAGGGCGAACAGCACGAGCAGCGCGGCGAGCACGGTCGCCACCTGACCGACGACCTTCCGCCCGCGCGGGACCTCGACGGCCCGCTCTGCCGGCCCGGCCACGGCGACCGGCGCGACGGCGCGGTGCCGGTACAGCCAGACGATGTCGTGGGTGAACGACCAGACGAGCGCCGCGAGGGCGAACCCGGTGAGGATGGCGGAGGGCAGCGCCGGCAGCAGCCCGGCGGCAACCACGGTGAGGACGATCCCCTGCGCCGCGGCGACGGCCTTGCTGCTCATGCGGGGCGCGAGCGGCGCACGCAGCCAGGGCAGCACCCGCATGGCGGCGACGAACGCGTACCGCAGCACGCCGATCGCCAGCACCCACACGCCGAACCGCGTGGCGACGTAGGCGCTGAGCACCAGGATGAGGAACGCGTCGATCTCCATGTCGAACCGCGCGCCGAACGTCGACGCGGTGCCGGTGCGCCGAGCCACCCAGCCGTCGATCGCGTCCATGGCCAGCGCCACCGACGCGAGGACGATGAGCGGCGGCAGAAAGTCGGCCCGCTCCACGGCGTCCACGACCAGTGCCGTCACCCCGCCGACCAGCACCGCCCTGGTCAGCGTGACGAGGTCCGCCGGGCCGAACCGGGCCATCCCGAACTGCCGCAGCGCGACGGCGAGCGCCGCCCACCCGATGACCGTGAACGCGATGCCCGTCAACCAGCCGGCCGGCCCCAGCCCGATGACCAGGCTCAGCACGACGAGCAGCGCGACCTGCGCGGCAGCCGCCACGGCCATGGTCCCTGTCTTTCCGGCCACCGTTCCTCCTGAGCGTCGGTTCCCGTAGATGAATACGCGCGCTCCGCCAGGATGGTTCTAATACCGTGAACTTCGGGACGCCGTCCCGCGTGTTATGGGGTGAGGGTGCGTCTGTCGACCACAGTTCCCGACTCCAGCGGAGGCCGCGTGTTCACCCAGTTCGCCGCAGACTGGCTGGCGTTGCGCGAGGACGCCGACGCGGCGGCCCGCGCCGTCGAGCTGCTCGACCCGTTGCGTGCCCAGCTACGGGGACGGCATCGCAAGCTGGTCATCCGCGACCTCGGCAGCGGCACCGGGTCCATGGGCCGGTGGCTCGCCGAGCGGCTGCCCGGCCCTCAGCACTGGGTGCTGACCGACCGCGACCCCGAGCTGCTCGCGCGGGCCGCCGGCGGCCTCCCGAGCCCCGCGACCTCGGTCACCGAGCTCCGTGACATCACCCTACTCACGGCCGAGGACCTGACCGGTACGTCGCTGGTGACGGGTTCCGCGCTGCTGGACCTGCTGACCGCTGGCGAGGTCGCCGGCCTCGCCGACGCGTGTGTCGACGCGGGCTGTCCGGCGTTCTTCGCGCTCTCGGTGGTCGGGCGGGTGGAGCTGACCCCGGGTGATCCCCTCGACGGCGTGCTGGCGTCCGCGTTCAACGCACACCAACGCCGCACCAGCGGCGGCCGCAGGCTGCTCGGCCCGGACGCCGTCACCGCGACCGCCGCGGCCTTCACCCGCCGCGGCGCGGTCGTCCACCGGCGCCCCAGCCCGTGGCGGCTCGGCCCGGCGCAGGCGCGGTTGACCGAACAGTGGCTGCGCGGCTGGGTGGCCGCCGCCCGCGAACACGACCCGGAGCTGTCCGCGGCGGCCGACGACTACCTCCGCAGGCGACTGGCGACCTGCGCGAGCGGCGACCTGACGGCCGTCGTCCACCACGAGGACCTGGTGGCCGTCCCGCCCGTGGTCGCCTGACCGTTCGGCGGCACGCCATTACGCCATGCGGCGGAGGGTACTGATCCGTTCGCCGAGTCGGCCGGCTTCATTCATTTCGCGATATTCACGCCGGAATTGTGCCTCGACGCAATTCTGTGTCGCCCCGTGTCGGTGCCGGTACGGGGAGTTGATACCGGATTGTCCCTGCTGGACAGTTCGTCCATTTGCATCTATCTGTCCGCGTTCGCTTTGGCTTGAGTACCTCTTGGTTCACGCCGACTAATTCTATTTTGGCGATCCGGTCGGTGGGTGCGAAGGGGGATGCGGTCGATGGGGACCGACACCGTTGGGGTGGCGGACTCGTGCGTGCATGGCGCGTTCGAAAGACAGGTGCGGCGCTCGCCGGAGCGTGTCGCGGTGGTCGCCGGGGACACCCGGCTGACCTATCGCGCCCTCGACCGGTTGGCCAACGGTCTCGCGCGTCGGCTGACCGGGCAGGGCGTCGGGCCTGGCTCGCTGGTCGGACCCGTTTCATCGTCGCGGACGCCGGCCTGTCGGTCGTGGTCGCGTCGGACGGGGCGTTCCCGGCCACCGTGGTCGCGGTGGGGGAGACCGAACCGGCCGACACGGGCAGCGTGCCGGCCGTACCGGAGGACCCCGCCTACGTCGTGTACACGTCCGGCACCACCGGCACCCCCAAGGGTGTGGTGGTCGAACACCGGAACCTGCTGAACCTGTTGCGCTGGGCCGAGAACGCGTTCACCCCGGCCGAGCTGCGTGGCGTGCTGGCCGCGTCGTCGGTGTGCTTCGACGCGTCGATCATGGAGCTGTTCATCCCGCTGGCGGCAGGTGGCACGGTCGTCGTCGCCGACAATCTTCTTGCCCTGCCGACGCTGCCGGCGCGCGCCGAGGTGACCATGCTGTTCGGCGTGCCGTCGGCGCTCGCCGCGCTGCCGGGACCGCTGCCGCCCACGGTGCTGACCGGCGGCGAGGCCGTGAGCAGGGCGCTGTGCGACCGCCTCTTCCGTGACGAGCGGGTGGCGCGGGTGGTGAACCTGTACGGGCCGACTGAGTGCACGGTCATCTGTGCCGGCGCCGACGTCGACCCGGCCGGTGACGGCCCGCCGCCGATCGGGCTGCCGGTCGCGGGCGCCGAGCTGACCGTGCGGGACGCCGACGGCGCGGCGGTCGCGGACGGCGCGCTTGGTGAGCTGTGGGTGTCCGGCCCGTGCGTGGCACGCGGTTACCTACGCCGGCCGGCGTTCGGCGTGGACGGTTACCGCACCGGCGACCTGGTGCGTCGCCGCGGCGGCGTCCTCCACTTCGCGGGCCGCGCCGACGACCAGGTGAAGGTCCGCGGCCACCGGGTCGAGCCCGCTGAGGTCGAGGCCGTGCTCGCCGGCCATCCCGCGGCCCGGCACGCGGTGGTGACCGCCGTGCCCGACGGCGCGAACGGCGCACGTCTGGTCGGCCACGTCGAGGCGGCGGACGCCGTCACCGAGACCGAGCTGCGGACGTGGCTCGGCGCACGCCTGCCCGCCTATCTCGTACCGGCACGCATCGCCGTGCTCGAGCGGTTGCCGGTGCTGCCCAGTGGCAAGGTCGACCGCGGCGCCCTGCCGGTGCTGCCGCCGGGACGGGACCCCGCCGCGCCCTTCACCGCACCACGCGATGCCACCGAACGGCAGATCGCCGACATCGTCACCGACGTCCTCGGCATCGCGGACGTCGGCGTCGACGACCGGTTCACCGACCTCGGCGGGCACTCGCTCGCAGCCGCGCGGGTCGTCGGCGAGCTGGGCAGGTTACGGGGCGTCGTGATCCCGCCCGCGACGTTCCTGCGGCACCCGACCGTCGCCGAACTGGCCCGTGCGTTGGCCACCGCCGAACCAGGGTCGCCGCCGCGGCGCCTGCCGAGCGACCGGTACCCGCTCACCGCGACACAGCGGGAGTTCTGGCTGTTGCGCCAACTCGTGCCGGACAGTCCGGTCACGACGGTCGCGGTCACGATCGACGTGCACGGCCCGGTCACGCGGGCGGCCGTCGCGGCCGCGTTGACCGCGATCGTGCGTCGCCACGAGGTGCTGCGCAGTGTGGTCGTCGAGCAGGACGGCGAACCCGTCGCGGTGGTCCTCCCGCCGACGCCGGTGTCCGTCACCGAGGGCGACGTGCGGACGCCCGTCTTCGACCTGACTCGCGCGCCACTCGTCCGGGCCACCATGAACGGCACCGAGCTGGTCGTGTTCGTCGATCACCTGGCGTTCGACGGCGGTTCCGTCGCGCCGCTGCTCGCCGAACTGGCTGCCGAGCTGGCCGGTGCGCCGGTGCCCGAGCCGCCGCTTCAGATCGGCGACCTCGCGCGCCACGACCTGGCGGCGGCCCGGGACGACCGCGACGACGCGTACTGGCGGACCGAGCTCGCCGGCGCGGCCATCCCCGACGATCTGCCCGGCCGCGACCAACCACCCGGTCACCGCAGCGCACGCCACACCGTCCCGCTGGACCGCGATCTCGTCCACCGTGTGCACGGTTTCGCCGCCGAGAGCGGGACCACGCCGTTCGCCGTCCACCTCGCCGCGCTCGGGCTGGTCGTCGGCGGGCTCACCGGCCGCGACGACGTGGTGATCGGCGCGCCGGCCGCACGCCGGCACCGCGCCGGGACCGAGCACCTCATCGGACCGCTGGTCGACGTGCTCCCGCTGCGGCTGCGGATGGCGCCGGCGCTCACGTTCCGCGCGTTCACGCGGCGCTGCGCGGACACGACGACCGCCGCGCTCGACCACCAGGAGCTGCCCACCACCGAGCTGTTCGCGCACCTGCCCGCACACCGCGGCGCGGGCGCGTCCCGCACACCGGTGCTGCTGAGCATGCAGCCGCACGACGAGCCGGTGACGGTTACCCGGGGCGAGTTCCGGCTCGAACTGCGCACCGACCGCGGCTCCGGCGCGGCCGCCAACGAGCTGACGGTGTTCGTCGGCCGGACCGCGACCGACGTGGAGCTGCAGATCGAGTACGCGCTCGACCGGTTCGACCGCGCGGACGCCGAACGCTTCGCCGACCGTCTGACCGCGACACTGCGTGCCGGGCTTGCGACACCGGACGACCCGTTGATCCGGCACGACCTGGTCGACGACCGGGAGCGCGCCGACCTGCTCGCCATCGCGGAAGGCCCGCCGCTGCCGGCGAGCCAGCTTGTCGTGGGCGCCGTCCTCGCCAACGCCGCCACCCGGCCGAACCGGCACGCGGTCACCGACGTCGCGGGTGCCCTGACCTATGGCGAGCTGGTGGCACGGTCCGCGAGCGTGGCGGCCGGTCTCGTGCGACTCGGTGTCGTGCCGGGTGACATCGTCGGCGTGTGCCTGCCGCGCGACCGGTTCCTGCCGGCCGCGTTGCTCGGAGTGTGGCGGGCCGGGGCCGCGTACCTGCCGATGGACCCCGACCACCCGGCCGACCGGCTCGCGTGGCTGGCCGAGGACGTCGGCGCGCGCACGGTGTTGACCGCCGACACCGTCCTCGACGACGGTCCGGCCGCACTGCCCATGGTCGGGCCGGACGACCTCGCGTACGTCCTGTTCACGTCCGGTTCGACCGGCCGGCCCAAGGCCGTCGCGGTCACCCACGCGAACCTCGCCGCCGGCATCGCCGGGGTGCTCGCCGAGCCGGGGCTCGGGCGGTCGGACGTGATGAGCGCGGTGGCGCCGTTGACGTTCGACGTGTCCGCGGAGGAGATCTGGGCGCCGCTGACCGCGGGCGCGCGCTGCGTGATGGTGGAGCGGGCGTGCGCCACCGACGGTTTCGCGTTGGCCGAACGGATCGCGGGCAGTGGCGTGACCGTGCTCGACGTGACCCCGACGACGTTGCGCATGCTGCTCGCGACGGGCTGGACCGGCGACCGGGAACTGAAGGTGCTCACCGGTGGCGAGGTGCTCGATCCCGCTGTCGCACACCAGGTTCTGGCCATGGTCGGCGGCCTGTGGAACTGCTACGGGCCGACGGAGACCACGATCAGCTCGACAACGCACCGGGTGTCCACAGCGGACTCCGGCGCGATCCCGATCGGGCGGCCGATGCCGGGGGAGCGGTGCTACGTCATGGATCCGCTCGGCAGGCTCGTGCCGCGCGGCGTGGTCGGCGAGCTGTGGCTCGGCGGCGCCGGTGTGGCACGCGGGTACCACGGCAGGCCCGACCTCACCGAGCACGCGTTCGTGTCGGACCCGGTCGTGTCGGGTGGCCGGTGCTACCGGACCGGCGACCTGGTGCGGTGGCGCGCCGACGGCGCGCTGGAGTTCGTCGGGCGGCGCGACGAGCAGGTCAAGGTGCGTGGCTACCGGATCGAGCTTGGCGAGGTGACGGCCGCGCTGCGCACCGTCGACGGGGTGGCCGACGCCGCCGTCGCGGCTGCCGGCACCGCGGGGGACACCCATCTCGTCGGGTACCTGACGCCGGCGCACCTGGCGACCGACGTCGTCGAGAAGCGGCTGCGCACGGTGCTTCCGGACCACCTGGTGCCCCGGCGGTGGGTGCTGCTCGACGTGTTGCCGACGCTCGCCAACGGCAAGCTCGACCGTGCCGGGCTGCCGGCGCCGCCGCGGGAGTCCGCGCGGGACCGCAGGCCGCCGGTCGGCGACGCGGAACTGCTCGTCGCCGACGTGTGGGCCGAGGTGCTCGACCGGCCCCAGGTGTGGGCCGACGACGACTTCTTCGCGCTCGGCGGGCATTCCTTCGCCGCGACCCGCGTGGTCGGCAGGCTGCGCGACGCGCTCGGCCTCGCCGTGCCGGTGCTGATGTTGTTCGACAATCCCGTTCTCGCCGACTTCGCCGCGGCGCTGGAACGGTCCCTCCTCGACGATCTCGCTGCTCAACCCCAGGGAACACGTGCATGACCGAGACTTCCGCCGACCTGCGTGCCGCACTGCGGGCGCGGTTCGCCGCCGCCAGGAACGCGGTCGCCGACCGCCCGACCCCGTCAGCTCGACCGTCTACTTCGGACGATCCGGTGCCGTTGTCGTCGGTGCAACGCGGGCTGTGGTTCCTGGCGCGGCTCGAACCGGACAGCGCCGCGTACCACGTGCCGACGGTGCTGCGGCTCACCGGCGCGCTCGACGAGCGGGCGCTGCTGGCCGCGTTGCGTGAGCTGGCGCAGCGGCACCGGATCCTGCGTGGCGTGGTCGACGCGGCGCATCCGACCGTCCACATCGGACCCGCCGACGCGGTGCCGCTGTCGGTCGTGGACATGGCGGCGGCCGGCCTCGCCACCGCGCTCGCCGAGGAGACCGGTCGGCCGTTCCGCCTGACCGAGGAACCGCCGATGCGGGCGGTGCTGTACCGGCTGCCCGGCTCGTGGGTGCTGGCGTTGACCGTGCATCACCTGGCCACCGACGCGTGGTCGGAACGGCTGCTGCTGGCGGATCTCGCGGCCTTGTACGAAGGTTCGCGGCGGCCGGTGGTGCAGTACGCGGACGTGACCGGCGCGCCGGTGGACGACCCGGCCGGCCTGGACTGGTGGGTGGCGCGGCTCGCCGGGCTGCCGCCGGTGCTCGACCTGCCGACCGACCGCCCGAGGACGCTGGCGTCGGCGTGGCCGGGTGCGACCACGCCGGCCACCGTGCCCGCGGACGTGGCCGACCGGGTCCGCGCGGTCGCGGCGGCCGCTGGCGCGACACCGTTCATGGTGTTGCTGACGGCGTGGCAGGCGTTGCTCGCCAGGCTCGCCGGCACGACCGACGTCGCCGTCGGCGTGCCGCACGCGGGTCGCCACAGCGCGGACCAGGAACGAGCGGTCGGGTGCTTCCTCGACACGCTGGTGGTGCGCACCGATCTCGGCGGCGACCCGACCGGGCACGAGCTGCTCGGCCGGGTCCGCGCGAACGCCATCGAGGCGTTCGGCCACGCCGCCGTGCCGTTCGAGCACGTCGTGCGGCGGCTCGCGCCAGAACGCGTCCCGTCCGCGACACCGGTGTTCCAGACGATGCTGAACGTGTACGACGCGGCGCCCGACCCTGGGCTGCCGGGTCTGACGGTGGCGCGGCTGGACGTCCATCCCACGCACGCCAAGGTCGACCTGAGCCTCGAGCTGGCCGACGACGGCGACGCGTTCCTGGGCTGGCTGGAGTACCGGGCCGACCTGTTCGACCCGACGACCGCGGCTCGCCTGGTGCGGTGGTTCGTCGCGCAGCTCGCCGGTCTGGTGACGGAGCCGGCCGCGCCGGTCGGCGCGGTCCCGCTCGACGCGGCGCTGGACCCGGCGCTCGCCGGCCCGGTGACGCCGGCCCCGGACCTGTTGGTGCACAAGCGGATCGAGCACTGGGCGGACGAGCGGCCGGCCGCGGGCGCGGTGGTCGCCCCGGACGGCAGGCTGACGTAC
>Ga0193717_1000457_pt1 | contig 27707 bp, 23 predicted proteins | sample U2c2metaG_FD_145900 | JGI IMG/M metagenome (GOLD analysis project Ga0193717, IMG submission 145900) | Soil microbial communities from a riparian zone of the East river system, Colorado, United States - U2c2 | ecosystem: Environmental > Terrestrial > Soil > Riparian zone | place: USA: East River...
CGCACGAGGTGACGCCGATGGTGGATTCCTTCCAGCCGGGCATTTCTTCGTACACCGGTTCCACATCCGCGAAAGCGTCTGCGTACATCGGCGGCTCTTTGCTGATCTTTCCCTCGGACTTATAACCGGTGCAGATCTGCAGCGAATCGAGGCCATCGAGCACGTCGAGCTTGGTCAGGCACAACCCCGACACGCTCGAATGAATGATGGAGCGGCGCAGCGCCACCGCGTCGAACCAGCCGCAGCGGCGCTTGCGCCCCGTGACTGCGCCGAATTCATGTCCGACACGCGAAAGGTGTTCGCCGTATTCATCGAACAGCTCCGTCGGAAACGGGCCTGCGCCGACGCGCGTGGTGTACGCCTTCACGATGCCGAGCACGTAGTCGAACGAGCGCGGACCGATGCCGGTACCGGTGCCGGCGAAACCGCCAGTCGTGTTGGATGAGGTCACGAACGGATACGTGCCGTGGTCGACGTCGAGCATCGCTCCCTGAGCGCCTTCGAACATCACGTCGGCCCGCTTTTCACGCAACGCCGCGAGCGTCTGCGTGACATCGTTGACCAGCGGCCGCACCCGATCCGCGTACGACAGCTGCTCGTCGAGAGTTTTCTGAAAGTCGACCGCGGGCTGCTTGAAATAGTGCTGCAGCACGAAGTTGTGGAAGTCGAGGATCTCGCCGAGCTTGGCGGCGAATTTCTCGCGCTGGAAGAGGTCCTGCACGCGCACCGCGCGCCGCGCCACCTTGTCTTCGTACGCGGGCCCGATTCCGCGACCGGTGGTGCCAATGGCATTGGCGCCGCGCGCCGCTTCGCGCGCTTTGTCCAGGCAGACATGCGACGGAAGGATCAGCGGGCAGTTTGGCGACACGCGCAGGCGCGCGAAAACGTCCACGCCGGTGTCGATGAGTGTCTGCGCTTCGCGAAACAGCGCTTCCAGCGACAGCACCACGCCGTTGCCGATCAGGCACAACACGTTCTTGTGGAGAATTCCCGACGGAATGAGCGACAGCACGGTCTTCTTGCCGGCGATGACCAGCGTGTGACCGGCGTTGTGTCCGCCCTGGAAACGCGCCACCGCGGCGGCACGTTCGGTGAGCAGATCGACGACTTTTCCCTTGCCCTCGTCTCCCCACTGGGTCCCGATGATGATGACGAACTTGCCCATGATTGCCCGTGGTTACCCGGCGCCGCCCGAAGACGACGATTCAGATTGCGTGAAGTGTTGGCATCAGCGCCGAGTCGGCGCCGGACTCTTGAAATAGCGGAAGAAATCGCTGTCGGGGGAAACAACCATGACATCGCCTTCGCGGCCCAGCGAATTCTTGTACGCCTGCAGGCTGCGGTAGAACGAGTAGAACTCCGGATTGCGGTTGTAGGCGGTGGCGTAGATGGCCGCCGCGGCCGCATCACCTTCGCCGCGGATTCGCTGCGCGTCCGCCAGCGCCCGGGCGATGAGTTCGGTCTTCTTGCGCTCGGCTTCGGCCTTGACGATCTGTGATTCGCGATCACCCTCACCGCGCCGCGTGCGCGCGATGCCTTCGAAGGTGCGCTTCATGCTTTCGTACACGCTGGTGGCGACCTCTTCCTGCAGGTCGATGCGCTGCACGCGCACGTCCACGAGCTGAATGCCGAGCTTCAGCAGGCGTTCGGTGGCGTTTTTCATGAACTCGCCCGTCAGCTCATTGCGATCGGAGATCACGATTTCCGCGAGCGTGCGGCCAGCCACCGCGTTCTTGATGCCGTCCTGGATGGTTTCGCCGACCAGCGTCTCGGCGCGGCCTTCGTCACCGCCACTGGTGGCCTGGTAGAACTGCTCGGCGTCGAGGATGCGCCACTTGATGTAGTAGTCGATGGTCAGTCCCTGGCTCTCGTTGGTCAGGAACTGTTCGCCGTCGAACTTGCGCGTCAGCACGCGCCGGTCGAATTTGACCACGCGGTCCATGAAGGGAATCTTGAACTGCAGTCCGGGCTTGAAATCGGCCCCTTTGATTTGCGACAGGCGCACCCGCACCGCCATCTCCTGCTCACCGACCACGAACGTCGAGCTCGCAATGAGCACGACCAGCGCCAGGAACACCACCAGAATTCCGAGAATGCGCGAGCCCATCAGCGTTCCACCCTGTTACGCGGATCGGGCGCCAGGCTCGGATCGGCCTCGACCGCCACCGGTGGCCGCACCGTGACCGTGCCATCGCCATCGCGACTGCGATCAAGGAGCCGGTCGAGCGGAAGATAGAGCATGTTGCCGTTGCCGCTCTTCGAATCGATGACGACCTTGCGCGACGTCCGGAGCACGCTTTCGACGGCTTCGATGTACAGACGCTCGCGGGTCACGTTTGGCGCCTTTTCATAGGCGGTCAACAGCTGCGAGAAGCGCGAGGCATCGCCGGTCGCCATCGACACCACCTGGGACTTGTATGCTTCTGCTTCCTGGACCGCGCGAGCCGCGTTGCCCTGGGCGACCGGAATGATGCCGTTGGCGTAGGCCTGGGCTTCCTTGATCATGCGTTCGCGGTCGGCCTTGGCCTTGACCGAATCCCGCTGCGCCTGCTGCACCGCTTCGGGCACCTGCACGTCGGTGATGTTCACACTGCGCACTTCGATGCCGGCGCCGTACTGATCGAGCGTGCGCTGCATGATGACGCGCGTGTCTTCGGCGATCTTGATGCGGCCGGCTTCGAGGATGGCCTGCTGGTCGTTGCGACCCACCACTTCACGGATGGCGCTTTCGCTGACTTCGCCGAGCGTGGCGATCGGTTCGCGCACCTTGAAAAGGTAGTCTTCGGCGCGGGTGATGCGGTACTGCACAGCGACCTGCAGCTCGACCATGTTCGGTTCCGCGGTGAGCACGCGTGACTTGTAGGCGACGGATTTGACGCCCGCGGTGTCTACCTTGGTGACCGTTTCGATGGGCCACGGCAGCCGCCAGCCCCAGCCGTCACCCACGGTCTCGACGTGTCTACCAAATCGCTGCACGACACCCTGGTTGCCCGGCTGCACCTGGTAGAAGCCGGTGAGCATCCAGATGACGACGGCAATGATGATGATGATCAGCATTGGCGTGGACGAACGCCCACCGCCCCCTCCGAAGAGAGACTCGATGCGCTTCTGCCAGTCCTTGAAGGCCTGATCGAAATCGCCACCACCGGGGGCCGGTTTCTTGCCCCAGGGGTTGTTGTTCGAATTACCGGGTTGATTCCAGGCCATATCAGCTGCTTCGCAATGCGGGCGACGATTGTAGGTAGGCACCTGCAACCGTACAAGGTGAGTCACCCGCAAGCGTCAGAACTTCGACGCCGGGCTCACGCGCCCATTTGAGCAACTCGAATTCGGATAGTTCAGTGTCGATTTCGAAGGCTCCGTCGTCGGCGATGCGTTCGGCCAGCACCAGGTTCGCGGCATAGAGCCGTGCCCGCAACTCGCCGGCCGACACCGGCAGGCGCAGCGTCGCACGCCGGGCCACGCGCGCCAGGCGCTCGGCGACCGACTCGCGAAGCAGGTCGAGCCCGTCGGCCCGCGCGGCTGACAGCCAGACGTGTGACACGCGGCCGTTTCCGTCGCGTTCGACGCGCGCCGGCGTGTCGATGCGATCGATTTTGTTGAACACCAGGATCTGCGGCAGGTCGGCGGCGCCGATCTCGGCCAGCACCCGGTTCACTTCGTCGATGTGTTCATCGCGCCGCGGATCGCTGACGTCGACCACATGCAGCAGCAGCGTGGCTTCACGCGCTTCGGTGAGTGTGGACTGGAACGCCGCCACCAGCTCGTGCGGCAGCTCGCGGATGAATCCGACGGTGTCGGCCACGACGACCTTGGTATTGCCCGGCAGCACGATGCTGCGCACGGTGGGATCGAGCGTCGCGAACAGCTGGTCGGCGATGAAGGCATCCGCACCCGTCAACGCCCGAAACAAGGTCGACTTGCCGGCGTTGGTGTAGCCCACCAGCGCGAGCGACGGAATTGGAATCTCCGCGCGTTGCTGCCGGCCGGTCTCGCGCTGCTGTTTGATTTTCGTAAGGCGCGCCGTCAACGTCTTGACGCGCTTGCCGAGCAAACGCCGGTCGGTTTCCAGCTGCGTTTCGCCGGGACCACGATTGCCGATGCCACCACCACGCTGGCGCTCCAGGTGGGTCCAGCCCCGCACCAGGCGCGAGGCGATGTGTTTGAGCTGCGCCAGCTCCACTTCGAGCTTGCCTTCGTGGCTACGGGCGCGCTGCGCGAAAATGTCGAGGATCAACCCTGAGCGATCGAGCACCCGGCGCTCGATGAGCTTTTCGAGATTGCGTTCCTGCGACGGCGAAAGCGGATGGTCGAAGAGGACCACGTCGGCCTCGTGTTCGACGGCCGCCAGGCGGATCTCGTCCGCCTTGCCACTGCCGACGAAGAAGCGCGGGTCGGGGCGATCGCGTCGGCCGCCGATGCTCACGACCGGCACCGCGCCCGCCGAGCGCGTGAGCGCCTGGAACTCCTGGATATCTTCCGGGTCCGCGGGTGCGCCGATGCCTAGGCGCACGAGCACGGCCCGCTCACCTGCGCGTGGTCGCTCGAACAATTTGATTTCTCGAGAAGGGAACGAAAGCGTGTACGACCACGCCGAACATCATTCTCCGGCGACCGCCTCGATCGTCGTTCCGTCTTCGTTGGTGATGCGCACATTACGCGCCGGGACAACCGTCGAAATCGCGTGTTTGTAAACCATCTGGCTCACGCTGTTCTTGAGTAGCACGACGAACTGATCAAACGAATCGATCTGGCCTTGCAGCTTGATTCCATTCACCAGATAGATCGACACCGGGATACGTTCCTTGCGCAATTGATTCAGAAACGGATCCTGCAGTGACTGGCCCTTGGCCATGACGTTCTCCTTATTTTTCAAGCAAGCCGACGGCCGCGAGCATATCACGGGGTCCCTGCCCGGCAACGCACTCAAAGGAGGTAGAAAGCCGCGACCAGGGATTCACGGACGCCTACAAACCCTTGCGCATCATAGGGATCGACAGTGCGAATGTTTGGCATCGAACGCAGCCAGGTCATCTGTCTTTTGGCTAGTTGACGCGTGGCCGCCACGGCGCGTTCCACCGCCGTTTCGAGTGAGCAGGCGCCCGCGACATGCGACCAAAGTTGACGATAGCCGACAGCGCGGATCGACGGATTTTCATCGGTCAGGTCACCGCGCGCATACAACGTGCGAACTTCCTCTAGCAGTCCGGCCGCCATCATGTTTTCGAATCTCTGCGCCAGCGATGCGTGCAGGCGCGCGCGATCGCCGGGAATGAGCGCGGTGACGAGGAACTCGCGCGCGAGTGTCGGCGTGGTCACCCTCTGCAGCTCTGAGATGGGTCGCCCTCCAACCGCGTGGACCTCGAGCGCGCGCTGGATTCGTTGCGCGTCGTTGGGGTGAATGCGCGCAGCCGCGGCCGCGTCCACCGCGGCAAGACGTGTGTGTAAAGCCGGCCAGCCGAGGCGTTTCGCATCCGCATCGATTTCGGCGCGAATCGGCTCACTCGCCTTCGGCAGGATCGCCATGCCACTGATGAGCGCCCGCAGGTAGAGCATGGTGCCACCGACCAGAAGCGGGACGCGCCCGCGCGCCTCGATGTCGGCGATGGCATCCGTGGCGTCGCGCACGAACTGCCCCGCCGAGTAACTCGCGGTGGGTTCGACGAGATCGATGAGGTGGTGCGGCACCCGCGCGACGGTATCCGCGTCCGGCTTGGCGCTGCCGATGTCGAGCCCGCGATACACCTGCGCCGAATCGGCGCTAACTATCTCGATGGGAAACTCGCGCGCCAGCTGCAGAGCGTAGTCGCTTTTGCCCGTGCCCGTGGGGCCGGTCAGCACCGCGATCGGCGGCTTCGAATCAGCGGCCACGCAGGAACATGCGATCGAGCTCGTGCAGGCTGACCTGCGTCCAGGTCGGACGCCCGTGATTGCACTGGTCGGCGCGCGGGGTCTGTTCCATCTGGCGCAGCAAGGCGTTCATTTCCGGCAACGTGAGGCGGCGGTGCGCGTGAATGGCGGACCGGCAGGCGATGGTGCCTAACAACCGGTCGGTCGCGCTGTCGAGATGATGGCTCGCGGAATCGGCAGCCACATCAGCGATCACCTCGCGCACCAGCGCCGGAATGTCGTCGGCGGGCAGCATGGCCGGCACCGAGCGCACCACCAGCGTTTCCGGCGCGAGGCGTTCGACGTCGAACCCGGCGGCGCGCCACTCCTCGCTTTGCGTCATCAACGCATCGAGCTCGTCCACTTTCATTTCGACGGTGACCGGCACCAGCAACGACTGCGTCGGAACGCTGCTACCCGACTGCTCTTTCAACTTTTCGTACAACACGCGCTCATGCGCGGCGTGCATGTCGACCAGCACCAGTCCCTGTTCGTTCTGCGCCAGGATGTAGATGCCATGAACCTGGGCGAGCGCCGTACCGAGCGGTTGCGCACCCACTGCACCGGGGCGTGCCTCTTCATCATGCGGATGCGGATCCGAGCTCGTGCCGCGCAACGTTTCTGCGATGGCCCAGACGCCCGCGGGCATCACGCCATCTCCGGACTGCAGGAGCATCGTATGTGTGAACTGGGGTTGCGAGTACTGGCCGCCCGGCGTGTACGCGGGCGGAACCGTGCTGGTGCCGGGCCGCGTGCCCGCGAGTTTGCGTTCGACGGCGCGGAACACGAAGTCGTGGATCTGACGGCTATCGCGAAAACGCACTTCGAGCTTCTGGGGATGCGCGTTCACGTCGACGAGCGGGGGATCGATGTCGAGGTACAACACGTACGCCGGCTGCCGTCCCGAATACAACACGTCGCGATACCCGAGACGCACGGCATTCATGAGCAACCGGTCGCGCACCGCGCGCCCGTTGACGAACCAGAATTGCATGTCGGACGTGGCACGGGCCGCCGACGGCGCGCCGATCCAGCCGGAGATGCGCACGGGGCCGGCGGAATGATCGAGCTCGATGGAGCGTTCGACGAATTCGTTGCCGACGATGCGCGCGAGGCGCGCCGCGGCGCCGCCGGTGGCGGTGAGGGCCGGCGCATCTAACAAGGTGCGCGAGCCGGTGCGCAGGCGGAATGCCACATCGTCGCGCGACAGCGCCAGGCGCTCGAGCAATCGCACGATGTGGCCTTGCTCCGTAACCTCGCTTCGCAGGAACTTGCGCCGCGCCGGCAGGTTGTAGAACAGGTCGCGCACTTCGATGGTCGTGCCAGTCGGATGCGCCGCGGGGGCCGGATCGCTGATCTGGCCGCCGTCGACGCGCAGCGTCGCGGCGCGATCCTCGTCCACGTGTCGCGAAGTCATTTCGAAGTGCGACACCGAGGCGATGGACGGCAGCGCCTCACCTCTGAACCCCAGCGTGGTTATCGCGGCAAGATCGTCAGCACAAGCGATCTTGCTGGTGGCGTGCCGCGACAGGGCGAGCCTGAGATCGGCGACGGGAATTCCGCAGCCGTCGTCGCGAACGCGCGTGAGGCGCACGCCGCCCGCCTCGATTTCGACCTCAATGCTTTGCGCGCCGGCGTCGAGGCTGTTTTCAACCAGCTCCTTGACGATGGACGCGGGACGCTCGATGACCTCGCCGGCAGCGATCTGATCGATCAGGTTGTTGTCGAGAACGCGGATCGGCATGGCCGCGCAGTTTAAATGGAAAGGGTGTCAGGCACCCTTTTCTAAGAATCGGTGCCTGGCACCTTTATTTGCGGAGTTCGACGCGTGCGCCGGCGCTGCGCCTGGCCGCGGCGAGACGCGTACCGTCGGGCGCATTGCCCTGAAAGTACTGCTCAATTCCCGAGAAGATGGCGTTGGCGAGCTTGGCGCGATGCGCCGGGAGCGACAGCTTGCGCTCGTCTTCCCGATTGGAAATGAAGGCGGTCTCGACCAGCATCGACGGGATGTCCGGGGACTTGAGCACCACGAAGCCCGCCTGCTGCACGCGTGGCTTACGTACTTCGCCGATCCGATCGAGAGACTTCAGGATGTTTTCCGCGGCCACCATGCTGGCGGAGATGCTCGCGGTCTGCGACAGGTCGAGCAGCACGTTGGCGAGCACGGCGTCCTTGTCGTCGAGCTTGATGCCGCCCTTCAAGTCGGCCGCGTTCTCACGCTCGGCCAGCCAGCGCGCAGCCTCGCTCGAGGCGCCCCGGTCCGACAACACGTACACCGAAGAACCCGACACGTCCGGATTGGCGATCGCGTCCGCATGAATGGACACGAACAGATCCGCCTTGGCGCGCCGCGCGCGCAACGTGCGTTCCTTCAACGAAATGAAGTAGTCGCCGTCGCGCGTGAGCACGGCCTTCATGCCGGGCTCCGCATTGATGCGCGCCGCCAGCGCCTTGGCGATTTCCAGCACCACGTTTTTCTCGCGCGTGCCACGTTTGCCGGAAGCGCCGGGATCGACGCCGCCGTGACCGGCATCGATCGCGATCACGATGTCGCGGCCGGAGTCGCTGGGCGCGTGTGCAGGACGAATGGCCACAGGCACCGCGGGCGCCGAGGGTGTGACTGCGACGGTCTTCGCGACGCTCGAAGCGGCGGGTCCGGCGATGTCGAGGATGAGGCGATGGCCCGCACCACCCGAAGGCATCGCGGCCGAGGTCTGGATGGTGACGGGACCCGAAACTTCGAACACCAGGCGCAGGCCGCTGTGGGGCAGCTTGCCCGAACGCATGGCGGTAATGACCCCTTCGGTTTGGGGCAATTTCGATTGAAGCGAAGACTTCGACAGGTCGAGGACGACGCGGCGCGGAGTGTCGAGCAGGAAAGCTTTGTGTTTGGCTGGCGCGGAGAGATCGAGAATCACGCGCGTGCCGGTTTCGGTGCTGGCGACGCGGACGGCGCGGATTTCGGCGGCGACGAGGTTCCCGGAGACTCCCGCAACGAATGCGAGCAGCGCGAACCAAACCCCAATTCTTGTCCCCAAAAACCCTTCCCCATCATGGAGTTCAACGCCTGATGTGAGACGCAATTTACTTAGTTGTCTTAAAAGTATCAATCCTCTCGATTCGATGACCGTCCGACCCGATGGAGAACTGCAATTGCAGGTCGGCGGCGGGCATCCGGCCCTCGCCCCGTTCCGGCCACTCGACGAGCCACAGGAAACCTGGCCGGTGATAGTCCGGCAGACCCAAATGCTCGAGCTCTTCGGGGTCGAGATGGACCGCGGTGATCGCCGGTAGTTCGTAGGTCTCGAGCAGCGTGTAGCTCGGGCTCTTGATCGGCCCCTGCACACCCAGCGCGCGCAGCGCCCCGCGCGCAAACGTCGACTTGCCCGCTCCGAGTTCACCGCGCAGGAACACCACGCGGCAGGGAGTGTCACGTGGCGGTGCCGTGCCCAGCAGCCGTGCGCCGAGTGCCTCGGTTTCCTCGCCGCTGCGCGTGTGCCACGCACGCGGCTCATCCGCCGTCACGGATTCACCCAGCCGCGCAACTCGGCGATGACGTCGCCGGCGATGAGACCGCGCTGACCGCCCTGCGCTGCCGAATCCCCGGCCAGTGCATGCACCAGCACGCCCATTCGCGCCGCCTCCGCGCTGTCACCGCATTGCGCGCGCAGCGCGGCGATGACACCGGTCAGCACGTCACCCATGCCGGCGGTGGCCATTCCGGGATTGCCACGGTCGCAGATGGCGAGTTCGGACGCCCCGCCGGCGACGAGTGTGCCCGCGCCCTTGAGCACCGCGACCGCGCCATACCGCGAGTGCAACTCGCGCGCTGCGCCCAGCCGGTCCGCCTGCACCGCGCGCGTGTCCACGCCTAACAATCTGGCGGCCTCGCCCGGGTGTGGCGTGATGATCCAGTCGGCGGGCAATTTCATGGGGTTCGCGGCCAGCAGGTTCAGCGCATCGGCATCGACCACGGCCGGGATGCCGGTGACCGAACACGCCGCGGCCCACTGGCGCCGCGCCCAGTCGCCGGTGCCGAGACCAGGACCGATGGCGAATACGTCGCAGGCGCGGATGGCGTCGTCCATCGCGGTGCTCGCGGAGACGGGTAGATAGATGAGCTCGGGACGCGTGGCCGTGACGGCCACGAGGTTGTCCGGCACGCCCGCAACCGTGACCAGCCCGGCGCCGACGCGCAGCGCCGCCTCACCGGCCAGCCGCAACGCACCTGGCATCCCGGCGCCGCCGCCAATGATCAATACGCGACCATGGGTTCCCTTATGCGACTCGCGCGCACGGCGTGGCAGGCTCGAAGCGAGTTCGCCTTCATCGATGCGCCGCATGAGCGGCGCGAATTGTGGTGCCAGCGGCACCACCACGCCCAGGTCGTCGAGCAGTACCGCGCCCGAATGCTCCGGACCCGCACCGAGGAACAGCCCGGACTTCAGCGCCACGAAACTCACCGTGACTTCAGCGCGCACCGCGGCTTCGGACACCGCACCGCTGTCGGCATTCACGCCGGAGGGGATGTCGAGCGCCAGCACCGGACGCTTCGCGGCGTTGATCGCGCGGATCACCGCCAGCGTCTCGGCGCGCGGCGCGCCCGCGAGCCCGATGCCTAACAACCCATCGACGATCACGTCGCTGCCCGCCATCCATTCAATGGAATGGGCGTCGACCGCGAAGGGATGCGCCGAGCCACCGGCGGCCAGCCATTCCTCCATCGCGCGGCGTGCATCGCCGCCCAGCTTGTCGGGCGGCGCCGCCGCCAGCACCAGTGCCTCGAGACCCGCCAGGCGCGCCAGGCGCGCCAGCACATAGCCATCGCCGCCGTTGTTACCCGCGCCGCAGACCACGGCGACGCGTTTCGCCTGCGGCCAGCGGGCGCGCAGGATCTTCAGCGCGCCTTCCGCGGCGCGCGTCATCAAGGTGAAGGCCGGGACGCGGCGTTTCTCGATTTCCCAGGCATCCAGCGCACGCACCTGCGTGGCGGAGTAGATGGCGGTCGGCCGGTTCATGGCGCGAATTATACTGGCGGCGCCCCATGACTCCGCCCACTGAATCCCCCGTTGCAGACGAACACGCGCTGGAAGAGCTCAAAGGCGCTCTCCTGGCATTGGCGAAGAACCGTGGCTTCGACGCGCTCGGCGTCAGCGACGTGCAGCTATCCGCGGATGCCGCGCACCTCGACCGATGGCTCGGGGCGGGCAAACACGGCGAAATGGACTACATGTCCAAACACGGCACACGCCGCACGGATCCTTCGGAACTGGTGCCGGGCACCGTGCGGGTGTTGTCGGCGCGCATGAACTACTGGCCTTCGGACGCGCGCGACGCCACGGAAGCGCTGGCCGATCCGGAACTGGCGTATGTATCGCGTTACGCACTGGGCCGCGACTATCACAAGGTGCTGCGCAATGCCCTTCAGGGCCTGGCCGACGACATCGTCGATCGAGTGGGTCCGATGGGCTACCGCGTGTTCGTCGATTCCGGGCCCGTGCTCGAGAAGGCGTTGGCGCGCAATGCGGGGCTTGGGTGGATAGGCAAACACACCAACCTCATCGCGCGCGACGCCGGTTCGTACTTTTTCATCGGCGAGATCCTCACCGACCTGCCGCTGCCCATCGATGAAGCGGCCAGCGCGCATTGCGGCACCTGCAGCGCGTGTATTCCCGCCTGCCCGACGGGCGCAATCACCGCACCCAACCAGCTCGATGCGCGGCGCTGCATCTCGTACCTGACCATCGAGCTGCACGGCGCCATTCCCGTGGAGCTGCGCCGCATGATGGGCAACCGCATCTATGGCTGTGACGACTGCCAGCTGGTATGCCCGTGGAACAAGTTTGCGCGTGCCGCCGCGCATCCGGATTTCAAGACGCGGCATCGCCTCGATTCATCGCGGCTCGATGAATTGTTTGGGTGGACGGAAGCGGAGTTTCTCGAGCGCACCGAAGGCTCGGCCATCCGGCGCATCGGCTACGAGCGCTGGCTGCGCAACATCGCAGTGGCGCTGGGCAACGCGCCGGCCACGAGCGAGAACGCCGCGGCGCTGGCCGCGCGAGCGGATGATCCTTCGGCGTTGGTGCGGGAACACGTGGCGTGGGCTCGCGCAGAGCATTCAGCGCGCCTGCCTGCGAACAGTTAGTCCTGAGCAAGTGTCGGTGCGCGCTGCACGGTGGCGCGACGGTTCAGCAACTCGTTGGATCCGAAGATGAGCGCGAACAGCAAACCAATCGCCAGCGCGATCGTTGCCCACTGCTTGTCGAACATCAACATGATGAGGACCGGCACGAGCATCGATCCGAGAATCGCGGCCGTCCAGGTGACGAGGGTGTATGACCCGCCAGGAACGATGATCTCCAGCTTCGCACCGCATTGCGAGCAGGTGACCCGGCGTCTGCGGCGCACGTTGAACAGCGACAGCTGGATGGAATCGGCCCCACACTCCGGACAATTGCGGCGCGACGAAGCGCGCATCTTTCAACCCGCCGTGTACTGGATGTTGTCGATGAGCCGGGCTTTGCCCAGGCGCGATGCTGTCATCACGACGAATTGTCGGGTGTCCGGCAACGCCCGCGCCAGCGTCTTCGCATCGCGCACGCTGAAGTAATCCGTGCGAAAGCCGGCACCATCGAGCGCGGTGCGCCCCGCGCCCTCGATGTGCTCGTAGTCACGCACGCCGGACTTCAATGCCGCCACGGCTTGGCTCAACTGACGGTAGATCGTGGGCGCGAGCTTGCGCTGCGCTTCGTCGAGATATTGATTGCGCGAGCTCATGGCGAGTCCATCGGCCTCGCGCACCGTGGGCGCGCCGATGATCTCCACGCGCAGGCACAGGTCCGCGACCATGCGGCGGATCACGGTGAGCTGCTGGAAATCCTTCTCGCCGAAAATCGCCACGTCCGCATCCACGATGTTGAACAGTTTGGCGACGACAGTGGCCACGCCTTCGAAATGCCCCGGACGAAACTCACCGCACAGGATGTTGGAAATGCCGGGGACCTCTACGCGCGTCGCCTGGTCGGCGCCGTTCGGGTAGATCTCACCGACGTCCGGCATGAACATGAGATCACAGCCCGCATCGGCCAGCATCTTCGCGTCCTGCGTGGGCGTGCGCGGATAGTGCGCGAAGTCTTCGTTCGGGCCGAACTGCATCGGGTTGACGAAAATGCTCGCGACGAACCGTTTGCCGTGGCGGCGCGCGGCTTCGATGAGGCTGACGTGGCCGGCGTGCAGGTTGCCCATGGTCGGAACGAACACCACGCGCTCACGCGCGGCACGCCATTCCGCCACCTGCGCGCGCACCTGGGCAATAGTGGTAACAGTCGACATCCGCGCCTCGCGGCGTGCCTCAAGCATGGAATTCGTGCTCGGGTGCGGGATAGGTTTTCTTTTTGACCGCCTCGACGTAGCGCTTGAGCGCGTCGACATTCGAAGTGGCGCCTTCCATGAAATTCTTCACGAATCGCGGCTTGCGGCCCGAGGTGATGTCGAGCACGTCATAGAGCACGAGGATCTGGCCGTCGGTATCGGGACCCGCGCCGATGCCGATGACCGGTACCTCGAGCGCCTCGGTGATTCTCTTGCCGAGTTCGGAGGGAATACATTCGAGCAGCACGATGTCGGCGCCCGCCGATTCCAGGGCCTTGGCGCTGTCGAGCATGCGTTTCGCGGCCGCTTCGTCGCGGCCCTGGACCTTGAAGCCGCCCGTCTTGTGCACCGATTGCGGCTTGAGCCCCAGGTGCGCGCACACCGCGATGTCGTGGCGCGCGAGAAATTCGACGATCTCGAGTTGCCCGAGGCCGCTCTCGAGTTTCACCATCTCCGCGCCGCCTTCCTGCATGAGCCGCACGGAGTTGGCGAGCGCGATATCGGCCGTCGGATAGCTGGCGAATGGCAGGTCGGCCACGAGGAACGGGCGATGCAGCCCGCGAGCCACGGCTTTGCAGTGGTAGACGATGTCGTCCATGGTGACCGGCACGGTGGTGTCGTGACCCTGCAGCACCATGCCTAACGAATCGCCCACCAACACCAGGTCCGAGTCCGCGTTGTCGCACAACACCGCGAAACTCGCGTCGTAACAGGTGATGCACGCGATCTTTTCGTGTTCGCGTTTCATCTTGTCGAGCGTGCCCAACGAGACCGGCGGCCGCGTGGAATCGCGTTGTTCGAGATGTGTGTACAAGTGGACCCCTCGGCAGACGCGTCAGATTGTACTGTGGCGCAGCGGGTTGTAATACATGCGGCCCTTCTTCATACGGCGTATCGCCCCCACCAGTTCGTCGTAGTCGGCCTGGTTCTGTACCGGGTCGATGCTGGCCGCGTTCACGATGAGCAACGGAGCCTTGTCGAACTCGTGGAAGAAGCGCGCGTAGGCATCGTTGAGCCGCGTGAGATAGGCCGCGTCGATGCCCGTTTCATACGAAATGCCGCGCTTGGCGATTCGCTGCAGCAGCGTTTCCACCGGCGCCTGCAGGTAGACCACCAGGTCCGGCTTCGGCGGATCCACCGCGAGGCGCGAGGCCACCTGTTCGTACAGCGCCATCTCCGCCGAATCGAGCGTCAGGCCGGCGAACAACCGATCCTTCTCGAATAGATAGTCCGCGACGCGCCGCGGCGCGAACAGGTCCTGCTGCTTGAGCGTGCCAAGCTGCTGCGCGCGCTGGAACAGGAAGAACAGCTGCGCCGGCAGTGCTCCCGATTTCTGGTTGCGATAGAAACGTTCGAGAAAGGGATTTTGCGCATCCTGCTCGAGAACCAGCTCCGCCTCGAGCGTTTCCGCGAGACGTTTCGCGAGACTGCTCTTGCCGACGCCGATCGGGCCCTCGACCACGATGTAGCGCTGCGCCGGAACGGCCGCGCCCGATTGAGCTTCCGTCTCCGGTGTACTCACAGGCGCTCGATGCCCCGATTGGCGACGCGGTCGCGCAATGCCGCGACCCTGCCGAAGCGCGGAATGTCGAGATCCGGAGCGACGTCGGCGAGTGGATAGAGCACGAAATCACGTTCGGCGATTCCGGCGTGCGGCAGTGTCAGCGTTTCGGTGGCGCGCTCTTCGCGCCCGACCACCAGCAGATCGAGGTCGATGACACGCGGACCCCAACGCTCGCGCGGCGGCTCGCGACCGAGTTCGCGCTCGAGATTGCGCAGCGCGGCCAGCAATTCTTCCGGCGTCGATTGCGTGAGCAGGCCCGCCACCGCGTTCACGAACGGCGGCTGCACCACTTCACCGAAAGGTCGCGTGCGATACAGCGACGAGCTTGCGATCAGCCGGCTGTTCGGCAGGCGCTCGAGCGCCTGCACCGCACGCCGCACCTGTAGTTGCGGATCGGCCAGGTTGCTGCCCACGCCGACATAAGCCGGCAGCCAGCGAGCGTGTGTCAACGCGACCTCGGCCGGAGCGGCATTCATGAGGCCGCGGGTGCGTGCCCTCGCCCACGGCGACGGCGGCGACGTGGTCCGCGGCGCGCAGCACCACCCTCGCCGACCTGGCGCTGCGGCGGCGCCAGCGCGTCAGCCATGCGATCGCGATCCGTCTGCGAGACTTCCTGGACCTTCGTCCACCAGTCGGCGAGTTCGCGCGAGGCCAGCCCCATGTCGGCGCGCAGCAGCAGCAGGTCGAAGCCGGCGCGGAAGCGCGGCTGCTCCAGCATGCGCAGCGCGCGACGGCCGCGCGGCTGCTCGAGACGCGGCTGCGCCGCGAACATTTCGCGCACACCGAGCGAGAATCGTTTGGGGATGGCAATGCGGCCTTGGGCTCCGCGCGCCGCGCGATCCACTGCATCGACAATGGTGCCGATGTCGTGCCACTTCTCCTGCGGCTGCTTCTCGATGATCTCGGCGAACGGTCCGTACAACAGCAGCGCGAACAGGAACGTCGGCGTCACCGGTTTGCCGGCGGCCACGCGCTGGTCGGTGTTGACGAGCCCCTGGCGCACGAGGCGCGACACCGCCCCATCGGGATGCCGATTGAGATAACTCGCGACGGTCGGCAATAGTTCGGCCAGCAGTCCGTGCCGCTGCAGCACGACCAGGCTCATGGCGCCGTGGCCCGTCAGGAACAGCTTCAGCGTCTCGTCGAACAGTCGTGCCGGCGGCACGCTGCCTAACAACTCGCGCAGGCGCGGTATCAAACTGCCCGTCTCGCCGTCGAGCGTGAAACCCAGCTTGGCCTCGAAGCGAGCGGCCCGCAGCATGCGCACCGGGTCCTCGCGGTAACGCGTGGCCGGATCGCCGATGAGTTTCAGGCGCCGCGCGGCGATGTCCTCGACTCCGTTGCAGTAGTCCCAGATCGAAAAGTCGGCGATGTTGTAGTAGAGCGCGTTGGCGGTGAAATCCCGGCGCCAGATGTCATCGTCGATGGTCCCGTAGGCGTTGTCGCGCAGGATGCGACCGTGCTCGTCGGTGACGCGATCCTCGTCGTCGTCATCGTTGCCGGCGCCCGCATGGCGCGAGCGGTCGCGTTCACGCAGTGGGGAGTTGCGGTGAAAACCCGTCTGATGTGGACCCGCTTCGGCGAGAACTTGGCTCTCCTCGACCTCATCTATGTCGTCCACATCGTCGAGCAGTTCGTCGTCCACGTCGTCGTCGAGATCCGCCGCCGCAAGTTCGGGGAGTTCCTCGCCGACCTCCGGCGCGCTCATCGCGCGGAACGTGGCGACTTCGATGATCTCGCGGCCGAAGAACACATGCGCCAGGCGGAAGCGCCGGCCAATGAGCCGGCAGTTGCGGAAGGTGCGTTTGACTTCTTCTGGCAGCGCGCTCGTGGCGATGTCGAAATCTTTCGGCGTGATGCCGATCAGGAGATCGCGGACACATCCGCCCACGAGGAAGGCTTCGTAGCCCGCCTCACGCAGCCGGTACAGCACACGCAGCGCATTGGGAGAGATCGCGGAGCGCGATATGGAATGTTCGGCACGGGGAATGATGCGTGCTTTCGGCCGGTTGGCCGGATCGAGGGGGGAAACGTCGTTCAAGTTCTTCAAAGTTCCGCTTGGCAGGTGAAAAGCGGCGCATATACTACCGCGCTCGATTCTGGACCCGCCTTTTCTGACGCTCCCATCGTCTAGAGGCCCAGGACATGGCCCTCTCAAGGCCGTAACACCGGTTCGAATCCGGTTGGGAGCGCCAATCAAATCAATGGCTTGAGCCTCCGCGACGGCCTGAGGCTAACAAAATCATGGGTTTCACCGCGTAGCGCCGTATCTTGGAAGCCCTGCTCGTCTCCACAGGCGTGGTCGCGCTGGCGGAGATCGGTGACAAGACCCAACTGCTGGCCTTGCTGCTGGCCACGCGATTCCGAAAACCGATTCCCATCGTGCTCGGCATCTTCGTCGCCACGCTCGCGAACCATGCATTCGCGAGCGCCGTGGGCAACTGGTTAGTCAGCGTCGTCGGCGCCGATGCGATGCGCTGGATCCTGGGCCTGTCGTTTCTCGCGATGGCCGCGTGGACGCTGATTCCTGATTCTCCGCCTGACGATTCAGCCGCCGCGCCGCGCTTCGGCGTGTTCCTGACCACCGCGGTCGCGTTCTTCCTCGTCGAAATGGGCGACAAGACGCAGATCGCGACCGTGGCGCTCGCCGCGCAATTTCATTCGATATTGTGGGTGGTGTTAGGCACGACGATCGGCATGATGCTGGCGAACGTGCCGGTGGTGTATCTCGGCGATGCGCTCATCAAGCGCGTGCCGCTGCAATGGGTGCGCATCGTCGCGGCGCTCTCGTTCACCGCGCTCGGCATCTACGTCCTCGCTTCAGACCTCTAGCAGCATGTCGGGCTTGCCTGCGCGCTGACGCGAAACGCCCGTCAACTGGCGCTCGACCACGACCGCGCGCGTGTGCTCGGCGGCGCCGATCAATCCCGATTCATCGAAGGCATTGATCGTGAAGCGATGCAGCCGCCCTGAAATCCCTTTGTACGCAGCAACCGCGCGCATCGTCGAGCCCCTGTTGGGCTGACGCAGGCCGTGCGCGGCGTAGGTGACATTCGTCGCGATTGCTACCGAAGTTTCACCATCCTGCAGACGCGGTTTCATCAAACGTGCCGCGGCAATTTTCATGAGTTCGATCATGCGCGACGTCGCGGGAACCGCCGGGAAGTCGCCCTGAGGGGATGACTGCGTGGCTTCCGCAGTGTCGGGGTGTGACACCCGGAGGCTCGCCTCGGCGGTTCTAGATTTCATTGCGCGATTAATGAACATTCCCGATTGGAGTTGACTAGGAACCGTCCGGTTTCGGTCGTGATTGAAGTACAGGCTTTGGTGTAGGCCGCTCCTTACCTTGTCCGACAGTGCGGCGTTTGACCTCGCTCCTAGAATCCCGTACCGCATGAGTTCATTCGTCTCGAGAGGTGCCGTACTCGCCAGCGCGCGCCTGCTTAATCAGGCCCTCGCGCTGCTGAGTCCCTTGCTGTTGGTGCGCCTGCTCGAGATCTCCGACTACGGCCGCTACCGACAATTCATGGCGACCGCGATGTTCATCACGTCACTCGCCGGTTTCGCGTTGAGCGCCAATCTCAACTACCTGATTGCGCGCTCGCCGGATCGCCAGCCCGTGGACATCAGCAACACCTGCCTGCTGATGCTCGGCGTGAGCATCGTGAGCGCGCTGGTCGTGGTCGTGGCACGTCAGTGGATAGTGCCACCCGAAATTTCGCAGGCCTGGGTGCTGCTCGCCCTCTACGTCTTCCTGTTCCTGAATCTCGAAGTGCTGGTGTCGTACTGGCTCGCGCACGGGCAATCCGTTCAGGTCATGGGCTACACGCTGGCGGTGACCGCATGGCGCATCGCCACCTTGTTAGCCGCCACGTACTGGCTGCACGACGTGCAACTCATCTTCGTCACCATCGTCTGTGCCGAGGCGTTGAAGAACCTGTGGATCTACGTCTGGCTGCGGCGCCGTGGTCTGTTGGTGTTTCGCTGGGACGCCGCGGCGATGCGCGAGCAGATACGGCTGGTCGCGCCACTCGGCGCCGGCTCCGTGCTCTACAAGCTCAATGACTTCGGCAAAGTGGTGGTGGCCAACCAGATGGGCCCCGTGCCGCTGGCTATCTACACGACCGCGGCCTACCAGGTGCCGCTGGTGAACATCGTCCAGGGCGCACTCGCCGATGTGATCTTTCCCGACATGGTCAAGCGCTCCAAGCACGATCCGGCGCAGGGCCTGCTGTTGTGGAAACGTGCGCAAGTGCTGATCTTCGCCATCATTTGCCCCGCCTGGTTGCTGCTCACTTACTGGGCGGAGCCGTTCGTTCGGCTGCTGTTCACCGATGCCTACGTGGCGGCCACGCCCTACTTCCAGGTCTTCCTGCTGCTCATGGTTCGCCAGTGCTTCCAGTTCTCGACGCCGCTGCGCAGCGTCGAGGACAACGCCTCATTCGCGCATGCCAATCTCGTCGCGCTCGCGATCAACGCCACGCTCATCTTCACGCTCATGCCGAAGTTCGGCCTGTGGGGGCCGACGCTCGGGCTCGTGGTCGGGCAGACCTGGACCTCTATCTATCTTGGCTCGCGCGTGCTCAAGCGCTACGGGCTGCCACTTTCGGAACTCTGCCAGTGGGGCAAGCTCGGGCTGGCGTTGGCAGCATCGCTGGTCGCGCTCGCGGCGATGCACGCCACGCAGCTCTACGTGCCGCGGGGTTTGGCCGGGCTGCTGGCATCGCTCGCCGCGTTCGCGCTGGTGTACGCCATCGCGGCGCGCGTCATCCTGCGCGAGGAATACGGCTACGTGATGCGCGCTATCCTGCGCCGGAAGACCGCATGAGCCACCGGCCCACGCTGCTCATCGTGTCGTATCACTTCGCGCCGAGCCCGCTGGTGGGCGCCAAGCGTTTCAGCTTTCTCGCCCGTGAATTCGCGCGACTCGGCTTCAACGTTCACCTCATCACCAATGGCATCGGCGAATCGCCGCATGGCCGCGAAGACGGCTCACTGCCCGTCTGCGGCACAGTGCATCGCGTCGACGCGCCCTTCGAAGTGCCCCTCAAGGGTGGCGGAACGCTTCGCCGGATTGCCAACGCGGTACTGCGCCGAATCCTGGCGCCCGTGGGTATGGAGTACTTCTGGGCGCGCGCCGCCACGCGCAAGGCGATCGCGGTGGCGCGCAAACTGCCGCGCGGCATCGTCATTGCCACCTCGCCGCCGCACGCGGCGCTGATCGCCGGCGCGCGTGTCGCGCGACGATTGAAGTGGCCCCTGATCCTCGACTACCGCGATCCGTGGAGCGCTTACGACTGGCCGGAATGGCATCGCGGCTGGATCTCGCAGTGGTTTGCGCGGCGCGTCGAGGGCGCATTGGTGCGCGACAGCGCGGCGCGCGTGCTCAACACTCCCAGCATGCGCGATTGGTTCGAGGAAAGTTTCCCGCGGGCGCCGGCGGCGAAGAACTTCGTGATCCCGAATGGATTCGATGCGGTGCCGCCCACCCACGCACCGGCGCCGGTCGGGCCGATCGAGATCGTGCATGCGGGTGAAATCTATGGCAGCCGCTCGCTGGTACCGCTGTTGCGCGCCGTGGATCGCCTGAGCCAGCGACATGCGGAGCGCCCGATCCACCTGACCACCTACGGGGCGCTGCCGGCGGTCGAATGGCAGCGCATCTGCGCGGCCGGCCTCGACAGATTCATCGAAGTGCGGCCGCGCATTCCGTTCGCCGCGTTGTTTGCCGAGCTGCAAAAGGCACACGCGCTGCTCGCCGTGGTCAGCGATCACATGACCTATTCCGTGCCCTACAAGATCTACGATTACATGGCCGCCGGAAGACCCATCCTCGCGCTCGCGCCGCGTGATTCAGCCCTGCACGAGCTGCTCGCCGATAGCGACGCGGGACGCTGCGTCGAACCTGCTGACATCGACGGCATCGAGCAGGAGCTGGAGCGCATGCTGTTCAGCGCCGCACCACCGGCTCGCACGCGCATCGACCAGTTTCGCTGGTCGAGCCTGGCGCAGGACTATCTGAACGTCATCGACGCCGCGGGGACGGCGCGCGCGTCGGTATCGGCAACGAGTCTCATGACGCGAACCGATTCATAGCGACGTCACGCCCTCTTTACGCGGTACCAGCTGGCGTACAGCGCCGGCAGGAATATCAGCGTCAGCACGGTGGCGATGAACAGCCCGCCCATCAGCGCGATGGCCATCGGACCCCAGAACACTTCGCTGACGATGGGAATGAGCCCGAGAATCGCCGCGGCCGCGGTCAGCAGGATGGGCCGCAACCGGTGCATGGTGGCGTCGACGATCGCCGCGCCGCGTTCCATGCCGGCGTCTTCGTTTTCCTTGATCTGCGCCATGAGCACCACCGAATTGCGGATGATCATGCCCACCAGCGCGAACACGCCGAGCATTGCCACGAATCCGAACGGCCGGTTGCTGATCAGCAAGGCGAGCGTGACGCCGATGATGGCCAGCGGCGCCGTGAGCATGACCAGCAGCAGTTTCTGCGTGCTGTGCAGCTGAATCATGAGAATGAGCAGCATGAGCGCGAACATGACCGGTATGACGGCCAGGATGGACGCCGAGCCCTTGGCGCTCTCGCCCACCGCGCCACCGATCTCGATGCGATAACCCGGCGGTAGTTTGGCCATGAGATCTTCGATAGGTTTCTGCAGCTGCGCGGTGACGGTGGCCGCGGTGAATCCATCGGCCACCTTTGCCTGAACGGTGATCGTCGGCAGGCGGTTGCGCCGCCAGATCACGGTTTCCTCCAGCCCATATTCGAACTTCGCAATCTGCGCGAGCGGCACCGAGTTGCCGCTGGCAATGCCGATCTCGAGATCGCGCAGCCGCGCGATGTCGCCGCGATCGCGGCCCTGCGCGCGGCCCTGCACGTCGATGAGATAGATGTCATCGCGGAACTGCGTGACCGTCCGCCCCGAGACCGCCGAAGCCAGCGCCCGGGATACCTGCTCGGAACTGACGCCGAGCTGGCGCGCTTTCTCCTGGTCCACCTCGATGCGCACCTGCTTGGTCATCTCGTTCCAGTCGAAATTCACGACCCGCGTATTGGAATTTTCGCGCAGCGTGGCCGCGACGGTTTCAGAAATCGCACGCACGCCGGGCACGTCCGGCCCGCTGACGCGGTACTGCAATGGCCAGTCCACGGGCGGACCGAGCGCCAGCGGCTCGACGCGCGCCATCAGCGTGCCGAACTCCTCGTTGAGCACCTTCTCCAGCCGCGCGCGCACGAGGTTGCGCACCTCATAGCTCTTCGTGATCACCACCGCCTGTGCGAAGTTGGCGTTCTCGAGCTGCTGGTTGAGCGGTAGATAGAAGCGCACCGCTCCGGAGCCGACGTAGAAGCTGTGATAGACGATGTCCTTGTCGGCCTGCAGCACTTTCTCGAATCGCTTCACCTCCGCCATGGTGGCCTCGATGGACGCGTTCTGCGCCAGGCGCAGGTCGACCATGAGTTCCGGACGGCTGGACGACGGGAAGAACTGCTGCTGCACGAAGCCGAACAGGATCACGGCGATCACGAACGCGCCCGCGGTGCCGGCCACTACCCAGCCGCGATTCGCCAGAGACTTCACCAGCACGCGGCGGAACCGCGCGGTCATCGCGCCTTCAGCATGCGCGTGATGTTCGCCCGGCTTGGGCTCTTTCAGCACGGCGACACCGATGTACGGCGTGAACACCACGGCCACCACCCACGAGACCAGCAAAGCGATGGTCACCACGGCAAACAAGGTGAAGCAATATTCCCCGGCACTGCTTTTGGCGAAACCCACCGGCAGAAATCCCGCCACCGACACAAGCGTGCCGGTGAGCATGGGGAATGCCGTCGAGGTGTAAGCGTAGGTGGCGGCGCGGAAGCGGTCCCATCCCTCTTCCGTTTTCTTCACCATCATCTCGACCGCGATCATGGCGTCATCGACCAGCAGACCCAGAGCGATGATCAGCGCGCCCAGCGAAATGCGCTGCAGGCTGATCTCGAATATGTCCATGAACACGAACGTGATGGCGAGCACCAGGGGAATGCTGATGGCGACCACGAGGCCCGCACGCACGCCCAGGCTCACGAAACTCACGATGAGCACGATGATGATGGCCTCGAACAGGCTGCGCGTGAATTGCCCGACCGATTCGGCAACCACCTCGGGCTGGTTTGCCACGCGATGCACGTCGATGCCCACGGGCAGATCGCTTTCGATGCGCGCGAGCTCTTTCTCGAGCGCGACGCCCAGGTCGAGCACATTGCCGCCCTTCGACATGGAAACGCCGATGCCGATGGCGGGGATGCCGTCGTAGCGGTACATCGGTGTGGGCGGATCCTTGTAACCGCGCGTCACGTGCGCGAAATCCTTGAGGCGCACGCGCCTTTCGCCCACGCGAATGGACAGGTTTTCGAGGCTCGAGACCGAATCGAGCGCGCCGCTCACGCGCACCGCGATGCGTTCCTGCGGCGTCTCGATGGTGCCCGACGCAATCACGATGTTCTGGCTGGCCAGGGTCAACGCGACCAGTTCAGGATCGATGCCGAGCCCCGCCATCTGTCGCAGGCTGAAGTCGATGTAGATGACTTCGTCCTGCACGCCGATGAGATCCACCTTGCCCACGTTGTTCACGCGCAGCAGTTCGGCGCGAATGAATTCAGCCTGGTCGCGCAACTCGCGATACGTGAAGCCATCGCTGGTCAGCGCGTAGACCACGCCGTACACGTCACCGAAATCGTCATTGAAAAATGGACCAATGGACCCTTGCGGCAACGTTCCCCTGATGTCGCCTATCTTCTTGCGCACCTGGTACCACTGGTCGGGCACTGCCTCGGGCGGCGTGTTGTCGCGCAGGTTGACCAGGATCGTGGCTTCACCGGGCTTGGTGTAGCTGGTCACGAAGTCGATGAATTCGAGCGACTCGAGCGGCTTCTCGAGCCGGTCCGTGAGTTGTTTGGTCGTCTGGATGGCATCGGCCCCGGGCCACATCGCGCGCACCACCATCGTCTTGATGGTGAACGGCGGGTCCTCGTCGCGACCCAGGTTGCTGTAGGCGCGCAGACCCGCGAGCAGCGCGATCACCATGAGAAACCCGATGAGCGGTTTATGCGTCAATGCCCACGCGGAGAGATTGAAGGCGCCCCGCTCACCGGGCCCATCTGCACCTGCACTCATTGAAGCTTCTCGGCCGCCAGTTTCACTTTCTCGCCGTGCGCGAGCCGATGGACTCCGGCGGTGACCACCCGCTCACCGGTGTGTACACCGTCGGCGACGTACACACGGTCGGTGTCGTATCGCTCGACTGCCACCGGACGCAATTCCACGGTGCTGGCCGCCGTGACGATCCACACCGCCGGCTTGCCGTCCTTCTGGAAAACGGCGGTGGATGGCAGCGAAATATTGGGCGCGCCACCGACGCGCGGCAGGGTCACGCTCACCGTCATACCCAGACGCAGCGATGGCGGAGGTTTCACGATGGAGGTGCGCACCTGGTAGGTGCGCGTCACCGGATCGGCGCTGGGGCTGATCTCGCGCACGCTACCAGCCCATGCGGCGCTCTCGCCGCCCAGGGGATTTATCAACACCGACGAGCCTGCCTTCACTTCATCGATGCGTCCGTCGGGGACGTCGAACACGGCTTCGAGCTCGCTCGGGCGCGCAATGCTCAGCGCGCGCTGGCCCGCGGCAACCACCGTGCCTACGTCGACCATTACGCGCGTGACCACGCCGTCTTCACCGGCGCGCAGCGTGGTGTATCCCAGGCGTTGCTGGGCAAGACGCAGCTCCGCGGTGGCCTGCGATAGTTTGGCCTCCGCGGACTGCACCGCGGTCTGCTGCGCTTCGTACTGCGCGCGCGTCGTCAGGCCGCGCTCCAGCAGGTCGCGAAACCGCGCCGCTTCGCTGCGCTGGCGGTCGAGATCGGATTGTGCCGCCGGCACCGCGCCGCGCGCCGCATCCACACCTAACTGCTGGTCGGTCTGATCGAGTTGCGCGAGCAACTGGCCTTTCCTGACGGTTGCGCCGGCATCGACGGCCCGGTTCACGAGCTTGCCGGCCACCTGGAAGCTCAGGTCCGTCTCGTAGCGCGAGCGGATCTCCGCGGTGTACGTCGCGCTGTCGGCCGATGCACCGCCAGTAACGACTACCGAGCGCACCGGGCGAACAAGTGTTTCCGGCTCATTTTTCCCGCCACAGGCTGCGGACATCGCGGCCAGCGCTATTAATATGAGAGACCCCAGCGCCGGGTACTTACTGTTGAATGACATTTCTATCCTCATGGGTGCTCCCGGAACCAGGCTTCCACGCGCGCGTACCACGCTTCGCGCGAAGCGGGGTCGAGCAGGATTTCGAAGTCGCCCATCGAGCGCAGCACATTGATGAAATCCGTCATGAAGCCGTATTTCGCGTCGGTGGCGGAAAGGCCGTTGAGCAGCGCAGTCTCCTGCGCGTCGATGAGGTCAGTGACTGAGACCGCGCCGCGCGCGTACGCGTCGGTGACGTTGGCGAGGTTCTCATCGGCGGCCGCCTGCGCCTCGCGTGACAGGTCGATGGCCGGCCATGAGCTGGCGGTCTGGTGCAACACCAGTCGCGTTCGCGCCTCGACGCCATCCATGGTCGACAGCCGGTCCGCTTCGCTGGCCCGCACTTCATGACGCGCCTGCGAGCGTTCCGCGATGCGCTGCCCGCCGGTCACGAGCGGCAGCGTAGCCTGCAACGTCACGCTCCAGGATTCATCGTCGGGCGCCCCGGGAACGCTCAGCGAACCCGCGCCGCTTTGGTCCGTGAGCTTCGATCCACTCGATACCAGCGCGAGGTCGGGTAGATAGAACGCGCGCCCGGCCGAACTCAACGCGCGCTGCCGCGCTTCGAGTACGGAGCTTGCCTGCTTGATCTCCGGCGCGTTCTCGAGCGCCGTGTGCACGGCGTATTCCATGAAGACCGCCCACTTGGCGGGGGTATCGAGGAAAGCCTGAGTACGCGGGCTCGACACCAGCGTCAGCGGATCGTCGATGCCCGACTCCACCGTGCTGAAAGGCTGGCTCGCGGGGCGATGCAGGATTCGCAGCATGTCGGTCTCTGCCTGCCGTCGGCCCGATTCCGCCGCCAGCAGCGTCTGCTTGTCGCGCGCCAGCTGCGCCACCCAGCGCAGGTAGTCGGAGCGCCCCGCCAGGCCCACCTCTTCGCGAACGCGTGAAATCTCGAGATTCTTCCGCGTGTTCTCGACGTTGCGCCGGCGGACTTCCTCGACCGATTTGGCGCGCAGCACGTTCAGGTACGCGGCGGCGGCGTCGGTGAGCGTATTCAGCATGTCGGCGCGCTGGCTTTGTTCCTGTGCCGCACTCAGCGACTTGGCGATGGAATACCCGGCCCAGGCGCGCTCGGAGTAGATGACCTGGCTGAGCGCGAGTCCCGCGCTGGTCGTGTCTTCGGCCTGGATCAGCGGGCTGGCGCGATCCTCATCGATGCGCGTGCGCACGGCCGACGCTGACAATGACGGCAACAGTTCACTGCGCGCGATGCGCACATCGTCGAACGCGCTGCCCAGCCGCTCCCGGCTCGCAGCCAGCGCCGGGTTGGCATCGAGCGCGGCGCGCATCGCCTCGAGCAGCGTGAGCGGCTGCGCACCATCGGCTTCCGGGTGCAATTGCTCCGCGTCCGCCAGGAACTGCCAGCGCGGCGAGAAACCGATCTCCCTCGCCACCTGCATGTTGATGACCAGTCGCTGCGAGGTGGGAAACGCCACATCGAACTTCGCCGGATCCTCACCCTGCGCAATGCGCTGGATCATGATGGCCAGGCGCCGGGCGAGCCGGTCGGTATCGCGTTCAGCGCCGCCCGTGGTCAGCAGCAGCCCGGCTTCGACGTCACTACGGCCCGTCACCGAGAAGGTAGGTAGCTTGCGTCGCGCCAGGCCGCGCGCGAGCTCGCGACCCTGCGCTTCATTGAACCGCAAGGGCGTCACGTACACCGCGTCGACTCCGGGCGGAAGGCTGGCGAGCACGGCGTTGACGTCATCGCCCACGCGCACGATGTCGATTCGAATATTGAGCGCGGCGGCGAGCTCGGTGGCTTTGCCCGACAGCGCAGGCAGCGCGGCCAGCAGCGAGTTCTCCACGAGCGCCACCATGTGCTTGAATCCGACGATGTCGTGAAACGCGCGGACTTCTGTGGCGACGCTCTGAAAATCGGCCACGTACGTGAAGTTGTGCCGTCCACTCCGGCCTTCGACCAGTGGATAGGCCTGCAGGACCGGATCGATGACCAGCGGCGCGATGACTGGCTTGGCCAGCGAGGTGCGCCGCGCTGCCTGCTGTGAGGTGAGGATGCCGAGCGTCACCACCACGTCCACGTCGCGATCGGCGAGCGCGCGGTCGAGAACGGCCGCCGCGCCGTCGAGCGACCAGTCCCCGGCGAAACGCTTGTCGGCAGGCAGCACGATCTGGAGACCGGCCGCGGCCACATTGGCGATCTCGCGTTCGAGGACCTCCGCCGTGAGCATCTGCCGCGCCGTCGGTCCGTCGGTCACCACGGCGACGCGAATATCGCGTGCTTGCGTGGCCCAGGTGAGCAAAGCCAATGTCAGCGCGCCGAGCGCCTGCCCGAAGCGAAAATTCATCCGCATCTTCTCCCCGATCGGTTCTTTGTTTGCAGGCATCTTAGTCCGCGTCTAATTGTGCTGTCGTGCACAAATGTGTCCGGCGAACGCACCGGCGCCGCGCATCGGCGCTACTCTTCGGTGCATGGCCAACGACAGCATTCCCGGCGAACAGGCAGGCCAGCTCGAAGCGTTGCTCGAGCGCTGGCAAACCAGTCTCGACCTGCACGCCCGGTACGCCGCGCTCGATGATGCACGCTACTGGCACGTGCAGCCGTGGCCCAAGCAC
>Ga0193717_1000458_pt1 | contig 27700 bp, 15 predicted proteins | sample U2c2metaG_FD_145900 | JGI IMG/M metagenome (GOLD analysis project Ga0193717, IMG submission 145900) | Soil microbial communities from a riparian zone of the East river system, Colorado, United States - U2c2 | ecosystem: Environmental > Terrestrial > Soil > Riparian zone | place: USA: East River...
GGACATCATGCGGCTGTCGAACACGCCGTCGTGCGCGACGATGCATTTCCACGGATCGTTCCAGTTGCCGGCGATCCAGTACGCCATGTAGCCGCCGTAGGAAGCGCCGAGTGCGCAGGCGCGATCACCGTCGAGGAAACGGTACTTCTTCTGCGCCGCGGCCCAGCCGAGCTTGAGATCCTCCAGCGGTGCGCCGCCCCAGTCGCCCGAGATCGCATCGGTGAATTTCTGGCCGTAGCCGGTCGAGCCGTGGAAGTTGATGGTGACGACCGCGAAACCCTGCCCTGCGTAGGTCTGCGGATTCCAGCGATAGTGGAAATCGTTGGTCATCGCGCCTTGCGGCCCGCCGTGGATGATGAATGCGACCGGATACTTCTTGCCGCTCTTGTAGCCGGCGGGCTTGACGACGTAGCCCTGCACGGTGTCGCCGCCGGCGCCCTTGAAGGTGAAGAACTCGGAGTCGCCGAAACGGATGTTCTTCAGGCGCTCGGCGTTGTAGCGCGTGATCTGCTTCAGGCTGCGGCCACGCGTGTCGGCCGTATAGATGTCGGTCGGGTGCTTGAGGTCCTGGCGCGCCACGACCAGCCGCTTCGCGCCGGCGTCGAAGCCGATCACGCTGCCGTCGGCGACGAGCTTCGTCGCCTTGCCGCTGGCGACGTCGACGCCGAACAAGGCGTGGCTGCCCCAATCGTCGGTGACCGTGTACAGCGTCTTGCCGTCGGCCGATTCCTTCAGCGTCGAGGCCGAGCGGTCCCACGCCGGATCGACTTCGCGTTTCGAACCGCTGGCCAGATCGATCGCCCAGATGCCGAAGCGGTCGGCTTCGAAACCCGGCCGCTTCATCGCAAGGTAGTACAGCGTCTTGCCGTTCGCCGCGGGCAACGGATAGCCGTCCCAGGCTTGATTGTCTGCGGTCAGGTTCTTCGGTGCGGACGAGCCGTCGGCCGGCACCGAATAGATGTCGAAGTTCGTCGACCACGGCTCGGTCTTGCCGGCGATGCGTGCATCGAAATAGACCGTCGATCCATCCGGTGAAAACGCGTATTCGCCGTCGTCGCCGAACGGTTTCGATGGCACATCGCCGTCGATGCCCTTGCTCAGCAGCCGCGGTGCGCCGCCGATCTTGCCGTCGGCGCCGACATCGGCGATGAACAGCTGCGAGCGGCGGCCGTCGGCCCAGGTATCCCAGTGCCGCACGAACAACTTGTCGTAGACCGTGCCGGTCGCCTTGTCCGCCTTGCGATCGTCGAGCCGCTTCTTGCTGCAGGCGAGTATTTCCTGATCGCAGTCGGTGAATACATCGACCGACAGCAGCACGCGCTTGCCGTCCGGCGAGAACTTGAAATTGTTGACGTCGAGCGCGAGCGCCGTCGCGGCCTGCGCCGCGCCGCCTTTCGCGTCGATGCGCCACAGCTGGTTGACGTCCTTGTCGGTCGCCAGGAAATAGACGCCGCCGTCGTTCGCCCAGCGTGGAGTCGTTGCGTTCATCGCCTTGTCGGTCAGCCGCATCGGCTTGCCGCCGCCGGCCGGGACGATCCAGATGCCGTTCCTGCCCTTGTTCGCGTCGTAGTCGGTTTCGCGCAGCTGGAACGCGATCAGCTTGCCGTCCGGCGACAGCGCCGGATCGCTGACGCGATCCATCATGACCAGATCGTGCACATCGAACGGATGCGCTCCCTGTGCGGCGAATGCCGGCGCGACAACGGTCAGCGCCACAACGGCGGCAAGCGATTTCATCGATGAAGCTCCCGGACCCTGATGGTGGCGCGATGGTAAGCGGTGCGGGCCGTCCGGGCCAAATGCCGGAAGGCGCAAGGAATGGCAACGACCTGCCGCGCTCGTGGCCGGACCCGGCCGCTATACTCGACGCCAGTCGTTTGCGGGAATCCGGAATGTCCGCCATTGCTGCCGACGTGTCCGCACGTCCCGACGAGCTGTTCGGCCACCCGAAAGGTCTCTACGTCTGCTTCTTCACCGAGATGTGGGAGCGCTTCTCGTTCTACGGAATGAAGGCGCTGCTGCTGCTGTACCTGACCAAATATCATCTGTTCACCGATGACAACGGCTACAACCTGATCGGCGCGTACGGCGGGCTCGTCTATGCGATGCCCGTGATTGGCGGGCTGCTGGCCGACCGTTGGCTCGGCATGCGCAAGGCGGTCGTGTTCGGCGGCATCCTGCTGGTACTCGGCCATCTCGGCATGGCCATCGAGGGACAGCCGGCGACCAGCGCGGGCGGAGTCGTCACCCGCGATGCTGGCGCGCTGCAGGTTTTCTATTTTTCGCTCGCGCTGATCATCATGGGCGTCGGCTTCCTCAAGCCGAACATCTCGACGATCGTCGGCAAGCTCTACGCCGAAAACGATCCGCGTCGCGATTCCGGCTTCAGCCTGTTCTACGCCGGCATCAATATCGGCGCGACCGTTTCCGGCGTGCTCTGCGGCTGGCTCGGCGAAACCTACGGCTGGGGCTGGGGCTTCGGCGCAGCGGGCATCGGCATGCTTGCCGGCCTCGCCAATTTCATCGTCGGCCAGAAGTATCTGCACGGACACGCCGAACCGCCGAATCCCGCCGCGCTGCGCGAGCGCGTGTTCGGCCCGCTCTCGCGCGAGCAGCTGATCTACCTCGGCGCGATCGCCGGCCTGTTCGCGATCTGGCTGCTGATCCAGATGCATTCGGTGCTGCTCGCGATCATTCCCGGCGTGTTCGAGCCGAGCCCGGTCGTGCTCGGCATGCACGCAGTTACCCTGTGCCTGCTCGGCGGCATCCTCTGGTTCATGTTCAGCCGATGTACGAAGGTGCAGCGTGAGCAGATGACCGTCGTGCTGGTCTTCATCGTGCTCGGCCTGATCTTCTTCGCGTTGTACGAACAGACCTATGGGTCCTGGGTGCTGTTCTCGGATCGCGTCATGAACCACCGCGCATTGGGCGTCGAATGGAACGCGAGCGAGCTCACTTCGCTCGGCGCTCTCTTCATCCTCGTCCTCGCGCCGATCTTCGCCTGGCTGTATCCGCGACTGGACCGACGCGGAATCAATCCCAGCAAGCCGGCGAAATCTGCCTATGGGCTGATTCTTGCCGGTCTCGCTTTCCTCGTACTCGTATGGAGCGCGCGCCACCCCGAGGCCAACGGACTCACCAATATCTGGTGGTTCGTGTTCGCCTACTTCGTGCTCGAAGTCGGCGAGATGCTGCTTTCGCCGATCGGATTGTCCGCGGTGACACAGTTGTCGGTGCCGAGCGTCGTCAGCCTGATGATGGGCGGGTGGTTCCTCGGTACCTCATATTCCGAGGTGCTGGCCGCGCAGCTGGGCAAGCTCTCGGCGATCCAGATACCGGAAGGCGAGACGCTGAACATCGCCGACGCGCTCGCCAAGTACGACCAGCTTTTCGTGTACTCGGCGAAGATAGGCATCGTCTGCGGCATCGTCACGCTGTTGCTGACGCCGCTGATCAAGCGCTGGATGCACGGCGTGCGCTGACTTCCACCGCGTCATCCCGGCGAAAGCCGGGACCCAGCGCCTCGCGTTCAAGCTATTTCCAGCTCAGATTCAACTTGCGATGCGACGCCGCGCAATCGCGCAGATACAGATTGATGAGACTCTGGTAAGGAATACCGACTTCCTCGGAGATCGACTTGAAATAATCGATCGCCTCCTCGTCGATACGGATCGTGATCTGCTTCTTGAGCTGCGAAGCATACGGATTCTTCTTCGCCGCCGAAAAGTCATACTGTTTGCGCATAAGTCACCTTCACGGATAGGAACTTGCCTCCCCTGCCGTGGCCTTGCGGGCCGAGATGATCCTGATGACGCCGCGTCCATCGCGATAGCAATGGCAGACGACCAGGATCCTGAAACGCGCACTCATGCCAAGTAGAACGAAGCGATGGTCGCTGTGCGAATGGTCCGGATCATCGATCAGCCGGGCGAGCTCGTCATGGAAGACCGACCTCGCCTCCTCGAAACCGATACCGTGCTTCTTGAGATTGGCTGCACCCTTCTGCGCATCCCAATCGAACCGCAACAGGTCCATGCACGCACTATAACTACACTGTAGTTATAGTGCAACTACAATGTAGTTGCACGCATCTACTGTTGGAAACCGGTCACATCGAGTTGCGCTTGGCCCCACTCCGATACAGCAACCAGCCAACGATCGCGAGCACGACAAGCCCGACCAGCTGATGGAAATGCAGCCACGAGGGCAGCGCCAGCACGTCCGCGCGGCCCGACAGCACGATCGGAATCGCGATCAGGATGCCGGTCAACGCTTCACCGGTGATCAGGCCGGCCGAGAACAGCGTGCCCGGGCGATGAATGCGCTCCTTGGTCGTGTCGTCCGCGTCAACTGCGCCGTGCTTGCGTTCGACGAAATACGTGAGCAGGCCGCCGAGGAAAATCGGCACCATCAGTTCCAGCGGCAGGTAAATGCCGATCGCAGCGGCGAGTACCGGCACGCGGAATTTCGAGCCGCGCGATTTGAGCCACTCGTCGAGCGCGATCGTGACTGCGCCGATCGCTGCGCCGATGCCGATCATGCCCCACGGCAGCTGGCCGCCGAACATGCCTTTGGCGACCGAAGCCATCAGCGTCGCCTGCGGTGCGGCGAGCGAGTTCGGATGTTCCGGCGTCGGCGCACCGATGCCGTAGGCGGCGGCGAGAAGATTCAGCACGGGCGCCATCACCAGTGCGCCCGAGAACGAGCCGATCATAAGCATCAGCTGCTGCTTCCACGGCGTCGCGCCGACGATGTAGCCGGCCTTGAGATCCTGCAGATTGTCGCCGCCGACCGCCGCCGCGCAGCAGACCACGGCGCCGATCATGATCGCCGCCACCGGGCCGATCGCCGAGTCGCGTCCGAGCAGCAGTACCAGCACGAGCGAGGCGAACAGGATCGTCGCGATGGTGATGCCGGACACCGGATTGTTCGAGGAACCGACCAGACCGGCGAGATAGGCGGAGACCGAGACGAACAGGAAGCCCGCTATGATCATGATGATCGTCATCGGGATGCTCACGTACCACAGGCCGACGATCGCCTGGTACAAGCCCGCCAGCGGCAGCACGAAGATCACCAGCGCGATCAGCATCCATTTCATCGGCAGGTCGCGCTCGGTTTCGGCGACGACCGTGCCTTTCACCTTGCGCGCCGCGGCGAAACCGCTGCGAATGCCCGAGATCAGCGAATTGCGCAGCGAGAACAGTGTCCATACGCCGCCGATCAGCATTGCGCCGACGCCGAGATAGCGCACCTTCGCCGACCAGATCGCGCCGGCGATCGCGGCGGGCTCGAGGCCGGCGATGCGCGTCGCCAGCGCCGGATCGTTGTCGAGGAAGAACGCCTGATAGATCGGAATCGCGAACTGCCAGGAAAGAATACTGCCCGAGACGACGACGATGCCGACGTTGAGCCCGACGATGTAGCCGACGCCGAGCAGCGCAGGCGACAGGTTCGTGCCGAAGTAGCCGAGGTACTTGCCGATGAAGCCGGCGCCGACCGCGTTGTCGGGGATCATGCGCAATCCGCTTTCGGCGGCGAGCTTCACCACCGCACCGATCGCGCCGGCCATCGCCAGGATCTTGACGCCCGGGCCGGGATTCTCGCCGGCCTTGAGCACTTCGGCGGCGGCTTTTCCTTCCGGAAACGCGAGCGGCTCCTCGACGATCATCGTGCGCCGCAGCGGAACCGAGAACAGCACGCCGAGCAGGCCGCCGAGACCTGCGATCGCGAGCACCCACGAGTAACGGAAATCGTCCCAGTAGCCGAGAATGATCAGCGCCGGGATCGTGAAGATCACGCCGGCCGCGATCGAGGAGCCCGCCGACGCGCCGGTCTGCACGATGTTGTTCTCGAGGATCGTCCCACCGCCGAGCAGGCGCAGAACCGCCATCGACACGACCGCGGCCGGAATCGCCGTGGCTATCGTCAATCCTGCGAACAATCCCAGATAGGCGTTCGCTGCGGCCAGGATCACGGCCAGCACGACCGACAACAGCACGGCGCGGACGGTCAATTGCGGGACTGCTTCGCTCATCGGTTCTCTCCGGGAATCACGGTGCGTCGAATGGAAACGGACTCTTTCGGGACGGCGCATAGTAGCCGTTCGACGCAGGACTGCCACGCCGCAACCGCGCAAGCAATCCGCTTAGGCGGCAGGACGTTCCCGGATCGGGACGCGCCGCCATGCACCGGCGGCGCGTCGATCTCGCCGCGCTAGCCGCGCGACTTGCCGCGTGCGGCCAAGCCGGCGAACGCCAGCAGCGCGCCGAGCAGAAGCAGCATCCAGCGCGCATCGACAGGCACCGGCACGGTAGGTTCGCCCGGCCCGCCGCCGATCACGGTCGCGGTGGCGACGCTGCTGCTGTTCGTCGTATCGGGATCCGCGGTGTCGCTGCTGACGCTGGCTGTGTTGACCACGGTCCCGCTGGCGTTGGCGGCGACCGCGTACGTCGCGGCAATCGTCACGTTCTGTCCGCCTGCGAGCGTGCCGAGCGCGCACGGGAATCCAGAGTCGCACGGTGCGTCCGCGCCGATGAAGGTCAGGCCGGCAGGTGTCGGATCGCTGATGACGGTATCGACTGCCACATCCGGACCATTGTTGGTCACGCTGAGCGTGTACGTCACGCTGCTGCCCGCCTGAACGCTGGCGGGGCCAGTCTTGAGCACGACGAGATCGGCGGATGTGCCGGCCGGAATCACGGTCGTCGCGACCGTGCTCGTGTTGTCCGTCGCATCCGGGTCGGTCGTCTCGCTGCTGACGCCGGCCGTGTTCGACACGGTTCCGCTGGCGTTCGCGGCGACTGCGAAGGTCGCCGTCAGCGTCACGTTCTGTCCGACCGCCAGCGTGCCGAGCGCGCACGGGAAGCCCGCCGCGCACGGCGCATCCGCGCCGATGAAAGTCAGCCCGGCCGGGGTCGGATCGGACAGCACCGCATTCGCCGCGGCATCCGGACCGTTGTTGGTAACGCTCAACGTATAGGTCATCGCCGTGCCGGCAGCCACGCTGGGCGGGCCGCTCTTGACCACCGCGAGGGCGGCCGAGCTTCCACCCGGCACGATCGGCGTGCTCACCGTGCTGTCGTTGTCGAGCATGTTCGGATCCACCGTGTCGCTGCCGACAGTCGCCGTATTGACGATCGAGCCGGTGGCATCGGCGGGAACCGCGAACGTCACGCTGACGATCGTGCTCGCACCGTTGGAAAGATCGCCGATCGCGCAAGGGAACCCGCTCTGGCACGGCGTGGTTGCCGAGACGAACGTGAGGCCGGCCGGCGCGGGATCAAACAACATCACGTTGGCGGCGGTATCCGGCCCGTCGTTGGTGACGGTCAGCGCGTAGGTGACGTTCGCGCCGGGCGTCGCGCTCGCCGGCCCGCTCTTCTCGACACGGATGTCGGCCAATGCGGGGCCTGCGATCACGGTCGTGTCGACCGAGCTGCTGTTGTCGCCCGGATTCGGATCGGTGATGCCGGCGGGCGCCGTCAGCGTCGCAGTGTTGCTCACCGTGATCGCCGTCGCCGGCGCGTTGCTGAAGACGTTGACGATGACCGAGCCGCCGCTCGGCAGCGAGCCGATCGTTCCGGAGACGTTGTGACCGCTGATCGTCGGCTGCGTCACGCAGGCGGCGCCGCCGGTCTCGTTGCCGCATCTCGCGTCGAAAAGCAGCAGATCGGCCGGCACGTCGTCGTTGTACGCAGCGCCATTCGCCGGGCTCGGTCCGTTGTTGGTGATGATGAGCGCGTAGATCACCGCATTTCCGGCCGGCACCGTTGCCGGACCTTCCTTCACGATCGTCAGATCGGCGCTGCCTGGACCGACGGCGGTACTCGCCGAACCCTGGTTGTCGGTGTTGTCCGGGTCGGGCGTATCGCTGTTCGCATGCGCGGTGTTCACGACCGGGTTCGCGCCGGCGTAATCGGCGGGCACGTTCATCGTCGTCGTCACCGTCGCGCTGGCGCCACTGGCGAGCGTTGCGATCGTGCACGGATAAGGTGTCGCGCACGCACCTGCGTTGCCGGCAAAGACGAGGCCCGCCGGCGTCGTGTCGACGACGACGACATTCGCCGCATCGCTCGGGCCGTTGTTCGTCACCACGATCGTGTAGACGATCGCGTCGCCCGGAATGACCGACGCCGGACCGCTCTTGGTCACGGCGAGGTCGGCCAGCGGATTGCCGTTCAGCGAAGCGCTGGCGCTGTCGTTCGTGCTGTTCGGATCCGGTTGATCCGATGCGCTGACGCTTGCGGTATTGGTCAGCGCGCCCGCCTGCTGCACGCTCGCGACGATGGTCAAGGTCGCCGTCGAACCCGCGCCGGCCGCGTCGAGAGTGCCGATCGTCCACACGCCGCTCGCCTCCGAATACGAGCCTTGCGAGGCCGACACGGACACGAAGGCGAGACCCGCCGGTAGATTGTCGGTCACCGCGACACCGGTGGCATCGTTCGGCCCGTTGTCGCGCGCAGTGATGGTGAACGTCACCGTGTCGCCGACATTCGGCGCCGCGTTGTCGACGGTCTTCAGCACCTGGATATCGGCAAGCTGGCCGTTCACCGCGGCGCCGGACTCGTTGTTGCCCTGCGCCGGATCGTTCTCGTTCTCGCCCGTAATCGTCGCGACGTTGATGATCGCGCCGGGCTGGTCGACGCTGACCGTCAACGCCAGTGTCGCGACGCCGCCGTTGGCGATGTCGCCAACGGTCCACACGCCGGCGGCGCTCGCGTACGAGCCCTGCGAAGGCATCGCCGCAACCAGCGTTAGACCCGCGGGCAGCATGTCGGTGACTTCGGCACCGGTCGCGCCGTTCGGACCGTTGTTGCTCAACGTGATCGTGAACGTGACCGTGTCGCCGACGTTCGGCGTCGGATTGTCGACCGTCTTCTCGATCGCCAGATCGGCGGACGCACCGGCATTCAATGCCACGCCGGCGCTGTTGTTGCTCGTATCCTGGTCGGTCTGGTCGGACGCGCTGACCGTCGCTGTGTTGGTCAGCGGGCCCGGCTCGTCGATCGACACGGTGATGGTCAGTGTCGCCGTCGCACCGAGCGCGATGTCGCCGATGTCCCACAAGCCCGTCGCCGGCGTGTACGTGCCCTGCGACGGCGTTGCCGAGACCAAGCCGAAGCCGAACGGCAGTCCGTCGGTCACCGCGACCGCGGTCGCATCGTTCGGACCGTCGTTGCTCGCCGTGACGGTGAACGTCACGGTCTCGCCGACATTCGGCGCAGCATTGTCGACCGTCTTGGTCAATGCGATATCGGCTGCTGCGCCGACGTCGGTCGTGACTGTCGAGGTGTCGTTGCCGGGATTCGGATCGTCGACATTCGCCGGCGTCGCCGCGGTTGCCGTGTTGGTCAGCGTCGTCGCGCCGATCGGTGCGGTGCCGTCGATCGTGATCGTCACCGCGCCGCCCGCGGGGAATGTCGGTAGCGTACCCGACACCGTGTTACCGACGACGGATGGCGCCGCGCAGACCGCGCCGCCGCTTGCGTCGCCGCAGATCGCGGTCGCACCGGTGATGCCCGCCGGCAGCGTATCGCTGTACGTGGTGCCGTCCGCGCCGCTCGGGCCCGCGTTGGCGATCACCAAGGTGTCGCTGATCGCGCTGCCGGACACCACGGTCGAAGGACCGTTCTTGACGATCGAGATGTCCGCCGACGCGCCGACATTCGACGTCGACGTCGAGCTGTTGTTGCCGCCCACCGGATCGCTCACGCCTGTCGGCGGCGTCACCGACGCGGTATTGCTCAGCGACATGGCGTCGGCAGGCGCGGTGCCGTCGATCGTGAACGTCACCGACGCACCCGCCGGCAGACTCGTGATCGCACTGGTCACCGTGTTGCCCGCGACGTTCACCGCGCCGCAAGTCGCGCCCCCGGACGGCGCTCCGCACGTCGCGGAGATGCCAGTGATCGCAGCCGGCACCGGATCGCTGAACTGCGCGCCGTTCGCGTTGCTCGGTCCCGCGTTGGTGACGACGACCGTGTAGGTGATCGCATCGCCCGCGGTGACGCTCGCAGGTCCGCTCTTCAGTGCCGACAAGTCCGCGGTCGCCGATACCGGAGTGACCACGGTGCTGCTGTCGTTGCCGCCGTTCGGATCGTCGGTCGTGGACGTGGCGGTCGCCGTGTTAATGATCGACGTACCGGCGAAACCCGGTGGTACCGCGAACGTCACCGTGATCGTCGCGGTCGCGCCGGACGCGAGATCGCCGAGCGCGCACGGGAATCCGCCCGCGCAAGGCGCCGACGCCGAGACGAAGCTCAGTCCGGCCGGCGTCGGGTCGTCGATCTGCACCGCCTCGGCAACGCTCGGACCGGTATTGGTGACGGCGAGCGTGTAGCTCACGCCGGTGCCGGGTGTCGCATTCGCAGGTCCGCTCTTGACGATCGAAAGGTCGGCCGACGCATTGATCATGGTCGTCGCGGTGCTCGAATTGTCGGTCGGATCGGGATCGATCACGCCGGTCGGCGGTGCCGCGCTCGCGGTGTTGCTCAAGCTCGCGCCGATAGTGGGGGCGGTGCCGCCGATGGTGAACGTCACGCTGCCACCGCTCGGCAAGGTCGTGATCGTGCCGGTCACGTTGTTGCCGGCGACGTTGACCGCGCCGCACACCGCGCCGCCGGTCGGCGAGCCGCAACTCGCGGTGACGCCGCTGATCCCGGCCGGTACCGCGTCCGTGAAGCTGGTGCCATTCGCATCGCTCGGACCGTTGTTGGTCACGACCACGTTGTATGCGATAGCGGCGCCGGCGGTGACCGACGCCGGTCCGGTCTTGATCACGAGCAGATCGGCCTGCGCGACAACGGTCGTCGTCACCGTGCTGTCGTTGTCGGCCGGATCGGAATCGGAAGTCGTGCTGCTCACGTTCGCGGTATTCGCGATCGAACCCGTCGCGCTGCTCGGCACGCCGAAGGTCACCCTGACTGTGACCGTCGCACCGGCCGCAACGGTGCCGAGATCGCACGGGAAACCCGCTGCGCACGGCGCACTCGCCGAAACGAAGGTCAGGCCTGCCGGCGTCGGATCGTCGAGCGATACGTCGGCCGCGTCGGACGGGCCGCTGTTGGTGACCGCGAGCGAATAGGCGACCTGCTGTCCCGCAATAACGGAAGCCGGTCCTGTCTTGACCAGCGAAAGATCGGCGCTCGCGATCGGCGTGACCTGCACGCTCGAGCTGTTGTTGGCCGGATTCGGATCGGGTTGATCGGCGGCGGAAACCGTCGCCGTGTTGGTGAAGCCGCCGTCGGCCGCGACGGTGGCGACGATCGTCAGCGTCGCCGTCGCACCCGGTCCGGTGCCGGCGAGCGTGCCGACCGTCCACACGCCGTTGCCGGAGTTGTACGTGCCCTGCGAAGGCGTCGCCGAAACCAGCGCCAGCTCCGCCGGCAGCGCGTCGGTGATGGCGATGCCGGTCGCATTGCTCGGGCCGTTGTTGGTCGCGGTGATCGTGAAGGTGACGGTATCGCCGCGCACGGGATTGGCGTCGTCAACGGTCTTGACGATCTGGAGATCCGCAGACTGGCCGTTGATCGTCACACCGCCGCTGTTGTTCGCGCTGTTCGGATCGAACTGGTCGGATGCGCTGATCGTCGCGGTGTTGGTGATGTCGCCCGGCAACGACACCGTCGCCGTGATCGCCAGCGTCGCCGCAGCGCCGTTCGCGAGCGCGCCCACGGTCCAAACGCCGGTGCCTGAGTCGTACGTGCCCTGCGACGGCGTCGATGCGACGAAGTTGACTCCGGGCGGCAACGCATCGGTGATCGCGACGCCGGTTGCGCCGTTCGGCCCCGCGTTGTCGACCGTCTTGGCGACCTGCAGATCCGCAGACGGTTGCGCGTTGATGCCGGCCGAGCCGGAGTTGTTGCTCGCATCGGGATCGAACTGATCGCCGCCGGTGCGCGTCGCGGTGTTCGTCAGCGAGCCGGGCAGCAGCACCGTCGCGGTGATGTCGAGCGTCGCGGTGGCGCCGTTGGCCAGCGCACCGACGGTCCACAGGCCGGTTGCATCGTCGTAGCTGCCTTGCGAGGGTGTCGCGGATACGAACGCGAGTCCCGACGGCAAGGCATCGGTGATCGCGACGCCGGTCGCATGGCTCGGACCGCCGTTGGTCGCGGTGATGGTGAAGGTGACCGTCTCGCCGACGTTCGGCGTCGCGTTGTCGACAGTCTTCGCGACGAGGATATCGGCGGATGCCGAGACCGGAACCGTCACCGTGCCGATGCAACGCGCGGCCGCGGGACAACCCGGATCGCCGCCGCCGCTCAACGTCGCGGTGTTGTTCGCAGAGCCCGCATTCGCGGCGACGTTCACGTTGAGCGTCAACGTCGTGCTTGCGCCGGGTGCGAGCGTACCGGTGAACGTGCAGCTCAGCGTCGTCGTTCCGCTGCAGCTCCAGTTCGTTCCGCTCGCGCTGGCGAGCGTGACGCCGGTGGGCAGCACGTCGGCGATCGTGATGTTGCCGACGCTGGCGCCGGCGCCGGTGTTCTGCACGGTGATCTGATAACTCGCCGGCTGGCCGACCACGAATGGATTCGGATTCGCCGTCTTGGTGACGTTGAGTTGCGGCGGCAATAGCGTCGTGACTGCCGTGCTCGAATTGTTCGCCGCAGTCGGGTCGGTCGTGCCGGCCGGCGGCGCGACGCTGGCGGTGTTCGAGATGCTCGAGCCGGTCGACGGTGCGACACCGGTGATGGCAAACGTCACGCTGCCGCCCGCGGGCAAGGTCGTGATCGTGCTCGTCACATTGTTGCCGGCGACGTTCACCGCGCCGCACACGGCGCCACCGGTCGCGCTGCCGCAATTGGCGGCGATGCCGGTCACGCCGGCAGGCACGGGATCGCTGAACGTCGCGCCGTTGGCGCTGCTCGGACCGGTATTGCTGACGACGATCGAGTACGAAAGCGCTCCACCGAAACCGACCGAGGCCGGGCCGGTTTTCGCCGCGGCGAGATTCGCTGTGGGCGTCACCGTCAACGTGCCGCTGGCGCCGGCGCCGCTTTGCGCGTTGCTGCTGGATATCGGTCCGGTGTTGTTGACCTGCACGCCGTCGGCGATCGCGACGACGTTGACGACGATGCTGCAGCTTGCGTTCGCCGCAATCGTGCCGCCGGAAAGCGACAGCGTCGAATCGCCCGGCGCTGCCGCGACCGTGCCGCCGCAAGTGTTGCTGACGAGCACGCCGGCGGCGGCATTGACGATGCCGGCTGGATAGCTGTCGTCGAATCCGACCTGCGTGATCGCGGTCGCGTTCGGATTAGTCAGCGCGATCGTCATCTGCGAAGCGCCGCCGACGAGCACGGTCGCCGGCGCGAACGCCTTCGTCGTGGTCGGTGCGGCCAGCGGCGTCACCGCGAGCGTGCCGATCGCTTCGACACCCGCCTGCGAATTCGTCGTCGTGATCGGTCCCGTCGTATTGACCGCGTTGCCGATCGCGGTGCCGATCACGTTGACGACGATCGCGCAGCCGGCGACGGGAATCGTCGCGCCGGCGAGTTGCAGCGAGTTGCCGCCCGCGGTCGCGGTGACCGTGCCGCCGCAGCTGTTGCTGGCGAGCACGGTGGTGCCGTTGGCGATGCCGGGCGGATAGTTGTCGGTGAAGGCAACGCCGACGATCGCCGACGCGTTCGGATTGGCGAACGCAATCGTCATCTGCGCCGCGCCGCCGAGGGTGACGTTGGCCGGCGAGAACGACTTGGTCGTCGTCGGCGCATTCAGCAGGCCGACGCCGAGCGTCGCACTCGCGGTCGGACCCGTAGGCGTCTGCGTACTGGTGACGTTGCCGGTGGTGTTGATGTAGTTGCCTATCGCCGTGGCGACGACATTGACCTCGATCAAGCAGCTGGCACCTGCCGCGAGCGTGCCGCCGGCGAGCGAGATTACGGTTGCGTTGGACGCCGCGGTGAAAGTCCCGCCGCAGGTGTTGCTGACGCCCGTCACCGGATTGGTGACGCGCATCTGGCTCGGCGCCGTCGGCAGGGTATCGCCGATCGCGAGGCCGCTGATCGCGACGGCCGCATTGTTGGTAATGGTGATGCGCAATGCGGACGGCACGCCCGAGCCGACAGTCGCCGGCGTGAAGCTCTTGGTGACCGAGGGCACCGGGTTCTGCACGGTCGTACCGGCGGTCGCGCTGTTGTTGGCCGGATTCGAATCGGCGCTGGTACTGGAGACCGTCGCGGTATTGGTGATCGTGCCGCCGATCGGTGCCGCTGCGCCAACCTGCGCGACGACGACGAACGAATAGACGCCGGCCGGCACACTCGCATTGGTGAACGTCACCGTGCCGGTGCCGCCGACTGCCGGCGTCGTGGCCGCCCAACCAGCGGGAGCGGTCGCGGAGACGAACGTCGTGTTCGCCGGCAACGGATCGGAGACGGCGACGCCGGTCGCCGGATCGGGGCCGGGATTGTTGAGCTGCAGGCTGTAGGTGATCTGCTGGCCCTGGCCGGCGACCGCGCTCGCGCCCTTGCTCAGCGACAGATCGCCGGAGTTGGCGACCGTCGTGTTCGTTGCTGCCTGGTGCGATCCGGTCGGATCGTTGCTGCTGCTGAGCGATACCGTATTGCCGATCGAGCTGCCACCCGGCGTGCCCGGCACGACGCGTGCGACCAGCGTCAGATCGTAGCCGCCGACCGGCAATGTGCCGGCATTGAACGTCACTGTGCCGGTGGCGCCGACCGCGGGCGAGGTGATGATCCAGTCGGGGCCCGCGACTGCCGACACGAAGGTCAAGGTGGCGGGCAGCGGGTCGCTGACGACCACGCTGGTCGCATCGTTCGGACCGTTGTTGTCGACGTGCAGCGTGTAGGTGATGTTCTGTCCGGCCACGACCGGATTCGGCGTGCCGTCCTTGCTGATCGCGAGGCGGGCCTGCGCGCTGCCGACGACGACGGTGGTCGGCTGGTTGCCGGAGGTGTTCGGATCGCCGTCGCTCAAGGATACGAACGGCGTGCCCAGCGACGCGCCGTTGTAGGCGACCGATGCCTGGTTCGCGATCGTCGTGCCGGCCGGCACGCCGGCGTTGACGCGCACGTTGAAGGTGATGCTGGTCGAGGCATTGATGGCGAGCGTGCCGCCGGTCGTCGCGTTCGCGCCGGTGCCGAGGCGGAATACGACGGACGATCCGTTGAACTGGGCCTGGTCGTCGCCGCTCGCATCGGTTTTCGGGCCGGCGTTGGCGCCGCTGGCGACGACCAGCGTGCCGGGCACGTACGTCGTATTCGCCGGGATAGCATCCGTCAGCACCATGTTCGCGGACGGATCGTTGCCGGTGTTGGAGATATTGACCGTGTATTGCAGGACATCATTGGCAAGCACGCTGCCGCCGTTGAGGTCGGTGACAGTCTTGATGACGTTGCCGTCGACGACTGGCTGATAGACGTCGTTGGCGAAGGTGAGCACGGCGGGATAGTAGGTTTCGCCGCCGGTGGTGAAGGTCAGCGTCGCGCCGGTGGCGCCGTTGGCGAGGATGCCGCTGGCATCGAACAGGTCCGCGTCGAAGCCGAGTTGGTTGGCGAAGTTCGGATTTTTCGCGGTGATGTTCGCGCCGAGCCGGCTGATCGTGCTGTTGAAGACGTTGCTGGCCGGGTTCACCGCGTTGCTGAGATTGATGCCGTTGACGCGCAACTGATCGCCGGTCGAGCTGAGATCGCCCTCGTAGGACACGGCGCCCGCGCGCACGGTGAACGGACCGCTGAGTGGCGTGCGGAATCCGCTGACGGTGATGTTCACCGTCGCGGCGGCGCTGTTGACGACCTGATAACCGTCGAACACGGTCAGGTTGCGCAGCGGCTGTGCTGTGTCGCGCACGACGACGACCAGCGACCAGCCGGCGTAGCGGTCCTGGCCGGTGCCGGCCTGGATGTCGGCGACGCGATAGGTGCCGGCACCGCCGCCCTGGACGCTTGTGGTGACGTCGACGAATGCGCTGTAGCGGGTGCCCTGGCCTGCCGCGGTCGCGGCGTCGACCTGCGTCGCCGTTACGGTCTGGTAGGTGCCGCCGGGCACCGAGAAACGGATCTGTCCGCGCAACGCCGCGGTGGCTGCCGTGCCGTTGGTTCCGGCCGAGGTATCGGCGCCCCAGTAGAGTCCGGCCCAGAGAACGGTGGCGCCGGTCGGCAGGCTGAGGTCGGCCGAGCTGGAACTCGTGGTTCCGCCGGCGACGTTGACCAGCCGCATGTTGTAGTCGTTGTCGTTGAGGCTGGTGCTGCCGGTGCCGCTGACCGGCACCGATGCGATGCACGTGGCCGGCGGATTGTTGGTGCCCTGCACGCAGCTCATCAGCGCATTGCCGATGATCTGGATGTCGCCGTAGTCGTTGCCGTCGAAGCGAACGGTGAAATTGCGTTCGGCGTGTGCGGCCGGCGCGAAGCCGATGCCGATGGCAGCGAGGAAGAAAAGAAGGCTGGCGAGGGCCCGGATTCCTGGCGGATCCGGCTTCGTTACAGGTTCATCGAACGCGCGCGCACTACCAGATCGAGCGATGCGGATCGCCATCTTGTTTCATCCCCCCGGTTGCATCTCTCGCGCAGTGGCATCTGCTGCCGCACGAAAGATGTAAAGACAGCGGGAGCTTCTTGCCTTCGGCCCCTGCTGGCGCATCGCATTGTGCACGGCAATTTCGCGCGCGCACGTCAACGTAAGGGCGGACGTTACAAAACGTCACCACAAGGCGCTGTGAAAGAATGGCGTTTGCGCAGGAGCAAGCCTGCGTTCTTCCGTTCAGCTATGGAGCTGCAGCCGCCGCTGAGGTACCGATGTTGCGATCGAGGAATGCCATGACCGACTCCAGCAATTCCTCGCGGTGCTTCTCATCATAGAAGCCGTGGCCTTCGGTGCGCTGGTACAACCACTCGTGCTCGACGTGCGCCTTGTTCAGCGCCGAATGCAGGTTTTCTCCCTGCACGGGCGGGACGCGACGGTCGGCGCCACCGACGATCAGCATGACCTTGGCCTTGAGCCGATCGAGATGCGCGATCGGCGAGCGGTCCCAGAGGATCGATTCGTCCTCGCCGAGCACCATCTTCAGATAGTTCTCGCCGAACACCGACTGCGGAATATCGCCGCGGCTGTACATCAGGCGCAGGTCGTAGACGCCTACGTAGCCGATCGCGCAGCGATAGAGATCGGGTTCCCTGGTAGCTCCTTCGAGAGCCGCGTAGCCGCCGTAGCTGGCGCCGAAGATGCAGATGCGACCGGCGTCGGCGATGCCTTCGGCGATCGCCCAGCGTGTCGCGTCGGTGACGTCGTCCTGCATCGTGCCGCCCCATTGGCGGAAGCCGGCGCGCACGAACGCATCGCCGTAGCCGCCGGAACCGCGGAAGTTGACCTGCAGCACGGCATAACCGCGGCTGGCCAGCGCCTGCACGTCGGGATCGTAGCCCCAGGAGTCGCGTATGAAGTACGGGCCGCCATGCACGAACACGACCAGCGGCAAGTGCTTCGCATCGCTCTTTCCGGGCGGCCGCGTCAGATAGCCGTGCAGCGGCAGACCGTCGCGCGCCTTCAGCAGAACCGGTTCCATCGGCGCCATCTGTTCGGGCTTGATCCATGGTCTGCGCGCAAGCAGGAACGTGAGCTTGCGTGCCTCGGCGTCGTAGAGGAAGAACTGGCCGGGATCGGTGTCGCTCTCGACGAGCACGACGGCTTTGCCGCCGTCGCGCGTGTGGCTGGTGATGCGCACGTCCTGGCCCGGGAACTGCTGCATCAGGCTGACCAGCAGTTTCGATTCGCGCGCGTTCTTGTCCAGCAGCGTGGTCGCCGCACGATTCGGCATCGAGCGGATGGCGACGACGTCCTGATCATCGAACGCCGTGACGAATTCCTGCAGGCCGGATTCGGCGCCGCTCCACACCGTTGTCAGCTTGCGCGTGGCAACGTCCCACAAGCACACGCCACCGACGCCCTTGGCGCCGCCGCAGTTGAAGTAGACGCCGTCGCCGGTACGATTGAAGCGCAACGGAGCGACTCGCGGGCTGTCCTTCGCTTCTTCGAAAACCAGATCCCAGGAGTCGCCTTTCTTCGCGCGATAGTAGACGCGCATCTTCTGGTCCTTGCCCATCCCGTAGGCGAAGCGCACTTCGCCCTTGTTGTCGGCGACGAATTCCGCGTTGAGCATCGGTGCGGTGCCGACGTCCGTGGAAATCCCTTTGTCCACGTCGAACTGCGCGGCGACCGGGAAAGCACCATCCCTGCTGTTGTTCCACGAGTACTTCGCGATAAGCACCTTGCCGTCGCGCACGGACAAAGGGCTGATCAGGTCGGCACTGACCGGATGGCCCTGGCCGCGGAATCCGATCATCAGCCGCTTGTCGGTGCCGTCGGCGTCGACGCCGAACAACTCGCCGGTGAGCGCCGGCTGCTCGAGCCCGCCGATCTTGGTGCCGACGCTGTAGAACACGCGATGCGGAGCGACCCACCAGAAGTTGGCGACTTCATCGCCGTCGCGCGGCAGCACGTTGACGCCTTTCATGTCGGCGAGGCGTATCAGCGACAGCACGGTGCGTCCGTCGACGACGGCGCTGGCCGCGACATAGTCGCCTTGCGGCGAAATCTTGATGTCGCGGAACTGCTCGTGACGCGCGAAATCAACCAGCGGCACGTCGGCGCAGACGGCTGGAAGCGAAACAAAGGCGAGCAGTAGCCCGGGGATCCCACGAAACGCACGCATCGATTTTTTCTCCCTGTGCGGCCCCACGCCGCAGTCCGCATCGGCGGACACGTCTCAACCGTTCTTCGCGGGCACCCTGCCGTAGCGATCCTCGAGCCGCACGATGTCGTCTTCGCCGAAGTAGTCGCCGCATTGCACTTCGATCAGGTGGACATCGGTGCTGGTCGGATTCTCGAGCCGGTGCACGGTATTCATCGGGATATACGCCGATTCGTTGCGATTGAGCAGCAGCTCGCGCTCGCCGATGCGCACCTTGGCGGTGCCCTCGACGACCGTCCAATGCTCGCTGCGGCGGTGATGCAGCTGCAGCGAGAGCACGTGGCCGGGCTTGACGACGAGGCGCTTGACCTTGCAGTCCGCCGCGTCCTCGAGCACGGTGAAGCTTCCCCACGGCCGATGCACGGTCTTGTGGAACGAGGCCGAGTCGTGATTGGTCGCACGCAGGCGCTCGACAACCAGTTTGACCTGCTGCGCACGTTCGCGGTGCGACACCAGCACCGCATCGCCGGTGTCGACGATGACCAGATCCTTGACGCCGACCGCGGCGACCATGCGCGTGTCGGACTGGATGTAGCAGTTCTCGCTCTCGACGATGATCGCCTGGCCGCGCACGCGATTGCCGGCGGCGTCGGCGTCCTCTTCGAGATCGCTCATCGCTTTCCACGAGCCGATGTCGCTCCAGTCGAACGTGGCGGGCACGACGGCGACGCGCGGCGCGCGCTCCATGATCGCGTAGTCGATCGAGATGTCCGGCTGCGCAAGAAACGCCTCGCGCGCGAACTCGACCGGGCTTTCGTGGCTGATCGCACCGGCATGGCAGGCCTGCGCGGCCGCGAGCACGTCGGGACAGGTCTCGGCTGCCGCGGCGAGCAACGCATCCGTGCGGAAGCAGAACATGCCGGAATTCCACACGTAGTTTCCTGAAGCGACGTAGCTTTCGGCGGTCTCGCTGCTCGGCTTCTCGACAAATGCGCCGACCGCCCGAGCCATGGACAAACCCGCGGCCACAGGCCGCTCCGATTTCCTTTCCCCCGCCTGCGGGGGAAAGTGCCCGGAGGGCGAAAGGGGGGACGCCGAAGGCGCGCTCGCATCGATCGCATCACCCATGCGGATGTAGCCGAACCCGGTCTCCGGATGCGTCGGGCGAATGCCGAACGTAACCAGCCAGCCATCCTGCGCCAGCGCGGCGGCGCGCGCCGCATCGGCGATGAACGCGTCGATGTCGCGGATCAGGTGATCGGCCGGCAGGATCAGCAAGGCCGTGTCCGCGCCGAAACGCTCGCGCGCGTGCAATGCCGCGAGCAGCGCGGCCGGCGCCGTGTTGCGTCCGACCGGTTCGAGCAGGAACGGCAGCTTGTCGAGATCCGCGCCGGCGTGATTGGCGTATTCGTCGCGCGTCAGGAAGTAGTAGTCGCGTCCGGTGACGGTCAGCACATGGCCGTCGGCGGCGACGCGCAGCGCGCGGTCGAGCGTCTTTTTCAGCAGCGACTCGCCGTCGCCCATGCGCATGAACGGCTTCGGGTACGCGCTGCGCGAAACCGGCCAGAGCCGCGTGCCGGCGCCACCGGAAAGGATCACTGGTACGAGCATGGATCAACTCCGCTCTTAAGCCCTCCCCTTCAAGGGGAGGGTTGGGTGGGGATGGTGTTGATGGATCGCCACGATGGACCCAACACCATCCCCACCCCCGCCCTCCCCTTGAAGGGGGAGGGAGTCAGGGTGCGACTTCGTCGAGCACCGATTCGAGCCCTTCGCGCCAACCCGGCAATTGTATCGCGAACGCCTTTTCCAGCCGGCTGCAATCGAGCACCGAATAGGCCGGCCTCCTGGCGCGGGTTGGATACTCGGCAGTGGCGATAGGTTCCATGCCCGGCACGCGCGCGATCAGGCCGCGCCGGGCAGCACTCCGGAAAATCGCGTTGGCGAATTCGAACCAGCTGGTTTCTCCGCCCGCGACCATGTGATACGTGCCCACAAGACCATCACCGTCGCGCCATCGGCCGAGCGCCGCAGCCGTCGCCGCCGCGATCATCCTCGCAGGTGTCGGCGCACCGACCTGGTCGACGACGACGCGCAATTCCTCGCGTTCCGCGCCGAGCCGCAACATCGTGCGCAGGAAATTCTGTCCGCGCGCCGCATAGACCCACGCAGTACGGAAGATCAGATGCTCCGCGCCGCTCGCACGCAAGGCGTTCTCGCCGGCGAGCTTGCTGCGACCGTAGACGCCCAGCGGAGCGGTCGGATCGTCCTCGCGATAAGGCCGCGTTGCCGCGCCGTCGAACACGTAATCGGTCGAGTAGTGGACCACGCGCGCGCCGTTGCGCGCGGCCCAGCTGCCGATCTCGGCGAGCGCGCGATGGTTGATGCGATCGGCAAGATCCGGCTCGTCCTCGGCACGATCGACGGCGGTATACGCGGCCGCGTTGACGACGACATCGGCGCGCGTCTCGTCGAGAGCACGCGCCAGCGAATCCGGATACTCGAGATCGACGCGCAGGCACGGCGCGCCATCGGCCAGCGTGCGCTCGCGCGTCGCAGCGACGACGTCGCCATGCGCAGCAAGCGTGCGCAACAGCTCGAAGCCGACCTGGCCGTTGGCACCGAGCAGCAGGATCTTCACGGCTGGAACGTCGGCAGCTTGTCGCGCGCGATCTCGGCCAGAAACGGCGCGCGCTGGTCCTTGTCGGACAGCAGCGGCTCGGCGACCGGCCAGTCCACGGCGATTTCGCCGTCGTTCCAGCGGATGCCGGCGTCGGCCGCGCGATCGTAGTGCGCCGTGCATTGATAAAGGAATGTCGCGTCGTCGGAAAGCACGACGAAACCGTGCGCGAAACCCTCGGGCACCCAGAAATGCCGCTTGTTGTCGGCCGACAGGATCGCCGCGGTCCAGCGCCCGAACGTCGGCGAGCCGTGGCGGATATCGACCGCGACATCGTAGACCTCGCCTTCGACGACGCTGACCAGCTTGCCCTGCGGATTCGGCCACTGGTAATGCAGGCCGCGCAGCACGCCGCGCGCCGAGCGCGAGATGTTGGTCTGCACGAAACGCAGATCGAAGCCGTTCTCGGCGAACTTGTGCGCGTTGAAACTCTCGTAGAAATATCCGCGCGCATCGCCGTGCACGGCGGGCTCGATGACGACGCAGCCCGGCAGGTGGGTCTCGATGATCCTCACGAAGTCCTGCCTTGCGCGATCAGCTGCAGCAGGTAGCGGCCGTAGCCGTTCTTCGCCAGTGGCGCGGCCAGGCGCTGCACCTGCTCGGCATCGATCCAGCCTTGCTGGTACGCGATTTCCTCGGGACAGCAGACTTTCAGGCCCTGCCGGTTCTCGATGGTCTCGATGTAGTTCGACGCTTCGACCAGCGATTCGTGCGTGCCCGTGTCGAGCCACGCGTAACCGCGGCCCAGACGTTCCAGCATCAACGCGCGGTCATCGAGATAGCAGCGGTTGAGATCGGTGATCTCCAGCTCGCCGCGCGGCGAAGGCTTCAGCGTCGCCGCGTAATCGCAGACGCGCGCATCGTAGAAATAAAGTCCGGTCACCGCCCAGTGCGACTTCGGCGCGCTCGGCTTTTCCTCGAGCCCGATCACGCGGCCGCCCGCATCGAACTCGGCGACGCCGTAGCGCTCCGGATCGCGCACCCAGTAACCGAATACGGTGGCTCCTTCCCTGCGCTGCGCGGCGCGCTGCAAGGCTTCGGTGAGACCGTGGCCATAGAAGATGTTGTCGCCGAGGATCAGGCAACTCGGCTCGCCGGCGACGAAATCGCGGCCGATGACGAAGGCCTGCGCCAGTCCGTCCGGCGACGGCTGCACCGCGTAGCGGATCGAGATGCCCCACTGCGAACCGTCGCCGAGCAGGCGCTCGAACATCGGCTGCTCGTGCGGCGTGTTGATCACCAGCACGTCGCGGATGCCGGCCAGCATCAGCGTGCTCAGCGGGTAATAGATCATCGGCTTGTCGTACACCGGCAACAGCTGCTTGCTGACCGCCTGGGTCAGGGGATACAGCCGCGTGCCGGAGCCGCCGGCGAGGATGATTCCTTTGGTGGTCACTCGATCTGTCCTGGTATGCATCGCATGGTGGGTCAAGGCCCACCCTATGTCATTTCATGAGGCGTGGATTTTATAGGGTGGGCCTTGGCCCACCGTTTTGCGAAATTTCGTCGCCGCCGAGGCGTTCCATGCGATAGCTGCCATCCAGCACGCGCTGCACCCACGCCTGGTTATCGAGATACCACTCGACCGTGCGCGCAATTCCGGATTCAAACGATTCGCTCTGCCGCCAGCCGAGATCGCGCTTGATCTTCGAGGCATCGATCGCGTAACGGCGGTCGTGGCCCGGGCGGTCGCGGACGTAACTGATCAGCGATTCGCGCTTCGCTCCGCCGGCCAGCGGGCGGCGCTCGTCGAGGAGCGCGCAGATCGTCTTCACGACATGGATATTCTCACGTTCGGCGTCGCCACCGACGTTGTAGACCTCGCCGACGCGCCCGATCTCGAGCACGCGCCGGATCGCCGCACAATGATCCTTCACGTACAGCCAGTCGCGCACGTTGCGTCCGTCGCCGTAGACCGGCAGCGCCTCGCCGGCCAGCGCTTTCTGGATCATCAGCGGAATGAGTTTTTCCGGAAACTGGTACGGACCATAATTGTTCGAACAATTCGTCGTCAGCGTCGGTAAACCGTAGGTGTGGTGGAACGCGCGCACCAGATGGTCCGACGCAGCCTTCGACGCGGAATACGGCGAATTGGGCTGGTACGGCGATTCCTCGCTGAAGCGCCCTATCGGTCCGAGCGAACCGTACACCTCGTCGGTCGACACCTGCAGGAAGCGGAATGCATCCTGCTGCTCGAGCGGCGACGCGCGCCAATAGGCCAGCGATGCTTCCAGCAACGCGAGCGTACCGACGACGTTGGTCTGCACGAAATCGGCCGGCCCGTCGATGGAGCGATCGACATGCGATTCGGCGGCAAAGTTCACGATCGCGAACGGCCGGTGCTCGTCGAGCAGGCGCGCGACCAGCGCGCGATCGCCGATGTCGCCCTCGACGAAAACATGATCCGTCTTGCCACGCGTCGACGCGAGCGTGTCGGGATTGCCCGCATAAGTCAGCTTGTCGAGATTGACGATGCGCTGCCCGCCGGCAGCGAGCGTCTCGAGCACGAAATTGCCGCCGATGAAGCCGGCGCCGCCGGTAACGAGCAGGGTTTTCATCCGATCCACGGGTTCCAATGCAAAGGGCCGGTAACCCGGCCCCTGCATATCGTATCCCCCTGGCGCGTTTAACGCGAATCGGCACGACGCCTTCACAAGCGCGTTAAATCCGGGAATTCCCACTTCCGAAATGCCAGGAGCGCGCTGCAACCGTCAGGGCCACCGAGCGACAGACGCGCGTCCTGACGTGCCATCTCCTCGCGAAGTCATCACGCTGTTCTACAAGTATGCTGGCGAGATAATCGCCAATTCACTCGTCGACAGCGAGAACCGGGCGGAGTTCACCGCACCTGCGGCCATGAGGATTTCCGGGAACAGAAACTGATGGCAATGATCCTGTATCGCGATGTACATGCACGAATCGCAGCTCGACCTGCGAGTCGCGAGGAGCGGTCCACGTGATATTTCGAGTCTTGGCACTGTCATTGCTGCTGCTCTATTCGCTCTATGCCGGCGCGATTTACTTCACGCAGGCGACGATCCTGTTTCCGGCTGCATCGTCCCGACACCACGTGCTCGCTGGCCCAATACCGTCCGGCGCAAGTGTTGTTGAAGTTCCGGTGTCGTTCGGCAAGGCGCGCGCGATGTACTGGAGGCCGGCAGGTTCAACACCTCCGTCTGCCGCGATCTGGTTCGCACACGGCAACTACGAGACGATCGAAAACGGCTACGCTCTTATGCAGCCGCTAGCGGCACGCGGCATTGCCGTGTTGCAGTTCGAGTATCCCGGCTACGGCGGCGCCGACGGCGCACCGGATCCCGATGCGATCCGCGAAGCCGCCGACGCGACCTGGGACTGGCTGGCGCAACGCCCGGAAGTCGATCCTGCGCGCATGGTCGCCATGGGCTATTCGGTCGGTGGCGGGCCCGCCGCGGACTTGACGCAGCGGCGCAATGTTCGCGCGCTGGTGCTGCTGTCGACGTTCACTTCGATCGCCGACATGGCATGGCGCCATGCGTTGCCGTCGTTCCTGGCACGGTTTCCGTACGACAACGTCGCTCGCCTGCACGAATTTCGCGGGCCAGTGTTCATCGAACACGGCCGCCGCGACAACGTCATTCCGTTCGCGTTGGGCCAGCGTCTGGCCGCTGCGAAACCCGATGCGGAATTCCTTGTGACCGAATGCGGCCACGCCGACTGCAATCTGGATCGCAGCTTGTTTGCCACGCGTCTGCCGGAGTGGCTGGCGGCCCAGGGAATCCTTCCCGCACGGCCCGGGTATTGATAGCCGAAAATGGCGAGTTTTGCGCTGAATACGCAATTACGATGCGTATCCAGGGTAGCAGGTCGCGCACGCGCAGGCGGCCCGCCCGAGACCTGGACATTCACTGGAAGCCGACTATGCCCGCGAAAATCCTGGCTGTTTCCCTTGCCCTGCTCGGCGCGTCGCCGGCGCAGGCGCCCGCGACGAGTGCCACCACGAGCGACATCCAGCAATTGATCGCGACCGACAAGCGCATGCAGCGCGCTTTCGTCGACCGCGACGTCGCCACCCTGCAGCAGATCTTCACCGACGACTACATCCTCGTCGTGTCCAGCGGCAGCGAGCGCACCAAGGCGATGATATTGGCCGACGTCGCTTCGCCCGACGTGCGCTGGGAGGTCAACGAAAGCAGCGGCTGGGCGGTGCGCGTGCACGGCGACACCGCGATCCTCGTCGCCACGCTGCACCAGAAAGGCGTCGATCACGGCGAGGCTTTCGACAGCAACGTGAAATTTTCCGACACGTATATCCGCGTCAACGGTACGTGGCGCAACGTTCACGCGCATGCCTCGCGCGCCGTGGATGTGAAAGCGGGCTCCTGAGGGGAAACGACGCGCATCGGCTGGTCGATTCCTCTCGCGGGCGCGCACGCCGGCGCGAGGAGACAGCGCGAATCCGCTCAGAACGGAATATCGTCATCCTCGAAGCTGTCGGCCGGTTTCTGCGGCTGCGACGGACGCGAGGAGGACGCCGGCGCGCCGCGCGGCTCGCCGCCTGAGCGTTCGCCACCACGATCGCGGCTGTAACCGCCGCCACCGCCGCCTTCACCGCCGCCACCGCCCGGTCCACCGAGCATCTGCATCTCCGCCGCGACGATGTCGGTCGAATAGCGCTCGATGCCTTCCTTGTCGGTGTACTTGTTCGTGCGCAGTGAACCTTCGATATACACCTGCCGGCCTTTCTTCAGGTATTCGCCGGCGATCTCGCCGAGCTTGCCGAACAGCACGACGCGGTGCCATTCGGTGCGTTCCTGGTTTTCGCCGGTCTGCTTGTCCTTCCAGCTTTCCGAGGTGGCAAGGCGGATATTGGTGATCGCGCCGCCGGTCGCCGTGTAGCGCGTCTCGGGGTCGGCGCCCAGATTGCCGACCAGGATGACCTTGTTGATTCCGCGTGCCATGGATGAGATTCCTCTGTTCGAAGCGTGTCGCAAGGTGCGCAGAATAACACCGCGGACACGAGCGCTCGCGGGCAGGACCGAGCGTGCCGCCGTCAGCGGTCGCCGGCCACCCATGTCAGCCGATGGCGACCGGGCCGGCCACCGGCACGAACAAGGCCGGGCTGCGTGAATTCAGCATCTTCGGGCGGCAACGGAGGACCCTGCGCGGACGCCGCTATACTTCGGCCATTCCGCACAGGACGATCCGCTTGAGCTCCACCGCCGCACTCTCCTCCGCTACGCCCGCGATCGCCGGTTTCGGCGACGTGCAGGCGCTCGCGTCCGCCGACATGCAGGCCGTGAATGCGCTGATCCGCGCGCGTCTGGCCTCCGACGTCGTACTGATCAACCAGGTCGCCGAACACATCATCGGCGGCGGCGGCAAGCGGCTGCGGCCGATGCTGCACCTGATAGCGGCACACGCGGCCGGTTACGGCGGGCGCGATCATATCGAGCTCGCCGCGGTGATCGAATTCATCCATACCGCGACGCTGCTGCACGACGACGTCGTCGACGAATCGGATCTGCGCCGCGGCCGCCAGACCGCGAATGCGCTGTGGGGCAATGCGGCCAGCGTGCTGGTCGGCGATTTCCTCTATTCGCGCTCGTTCCAGATGATGGTCGAGCTCGACCGCATGCGCGTGATGCGCATCCTCGCCGACACCACCAATCGCATCGCCGAGGGCGAAGTCCTGCAGCTGCTCAACATCGGCAATCCGGACACCGATGAGCGCGCCTATCTCAACGTGATCGAACGCAAGACCGCGGTGCTGTTCGCCGCGGCGACGCGGCTCGGCGCGGTGCTGGCCGATCTGCCGGCGGAACAGGAAGAAGCGCTGGCCCGCTACGGTCTCGACCTCGGCTTCGCGTTCCAGATCGCCGACGACGTGCTCGATTATGTGTCCGACGCGGGCACGCTCGGCAAGAACATCGGCGACGACCTCGCCGAGGGCAAACCGACGCTGCCGCTGATCCACGCGATCGCGCGCAGCGAACCGGCGCAGGCACAACGGCTGAAGGACGCGATCAAGGCCGGCGGCCTCGACGCACTGGCCGACGTGCTCGCTGCGATCCACGCAACCGGCGCGCTCGATCTCGCCCGCGAACGCGCGCGCCACTACGCGCATTCCGCGCGCGACGCGCTCGCGGTGCTGCCGCCCTCGCCCGCGCGCGATGCGCTGGGCGTGCTTGCCGACTACGCGATCGACCGCACGCGCTAGGCGTTCGCATGCGCGCGTTCAACGCGAATCACGCTACGGCAAATCGAACCCGCTCTTGAAGATACTGTTCGCTCCGCAATAACGCGCGCCGGCGCTGCCGACGCCGCCGCACGGATCGCTCACCGGCACGCCGACCATCGGGAACTCGACGGCGTCCGCTGTGGTGTCGTTA